>WNFZ01007038.1_pt1 | contig 10102 bp, 15 predicted proteins | sample 5400081 | NCBI WGS metagenome assembly WNFZ01 (sample SAMN13153365, study PRJNA577476) | soil metagenome | isolation source: 80 cm soil or saprolite under grassland replicate 1 | place: USA:California | collected 2016-06-15
TATTTATTTTATGAATGAACGCACTATCAGGCGCAGGATCATAGATAACTCCGTCCAAACTAGAAGGATTTTCTAGATGGAAGTGTTTCTTATAGACCTCATTTATAAGGAACTCTTCCCCATGACTTCTAAGAATAGAGCCATACCCCCTCCAATGTGCGCCGACTGATTCAGGCAAATCGGTGGCTTCATAAGCAGCCAATCCATTTCTCGCCTTTCGAGCGAACTGCTCTGGCGAACGATACGGAAAATGACGAATAACAAGAAGACCATTCTGAGAGGTTGCTCCCCCAGAATATGTAGCTGAATGGTTCCCCTCTCCAATAATTAAATCTTCTCTCCATCTACAAGCAACTTTCGGGAGGAGCCCTTTTTCTATACGTCTCCATCCTATTCGTCGGACCAAATCCATTTCAGAAAGATCGTCCTCTGAACTTGTAACATGATCATACATATCGGCAGAGACTATCAGCCACTGCGAAGCTATGCCACTTAAAATATCTTTAATGGTCCCAAAAGGAGAATACCAAATTTCATCAGAATCAAAAGGAACAATCCATTCAGCTCCCTGGTTCCTAGCGACCTTTGCTAGATTGGTAACCTTACGAGATTGATAATGTCCGACTTCTGGATCATCTAACACTGTTATAGTAAGTTCCCTAGAAAGATCAAATAAAAGATCTTTAGTGCCGTCCGTTGAGTTATTATCAGCGACAATTAAAAAATCTACTTGCGTGGCCATATGACGAAGGACTGGTTCTATAATGTCAACCTCATCTTTGCACAATAACACAGCTGCTACTAGACCCATTTTTCTCACTTTCTTCCCAATTCATTTTAAAATTATACCTCGTGAGGCAGCAATTTCTATGTCATACTCTGGGTATCCTCCGCCTAGGTACTCCATTACTGGTATATTAGAAAAAACCCGTTTATAACCCATCTTCCACACATCAAGCGTCATTTGATTGTCTTCTAAAATTCCCCCAGCAGTCCAGGGTCTTTCTGAATAACGAAGGCCTTCATCATACAACTTACGATGAATAATTGAGTTTCCACCGACAGGCCAGCCAGCGAACCCAGAAGGATATAGATTTTTTGAATTGAGCCATTCTGAGTCGCCCGGAGCGAGAAGACCGTATTGCCCAACCCTGGGATCCTCAAAACATTCAATAGTATTTTCGCACCACCCCGGGAGGAGTTGCGTATCATTGTCTAAGCGATGAAGGAGGATGGTCTCACTAGGCATCCGCTCCCAACCTCTATTAGTGGCATAACCCGGAAAACGATTCTCATTAAGGAATAACACCGGTATTTCTAACGAAGAAAGCCACTCTGTTGTATCAGGAGGAGATCCATTATCCACTATAATAAGAGAATGAGGAACTGACACTGTATCCAAATACCCTTGGAGAGTCTTTTCAGTCAACACTCTTCTTTTATAACTAACAATTACTGTATGAATGTGCATGAACTGACTCCTAATTGTTAGCTTCATAGACTATTGCTCTCTTTAAATCTAAATCATCCAGACCAAAAAGAGAAACTATAATCGACAGAACTTCTTCCTTTTTACGAGGCTTAGACGTTGAAACAAATGTCTTTGGAAGAACTTGATCTAAAACAATTTCATGTTGACTCATAAGTTCTTCATGAGTCTTCTCTCCTGGACGGATTCCAACCTCTACGATTTCCACATTGTGTCTACCAGAAAGTTCAATCATTTTCAATGCTAAATCATAAATTTTAACTGGTTCTCCCATATCCAGGATAAAGATTTCTCCGCCTGTAGCATAGGCTCCAGCTTGGATAACAAGCTTCGAAGCTTCAGGAATAGTCATGAAGAATCTAGTCATATTGTAATTGGTAATAGTTATTGGACCGCCCTTATCAATTTGTTCTTGGAACAAAGGGACAACAGACCCCCGAGAACCAAGAACATTTCCGAATCGTACAATCGAGAATCGAGTATTAGATGCTCTATTCATACTTTGAACCAGAAGTTCTGCAATTCTCTTCGATGCTCCCATAACAGATGATGGTTTAACAGCCTTGTCGGTTGAAATCATAACAAAAGAGTGAGTTCCGTATTTGTGAGCCATATCAACAAGATTCTTAGTGCCAATAATGTTGTTGAGGACAGCTTCTGTAGGACTGTTCTCCATCAAGGGAACATGCTTACTGGCAGCAGCATGATAAACAATCTCAGGAGAATACTCAGAAAAAACAGATTCTAATCTAGCCTTGTTTTGAATGTCCCCGATGATCCCAACAACCCCAACACCATAATCCTTTAACTCTCGTTCAATCTGGTAGATGGAATTCTCACCTCTGCCAAAAAGGAGAAGCTTTTCAGGGCCCAATTGGACGATTTGTCTACATAATTCAGAGCCAATAGAACCCCCCGCACCTGTAATGAGGACTACTCTACCTTGAATAGTTTTAAGAATTGGGCCTGTGTCTAGCTCAAACTCTGGTCTCCCAAGGAGCATTGAAGGGTTGATTATAGACATTGTATGTCTCCCCAAAGATCTGTTGGGTAAACTACTTGAGAATATCCCCGGAACAATTCTAGGCCTGGTAAAGCTCCATGACATGAAATCTGCATTGGAACCTTATGTCCAGCCAGCCACGGCATAATCGAAGGAAGTAGCTCCATCTCATATCCTTCAATATCTATTTTCACCAAGGCGGGAATCCGATCACCAAGGATTTCGAAAAGTGTCCACGAAGGGACATAGATTCCATCTGTGCCTATACGAGACATTGAGTCTCCTAGGGCCCCATCTTCTTTCGGATTAACTGATAAAATAGTCCCACCAGAAGAAACTGTAACTGCCCCAGGACAGACTTCCACAGTAGAAGTAGAAGGTATTACTGCATAAAGTTCTTCAAGAGCAACAGGATCTGGTTCAACAGCGATAACAGTAGCCCCGACCTCTAAGGCCCAGAGCACAGTTGGACCGATCCAAGCGCCTATATCAACAAAAAGATCCCCAGGTTTCAATATGCTTTGGATAAAGGCCTTAGTCCCAGATTCCCACAATCCATCATTATATAATTTCCAATAACTTTTCCAACCATGAGGATCGTCGTCTGTGTTATAGTAGTTTCCATTATAAGCTTCCATAGTTAATAACTTCCTCCAGGTTGTCTCTGAATTCCAATATGTTCACACCAAGGGGAATCTGTCTTAGCGCCCCAGAATCCACACCTAGCCTTTGGGTCATCCAAAAAAAGCTGAATTCCAAAATGCCCTTCAGCATCTTTGGTTGTGGGCCAATTTCGATTTAATAGAGACCTTCTATATAGGCTTGGATTGGTGGTGAACCATCTACGATGCTCCAACCAAACTAAATCCCCCTGTCTGATTTCTTCAAAATCGTTTGGCCATCTCTCAATTATCCCCCCTGCCGCCTTTTCCTCATTATTCCAAGGCTGGCGACGAAGAGCCATTTGGTACATATGAGGATTCTCTTCAAGAATTTTAGCCATATCTTCTAGAGGAACTTCCCTATTAAACGTAAAGTCATCCTCAAGTCCTAGTACAAAATCAGCTTGAGAATTAGCAGCTAGAGTTTTCCAAGCCAAAGAATAAGCTCCTCCAAACCCCCTACGGGGTCCTCGCCCGATCTGAGTGAAAGAAGGGAATTGTTCATGCAACCAATGCCGGTTGGCCTCATCACCAGAATCATCGTGCATCCAATACTCTGTTATTGGGCCGTCTAACAAAGCAGCTGCTGAAGCAATAGTTTGATGAATATATTGTCTTCGACCGTCAGTCATAAGCAAAATAGCTATTCTCATTTCAACCAACTCCAGCTTCCTCCCATAATTATTTTTGAAATGGTTGCTTGAGCCACGCCATAGATCTCCCCTATCTGGGTTTGACTGAGAATTCCAGATAAGGACCGAATAGTTATGACATCTGATTCTGTTAATAGTGATTTACCTTGTTTTGATCCTCTAGGGCTTCTTCCTTTTGCTACCATATCCTTCATGTTTTCTTCCCTAGTTCCTAAGAAAAGATGGTTTGGATTGACACACAACCTATTATCACAAGTATGGCAGACATGGACTTCTACTGATAGAACTACACCATGGACCCACTCCCATGTAGCTCTATGTGCAGTAGTTTTAAACCCAGAAGGAGTTCTAGTTGTTCCATAGCCACTATTTATAACTGGACCCTTCCACAACCAGCATTCATCAAATTCTTTCTTATCAACTTTGGCCCAAAAACGAGCTGCCTGTGTGTCATATTCAGCATCACCATAGATTTTCCAATGTTGGTAGTGTTTATTACAGTATCCTTTTGATCGGTAAGGGTTATTACACCCATCTATGACACAAACTCTTTTATCTGTCATATTCTTAAAAGCCATTCCCAGTCCTTTTCTGGCATATTGGTTTTCGCTATGTCATATTGAACCATTCTGCCTTCCTTAACTGACATATTCCTGCATCTTCCTTGTGCTGTAGAATAAGATTGATAAATTGCTCTCGGGACGGGGGTCACTGTTCCTCCTGCAAGCCAACAACGCATCCATGCATCATAATCTTCAAAGTTAGAATAGTTCTTCCATCCTCCGACTGCTCTCAAAAGTTCAGTCCTAACTACTGTACCGATACATAGAAAATTTCCTTCTAAAAGACAGTCAGCCACACACATATGATTGTGGACACCATTTTTACCCACAACCCGAGGCATAAAGGTCACACCCTCATGCACATGATTCACAGATGGGGGACGTAAGTCTCCCTCTACTTTTTCCATCTCTTCAAAGAACCCTGGGGCCAGCTCATCATCTGCGTCTAAGAAGCACACCCAAGCTGTCTCTACCTGAGCCAGACCTAAATTTCTAGCCACATGTAAAGAATCAGGGGCATCAACATGATTATAGATAACCGGTACCCCAAAGGATCTTGCGTTAGGCAGGGCACGCTCCTGGGCGAGTAATTTCCACTTAAAATTCCCAAAAGTGGAGACACAAATCGACACATTTAACATTATTCACTCTTTCAGTATAATAATCTTTTCCTGGTTTCGAAATATTTTTTATCTAGTTCCCACCCTGACTTCCCTAATTTATAGACTTCATCTATTGGACTTTTTTTCCAGTCTGGATGTAAATGCTCTACGTGACTACTATCAGCAAATGACCAGGCACCTCTCCATTTGGCTGTGGCAATAAACTCTGTGTCCACGAAATTGTGCCTGAATCCCTCGTGAAGGATCTTGTTACGCTCATCTATTGTCCCGCATTCCAAAACATAATCTCTTAGAACTAGAGAATGAGTAGCATGTAGCCCCTTTTTCACCTCAGGATTCCCCAGATCGTTGGTACCTATCACACAAGAGTCTGTTCTTCTTTGCACGTCCATCGCTGCCCCAAACCATCCAGGGTGAAATCTTAGATCATCTGCTCCAAGGAAATACCACTCAGCATCTATAGAATTAAACCCTGTATTTATCTTTCTTGCGTAGTCTCCTCTATTCTCATAGTTGGAGTCCATAATGATATAAGACTGGTCTTGATTCTCTAACTCTTGAATTTCTTCGGAGTCCCCGGGAGATGCGATGAAAATAATTTCAAAGTCCCCAGGAGTGTTGCTTATAATAGATGAAACTAAAGGTAATATATTTTTAGGGCGCCTGAGTACGGGTATCAAGATAGCTAGTTCCACTCCATTAGCCTTCCTTTAAACTGATTTAACAATAATCGTATTTCCTATGATAGAACAAGTAGCACCATTTGTCATGAGATGAGCAATTATTCTGCTGCCCTCTGTTGAAGGGAATCCGACAAATTCATCACCTAAAATAGGTTGACCAATATCTCCCAAATTTGAGAACGTGTGCCCATATCTGTCTCTCTTACACACAAAGATTCTACCAAAAGAATGAGGCGTAACATTGAGATCTGGGAAGGAGGGATCAATTTCAACGAGAGTTCCCCCTTTACTGCCTTGACCAATCCAAGCTTCAGCGTCATCTCGATAAGTATAAGAGATTTGAGCTAGGGTTGATAGATAGGATGAAGTCGCCCACCAAAAATTCCCCGACAGATGCCGGAAAGGTGAGGCTCTATACCGGCAACCAATAGCATCATACTGATCTAATAAATCAACACACTCTTTCCAGTGATAAACAGTTCCATTAGTCATTTCTCTTCGCCAATTATCTTGATCATGTCGATGATTGGCAGCTCCTTTAGAATGACAATAGAGCACCTTAAAAGATTTTCCTGGAGACTTAATATCCTGTTCTATTACATCGTGAGTTACTTGCTCAAATCCAGAATCGCTTTCTGCTGCAATTTCAACCTTATTGTGCTGTTTTACAATATCTATAGCATACTCACGGCTCTGCTTGTCACCAACCATCCCAATTTTAATAAAATCTAAATGTTCGTAGAGACTGGAATCAATAAGGGCGGTGATATGCTCTTTCCACGCTTCCTGCCAAATTCCTTGACTGTATAAATGGTAATAGTGCCCTAGATCCATATCTTTCCTTTTCCTTGTGACTGATTTTTTCTTTTCTTCTATGATTTTCTTGTAACCATAAGAGTTGCTAGGGCTCCAATTGCAGTAGACCCTATAGCTAAGAGTCCATCTGATATTTCTTTACCAACACTCGCAAGATAAACAGCTCCAATGACTACGAGTACAATAGCAATAACGAGTCCAATAGCAGCCAATCTCATAACTACAAAGTCCTGCTGAATTACTTGTTGTTGGAGCACTTCGTGTGGTGCAGCTTCTTGAGTTACTAATACTGGGGCTATTGGAGCTGACCCATTTATCTCACTATTGTCTGCCATTGAAAAAATTCCTTTCTATTGAAATTGTTCTCAGAATCACAAACGCACGACTGGCACACAGGCTTCACCCTGGTCTGCTAGGAGAAGTACCATATCGGGAGCAGAAATATAAAACTCACTCGGAGCGCCCCAGCTATTCCATGCCTTGTACGCATTGAGTGGAACATTATAGCCATGGACTATAAAACAATGCCCACCACGAATGTCACCCTCAGCATGGGCCCATCTACGACCAGCAGCATCTATTGTTAGATTATCCATCCCTGTTCTCCAATTAACTCCTAGAACAGCGGGACCCTTGTATCCCACAGCTAAGGCTAAATCATTCTCTCCGAAAGCCCAACGGTATTCCCCTATAAAGCCCTGAGATTGTACCGCCTTTGCTCCAGCAAGAACAGAGGTCCCCTCATAACTATTACCTTCCCAGGCATCCAGAGTTTGTGCTAGATGGTATATTCCAAATGCTAAATCATTAGTCATAGGATGGACTTTAGGGCGAGCGGCCAGCTCGTGGGCCCACCCAAATCCTACGCAAGATCCGAAACCATTTTGGTCTAAGGAAACTCCTACTCTCCAGGTGTAAGACCGTCTTGGCTTATCAACAACCAGATTTCTAATTGGAAAATCTCTAGATCTTTCATCAAATTCTATACGTCTATCAAGTATTGGCATAAATCTTCCTATCTTGTTGTCGTTGTTGTAGAAGTCGCAATAACTTGAGTTTCTGAAACCACACACTTGTCGTAATTATCTAAAATTTCCCGACGCTTTGTGACTCTATCTGAAGGCGGAGGTAAACTGACTATTGCATCAATAATACACTTATTTTGTGCTGTCCTACGTGCCTCACTTATTATCTGTAAGTCAGAGCATTTCGTTCCTGGGGTTGTGCATTGAGCAATTAAATCAGTATTTTTAGCTGCCTTAGAAGCTTGTTGGGAAGCTATACTTGTGGATAAAGTACTAATCACTAAGATAATCAAAAGAAAGGCAAAACCTAGTTTTTCCCAGGCATTCAACCCTCTCGCTTCAGTCATTTGTTGTTATACTTTCGTTCGTGGGGACATTATACTCTCACCAACGCAGGAATAGCGCCCACATTTCTAGCTCTCTGGTATGCCATCTGGAATCCAACTACACCCATAGCAACTAGTGGGAAGATCTCAGGATATCCTGTAATGGCTATCTGCATACACACTCCTAAGGAAAGTGAGCTTACCAGCATCGCAATTCTAAACCCGATATCATTGAACAACCATTCTTTGAACGGTCTTTGCTCCAACCTACTGAGTAGCACACCCACCGTCAGGGCACTCATTGCAGCATAAACTATTGCACCAATAACTGCCCCCGGAAGACTGCCAATCAACGAGCCTATTAAGGCCCCAGCGCCCGCTGCAAAAGCAATTTGTATTGTATTGAAGAGAGTTTTGACATGAGATTTATTCTGAACAACGTGAACGAAAAACACAACTGCTGCAAATATAAGGGCTGTTTCGTAAGATTTTAAGGCTAAAACCATAGGGACAAGGTATGCTTCGTCCAAAAATAGGTTTTCACCCTCTCGGCCAGCAGGATGTGGTACTAGAGTAGGAATTATCTGTAACGCTCCTAGCCCCACTAAGAAAAGAATTATTTCGGACATGTGTCCACCTTACAAATCTGTTCAAGTTGCTTCTGAACTCTGCCAACTTCTCTGCTGACAACCAAACTCATCGTTATTATGCTCAGTATCGTTATAATCATAAGAGCAACAATTAGGTCCTGTTGCCACGTGTTTTCCTTCACTTTTCTCCCTTCACAATCCTCAACCCAAAGATGGCACCAAGAACGAGCATTAAAGCTGGGTAGATGGCAACTGGAGGTTCATAGTTAGCTTGAGGAATCATATCAACAATCATACTAATCGCCCACATTCCTACAACTACTATGGATATGTATGTTTTTAGTTTTTCGCTATTCATCTGTCATATTATACCCTAAAGCTATACCAATTAACAGGCCTAAGAAAAAACCCAGTATACTGCTTCCGAAAATGGTAAACATCTGATGGAATGCAATTATCATACCAGTCGTTCCCGGGCTTCAAACAAAGGACAGTTAAATCTGACAGTATTAAGAGTTTTCTCGTCAGCCTTGTGGTTTTCAGTAATTATATCGTGATGCCCCTCATGTCTGTTGCCCCAAGACACTGCTTCTCGGTTTGCTGCTATAAGAGCGTCTAGTTTTTCTACTACCGAATTTCCATTTCTATCCCCTAAGGTATTTTCTATTCGTTTATGTCTTCCCGTTTGAATCCAGGTCGAAACAATCAGTCCCATTGCACTAATCGCAGCTACAACAATAAGTTCCACGTTTACCTTTTTTTTTTTCTAAGCATAATTGAAGACTCCGAAGTAGGCTCTTCCATTACAACTGTTCTCATTGAGAACCTCTGTTGTTCCTTCTCCTCCCAACCACTCATTTAACTCTTCTTCCTTAAGTTCTTGGGGGTGCCCTAGATGTGCTGGCATGTCTACCCACTCAAAAATTCTGATAACAGGAGCAACTTTTCTTGCATTTTGAATAATTAATTCAGGGTTCTCGGTGTGTTGTAGGACATTATATATCCATGCTTCGTCCCATTCCCCCGAGGAGAAATCCTCTCCCTTTTCTCGGATATACTTAATTCCCACTTCCTGGTACCGAAGCCCTACCCAAGCAGGATAGATACAAGGATCCACAACACAACTTGGACCTCGGTTTTCACATTTTAACAACATAGAAACAGGGCCGCCGCCAATGTCCAGAATAGATTTACCTTCTAAGTTATAGCAAGGCCACTTTCCACGACTAGAGTAGCAAGTTAAACCCATCTTATATCCATAGGTCAGTTGCTTGGTCTCCTCTGTAAAGGTATTAGAACAATCCGACCACCACTCACGCTCGAATTCCTGGTCATCAGACCACATTTAAATTACTCCTTCTAAGTTAATTTTTCCTGTATCCTCTTCGTTCATTATGCATACCATCCTTTTCCGTAAAGTGTTCCTATTTGATCGTACCAGCGTTCCCATTGGGGTGCTACAGCTTCCAATGTATATTTACCACGAGCTAAGGCAACAATTACTCTTGGATCTAAACGATTGACATTGTCAGCTGCGTCTAAAAATTCCCTAAGTGTTCTGCAACGAAATCCAGTGACGTTATGTGAGACTGTTTCAGTGAAGGCCCCAAAATCGGTGCTAATAACTGGCGTACCTGATAATTGTGCCTCCACAGCTACGCCGCCAAAC
>WNFZ01020755.1_pt1 | contig 10102 bp, 8 predicted proteins | sample 5400081 | NCBI WGS metagenome assembly WNFZ01 (sample SAMN13153365, study PRJNA577476) | soil metagenome | isolation source: 80 cm soil or saprolite under grassland replicate 1 | place: USA:California | collected 2016-06-15
AACTAGCTTCGAACACGCCGGTCTTCGAGCGCATGTCCCGCGACCTGGACCTTTCTGCCGGTGGAGTGATTGACGGCACGGAGACCATTGATGAAGTCGGTGCGCGTGTCTTCGAGCAAGTGAGAAGAGTAGCCAGTGGCGAAGCGCTGGCTAAAGCTGAAGAGCACAAACATCGTGAGTTTCAATTCTGGGCTGAACAAACCGTTTCCCTTTAGATCTAAAGAGGTCGGTCCCGAAGAGGCCGCCCTGAAAACAACGAAGTGGAATCGCGGCTTGATTCCAGGAATTGGAACAGCTCTGTCCAGTAGGATGTTTAGGAGGGCTCGATGAGCGATCAACTTACGATGCCGGAGATCAAACGGGAGACGTGTTATGTCTGCCAAAAGGCTACCATCCGAACGTGGCGGCGCCCGGTGGTCAGATAAACTTTTTGTGGATGATGGCGGCTGTGCGTGAAGGTGAAGATCGGCAGTTTGGCGTGGTGAATGTGCAGCCAGAGTACGCCGCGAGTGGTTCCGGTCTCGAAGCGGCCCGCCAGGAATTAGCTGCCAGGAAATAGTCGCCAGGAAAACAGATGTCTTTAAATGCAAGAGAAGATCGGACCCTCACGTCGGCGTTGCCGCTATTAAGCAACGCGCAACATCTCAACTGGTCCAGCATTCCGGTCGAGCATCCCGCCGAAGGCATCGAGCGACAGATGGTGGTTGGCGAGCACTTGATGATCTGCCGCTTTCGCTTCGCGCCTTTGCTCGTGACACCACAGCACACGCACCCACATGAGCAGATGTCGCTTGTCGTCAGCGGCCGCGTGCGCTTCTTTGCCGACGGCACAGAGCGTCTTGCGTCGCCGGGTGATGTGCTCCACTTTCCTTCAAAGTGCTTGCACGGCGCGACGATGTTGGACGAAGAAGTCGTTCTCATCGATATCTTCACCCCGGTGAGGGAAGACTTCCTCGAAACCAAAGATGCGACGACTTCACCGACTCCGCTCGCGCCGATCTTGAGATGATGCCGTAACGCGACAGATTGCTGTGGGCTGACAGTTCCTTATTCATCCGATTCGATTCATTCAGGCAAACTTGCGGAAGCTCGCCCTCCTCTTTCTGGGTATTCAGATTCAACCTTGCTTAGAGACTGAAATTAATGTCAATGTTGGTATAAGCACTCAGGCTTAACAGGGACGGTGAAAGACAAATCGTCATGGGAAGCGTCTACGATCAATTTCAAGCTGAACTCGCTATCTGGGACAACAAGTATGCTGGACGCCCGCGCTGCCAGATGATCCGGCTCTTTCTGCTTGCGCTGGAGCGTGAGGAGATCGTGTCTGTTGGGTACCGGGAAGATTTGATCGCGGTGCGCTTAAAGGCCATGCCCATCTCCGAGGAGGAGCGCGAGATTATTCGCCACGCTCTGCTTTGGACGTGGAAAGATGAGGAGATGCACGCGATTTATATTCGCGGTGCGATCTTCAAAATCGGAAACTTTCCGCTTCGTGCGCGCGCATTTCTGCGCCAGCTCGCGGGTGCAATTGGAGGCTGGTCTACTTCTGTTCGACAGCACGTTCGCTGGTCGAATGCCCCACTCTCTCGAGCGGTAGCTACACTTCTTACCTGGGGATGGGGTGGTATCTTGCCGATGACGTGGCGCAGTCAATCTGTAACTTCATCGCGGAAACCTCGCGTTGAGATCACTCTTTGATCAATGCATAAAGATCGCCGGTCTTCACGGAGTGGATCAGGAGTTTATCTGTCGCGGTCTCTTGATCCCACGATCTCGAATTCGCCGTTTAGCCGGATGTCTTCGGAGCCAGCCCCAACCATCACTCTGAATACTCCCGGCTCTACTATGAAGTGCATATTCCGATCCCAAAGAGCCAGATCGTCAGGTGTCAGCGTAAACTTAATGCTCTTAGCTTCGCCCGGGTTTAGGTGCACTCGCTCGAACCCGCGTAAATTCTTTTCGTATGTAGTGACGCTGCTGACAACATCACGTGTGTAGAGTTGCACAACTTCGTCGCCCGCGCGCGCGCCGGTATTCCTCACTTCAAGGCTCACCAAAACGCTTCCGCGCGACGTCTGTTTTCGAGGATTGATTTGAAGATTGCTGTACTCGAAGGTGGTGTAACTCAGTCCATGCCCGAAATAATAGAGTGCACCGTTAACGCGGGTGTTCTCGCCCTCCCACTGAGCATTAGGTTTAGTTGGAAAGTTATAGGGGATCTGACCTACCGTTCGAGGAAACGTTACCGTGAGTTTTCCACCGGGGTTGTAATCGCCAAACAATACGTCGGCAATCGCAGTGCCACCTTGTGCGCCCGGAAACCAGGCCTCCACAATGGCCGGCACATACTTGTTTACCCAGTTAATGCTCAGCGGACGGCCGTTAATTAGAACTACTACAACTGGCTTGCCGGTGCCATACACTGCCTGGACCAGATTCAACTGGCGTCCCGGTAAATCAAGACTTGTACGGCTGGCGCTTTCGCCGACGGTTTTTGAAGAATCACCAAGAACTACGATGGCCACATCCGAGTTTTTAGCGACGTCAACGGCCTTGTCTATCTCTTCCTGTTCTTCTTTAGTCAAAGGCTCGGCTAGTACTTCAGTTTCAGGCCAATGAGCATCGAGAATCTCGCAGCCCTTTGCGTAGCGCACGCTCACCTTGCCGCCCAACTTATTCTTGATCCCCTCCATCACCGTAACACCTTTTATGGATGAAGGACCGTAACGATATTGGGTATTACTGTCGTTATCGGCGTTCGGGCCAATGACGGCGACCGACTTAATCTCCCTACTCAATGGCAGAACGCTCCTTTCATTTTTGAGTAGTACGACGCTTTCGCGTGCAGCACGCAAAGCAACTTGCTGATGCTCAGCGGAATTAACCAACCGTTCGGTTGCGTCCGCATCAGAAACGTAGGGACGATCGAAGATGCCGACCAGGAATTTCACGCGCAAGACGTCGCGCACCCGGTCGTCGAGCGTTTTCATTGAAACTTTTCCCTCTTTAACCAACTCGCGCAAAGGAAGAATGAAGTCGTCTGGCGGAGTGAAGTTTGTTTTCACATTCAAGCCGGCGTCGATGGATTGACGCACGGCATCTTTCATGTCGGCGGCGACGCCGTGCTTGTTGTATAAAAACTCTACCGCGGCACTGTCGGAGACAACGTATCCCTTAAACCCAAAATCTTTTCTGAGTCGACCCGTTAGCCAGTAACTACTCCCGGTGACTGGAATACTGTCGTAGTCGTTGTACGAACTCATCATGCCCAAAATGCCGGCTTCCTTAATAGCAGCTTTAAAAGGTGGCAAAAAAACATTTTCCACTTCGCGTGGCGAGGTTTGCGGGTCTGTACGAGACTGCCCTTCGCGAGCCCCTTTGCTATTGCTGTAGACCGCAAAGTGCTTAGCGGTGGATGCAACCGTGTAGTGTTCCTGCAGACCCTTCGCCATTTCCACGCCTAGCTGTGAGGCGAGATAAGGGTCCTCGCCGTAGACATCTTCGATTCGTCCCCAGCGCTGATCGCGAGCAACATCCAAAGTCGGCGCGTAAATATTTGTGTAGCCGAGCGCTCTCGCTTCCTTGGCGGTGATTCGTCCAATTTCCCGAATCAACTCTCTATCCCACGTATGTCCCTGACTCAACTCGGAAGGAAAACTCGTGGCGATAGAAAAAGCGACACCACGGAGACCCTCATTGCTGAAATCCACCGGAATTCCAAGTCGCGTTTCCTCGATAAAGAAGCGTTGCACTTCATTCATGGCCCACACATGCTTCTTTATGTCTCTGGCATAAATGCTGCTCGCGCCTTGTCCCCAACCATTGAGGTGTTCGTCGATATTGGCGATGCCATCTTTCCAAACTCGACGTTTCCATTCCGGCGTGGGCAACTCGTCTTTCAAGACTCGAGCGTAGCCGTATAGCGTAGCCGTCTGGCAGGTTTTCTCTTCCAAAGTCATCTGCGATAGCAAGTCGTCAACGCGTTTGTTGATGTCGGCTTTCGAATTTTCATAGACGTCCATGCGCCCGTTCTTGTTAAGGTCGATCCAGCCCGCGTGATAGATCTCTTTTTTTGCGGTGCCTGTTTGGTGATTCAGTAAGCCAATGTCGAGCGCGCTGAAAAGGACCACCAAAGGGACAATGAAAAGTGTGCGCATCGTTTTTAGAGCTGCGTTCGGTTTTGGCAGGACGGCACGGCTTATAGCATTTACGCTTCAGTAGCGGCAAGCGCTCCGGGAAGAGCAATTTAGAAGGCAGACGCTGATGTAGTGCGCGTGAAAGGAAACAAGGACTCTGAAATGAGATCTTGTGTAAAAGCACTGCGCAATGTTAATAGGTCTGTCTTTCTGAATTCTGAAAATATATTCGATCGCCCGTGGCGCGTAACATGGATCGCCATAAAACTTTTGAAGAAGCATATTTTTAGGAGAGTCGCGTGTACAGATTGATAGTGCTGAGCTTGCTGTTCTTATGCGCGAGCCTCGCCACAGTTGTCGGCCAGCAGGTTGAAGTCGCCACGTCCATCGCCTTCACTGAAGGGCCGACTGCTGACCCGGCTTCCGGCGACATCTTCTTCACCGATCAGGCGAACAACCGGATCATGAGACTAGCAATAAACGGGAAACTCTCGACATTTCGACATCCAGCAAACTATGCGAACGGTCTGGTTTTTGACCCGCACGGACGTCTTATCGCATGTGAATCGGGCGATCCGTCAGCCGCAACGCCGCCGCGAATTACTCGCACTTACGTGGACACTGGGCGGATTGAAATCCTTACCGACAATTTCGAGGGAAAGCGATTCGTTGGGCCGAACGACGTCACCTTCGATGGCCATGGCCGTATCTATTTTAGCGATAAGCCGGCCACTAACACCGGCCAGGGCGGAGTCTATCGCATTGATGTTGACGGTCGGGTCACCCGTATCCTGGCCCCGCCGGCGATAGAGGTACCAAACGGCCTCGTCATTTCTCCCGACGACAAGACCTTTTATCTTGTCGAAGCGAACACCGCCGAAAAGGGCGCGCGAATGATCCGCGCCTATGATCTTGGAGCCGATGGGTCAGTCGCGAACATGCGTGTGTTTCACACTTTCTATCCGGGGCGCAGCGGCGATGGTATGTCCATCGATGTGAAAGGGAACCTTTATGTTGCCGCCGGACTAAATAGGCTGCGAGGGACAAGTGAAGACCTGGTGACTAACTGCGCTTTCGGTGGGGCCGATTTGAAAACACTTTACGTCACTGCGGGAAAAACACTCTTCAAGGTGACAACGGAAATAGAAGGCACTCGGCGTTGAAGGAACTATATTTTAGCGCAGATAAACGCGGATGGGCGCCGATCTGAAATTTGCTCCGCGTACATCTGCGTTTATTCGCGGCCCTGAATTCCCTGGTTATTCCTCAGTGAAGACATATGGAACTGCACGGTAGAAGCATCATCGGAAATCAGCCAACAGACACGGTGAGTGACGACGGATCAGGGTTTCGAGCGTTTGATCCGGCCGTTGGCCAGTCGCTTGACCCTCTGTTTTGCGAAGCCACACCAGCTGACGTCGAACGCGCCTTTGCATTCGCCGAGAGCGCGTTTGGTACCTACGGTCGTAAATCACCAGAAGAGATCGCCGGCTTCCTCGAGCGCATCGCCGAGAAGATTGTGGCTCTGGGTGAGGAGTTAATTGAAAGGGCTTCCGCCGAAACAGGATTGCCCGTTAAAAGGCTCGTCGGTGAACGCAGTCGAACGGTAAGCCAGCTGCAAATGTTTGCTGACATAGTCAAAGAAGGCTCGTGGGTTGAAGCAACGATAGATCGAGCCCAGCTTGAGCGCGAGCCTCTGCCGAAGCCTGACGTGCGGCGAATGCTGATTCCTCTCGGTCCGATCGTAGTCTTTGGCGCGAGCAATTTCCCGCTCGCTTTCTCTGTTGCAGGTGGGGATACAGCCTCTGCGTTTGCTGCGGGGAATCCCGTGATTGTAAAAGCGCATCCTGCACACCCCGCAACTTCAGAAATGGTCGCGCGTGCGATTGTGAGCGCCGCTCAAGAGACGGGAATGCCAGACGGCATCTTTTCGCTGTTGCAGGGTGCTAGTCATCAGTTAAGCATCAAGGTCGTCCAACACCCTGCGGCCGCCGCCGTTGGATTCACCGGATCACTAAACGCCGGCCGCGCGATCTTTGACGCGGCCATGCAGCGACCAACCCCAATTCCCGTCTACGCCGAGATGGGGAGTATTAATCCTGTCTTCATGCTTCCGGGCGCCTTGCGTGAAAAGGCGGACGCTTTGGCCGCGGGCCTGCAGCAGTCGGTCACGCTGGGTGCCGGACAGTTTTGTACTTGTCCCGGTCTGGTCGTCGGACTAAAAGATGCTGCCATGGATCACTTCGCTGAAATGGTGGGAGCTTTGATAGAGAAGTCGCCACCCGCGACGATGCTTCATCAGGGCATCCTGCGCACATACCGTGAAAGCGTGCAGCGTTTGAAACAAATGAACGGGTTGTGGGCTCGACAAGCTTTGAAAACTGCTGACGAAGACAAAACAGAAGGCGAAGCTACCCTATTCGCAACTGACGCGGAGACTTTCTTAAAGAATGAAGAGTTGAGTGAGGAAGTCTTTGGGCCAACGACAGTGATTGTTAGTTGTGCTTCCAGAGATGAGATTATGAAAGTAGCTCGGAACCTTCGGGGGCATCTGACGGCGACCATTCATGGCACGGCTGAGGACCTTGAAGAATTCAGAGACCTGGTCAATCTGCTGCAGAAGAAAGTTGGCCGTTTAGTCTACAACGGCTTTCCGACTGGCGTTGAGGTCTGCGCTGCGATGCACCATGGCGGCCCTTATCCCGCAACCACTGATGCACGCGCGACCTCTGTCGGCGCCTATGCCATTAAACGCTTCGTCCGCCCCGTGTGCTTCCAAAACTTTCCTCAAGACGTTTTACCGGCCGAGTTGCAAGACAAGAATCATCGAGCTATCTGGCGCACGGTTAATGGCCAGTTGACCAGGGCCGATTCCTTTCCGGAATAGCGATCACGTCACAAGAGTATTTTAATGGCCCGTACCGCAAAAAATATTTTGGAAGGTTTTGCTCTCGCCACACGAATTAACTACGTAAGCGAGTCCGTGCAACCGCGAGAGCCGATGACTCCGACAATCTCCAGCGATGCTGACCTGTTGCAGTTGATGTTATCTGGGGACAATTCTGCTTTCACCGTGCTGTACCGCAGGCGTCAGGGCCAGATTTACCGGTTTGCTCTGCTAATGAGCGGCTCCGCTAATATCGCGGAGGAGGTCACCCAGGAAGTTTTTCTGTTACTGATTCGAGAGCCATACCGCTTTGATCCGGCGCGCGGCCCGCTTCTGGCCTACTTGTACGGGGTGGCTCGCAATTATGTATTCAGGTCTTTGAAGCGCGAACGATCTTATGTCCCGCTTCCGGAGGAAACGGACGATGCACTTGCATTGGCACAATATCTTGCTCAAGACGATCCCTTTGGAAACTGCACGCGTAACGAGGTGATTCGATTGGTAAGACAAGCCGTTTTAAGTTTGCCTCCCCGTTATCGTGAGGTCGTAGTTCTTTGTGACTTTCAGGACATGAGCTATGCGGAAGTCGCGGTCGCTCTGGATTGTGCGGTCGGCACCGTGAATTCGCGGCTCCATCGCGGACACGCTTTGCTGCTCAAAAAACTCCAGGCAACGATAGAACGCGGCTCCGCAACGGCCGATTCTCAAGGTATGAGGTGCTTAGCATGAATTGTTACGAATTTGAGATGACTGTTCTTGCTTTGGCTCGCAACGAGTTAATGGATGCTACTGCTCGCGAGCTGGGCCTCGATCACTCAGGGATCTGTATCCGTTGTGCTGGACGACTAGCCTCCGAGCGATCTTTGATCGCGGCAACCCGCGCGGTCGTCGCGGAAATAGACGGTGAGGAGGCGCCACCTCGTGTGGAGGCGAAACTGCTTGAGGCCCTCCATGAGCACTCTGTCTCCAGGCCAGTTATCAATCCGGAGTTTGGCGGGTTCGGCAACTCCTTTTCGCGTTGGAGACTGACAGCGATAGCGGCAACGATTCTAGTCCTTGCTTCAGCGTCAGCGATTTTCTGGTTCTATTCGAACTCGACTAACACGGAGCGGGAACCACAGCAAAGCGCGGCTGGCCCCGCCACCCAGCCTGAGCCAATTCAGACGGTTCAACGCGAAGCCGCCGACAATCATGCCAGCGTACAGTCGCAGCCGCGAATGCATCGGCGAATTTTGCGGGGTAGGCCTACCGCGCCTGAGGTGGTAACTGACTTTTATCCGCTGGTCGAACCAGAAGATCTTGAAGCTTTTGATTCGCTGGTGGCTGTTCAGGTGGTGCGGGTTGAAGTACCAGCATCAGCTTTAGCAGCTGCCGGGTTGTCGGTTAGTCCGGAAATTTCCAGCGCGCGGATTACGGCGGATGTGGTGTTGGGACAGGATGGCCTGGCGCGCGCAATACGTTTTGTGCGGTGAAGGGGATCGGCTGCGAATAGATCGGGTAGTGGACTTTTATGCAAAAGATAATCGCTCTAATTAGAGTTGACCCGCTCGATAGGGGCTTAAGGAAAGGGAACCTGGTGTGAAAAAAAGAAGAATAGCCTTGTTGCTTATTTTTTCGCTGCTATTGCTGGCTCAATTGCAATCGGTTGCTCAGGAAAAGCCAATCGCTAGTGAGCAGGAGAGGAGTGTTGCCGAAGGACAAGCGCGAGAGAAACAGGCTGCCTCCAGAGCTGAGGCACAAAAGAAACGTGAAGCCGACAGGGCTGAGGCGCAAGTGAAAAGAGCTGCCGCCCGGGAAAAGTACGCTGCCGCGCGTGAAGCATTTAAGCAAAAACAAGCCATTGCCAAAGCCAAGGCGGAGGAGAAACGAGTTGCCGCCGAACTGAAGCGAAGCATAGATGAAGCAATCCGAAGAACACTGCCACCTGACGGCACCTTCAAATTGTTAGGGTCTCGACTCAATCTTAACCCTGCGACGGTAGTTAAAGGCGCTCCATATTCCGCAACCGCAATTACCGAGTCCATTCAAACTCTGGGTGACGGCAATCAGATCATTCAAAGGAATGAGGCTGCTTATTATCGCGATCGTGAAGGTCGTATCCGTATTGATCAAACTTTGAAGAGTATCGGTAAGTGGACGGTAGCTGGGGATCCGGCGCGAATAATAACCATCTGGGATCCGGTGGCAGGGCATTCCTATAGTCTTAACCCCCGCGAACAGACGGCGTTGATCGATCCGAACGGACCATTGAAAAAATTTGCGCTTTTGCGAAGCCCAAATAAACCCCCGCTTCCCCCCGATATTTCAGACCATCCGAAGCCGAGAGGTCCTTCAGTCAATAAGCCAAAATCGGATCCGGTTACGACGGATTCATCAGATCGGAGGAAGAAGGAGTCGCTTGGTACAAAAACGATCGAGGGTGTATCGGCCGACGGCACGCGCACCACGCGCGTCATTCCGGCTGGCGAGATTGGGAACGTTCGGCCTATCGAAATCGTTGACGAGAGTTGGTACTCGCCAGAGTTGCAAATGCTGCTGCTGACCAGGCACAAGGATCCAAGGTCAGGTGAAGCAAATTACCGGCTAACAAATATCAAACGCATCGATCCGGAGCCTGCGCTATTCGAAATTCCTGGCGGTTACCGGACATTAGATAAGACTACGCCCAGGTCGCCTTCGCAGCCGCCCCGCGCCCCGAACAAGCCCAAGCCTGCGAAGAAGACGGAAGTGATTTTATGATTCAGAGCCCACCCCCGCACAGTTCTTAGTCAATAGATCGAGGCTTTACCGAGATCTGCTTTTCAAACGTTTCCCGCGCACCTTGCTCCGAGAAACCAATATGAGAAGTTTTGGTCGACGTGTGCCCGCTGTTAACAGGAAGGCCGCCTCGATCGTCATTCAATTAGGAGGTGAGAAATGCAAAGTCGTTGCGCCCTCTCGATTATTGCAGTCTTCATCCTTGTGATGGTGACCGCCAGCGCGCAAACCCGGTCTGACGCCGATGGCGCTTACAATCGGGCACGCGAATGGTATATCAAGGGAGACTTTGATCGCGCCATCGAGAACTTCACGCGCGCTA
>WNFZ01013747.1_pt1 | contig 10101 bp, 7 predicted proteins | sample 5400081 | NCBI WGS metagenome assembly WNFZ01 (sample SAMN13153365, study PRJNA577476) | soil metagenome | isolation source: 80 cm soil or saprolite under grassland replicate 1 | place: USA:California | collected 2016-06-15
CTTGCGGTGAAGGACATGGGCTCGCTCCTGCCTGGTCATGGTGGCATGCTCGATCGGGTCGATGCGCTGCTCTTCATGGCCCCTGCTCTGTATTACGTGATGGCATGGTTCAACCTGCTTCGCACCCCGTGACGGGTGCCCGACCGGTCGCCGCCGGCCCGCGGTCGCTCTACGACCTGGAGGCGGCCGACCTCGCACGCCTAATGGACGAGGCCGGCGAGCCGTCCTACCGTGCCCGCCAGCTCGCCCGCTGGCTGGACCGGCGCAAGGTGGCCGACCTCGAGGCCATGACCGACCTGCCGGCCGGCTTCCGGGCCCGGCTGCTGGAGCGGTTCACGGGGGTGGGTCTGACCCTCGAGCGGCACCAGGTGGGCGACGGTGGCTGGACGCACAAGTTCCTGTTCGGGCTGCCGGGCGGCGACAGCGTCGAGTCGGTGCTGATGCTGTACCCGCCCGCCGAGGACGGCCTGCTCCCCGGCCGCCAGGGCCGGGCGACCCTGTGCATCTCCACCCAGGCCGGCTGCGCGATGGGCTGCACCTTCTGCGCGACCGGACAGTTCGGCTTCACCCGCAACCTGTCCACCGGCGAGGTGGTCGAGCAGGTGGCCCGCGTGTGGGCACTGCTGGAGGAGCTGCGGCCGGCGCCCGCCGCTCCCGGCCATCTGACCAATGTGGTGTTCATGGGCATGGGTGAGCCCTTTGCGAACCCCGATGCGACCTGGGGTGCGGCCTGGCGCCTGCACAACGGCTTCGGGCTGTCCGCCCGGGCGATCACCATCTCGACGGTCGGGCTGGTGCCGGGCATCCGCCGTGCGGCGCGCGAGCCATTGGCCGTGAACCTGGCCGTGTCGGTCCACGCCGCCACCGACGAGCTGCGCGACCGGCTGGTGCCGCTGAACCGCACCTGGCCGATCGCCGACCTGGTCGCCGCCGTGCGCGAGTACGTGGCCGCCAGGCGTCGCCGGGTGTCGTTCGAATACGCCTTGATCCGCGGCGTGAACGACGGCCCTGAACAGGCCGACTCGCTCGGCAGGCTGCTTGCGCCCCTGCGCGTGCCCGGCTCCGGCGGCCACGCCGCCCACGTCAACCTGATTCCCTACAACCCCACGCCCGGGCTCGGTTTCGAGACGCCCTCGCGCAGTGCTGTCCACCGCTTCCGCGACACCGTGGCCGCCCATGGCCTGCCCGTGAGCGTCCGGGCCAACCGCGGCGTGGGCATCGACGCGGCCTGTGGCCAGCTCCGCACGGTGGCCGGGCGGCCCGGCCGCGGCGCCGGCCCGCCGCTCACGAGCCGAGCGGGCGAGGAGGTGGCGAGATGAGCCCTACCGGCGTCGCGGTGCTCGGCTCGACCGGCTCCATCGGCGAGCAGGCGCTCGACGTGATCCGCGAGGACAGCGGGCGCTTCCGGGTGGTGGCGCTGGCCGCGCGGCGTTCGGCCGCGCGGCTCGCCGCCCAGGCGCGCGAGCTCCGGCCGGAGGCGGTGGCGCTCGTCGACGAGGCCGAGGCGAGCGAGCTGGCCCGCGACCTGCCGCCCGGCTGCCGCCTCGAGGTCGGGCCGGAGGCGGTGGCCGAGCTCGCCGCCCTCGACAGTGCCGAGGTCGTGCTGAACGGCGTGACCGGGTCGGTCGGGCTGCTGCCGACGCTGCGGGCGCTCGAGGCCGACCGCCGGCTGGCGCTCGCGAACAAGGAGAGCCTGATCGTCGGCGGGCCGCTGGTCGCCTCGCGCGCCCGGCCCGAGCAGATCGTGCCGGTGGACTCGGAGCACTCCGGCCTTGCCCAGTGCCTTCGCGCCGGGCGGCGGGCCGAGGTGGCGAAGCTGGTGGTCACCGCCTCGGGCGGGCCCTTCCGGGGCCGTTCCGCCGCGGAGCTCGCCGACGTCTCGCCGGAGGAGGCGCTCGCGCACCCCACCTGGCGGATGGGCCCGGTCATCACGACCAACTCGGCCACGCTCATGAACAAGGGCCTCGAGGTGATCGAGGCGCACCTGCTGTTCGGCATCCCATTTGAACGGATCGAGGTTGTCGTCCACCCGCAGAGCATCGTCCACGCCATGGTCGAGTTCCGCGACGGCGCAACCATCGCGCAGCTCTCCCTGCCGGACATGCGCCTGCCGATCGGGCTGGCGCTCGGCTGGCCCGAGCGCTCGGCGCGGCCGATCGGCCTGCTCGACTGGAGCCGGGCGTCGACGCTCGAGTTCCTGCCGGTCGACCGGGAGACCTTCCCACTGCTCGACCTGGCCATCGCCGCCGGGCGGCGGGGCGGCACGGCGCCGGCCGTGCTCAACGCGGCGAACGAGGAGGCCGTGGCGGCGTTCCTGGCGGGCCGCCTGCGCTTCCCCGGCATCGTGGAGGTGGTCGCCCAGGCGCTGGCCGACCACCAGGTGCCGGAGCAGGTCGACCTCGACGCCGTGCTCGCCGCCGAGCAGTGGTCCAGGGAGCGCGCTCGTACACTGGTCACAGACCTGACCCCCACCGGGGAGACCGCATGAGCCTGATCGGCATCCTGCTCTTTCTCTTCGCCCTCATGCTGGCGATCTTCCTGCACGAGGGCGGTCATTTCGTGACCGCGAAGCTGTTCGGAATGAAGGTCGAGCGTTTCTTCCTGGGCTTCGGCAGGACGCTCTGGTCCTTCCGCCGTGGCGAGACCGAGTACGGCATCAAGGCCCTGCCGCTCGGGGGCTTCTGCAAGATCGCCGGGATGAGCCCGCACGAGCTCGACAGCAACTTCCTGGAGGAGGAGCGGGGCCGCAGGCCCGAGCCGGTCGAGCCCGAACGCCAGTTCCGCAGCAAGCCGGCCTGGCAGCGCGCGATCGTGCTGGCCGCCGGGTCGGTCACGCATTTCATCGTGGCGCTGCTCCTGATCTACGCGTTGGTCGTGTTCATCGGGCTGCAGGTGGGGCCGGCCACCACGACCATCCAGAGGATCGTCGCGTCGACCAGCGACGGAAAGCCCGCCCCCGCCGCGGCGGCCGGGCTGCGCTCCGGCGACCGGATCGTCGCCATCGACGGGCGCCGGATCTCCAGCTTCGAGCAGCTCCGGTCGGAGCTGGCCGACAAGGCCGGCAGGCAGGTCACGGTGACCTATGAACGGGCTGGCCAGGTCCGGACCACCAGCCTGGTCCCGGCCCGGCAGACCGACGCCAACGGCCGGCCGCACGGCTTCCTGGGCATCAGCCCGGCCGGTGAGGTGGAGCACAAGGGCCCGGTCGAGGGCGTCGGCGCCAGCGGTCGCATGTTCGGCGAACTCCTGGTGGGCTCGTTCAAGGGGCTCGGCGGGCTCGTCTCCGGGCTGGCCGACCGCCTCCAGACGACCGCCTCCGCGCCGGATGGCGGCGGAGGCGGCGATGGGGGAGGATCCGGCCCGGTCGGCCCGATCGGCATCAGCCGGCTGGTCAGCCAGGCGGTGTCGGCCGGGCAGTGGACCGGGTTCGTCGTCCTGCTGATCGAGTTCAACGTGTTCGTGGGCATCTTCAACCTGCTGCCGATACCGATTCTGGACGGCGGCTACCTCGCCCTGGTGGGGTGGCAGGCGATCACCAGGCGCGAGGTCGACCTTCGCAAGATCGCGCCGATCGCCGCGGTGGCTGTGAGCCTGCTGTTCGTGTTCGTGCTGGTGGTGGCGTGGCTGGACATCACCAACCCGATCCCCAACCCGTTCAGGTGAAGCCGGCTGGATGGGTTCCGCCAGACACCCCCCAGTGGCGGGGCCCCGTCTCGGAAAGGAGCTATGGACCGTGGCCTTCCCCCTCGAGATGACCGATCTCGCGGCTGGCAGGGGCCGACGGCACTCTCGCCGCATCAACGTGGGCAAGGTGCCGGTCGGGGGCGGAGCGCCGGTGAGCGTGCAGTCGATGACGATCACCAAGACCGCCGACGTCAACGCCACCTTGCAGCAGATCGCCGAGCTGGCCGCGTCAGGTTGCGACATCGTCAGGGTCGCGGTGCCGGATACCGACGATGCGGCCGCCCTCCCCGCGATCGCCAAGAAGTCGACTATCCCGGTCGTTGCGGACATCCATTTCCAGTGGAAGTACGCAATGGCGGCGATCGAGGCTGGCTGTGCCGGGGTTCGCATCAACCCCGGAAATATCAAGAAGCATGACAAGGTCAAGCTGATCGCGCAGGAGGCGCAGGCACGCGGCATTCCCATCCGGGTCGGTGTCAACGCCGGCTCCCTGCAGAAGGAGATCCTCGCCGAGCACGGCGGGCCCACGCCCGAGGCGCTGGTGGAGTCGGCGCTGTTCGAGGTCGGGATCCTGGAGTCGGTGGGGTTCGGCGACATCAAGATCTCGGTCAAGCACCAGAACCCGCTGATGATGATCCAGGCCTACCGGCTGCTCGCGCAGGGCTGCGACTACCCGCTGCACCTCGGCGTCACCGAGGCGGGCACGCCGAAGGACGGGGTCGTCAAGTCCTCGGTCGGCATCGGCACGCTGCTTGCCGAGGGGATCGGCGACACCATCCGCGTGTCGCTCACGGCCCACCCGGTGGAGGAGGTCAAGATCGGCAACGCCGTCCTCGGCGCCCTCGGGCTGCGGCCGAAAAAGCTCGACCTGGTCGCCTGCCCGTCGTGCGGGCGGGCGGAGGTCGACGTCTTCTCCCTGGCCAACTCGGTCGAGGAGCGAATGGGAGAGATCGAGGCGCCGCTGCGCGTGGCGGTGATGGGCTGCATCGTCAATGGCCCCGGCGAGGCGCGCGAGGCCGACATCGGCGTCGCCTCCGGCAAGGGCAAAGGGCAGATCTTCCGGCGCGGCCAGGTGGTCCGGACGGTGCCCGAGTCGGAGATCGTCGACGCGCTGATGCAGGAGGCCAAGCTGCTGGCCGAGGAGTACAAGGCGTCCGGCGCCGCCGGAGGCAGGCCGGAGGTGACCCGAGGCTGAGAATGCGCCTGGCGCGGTCGGGGGGCGGGGCACACGGGTCGCCCGGCCTCGAGATCCGCCTGCTCGGGCGCGCTGATGAGAAGGCGGCGCTCGCCTTCCTCGACCGTCACCCGGCCAGGGACGTCTTCATCGCCAGCCGGGTGCTGAACGACGGTGTGCTCCGGGCGCCCGGCTGGAGCCCGCTGTGGGGCGCCTTCTTCGATTCCGGCGAGCTGCGCGGCGTGCTCCACGTCGGCCCCAACGTGGTGCCCGCGGTTGACGACGTCGCCGTGTGCGACGCGCTGGCGCCCACCGCGGCCGGTTCCGCGGCCACCAGGATGCTGGTGGGCGAGCGCCGCTCGGTGGAGCGCCTGTGGGAGCTGATCGGGCCGACCTACCCAGCTCTGCGGGAGGTCCGCGCCCGGCAGTATGTCTATTCCGTCGAGCCCGAGGACCTGGTGCCCCCCCGGGGAGCGAGGCGGGGCCTGGCGCGGTTGGCGACCCCCGCGGACGAGGAGCGGGTGCTGCACCTGTCGGCCGCCATGTACGCCGAGGAGATGGGGGAGAACCCCCTCGCCCGCGACCCCTCCGGCTACCGCCGCCGGGTCCAGATCCTGACCGCGCGGGGCTGGACCTACGTCTACGAGACCGGCGGCGAGCTGCAGTTCAAGATGGACATCGGCTGCGCCAGCCATTGCAGCGCGCAGATCCAGGGCGTGTACGTGCCGCCGCAGGTGCGCGGCCGGGGCGTCGGCACCGCCGCGATGGCCGCCTGCTGCGCGCTCGCCTTCGAGCGCCATCCGGCGCTGTCGCTGTACGTCAACGACTTCAACGCTCCAGCGGTCGCGCTGTACGAGCGCCTGGGCTTCCGGCGCGAAGCCTACGACTTCCAGACGGTGATCCTGCCGTAGCCGGCCGCTCGCCCATCGGTTGTCCACAATTTCTCTGACGACCGCCACGGCGGCGGTCCGCGGCGGTAGCTTCGAACGGCCGAGCCTCCGACCCTCTCGGCACCGCCGCATGACCGAGACCCACCGCCGCACGACCGAGGCCCACCATCGCTCCGCCGGGCTGCCCGGCTCCTGCCGGTACCGGCTGCACCGGCCACCGCGCGCCTATCCTGCCCCGGTGCCGGCCGGCGAGATCGTGATCGCCCCGCCGCCACGCTCCGGGCCCACCGGAGCGCACGGCTCGCCGGTCCTGCTGCTGCCGCTGCTCGGCGGTGCCGGCTCCCTTCCGCTGCTGCTCGGCTCGCCGACCGCGGGGCGCCGCTGGCTGCTGCTCGGGCTGGCAGCCTCGCTGCTGCTCTCCAGCGGTGCCGGCCTCGCCCTGCGCCTCTGGGCGCGGCACGTGGCCGGTCGCGCGCGGCGACGCGAGCGTGGCCGCTACCTTGCTCATCTCCGGGACGTCGCCGACGAGCTCGCCAGGGTCGGGGCCATCCAGCGGACCGCGGCCGAGCACCTGCACCCCGACCTGACGGCGCTCCTGACGCTGGTGGACCGCGGCGAGCGGGTCTGGGAGCGGACCGCGGCCGACGAGGACTTCCTGGAGGTGCGGGTCGGCCGCGGTCCGCTGCCGCTGGCAGCGGCCGTGCGCCTGGAGCTCGGCCGCGACCCGCTGGCCGACCACGATCCCGAGCTGCTGGCAATGGCGGAGGACCTGGCGCGGCGTGGCTCCCGGCTCGAGGGCGCGCCCGTGGCCATCTCCCTGCGCCGGCTCGGGGTCCTGACGGTCCGCGGGCCGACGGAGCCGGCACGCGCGCTGGCCCGCTCGGCGCTGCTCCGGCTGGCCGCCTTCCACGCGCCCGAGGACCTGCGCATCCTCGCCGCCTTCCCGCCGGATGCCGCCGCTGCGTGGGACTGGCTCAAGTGGCTGCCGCACGCGCGCGACGAGCTCGCCGACGGCCCTGAGGAGCCGCGCACCTGGTCGTGGTCATCGACGGCTACTCGCCCCGCGGGCCGCTGGGGCGGCTGCCGCTCCTCGACGAGCTGCTGTGGACGGCGTCCGCGCTCGACGCGACCGTCGTCTGCCTCGTGGGCAGCGCCGCGGACGAGCCCTCCGCCACCGCGGTCCGGGTCGAGGCCGACGACGGCGGCGGGCTCGTCGCCGGCGGGGTCCGTCCGGGCGGCCGCACGATCGACCGGGTCAGAGCCGACGCGGCCGACCTTGCGGTGTCCGAGGCGATCGCGCGGCGCCTGGCCCCGCTGCGGCTGGACCGTCCGGGGCGCCCCGGTGGGCCGTCGGCGCCCGAGCCGGCACGCCTGCTCGAGCTGCTCGGCGTGCCGGACGCGGACGAGGTCGACTTCGCGACGGCCTGGGGCCCGCGACCCGGGCCCGAGCTGCTCCGGGTACCCATCGGAGTCGCTGCGGGCGGACGCGGTCCGGCGGCTCCCAGCGTCGGTCGCTTGGTCTGGCCCCGAGGTCCCGCGGTTCCCGGTGGTGGCGCGGCCGCCGTGGCTCTCGACCTGAAGGAGGCGGCCGAGGGCGGCATGGGCCCGCACGGTCTGCTGATCGGCGCGACCGGGTCGGGCAAGAGCGAGCTGCTGCGGACGATCGTCACGGGCCTGGCGCTCACCCACCCGCCGGAGCTGCTCGCCTTCGTCCTGGTGGACTTCAAGGGCGGCGCGGCGTTCGCCGGGCTGGCGGGGCTGCCGCACACCGCCGGCCTCATCACCAACCTCCAGACGGAGCTCACCCTGGTCGACCGTGCGGAAGCCGCGCTCCGTGGGGAGCAGGAGCGCCGCCAGCGCCTGCTCCGCGACGCCGGCGACCTCGACACGATCGCTCAGTACCAGCGGCTGCGGGCCGCTGAGCCGCGCCTTGCGCCGATGCCCCGCCTGCTGCTGGTGGTGGACGAGTTCGGCGAGCTGCTGGCCGCCCGCCCCGACTTCCTCGACCTGCTCACCGCGGTCGGCCGGACCGGCCGCAGCCTGGGGATGCACCTGCTGCTCGCCTCCCAGCGCCTCGAAGAGGGCCGGCTCCGTGGGCTCGAGAGCCATCTGCGCTACCGCATCTGCCTGCGGACCTTCAGCCCGGCCGAGTCGCTCGCCGTCCTCGGCGCGCCCGATGCGTACCTTCTGCCGCCGTCCCCGGGCGCCGGTCTGCTCAAGGTCGACAGCGGCGGCTGCCAGCGCTTCCAGGGTGCCCTCGTGTCCTCGACAGCGGTCACCGGCGGGTCGAGGCGCCCTGCCGTTGCCGCGGTCCTGCCCTTCGACCCGCTGGTGGACCCCGAGCCGGGCAGGGCACCCGACCGCCGGGAGACCGACCGCGAGGAGCCCGACCCGCCCGGCGCCGGGGAACCGGCGGGCCGCACCGACATGGGAGCGGTCGTCGCCGCGACCACCTCGGCGGCGCGGCCCGGCCGTCGGGCCCGTCCTGTGTGGCTGCCGCCGCTGGCCGCGACCATCACCCTCGGCCAGGTGCTCGGCCAGGTGCTCGGCCAGGTGCTCCGCCGGGGGCCCGGACCGGTCGGCTCCGTGCGCCGGCCCGGTGGTCCGGACTGGCTCCGGGTGCCTGTGGGGATGGTCGACAAGCCGCTCGAGCAGGCGCAGGAGCCACTCGTGCTGGACTTCGCCGGGCGGCTCGGGCACCTGGCGGTCGCCGGTGCGCCGCGGAGCGGGAAGAGCACGCTGCTGGCCACGCTGATCGCGGCGTTCGCGCTCACCCACCCGCCCGACGCCGTGCAGCTCTACTGCATCGACCTCGGCGGTGGGCTGCTGCACCAGCTCACCTGCCTGCCGCACGTCGGCGGGGTGTGCGGCGGGCACGAGCCGGCCCGGGCGCGCCGTCTGGTGGGTGAGCTGCGCGCACTGGTCGCAGCGCGTGAGCAGGTGTTCCGCCGTCATGGGATCGGTTCGATGGCCGCCTGGCACGCGCGCCGTCACAGCGAGCCCGGGCTGGACGAGGACGGCTACGGCGAGGTGTTCCTGATGGTCGACAACTGGTCCAGCCTCCGCCGGGAGCTCGGGGACCTCGAGCCGGATGTCGAGGCCCTGGCCGCCACCGGGCTGCACTATGGCGTGCACCTGGTCGTCGCCGCCAACCGCTGGGCGGACCTGCGCCCGGCGCTGCGCGACAACCTGGGCGGGCGTCTGGAGCTGCGCTTGAACGACCCGGTCGAGTCGGAGGTCGGACGGGTCCCCGCCGGCCGCCTGCCGGAAGGGCTCCCTGGCCGCGGGCTGACCCCGGCTGGACACGAGCTCCAGGTGGCGCTGCCGGTCCTGACCGCGACGGCGGGCGAAAGGGACCACGCCCCCGGCCAGGCCGTCCCTGCTGAGGAGATCGCCAGGCGCGCCGTGCGCAGCCCGACAGGCTCCGTCGCCCCGCCGCTGCGCCCGTTGCCCGCCCTTGTGCGGATGGGCGATCTTCCCGAGCCGGTGCCGCCGTCGCCGGCGGAGCCCGGGTGGCCCGAGGGCGTCGCGTTCGCGTTGCACGAACGCCGCCTCGAGCCGGTGTGGCTGGACGTGTTCTCCGCGCCGCATTTCCTGGTGCTCGGCGACGCCGAGTGCGGCAAGACCGGCGCGCTGCGCTGCCTCGCCGTGCGCCTCGGCTTCCGCCACCCACCGGACGAGCTGCGGCTGGTCGTGGTCGACTACCGGCGCGCCCTGGTGGACCTGGCCGGCGCTCCGCACTGCTACGGGTACGCGTGCTCGCCGGCGATGGCGACGGAGGTCGTCGGGCGGTTGCGGCCGCTGCTGGAGCGACGGCTCCCACCCGGCATCGCCTCGCCACCGCCCCCGTCCCCGGGCCCTCCACCGTCCCCGTCACCGGACCCGCCGCGGGACCCGCCACCAGGAGGCTCCTGGGTGGAGCTGGTTGGCTCGTGGCGCTGGAGCGGCCCTCGCTACCTGCTCGTGGTGGATGATTACGACCTGGTCGCCACCAGCCTCGGCAACCCGATCGAGCCGCTGCTCGAGCTGGTGGGCATGGGACGGGACGTCGGCCTGCACGTCCTGCTCGCCCGTCGGGTGAGCGGCGCCGCCCGGAGTGCGTTCGAGCCCTTCTACCAGCGGCTCCGCGAGACCGGAAGCCCTGGCCTGATCATGTCCGGCGACCCGCACGAGGGCCCGGTGCTCGGTGGCCGCGCCGCGGCGCCACAGCCGCCAGGACGTGGCTACCTCGTCGGTCGTGACGGGCGGAGCGGTCTCGTCCAGGTGGCCTGGACGCCGCCTGGCACCGCCGCGGCGCCGGACCCGGCCTCTTCGAGGAGGTCGTGACATGGGGATTTTGCTGGTGACGGTCGC
>WNFZ01017461.1_pt1 | contig 10101 bp, 6 predicted proteins | sample 5400081 | NCBI WGS metagenome assembly WNFZ01 (sample SAMN13153365, study PRJNA577476) | soil metagenome | isolation source: 80 cm soil or saprolite under grassland replicate 1 | place: USA:California | collected 2016-06-15
ACACCGACAGACGTGTTTTTGGCGATGGTCAGAGAAAGACCATCCAGCGCCGGCCGTGATGTGCCAGAATAACGAAAACTGACTTCGCGCAAAGTAATCGCGTCATTCCAATGAAAAGGCCTCGCTGGCGTGCGACCCTCGCTGCCGGTCACGGACAAAACCGGCGCCTCAGTCTCCGCGGCGACAAATTCGTCGTACACTTCGTCCACCGCGTGGCGCATGGAGCTGATCTGAGTGAGCTGACCGTAAAGCAACTGGAGCGAAGGCAGCAGTCGATAACCTGCCAGCGCCATCACGCCGAGGTTCGGAAGAATGTCGGAGAAATCACGGCCTCTCAGTGCGAGCAGCAGCACAGCCAGCACAAGACCGCCGAAAGCGAGTGGTTCGACGAGATAGCGAGCGCTGTTGGCGAAGACTGGAATTCGTCCAAACATCTGGGCAACCACCGTGGAATGACTGGCAAAGCGCTTGAGGAAATGTTCTTCCGCGCGATGGACCTTTACCGCTTTGATCCCGCTGAGCATTTGGTGCGCTTCGCGATACGAGCCGGCTACAGATCTTTGTAAACTCTCATTCGCCTCTCGACGTTTCCGTGCGAGCAGGCGAAAGATGATCCCGTAATATGCGCCCAGCACGATTGCCGCCGAGAGAGCAATCACCGGCTGAACGAGAAAAAGCGTGGCCAACAAAAGTACCGCCGTGAGGCCGCGCGCGACGCTGTCCAGCAACGGCAGGAGCACGCCGCTGCTATAGTTCATCACGTCGCCAACAACTTTTTTTAGCAGATCGGCGGAGTTGCGCTGAAGAAAATAGGGGTATGGCTGTGAGGCCATTCGGCGCAGCAGGCGGACGCGCAACCAGTGACCGAAGTTTTGCGCATATCGGGTGCGCGCATACTCGGCCACGAGATTAACGGCATTAGATGCTAGGAGTGCAACGATTGCAATCACTCCGGCGACCAGAAGCAGCTGCCGGTTTTGCATCGGCGGAAACAACTCGAGGAAACGCATGCCGAAATGAGAGCGACGGATGCGCTCGGGATCAGCGGCAATTGCCAAGAAGGGAAAAATCGATGTGATCCCGATGACTTGAAACAGAGCTTGCGCAAGTGAGAGCGAAAAAACCAAACCCAGCTTAGTTCTGCCGTATGGCCGGGCGAGGAAGAGAACGCGACCAATTAGATCGGAAACGTTATGAATAAACCGGGACAAGGCGGTTCCGAGTTACACGTTCAAGAAAAATGGGCGCATCACATCCTGTAACGGCGCGATGTTGCGAACTATCTGCGGGAAAAACCCAGGTGTCAAAGATTACGGAGATAACAGACTACGGACTGCCGACTAGCGACGCTGATAAGCGATCACTCATTTCATCCGTATCGGCGGCAACTTCTCGCCATATTTCCAAATCAACCATGGCAGCTCCGAAGCGCGAGATAATCGTGGAATGAAAATGCGCGGCTGCGCAAGCAATCGGTAAAACCAGCCAAGATAAAACCGATCGGCCCAATCGGGAATCGCAGACTGGTCGCCCGTGATGAATCCGAGCGCGGCGCCGATGCAATGGATCGCCGGTCGATACGACAAATTTTCGCGCAGATAATGTCCGAGCTTCTCCTGCGCACCGCTGCCAATGGCGACGATGACCTGCGCCGGGCGACGCTGTTCGATGAGCGCAAGAAGATTTCGATCTTCAATTTCCATTCCGTACCGGGGGGCGATATAACAATTCTCCATGCTGATTGAAAACGCTTCCCGGCGCGACCAATCGATTAATTTTTGTCGCGCGCGTTCGCTGGGAAGGACCCCAAAAACTTCTCCGGTTCCCTCACGTTTCAGCTTTGCAAGCAAATGCTTCAGATATTTGAGCCCCGAAATGCGCTGGACGCTTTTGCGTCGCAACAAGCGCCACAGGAGAACCATCAAACCGCTGTCAGCAATCACCAGATCAGCCGCCAGCACGGCGCGCCGATACATCTCGTCTTCGCGCAATCGCGCGAAACAGGTCCCGGACGGAGCGACGAGAAATCCTCCGCGTTGAAACATCGACGCTACCGCTTCATCCACGTCGCCACTGAAGAAACGGATGCCAAGAATCTGCACACTGGAAGCCATCAACGAACACCGAGTATCCAACATCGAACGCCGAATTTCGAGAGTAAAGGAGCCGTCCGTCGAACCTGCGAGCGTGGTTTGATCCTCGAGCGGCAAGCAACGACTACCAAACCTCCTGAAACATTCCCGGTTCGCTTTGGGCACAAATTTGGTAAGCTCTCGGCCGGTGCAAAACCTTACAACCGCACACAAATTCACTGACGCTGCGCCGCTGTCTCGCAGGCAATTTCCGCTCCCGCTCGCGCTGAGCGTTTTGTTTTTAGCTGCTCTCTGGTTTGCACTTTGTAGACAACTCAGCGGCGAATGGTCGGTTAACGAACAATACAGCTTTGGCTGGTTCGTCCCGTTTTTCGCTCTCTATCTTTTCTGCCTTCGCTGGCAGGATCGACCGCAAATCGAAATTGGAAATTCGAGATTCGAATTTCGAAAAAGACAAACAACTGCTGCATTACTCGCAATTCCCCCGCTACTTTTGTTGGTGCCGGTGCGCCTTTTTGAAATTGCGAACCCGGAGTGGCGACCGCTCGCCTGGATTCACGCGGCGGCGGTGGTAACACTGACGCTGTTATTGATCTGGTGCGCAGGTCCCGCAGGCGCGGGATGGCTTCGCCATTTTGCGTTTCCGGTCGCGTTCATTTTTGTCGCAGTGCCGTGGGTGACGGCAGTCGAGGTTCCCGTCATTCAAGGGCTGATGCGCGCGGTCGCCCGCGTCGCCGCCGAAACAGCGATGCTCCTCGGAATTCCTGCGCAAGTTCAGGGCAACTTGATTCGCGTGAGCAATGGGCTGGTGGGCGTGAACGAGGCGTGCAGCGGCATTCGTTCTTTGCAAACGTCGCTTATGATCGGCTTGCTGTTCGGCGAACTGAAACGGCTTTCGATCTTGCGCCGCGTCGCACTCGTCGGCGGGGCGGTTGCCGTCGCGCTGGTTGCTAATTTTCTCCGCGCCGTTTTTTTGGTCGCGGTCGCGGCAACGAAAAATATTTCAGAGGTCAGTCGCTGGCATGATCTTGCTGGCTACACCATCGTCGGTCTGGTTTTTGTGGGCACCATGGGTCTGGCGTATCTGCTCGGTGGGAAGAAGCCTGCTGTGGTGGCAGGCGTGTCGCCTGCGAGAGCGAAATTGCAGCCGACACGGCTGCCTCTACAGGTTCCTGCTCCCTATCTGGCGGCGGCCCTTTGCTGGCTCTTGGTCGTAGAGATTGGAACGGCGACGTGGTATCGCGTTCACGAAACCAATCTTGTCAGCGGCATACGTTGGAGTGTGCGATGGCCCGAACGGGCGCCCAACTTCCGCAAATTGAAAATCGACGAAGAAATTCGCAGCGTCCTCCGTTTCGATGAAGGCCAGGCTGCAGCGGAAACGGCCCATAGGGCCGTGGCTACAGCCACGCCGGTCGACCCGTCGAGCCCGAACACGATCGCCTGTTACTTGTATGTTTTTCGCTGGAAACCGGGCCGGAACAGCGCGCTCCTGGCGAACTTGCACCGGCCGGATGTTTGTTTGCCGGCAAGCGGGTGGACCAAGGTGGCGGACGACGGGGTGGGCAATTATCGCGTCAGCGATTCATTTGAGTTGCCATTTCGCCATTTTGAATTTCAGCGCAGATTCGAAAATTCCGCTCCGCAGAGAGCGCACGCATTTTATTGTTTATCGGAAGATCGCGCTTCAGGACCTTCCACGACGCGGCAGCACGCAGACGCGAGCCTTATGATGGCAGGAAACCCTTCGTCATGGACACGCGCCGAACGTCTGGGCGCGGTGCTGGACGGACGCCGCCATTTGGGACAGCAGGTCATCCAGGCGATATTCATTGGCGGCGACGGATTCTCCGCCACGAACGCGGAATCGCATCTGCGCGAGCTCGTTCGTGACGTCGTCGCTTTACGTGAGCCGAAAAAATAGGTAGGGGCGATTCACCGAACCGCACGGGGGGCGATTGAGGTCAATCGCCTCTACCTGGATAGCGGCAGGCGTGTCGCCTGCGGAATCTAAATGGTGCAGCCGACACGGCTGCCTCTACAGTGATCAGCCCTGAAAAAATCTAAAAAAAGTCTTGCCATGCCTGCGGGAATTGTTACAAGGGGCGTAATTCTTCGAGCCTTGGACGGAAATATGCGAAAATCTAAGACACGTCGGCCGCGCGCTTTACCATTTCGTTCGCTCTTCGTTGTCGCGGGCGCGTTGCTGCTCACGGCCGCTCTCGCCCCGAAAGCGAATGCCGACGTACTAGTTTATTTTAATTTTGAAGATTCGACCTTAGGCGGCCCCGCGGATTTTACGTCCGATGTTGTTGGTTTCCCGGATTCACTGCCACAGTTACCGCAAGCGTTGACGGGTTTTTGCTTAATAGAACCGCTGGTGATATCGACAACGCCGACCCGGGTCTGGCGGTCGGTTTTAGAACAACCCCGGTGGATAATGGCAGTTATATTCAGTTTGGTCTCGATGCGACTTTCTTTGCTAACATGTCGTTGAGCTTCGCGTACACCACCACCGGCAACGGCTTCGATACTGTAGAGCTTCAATACAGCATTGATGGAGGAACAACTTTCACCTCTGTCGGCTCGCAGCCAATGCTAACAGGCGGCCAGCCAAACCTGATAACTTTCGGCGTCCCTGCCGGGGCTGACAACCAGCCAAATCTCGTCCTCCGACTGCTCTTCAACGGGGGAACGTCACAAGGCCAAAATCTCCAGACCATTATCGACAACATCCAGCTGAATGGCTCGATCGTTCCTGAGCCGGCGACGCTCGGGGGCGGGTTGCTCGGCCTTCTTGGGCTGTGCTGGTTTCAACGGCGGCGATTGATTCGCTCCGTGCGTTGGCGGCGCGCTTAGCGGGACGGTCAGAACAACCCCTGTAGCCACGGCGCTGCGCGCCGTCGAGAACGTGATCGTTCTCAGTCATGTACGCCCCACAGGGGCGTGGCTACAACATTTGTCAGAGCGCGACTATGACAGTCAACCGCGTGACGTTGCAGATGCCGCCGCGCCATTGTAAACGTCTCCCGTGGCTAAGCGCCCGTCACGGCCCGTTGCAAACAAAAACGATCTCGACCTTACTCCGCCGGAAGAAATTCGCGCCCGACGGATCAGGCTGTTTGTTTTTCTCGGGGTCATCGCCGCGTGTGCGCTGGGCGTGGCAATCTACTTCGCTGCACCGCCGATTGGCGGTGCGATCAAGGCCTGGCAGTCACGTCGCCTCGCGCTTCAGTCCTTCGCGCTGATCGAGCAAAAGAAGTGGAGCGAAGCCAATGCCAAAGCGCGCGATGCGTACCTGCTGCGTCCGACCGAACCGGAATCCTGGCGTGCCATAGCGCGGTTGGCGTCCCGCAGGGGTCAAGGCACAGCAGTAATGGAGTGGTGGAAGAAAGTGGACGAGGCACATCGCCTAACCATCGAAGACCGCCGCGACTATGCTGCGTCTGCGCTTGCGGCCGGCGAGCTGGTAGTTGCGGCGCCACAAGTCGATCTGCTTTTGTCACAAAAGGGTGGACCTGCGCCACTTGACCTTCTGCTAGCCGCGCAGCTTGCCGCCCGGCGCCAAAACGGCCGTCTTGCTCTGGATTACACAGAGCGGGCAACAACCGATCCACGCGCGAAGCCGAATGAATTGCTTGCGGGCGCTGTTCTTGTTCTCTCCATGACGAAGCCAAACTCGCCTCCTTATTCAAAGGCATGGGAGAGTATCGCAAAGCTGGCGCGGGATTCGGCCAATCCCGCGTCTCTCGACGCGCTGGTTTTCCTCGCGCAGCAGCAGTCGCGAGCGCCTACGCGCTTACCTGGCGAAGAGATTCCTTTTTCGCTTGGCGCCGGAGCCGCTACGCAGGCTGCAACCACAATGGGACCAGTGGAAGTAGCCAATGCTCTGGAAAAGCATCCCGATGCGCGTCCTTACCATCAGTTACTGGCGCTTGGACTTCGCGCCCAGAAAGATCCGGCGCTGGCAAGTCAATATGTCGCCGACGCAGTCGAACGCTTTGGCAGTGGCGACGACGAGACTCTCGCTGCGCTGGTCGCGTGGCTCAATAGCGTGGGTCGCGCCGACAAAACTTTACAGGTGCTCCCGCTGGATCGCGCGTTACAGCGCCAGGATCTTTATTTGCGACACGTTGATGCTCTGGCCGCGCTTAAGCGCTGGACCGAAGTGAAAACAGTATTGAGCAGTGAACGCTTTCCGCTCGAGCCGGTTTTTCAACATATGTATCTGGCCGTCGCGCGAACGCGGCTGGACGAGGCAACTGCTGCAACGAATGAATGGCAGCGCGCTCTGGAGGCCGCCAGCACTGCGGAAAAATTACTCGCGCTGGCCGTGTACGCTGAGCAGAATCAAGCTAACGATGTCGCCGATAGAGCCTACTCCGAGGCGATCAGGCTCGCACCCAAAAATCGTGGAGCGTACGCCGGCCGGCTGCGCGTGGCGTTAGCGTCCGGCCGTACAGCTGAAGCGCAAACTATCACAGAGGAGATCATCAAGATTTGGCCCGACGACGCAGAGGCGCGAAATCAAGATGATTACCTGCGGTTGCTCCTGGGTCCATCGGGCGACCAAGCTGAAGCAGCAGAACGACAAGCTCAAATCCTCGTCGCACAGGAACCATGGAACTGGTCAGCTCGGGCAACGCTTGGACTGGCGCGGCTTCGCCTGGGCCGAAACGCGGATGCCCTGGCGGTATTCCGCAAGGTGCGAGTGACTGGCACCGAACCGCCGGGCGTGCTCGCAGTGCGCGCAGCGATTCTGGCCGTAAATGGCTACGAAGAAGGCGCCCGGCGCGACGCGCATAATCTGGGAGCGGAACACCTCTTGCCTGAGGAACGCGCCCTCATCGCTCCGCTGTTGCAATGAAGGCGACGCCCGCTTCAACGCTTTGACGCTTCAGATTTGCGATTGACGTTGGTCCGCATTTTTTGTTAGTCTCCCAGGCATGCGACGACTAGCGGTTGAAATCGTGATTATTGCGGCCGTGATTTTCTTTGGCTGGAACAAACCTTTCAAAGATTGGGCGGACCAGGCGAGCACCACAATCACATCTACATTGGACGGCCTTGGGGGGGCGTTACAAAAAGACCAGGACCAATCCGTGCGCCGCTACGATGCCCGGCCTGGACGTTCTGCTACACCGCCCCGATAGACTGTCGCCGCAGGTTCAAAGGTCAGCAGGCGACCTGCTGTGAAAACGCCGCTATTCAGTTACTTCTTCAAGCTGCGTGCCGAGCACATCCACGGTCCGGTCGGTGTTAAGGTCACGACCCAGCGCGATGTGAAGCCAATAACGCTTTTCACCTTCAACGATGAATTTTGCGAAGTCGGTCTCCCCCGGCGCGCACTTTCCCGTCTGCGCGATCACGTCAATCATCAGATTCCAAGTCCGCGCCTGTCCCATTTCAGCCAGCGAGCGCGCAATTGCTTCTTTCTGTTCCTTCGTCCAGGCGGCAGCCGCACCAACTCTGACCAGTCGAGCGACGTCTCCGCGGTTTAATACAGGGCGCAACTTGGATTCGTCAACGATCCGCTGCGCCGCTGCTGTAGCTTCACTGGCGGAGATGACGCCTGATGACGGAGGAGCCGCGATCGTGTCGTTCTTAAGGGCGGCTTTCAAAGCTGCGGAGAGGACGGGAACGTTCCTCATGTTGAGATTGAAGATGCCAGCGCGCGGATAGGTGTGCAGTACGGGATTATAAGTAAAAAAATCGAGGACCGCTTTGTCATTGCTCGTTTCCGTAACAAAATTCAGCGGTTGAAAACCATTTGCGGTATCAAGGCCGTAGCCGAACTCTCCTACGTTGCTGAATGGATGATTGAGCACCGTGGGGACAGCCGGAGGCCGCGGTTTCGTGCTTCCTGTATTTGGGTCGATTATCCAGGCGTAAGGGTCCTTGTCTACGTCGTAACCAGGACTACTTGGATTATTCTCATTCTCCCATCCGAGGACGAATCCTCCGCCATATTCAATGATCGCGGTGTGGCTGCCCGTTGCTGGGTCCCGTTCGTTTGTATCGCCGGAGTCGTCGTACTGATCGATCAATGAGGCAGCGACAGACAGGGTCCGTGCAACGCGCCCCAAGTTGGTATCGTTGGAAAAAGCATCCCAGCCGGGATTGGCTACGTTCAAGGCGTAGTGCAGGATTTTGATAAACTCAAGCCGACCCCTCAATGGCGGAATGTAAGCCAGGGGATTGTTGTTAGGCTCGGAGGGCTGTTGCTCGCCCACGTACTGCCAGCGGCCCCAATAGGCAAGTTGGCTCTTATCTGTGCCGGTGCCGTTAACCCAAGCCAAGCCAAACATACCGAGAACGTCGCGGACGCTACCTCTGTATCGGCCCCGGCCTCTCCAGCCGTTACCCCTCCCCTCGCCGTTGCCGCGTCCTCGCGTTATCACAGAATCGGGGGGCGCCGGCTTCACCACACCGATAGCATTCATGGGAAATCTATCAGGCGATCTGTCGTTGAGGCTCCTCCAATCGGGCGCTGGCCGATTACGTTCCCGGGAAAAAGTTCCCATGTATTGTAGCAAATCCTGGCTGAAGCCGATGCTACCTTGCAGTCGCAACAATTCTTTGCGACTTGTGAAGGCCTGGTCCGTTCGATCGTTCGACGGAAACTCGCTCGGGACGGAAGTAAATGGATATATCGACGCGTCGCTGTAAGGGGCGTCGCCGAAATCCAGCAGATAACTGCCCCATGTATCTTGTTGAGTGTTCGGATCCAGCTGAAAACTAAATCTTCTGAAACTGGTTGCTGTCTGTTTTGTCGTGCCATAATTGCGCCAGCCGACAATTTTATTCATTTGAGAAGAGGTCGGTGGCGCAGGGAGGGCGCCAAGGTCTGCGAAAGCAATGATTCCTTTTCGCCCAACGTTTACCTGCCAGGGTGTGGGTGTCGGCTCCGGGGTATCAGCGCTACTGCCCGCCCAAACGGGAAATCCTGCCAGATTCATATCGAGCAAGCCGCCCTCGTCGTAAACCGCGAAAGCATAGCGTCCAACTACATCGCTGGGCAGAGGTGCAGGGTTCGGTCCCCGAATGGTTACCAACACCCAGTCGGGCGGTGTGAAGCTGGCGGCAGCCGGTATTAGGTAATGGCTATTCCAACGAGCGCGTGTTATTTCGCCCCGTTTCGGATTTGCTGGGTCAACTGGTCCAGAGCTCACAGCGGAAGCGAAACTTGGAACACCAGGCGGGGATATGGCATCGTTGCGCACACTCCTGCGGATTAGATTTGGAATGGATGCGTCGTCCCCTGACCGTTGTGGTTGAATGTTGGCTTGCGTGACATTCACCCCGGCGACGGCAATTTCCCGCTTAAGACTGCTGACGATGATATCCAGCGCGGTACGGGCAAGCAGGTCCGCGCTGGCATCGTGAAAACTCGCCTGGGCAAGTTGCCGGTCAGTAGCGGTATGCGAGAAATAAGCCAGCGCCAGGCCCGTTAAAAGCGCCATAAAAGCAAGAACGATTATCAGGGCAGCGCCCTTATGCGCTGGTACCCCGGAAGGAGTCCAGCGAGTATTCATAAGCTTGCGGGGGAAAGATAAAAAGAGCGTTCGTAAAGGCGAACGCTTGAAAGCGCCGGGCGCGGCAAGCTTGTATTTCCGTCCAGAAAAGTTCGCCAGCCTGCAAGCAAACCTCCCGGGGCCTGCCTGCTATAGTCCGCCAGGTCTTCTGCGAGTGCTGTAATATCCGAATTGCTGAGGAGCACTCTGCTCTTGGGATCGATCACAGCGATGTCCACTATGATTGCAGACACATCTTGCATTCCGCGCACGCTCGAGCTCACGTACCACGGAGTGGAGGACAAATCTCCGTTTTTGAGCAGGTAATAATATTCGAACCGAAAAACGTCCGGACCGATGACGTCAAACGGACTATTGCTTGCATTCGCCCAAGGGTTCAGCGGCGCCCAGAAAATAACCGATGCCGGCCGGCCATCCGCCCGCGTGTCACTCGTAGCGCCGTTCCAAATCAAGCCTTCACCTAATCGCTCCAG
>WNFZ01007041.1_pt1 | contig 10099 bp, 8 predicted proteins | sample 5400081 | NCBI WGS metagenome assembly WNFZ01 (sample SAMN13153365, study PRJNA577476) | soil metagenome | isolation source: 80 cm soil or saprolite under grassland replicate 1 | place: USA:California | collected 2016-06-15
CTCGTATTACGGCTTGCCTTCGTTCCGCGCGGCCATCGCGGACTTCTACGCGCGGCGTTTCGGAGTGGAGCTCGATCCGGACACGGAGGTGCTCCCGCTCATCGGTTCGAAGGAGGGGCTGGCCCACCTGGCGTTCGCCTTCGTCGATCCCGGCGATGAGGCCCTGATTCCGGACCCGGGATATCCCGTGTACGCCACGAGCGTCATGTTGGCGGGGGGGCGCGCAGTCCCCATGCCGCTTGACGCCTCGAACGCATTCCAGCCGGACTTCGATGAGCTGAGCCCGTCGGCGACGAGCAAGCTGATCTGGCTTGGCTATCCGAGCAACCCTACGGCTGCCGTGGTCGAGCTGCCGTTCTTCGAGCGCGCGGTCGCCTTCGCCCGTGAGCACTCGCTGCTGTTGTGCCATGACGCGGCCTACAGCGAGATCACCTTCGACGGGTTCGTGGCCCCGAGTGTCCTGCAGGTGCCCGGAGCCAAGGACATCGCCATCGAGTTCGGGTCGCTGTCCAAGACGTACAACATGACCGGGTGGCGGATCGGGTTCGCGGTGGGAAACGCCGAGGCGGTCCAGGCCCTGGCTACCCTCAAGACCAACCTGGACTCCGGCATCTTCAATGCCGTGCAACGGGCCGGGGTGGCCGCCCTGAAAGGGCCGCTCGATCACGTGGAGCACGTGCGTGCCGTATATCAGAAGCGGCGAGATGTGGTGGTCTCCGCTTTCCAGGACATCGGGATCGAGCTGGAGCCGCCCCTGGGGTCGGTCTACGTGTGGGTCCCGACTCCCCAGGGCCGTACCGCGGTCGGGTTCGCGGACGAGCTCCTCGACGAAGCGGGGGTGGTGGTGGTGCCTGGCACGGGCTACGGGTCGCACGGCGAAGGGTTCGTCCGGATCTCTATCACGGTGTCGGATGCCCGCCTGGAAGAAGCGATGGCTCGCATCCGTGACCGGTTGCGCTAGTCCTTTTCTCCGGATGGTCGGCGTGCCGATTCGTCACCGAGGGATCGATAAATCCAGTGCGAATTGGTGTTTCGGCGTTCTCGGGCCCGGGAAACATGCTGGGGCCAGAGACGCCGGGCAACAGATTCCGGGGAAAGGGGCGCTTCCCGGGACTTCGTGGTCGGCGTCTCTTGCTGTGCGAGTCGATCATGCCTGATCGGTACCAATCCGAGTCCCCCCTTTCTGCTACCTGGCGGCCGGCCGTCAGAGAGCGGGCCGTGTTGGTTGGTCTGGCCGACGGACTGGAGGAGGATTCGCTGGCAGAACTCGCTGCCCTGGCGCGGGCGGCCGGGGCCGAGCCGGTTGGCCGGGTGGTCCAATCCAGGGCCATTCCCGATCCGGCAACCTTCGTGGGCAAGGGCAAGGTGGCCCAGATCCACGACCTCGTCCACACGACTGGGGCCGACGCGATCATCCTGGACGACGAGCTGTCACCCGGCCAGCTCAGGAACCTGGAAGAGCGGCTTCGGGTCAAGGTCCTGGACCGAACGGCGCTGATCCTAGACATCTTTGCGCTGCATGCCAGGTCGGGAGAGGGGAAGCTCCAGGTCGAGCTGGCCCAGCTGAACTATTTCCTTCCCAGGCTCCGAGGATGGGGCGAAGCGATGTCGCGACTCGGTGGCGGTATCGGGACCAGGGGGCCCGGCGAGACCAAGCTCGAGGTGGACCGCCAGCACATCCGGCGCCGCATCACCAAGCTGCGGCGAGACATTACAGGCCTATCCAAGAGCCGGGGGGTGAAGCGGGCCCGCCGCGAGCGAAGCGGGATCCCCCAGGTGGCCCTGGCCGGCTACACCAACGCGGGCAAGTCCACCCTGATGAACGTCCTCACCGATGCCCAGGCGCTGGTCGCCGACCAGCCCTTCGCAACGCTGGACCCCAAGACTCGACGCCTGGCTCTCCCGAACGGCCGCAAGGCCACCCTCTCCGACACGGTCGGATTCGTGCGCAAACTACCCCACGACCTGGTGGAGGCGTTCAAATCGACCCTGGAGGAGGTGGCCCGGGCCGATCTGATCCTGCACGTGGCCGACGCGACAGCTTCTGACCTGGACGCGCAGATGGGCGCGGTCCGGGAAGTGCTCGGTGAGATCGGGGCCGCCGAGATCCCCGAGGTTCTCGCGTTGAACAAATGGGATCTGTTCGACGAGATCCATCGAGCGAGGGTCCTGCGCCGCCACCCCGAGGGAGTGCCGGTGTCCGCGCTCACCGGTGAGGGCGTGGGGGTGGTGGCGGAACGGGTGGCAGAGGCGCTGCCCCGGCCTCCGACAGAAGTCCATCTCCTGGTGCCCTTCGCCCGGTCCGAGGTCATTCCTCGCCTGTATCGGACGGGACAGGTGGTGACGACAGAGGAGAGGCCTGAAGGCACGTGGGTGGTAGCTCGGGTGCCCGAGGCGGAGCTTCCGACCCTGGCCGAGTTCATGGTCGCGGCGCCTCCTCACCGGGGCTAGCCACTGGCTGGGGATAGCCGCTGAGTCAGACCCTCCGCAACACGGCGACGACCTTGCCCAGAATGCTTCCCTCGGTCATCTCGAATGGTTCCATGGAAGGGTTCTCTGGAACCAGGATCACCCGACGACCCTCCTTGTGGAAGCGCTTGATCGTGGCCTCGTCCTCGGCGGAGCCGGGAACGAGCACGGCCACGATGTCCCCCTCGTCGGCGCTGTCCTGCCGAAGGACGACGACCAGATCACCGTCCAGAATCCCTGCCCCGACCATGGAGTCGCCGGTGACCCGTAGAGCGAAGTGGTCATCGGGCCCGGCGAACCCGGTGGGGACGGTGAGATATTCCTCGATGTTCTGATCGGCCAGGATTGGGCTACCCGCGGATACCCGCCCGAGGAGGGGAACGTCTACCCCTCCCCGTCGCGAAGCGCCTGGCCCCCTGAGCTCCATGGCTCTCGGCTTCGTGGGATCCCGCCTGACCAGGCCTCGCCGCTCCAGGTTCGCCAGCTGGGCGTGCACGCTCGAGCTGGAGGCGAGCCCGACCGCCTCGCCGATCTCGCGGACCGTGGGGGGGTAGCCCCGGTCCCGGACGGTCTTGCGAATGTACTCGATGATGCGCCGCTGACGTGCGGTGATGTCCTCCATCGGCTCCTCCTCGCTCAGGTCAACGCTAGCATGGCCGGTCGCGCCAGACAAACATGTGTTCGACCCACCCTCTTGACATCCGAACGGGTGTTCGAACATAATGACACCGTGGGACGAACACGTGTTCGGTGGGCCCGGCTGTGTGCGATCGGTGTAGGGGCCACCTTGGCGGTCAGTCTGGTCGCCTCGAAGGCTGGAGCGGGAGGGCCGGCGCAGGCGTCGTCCCGGACCTACGTGGTCAGGGCCGGAGACACCATCTGGGGCATCGCCCGCAAGCAGGCGGGCGCAAGCGAGGATCCTCGGCCTCTCGTCGACCGATTGATCCAGGTCAACCACCTCCGAGGGGCCCTCATCTCGCCAGGCCAGCACCTCGTGCTTCCCTCGTGAGCCTGCAGGTGGAAGCGGGTCCGCCCGGCGAACCTTGACCATCAATATCTCGTGCGATACCCTGTCTGGAGCCACTATATGTTGTGGTTTCCCTCACCTTCCCGGGGGTATCGATGCGCTGTCCGTGGTGCGGACATTCCGAGGACAAGGTGGTCGATTCACGCTCCGCCGACGAAGGCCGAGCCATCCGACGGCGACGCGAATGCCTTGCATGTGGCCGGCGGTTCACCACGTTCGAGCGAATCGAAGAGGTGGGGCTGACGGTGGTCAAGAGAGACGGAGGCAAGGAGCCCTTCGACCGGGCGAAGGTGGTGGCGGGAGTCCTGAGGGCCACCAAGAACCGCCCGGTCACCGAGGACCAGGTGGCTCGCCTGGCGGAGCAGGTCGAGGAGAAGCTACGGCGAAAAGGCCCCCTGGTGACGTCGCAGGAGGTGGGGATCGAGGTCCTGGCGCTCCTCAGAAGGCTGGACGAGGTGGCCTACCTGCGCTTCGCCAGCGTGTACAAGGACTTCCAGGAGCTCACGGATTTCGAGCGGGAGCTGGGCATCCTGCTCCAGAAGAAAGAGGCCTCAGCCAAGCGGGCGGCCGCATCGAGCCGATCCCGCACCAAGACCTGATTGCCGTTCCGGTTCCGTCTTCGACCACAACATATTGTGGTTGCATCGCCGCCTCGGGCCGTGTCCCACAACATGTGGGACAATATCGGTCGAGGCACTTGACAGCTTCGACTGCCTGGGTGAGAATCCGCGAATCACACCGGTGTGATTTTCCACCACTTGTCCCCAAGGAGAAGTGAGTCCATCGGTCCAGGGTCCTTCCCCAGGATCGCGGAGTGGGAGGGCGAGGTGGCTACGCAGGAGAAGGACGTAAGGGTCAAGCCGGGCAAGCTCACGTTCAGGCGCCATTTCACCGAGGAGGGGACTCACCCGTTCGACCAGGTGGAGTGGGAGATCCGCGACGCAGTCATTCCCAACTACAAGGAGGGCGGCAACGCCTTCGAACAGCGCGGCGTGGAGTTCCCCGTGTTTTGGTCGCAGAACGCCACGAACATCGTGGCCCAAAAGTACTTCCGCGGTCCGCTCGGAACGCCCCAGCGCGAGTCCTCGGTGCGGCAGTTGATCGGCCGCGTCGTCGACACCATCACCGGCTGGGGGATCAAGGACGGTTACTTCGCGGGCGACAAGGACGCCCGGGTCTTCGCGGAGGAGCTCACCCATCTCCTGGTCACGCAGAAGGCCGCGTTCAACTCACCCGTCTGGTTCAACGTCGGCGCCGAGGCAAACCCCCAGTGCAGCGCGTGTTTCATCCTCGCCATCGAGGACACCATGGGCTCCATCCTCAACTGGTACGTCGAGGAGGGGACCATCTTCAAGGGCGGGTCGGGGTCTGGGATCAACCTGTCGCCACTCCGCTCTTCGAAAGAACAGCTTCACGGTGGGGGAACGGCGAGTGGGCCGGTTTCTTTCATGCGCGGTGCCGACGCCTCGGCCGGCACGATCAAGTCCGGAGGCAAGACGCGTCGCGCTGCAAAGATGGTCGTGCTCAACGCCGACCACCCCGATGCCCGGGACTTCATCTGGTGCAAGGCGATCGAGGAGCAGAAGGCTCGTGCCCTTCGAGACGCGGGCTACGACATGGACCTCGACGGCAGGGACTCCTACTCGATGCAATACCAGAACGCGAACAACTCGGTGCGGGTGACCGACGAATTCATGCGGGCCTACCTGGAGGACCGTGACTGGAAGCTGAAGGCGATCACCCGCGACGAGACGCTGGAAACCGTCCGCGCTCGTGGGCTCGCGCGCGAGATGGCGCAGGCAGCATGGGAGTGCGCCGACCCCGGCCTGCAGTACGACACCACGATCAACGACTGGCACACCTGCCCCGCCAGCGGCCGCATCAACGCGTCCAACCCGTGCAGCGAGTACATGCATCTGGACAACAGCGCGTGCAACCTGGCCAGCCTGAACCTCCTCAAGTTCATGGGCGAGGACGGGAGCTTCGACCTCGCCGGGTTCAAGCACGCGGTCGAGGTGGTGTTCACCGCGCAGGAGATCATCGTTGGAAACTCCAGCTATCCGACCGAGAAGATCGAGCGCAACGCGAAGGCCTTCCGCCAGCTCGGCCTGGGCTACGCGAACCTGGGAGCGCTGCTGATGGCTCGAGGACTTCCGTACGACTCGGACGCCGGGCGAGCCTGGGCCGGGGCGATCACCGCGCTGATGACCGGCTGGGCCTACCGCACCAGCGCGAAGATCGCCAAGGAGATGGGGCCTTTCGCCGGCTACACGCCGAACCGGGACGCGATGCTCCGGGTGATGCGCAAGCATCGGGCGGCGGCGGACGAGATCGATCCCGAGCTTGTCCCCGAAGGCCTGCTGCAGGCAGCGAAGTCCGCCTGGGACGAAGCCATAGGTCTGGGGGAGCGGCATGGCTACCGCAATGCGCAGGCCTCGGTGTTGGCTCCGACCGGCACGATCGGCCTGATGATGGACTGTGATACCACGGGGATCGAACCCGACCTTGCCCTGGTCAAGAACAAGAAGCTGGTGGGGGGCGGAACGATGCAGATCGTGAACCAGACGGTCCCGCGGGCGCTTCGCCGGCTCGGCTACGAGGCGGATCAAGTGGAGGCGATCGTCGCGTACATCGCCGAGCACAACACCGTGGTCGGCGCCCCGTTCCTCAAGGAGGAGCATTACGCCGTGTTCGACTGCTCCATGGGGGATCGGGCCATCCACTACATGGGCCACGTGAAGATGATGGCGGCGGCGCAACCGTTCATCTCCGGCGCCATTTCCAAGACCGTGAACATGCCCGAACACGTCACGGTGGAAGAAGTCGAGCAGCTGTTCGTGGAGGGGTGGAAGCTCGGCCTGAAGGCCATCGCCATCTACCGGGACAACTGCAAGGTGGCTCAGCCTCTGTCGGCGGACAAGAAGAAGGCGCCCGAGCGAGTCGAGGAGGCTCCCCCGGGGCAGCTGCCGTGGTCCTCGAAGAAGCGTCTCCCTCAGTCTCGCCCCGCCCGGACGTTCTCGTTCCGGGTCGGTGACGCCGAGGGGTACATCACAGCGGGCGAGTATCCCGACGACGGGATCGGGGAGATCTTCCTGAAGGTCTCCAAGCAGGGTTCGACGTTGTCGGGTCTGATGGACGCGTTCTCCATCGCGGTTTCGGTCGGGCTGCAATACGGCGTTCCGCTGGAGGATTACGTCTCGAAGTTCATCAACAGCCGCTTCGAGCCGTCCGGGATGACCAACGATCCCGACATCCGCTTTGCCAGCTCGCTGATGGACTACATCTTCCGGCGCCTGGCCCTCGAATACCTCTCGCCGGAGCGACGGGCGGAGCTGGGCATCCAGAGCATCGCCGAGCGGATGGAGTACGCGAAGGAGTACGGCAACGGTGCGGCGGCTTCCGGTGTGGAGGGCTCCCCGCCGGGCGAAGCGTCCTCCTTGACGGAGGGCGTGCCGGGAGCCGGCCCGGCTCCGCGGCTCGTCGACCTCGAGGAGGCTCGCAAGCAGTCGCCGTCACCCGGGGCGCGGGTCCTGGACGCGCCGCTGTGCTACGCGTGCGGAGCAAAGATGCAGCCGGCCGGGTCCTGCTACGTGTGTACGGGGTGCGGCTCGACCAGCGGCTGCTCATAACCGCTTCGGTCGCGGACGAAGGAGGACGTCCTTAGCGCGCGCCCTCCGCGCCTTCCCCTGACGATATGCTCGGGCGGATGAGGTTCCGCGGGGTCGGTCTGGCGTTTGCTGTGGCTGGGCTGGTCGCCTGTTCGACGGGCGGTTCGACCCTCGACCTGCCCCGCGACACCCTGGGGCGAGCGGGGATCGTTCTCGATCAGGACGACGAGAACCGATCGGTCGGGCTGAGCCGGGGCGGCACGGTGGCCGTGCAGCTCCCCTCCGACGCCCCGGGTGGCTACGTGTGGCGCGTGGGGGAGTCTCTCGATGAGTCCGTGTTGAAGCTGGCCTCCACGGGATACCGGCCCCCCTTGGGGGGAGGCGGTGAGCTCGGCCGGGCCGTCCTCACATTCGAGGCGGTTGGGCCGGGCAGCGTGACCGTACGCTTGAGCTACGGGCCGCCCGATGACCCGCTAGACGTCACCCGGGAATTCTCGTTCGTCGTGAGCGTGACCTGACGCTGGTATGCACTTGCCATTCCGAAAGCTCAGGCCTGAAGCTCGGCTGCCCGCGTACGCGCATCCGGGAGACGCCGGCCTCGACCTGGCCTCGGCGGTCGACGCAGAGGTCGGGCCGGGGGAGCGGGCCATGATCCCCACAGGCGTGGCGGTCGCCATCCCCGACGGGCATGCCGGACTGGTGCTCCCCAGGTCGGGGCTCGCCTCACGGGAGGGACTGACGCTGGCCAACTCTCCCGGGCTCATCGACGCGGGGTACAGGGGTGAGGTCACCTGCGCGGTGGTGAACCTGGACCGTGAGCGTCCTGTTTCGATCAAGCAGGGGGACCGGATCGCTCAGCTGGTCATCGTGCCGGTGGAGGTGGTCGAACCGAGCTGGTCGGGGGAGCTCCCGCAGTCCCAGCGCGGGGAAGGCGGCTTCGGCTCGACGGGCTCGTGAGCGGATCAGAGGCCCTTGATAGAATGGCGACCACGCGGACGTGGCTCAGTTGGTAGAGCACCACCTTGCCAAGGTGGGGGTCGCGGGTTCGAATCCCGTCGTCCGCTCCAGGGAAGTCGCAGGTCAGGGCCGGTGCGAGCCGGCCGTTGGTTATGCCCGGGGTTATCCGGCCCCCGAGGGGTCCCGTATGGGTCCCGTCTCGTAGGCGGCTTCGTCACGGGGATGGGGCGAGGAGAACGAGGGGAGGGCTGCCCAGTGCCGAGCATCGAGATGCGATTCAGCCATCGTAGGGAGCGCCCAAGGCTCAATGATGCCGTCTACGACGAAATCGCCGAAGCGCTCGTCGCTGAGGCGGAGCGAATGGCATCGTCGGGATCGTCGCCGAGGAGGGGTGCGTCGTTGAAGGCGTCGACGCAGACGCGGAGGAGGTCGAAGAGGAAGATCCGTGGACGCGCCCAAGGGGCGACGTAGCCACGCGTGGGAATCGAGGAGGCAGAATCCACGCCCTCCTCGTCGGTTCCGTCGAGAGGCATCGAACAGAGGTGCCGCAGCACAACGCCTCTTTGTGTGTCCTCTCAGGAGGCTGACGGTGCGGGGCCCTGGGAAAGGGAACGGAGGAAGTTGCAGAATGATCTCCGATTCTGGTCAACGGTCCCAACGATGTCTACGTGGAGCGAAAGCGGCGGATCGAGTGGATGGGGGACGGTACCGCTGAGGGGCGGCCTCTCGCGCCCCGGCTCGTGGACCTTGTGCTACTAGCGGATTGCGGTGGAGCACCCTCGCCCAAGCCCGGCGATCGGTATCTACATCGACTGGTGCGGCGTGAAGAGCTGGACCGGGCCGTCCGCCAGATTCGCTCGCAACTCTGCGCTCACCTCGCCGAGGACCTCGCCGTGAACCACGGAGACCGTTGCAAGGATGGCTTCGGACAGGTCGCGAAGGTTCTCCCAGTGCTCGATGGCCGCTGCGGAGTCCCTGTACCGCTCGATGACCATGCACTCGGACTCGTCGTCGTTGAAGTAGGTGTCGAACTGCAGCGTTCCGCTGTCCTTGGTCCGCACGATCTCCATGGCCTGAGCGGACAAGCGCTTGTACTCCTCGACCTTGCCCTCGTGGAACTTGAACCGAGCGATACCGAGAAGCTCACTCACGGCTCCGGCCTCCATTCTGCGTTGCGGGGATCGACGCGCCCGGTTACCAGGGCGAGCGCCCTTTCCGAAGATCGTACAGGCTGACGGCCGGGCAATCGCCCGGCCGCGCGCGGCGCGCGCCCAGCGTGTGAGAGCACGGCAAGCCTATCCTTGGTGTACGCATATGGTGCGCTTTCGGCGCATCGAGATGGTGGGAAGGTGGTGGATGGCGGCCTCTCGCCCCCGGGGCGAAGTCGAGTGGCAGCGAAAGGACATCGGACCAGCCCGGTCCAGTTCAGGGGCGGATAGCGGTGAGGCAAGATCGACGTTGTCGCCGGGCGTGAACAAGAGCTCGGCGTCGTGGGGGAGGCCTCCACGCCTACTTGCGTGACCTCACCACCTCCACTAGGGTTCGGGCCCTCGGGTTGCAGTCGTGACACCGTGTCGCCCAACAGTGTCCTCACGAGCGGTGGGTGGGCAGTGGTCTCGCATCGAACCACGGCACTATCGGCATCTACGTTCACCATGCAGTCGAGCCGGTATCCCTCGCGGTGGTAGTGCTTGACGTCGCCTGACGACCAGAGTTCGAGGCCATCGACGATGGTCGTTTTTCCGTGCCCGTTCTCACCGAGCAGACAGAGACTCTTACCGCCAAGCTGGAGGTCGGGCCGGACCGGAGCACCGCGGAAGCCTTCGAACGTTGCCTTCTTGAGCTTCACGTGTTGTGCCTCATTTTGGCGGTGATGGCATCTTCGACGACCTGCCCCTAACGCCTCAGGAGTCCACCGATCACGCTCGAGGGCCGTTCGAAGGGCATCGACCACAGGTGCCGTGCGTTCATCGTTCTTCGCCTTCTCGAAGATGGCGGCGATGATGTCGTCGGCCTGCTGGTCCACGTTTGTCGAGGC
>WNFZ01010023.1_pt2 | contig 10099 bp, 10 predicted proteins | sample 5400081 | NCBI WGS metagenome assembly WNFZ01 (sample SAMN13153365, study PRJNA577476) | soil metagenome | isolation source: 80 cm soil or saprolite under grassland replicate 1 | place: USA:California | collected 2016-06-15
GGTTCCCCCAGCGAGACCGGCGTCTGTCCCCCGGACATGTCCTCCGCGGCCAGGCCTGCACGTATCAACAATGTGACGATGCCTCCACAGCCGAGCCCCTACGACGCGATCGCCGAGCTCTACGACCCCTGGAGCGTCAGCGTCACCGAGGACGTCGCCTTCTACCTGGCGGAGGCGCGGCGGACGCGCGGGCCGGTCGTCGAGCTCGGGGTCGGGACCGGCCGGATCGCGATCCCGATTGCGGCCGACGGGATCCGCCTGATCGGGGTCGACTCGTCCCCGGGGATGCTCGAGGTCTGCCGTCGCCGCGCGGAGCTGGCGGGCGTCGAGCTCGACCTGCGTCTCGGCGACCTGCGCGAGCCGCCGGTCGACGAGCGCGTGCCGCTCGTCATCTGTCCATTTCGCTCGTTCCTCCACCTCCACACGGACGCCGAACGGCGCCGGGCGCTCGCCGCCGCGCGCTCTCTCCTGATCACGGGCGGGCGGCTCGTCTTCGACGTGTTCGCTCCGGGCGCGGAGGACGTCGAGGCGACGCACGACCGCTGGATCGAGCGAGAGCCCGGGATCTGGGAGCGCGCACTCTGGGACACGGTCGCGCGGACGCTGACGCTGTCGGTGCGGGGCGAGAGCGGAGAGACGACGATGACGCTCGCCTGGCTCGAACCGGACGACTGGCGGAGCCTGCTCGAGGAGAGCGGCTTCGAGGTCGAGGCCTGCTACGGCTGGTTCGACCGGCGCCGCTACTCGGGCGGCGAGGACACGATTTGGGTGGCTCGCCGGCGCCAGGACTCGTAGAGGGCGATCGTGCCGGCCATCGCCACGTTCAGGGACTCGACGCGACCCGGCAGTCGGATCGTCGCCGTCAGGTCACAGCGCTCGACCACCTCCGCGGGAAGGCCGTCCCGCTCGGAGCCGAGCACGAAGGTGGTGTAGATGTCCAGATCGAGCTCGTCCAGCGGGCGCCCGCCGTGCGCCACGAGTGCGACCGACCCGGGAGGCGTCACGAACTCGAACAGGGGAACCGTCGCGGTCGCACCCATCGACGCCCGGAGCGCCTTCGGCGAGAACGGGTCGGCACATCCCTCGGACAGGCCGAGCCCGGCATTGAACGCCCGCGCCGAGCGGGCGAGCACGCCGACGTTGCCCGGATCCGCGACCCGCCAGAGCATCAACGCTGTGGGAAGCGTCAGGTTCACCCAGTTCCGCTTCCGGAAGACGCCGATCACACGGGGCGGATGACCGAGCGTCGACACCTCGGCGAGCAGCGCCGGCTCGACGTTCTCTCCGGCGACGAGCACCTCGACCGTCTCATGGCCGCCCTCGCGGGCCGCCTCGACCAGGTCCTCCCCTTCCGCGACGAAAAGCCCGAGCTTGTCCCGCCAGCGGCGGTCGTGCAGCTTCCGAACGAGCTTGAGCTTCTCGTTCTCGCGGGAGGAGATCAGGGGCGCTAGGAGTCCAGTGCCGACTTGGCCTGCTGGACGATCGCCCCGAACGCCTGCGGATCGCTCACGGCCATGTCCGCGAGCACCTTGCGGTCGAGCTCGATGTTCGCCTTCTTCAACCCCGCGACGAACTGGTTGTACGAGAGGCCGTTCGCGCGCGCGCCGGCGTTGATGCGCATGATCCAGAGACGGCGGAAGGTCCGCTTCTTCGCCTTGCGGTCGCGGTATGCGTACGCGAGCGAGTGCTCGACCTGCTCCTTGGCGTAGCGGTACGAGGACTTCTTCAGCCCCCAATAGCCCCTCGCCTGCCCGAGGACCTTCTTGCGCTTCTTGCGCGCGTGGACGGATCGCTTGACCCTGGGCATGACTAGAGCGCCTTCTTCCGGCCGAGCATCTTGCGGAGGGTCGGGTAGTCGCTCTTGGCGAGCGGCGTGTCCTTACGGAAGCTGCGCTTCCGCTTGGGCGACTTCTTCTCCAGGTTGTGGCTCTGCATCGCCCGACGGCGCAGGATCTTGCCCCCCGCCGTCTGCTTGAACCGCTTCTTCACGCTGCTGTTCGTTTTGGTCTTCGGCATCTCGTTTCACTCCCGCGTTCTTCGTCGGTTCTTCGTCGGCCCCAGCACCATCACCATGTTGCGGCCGTCGAGGAGCGGCGGGGATTCCACCTGTCCGATCTCGGACACCTCCTCCGCCAGCCGCATCAGCAGATCGCGCCCGCGCTCGGGATGTGACGTCTCCCGCCCGCGGAACATGATCGTGACCTTGACCTTCGCGCGCTGGTTGAGGAAGCGCTCGACGTGGCCCTTCTTGGTGTTGTAGTCGTGGATCCCGATCTTCGGCCTGAGCTTGATCTCCTTGACGTTGATCTGCGTCTGGTGCTTGCGGGCGAGCTTGGCCTTCTGCTCCTGCTCGTAGCGGTACTTCCCGTAATCCATGATCCGCGCGACGGGCGGATCGGCCTGCGACGCGACCTCGACTAGATCGAGACCCTTGTCGAACGCGTACTGCTTCGCCTCGGACGTGGACTTGATGCCGAGCTGCGAACCGTCCTCGTCGATCAGCCGAACCTGTGACGCGCGGATGTTGTCGTTGATTCGCGCCTGCGGCACCGGCCTCGACGGGGGCTCGATCGTGCGTCTAGGCCTCAAAGAGCAATCACCAAGCTCGCTTCATCCTTTCTTCGGACGACAAAAACCGCTGCAAGCAGCGGCCCAGGATCCTCGTCTCTCCGACTCGGTTGAACCGACCCTGAGCTCAATCGCTCGGGTGGTGAGGAACGTGGGCGCTCCTGCTTCGCAGACCTAGAGAGTAGCAAGCTCCGAGCGCAGCGAATCAAGGCTCAGCGTTGCCTGCTCGCCGCCGCGTTTCCGCACCGCCAGCGCCTCGTCCGACTCCCTGTCGCCGAAGACGAGCACGCACGGGAGCTTCTCCAGCTCGGCGTCGCGGATCCGCCGGCCAACCGTCTCGTCGCGCTCGTCCACCTCGACCCGAAACTCACCGAGCTCGCCGGCGAGCCGACCGGCCGCCTCGCGGTGATCCTCGCCCACCGGGATGATGCGGACCTGGACGGGCGCCAGCCAGAACGGCAGGTCGCCGCCGTAATGCTCGAGCAGGATCGCGATGAAGCGCTCGAACGAGCCGTAAAGGGCGCGGTGAATCACGAAGACCGGGTGCTCGGCGTTGTCCGGGCCCATGTAGGTGAGCCCGAACCGCGCGGGCATCTGACGGTCGAGTTGGATCGTCCCAAGCTGCCACGACCGCCCGAGCACATCGGCGACGTGGAGGTCGATCTTGGGGCCATAGAACGACCCCTCGCCTTCGCCGATCTCGTACGGGATCTGATTGCGTTCGAGCGCCGCCTGGATCTCGCCCTCCGCGAAGTCCCACTCCTCGTCGCCGCCCAGCTTGTCGTCGGGACGGGTCGAGAACTCCGCGCGCGGCTCGAGGCCGAAGAGACCGTAGACGTAGCGGAGGTAGTCGACGCAGCCGTCCAGCTCGGACGCGATCTGTTCCTGCGTGCAGAAGATGTGCGCGTCGTCCTGGGTCACGTGCCGGACGCGGGTCAACCCGTGCAGCGCGCCGGCAAGCTCGTTTCGATGCAGCGGTGCCGCCTCCGCGTACCGGAGCGGCAGGTCGCGGTAGCTCCGGAGCGCGCTCCCGAAGAGGAGCATGTGCCCCGGGCAGTTCATCGGCTTCATCCCGTAGACCTGCTCGTCGTTGAGCGGGATCAGGAACATGTGCTCGCGGAACTTCTCCCAGTGGCCGGAGGTGACCCAGAGCGCCTTGTCGAAGATGAGTGGCGTCTTCACCTCGTGGTAGCCGCGCCTCGCGTTCTCCCTGCGTCGCAGGTCCTCGAGCTCGTTCCAGATGGTCATTCCCTTCGGGTGCCAGAACGGCGAGCCCGGCGAGTGCTCGTCGAAGTGGAAGAGGCCCAGCTGTGGGCCGAGCTTCCGGTGGTCACGCTGCCGCGCCTGCTCGAGCCGCTCGAGGTAAACGTCGAGGTCGGCCTGCGAGTAGAAGGCCGTCCCGTAGATCCGCGTCAGCTGCTTGTTCTTCTCGTCGCCGCGCCAGTACGCGCCGGCGAGATTCGTCAGCTTGATCGCCTTGATCGGCTGCGAGTTCTGCAGGTGCGGGCCCCGGCAGAGGTCGGTGAAATCGCCCTGCGTGTAGAAGGAGATCGGCCCGTCGGCCGTCTCGACGAGCTCGACCTTGTACGGCTCGTTCTCCTCGAGGAACCGCTGGCGCGCCTCTACGGCGCTCACCTCCTCGCGCGTCCACTCGCGGCCTTCCTCGAGCTCGCGCAGGATCTCCTCCTCGATCCGCGGCAGGTCCTCCTCGCGGATCGGCTCGGGGAACTCGAAGTCGTAGTAGAAGCCGTTCTCGATCGGCGGGCCGATCGCGACCTTCACGCCGGGGTAGAGGCGCCGCACCGCTTCGGCGAGGAGGTGCGCGGACGAGTGCCTGAGGACGTACAGCGCGTCCGGGTCGTCCTTGTCGCGCGTGGTCAGGATCTGGATCGGCTGTCCGTCCTCGAGCGGCAGCCGCAGGTCCTGGACGCGGCCGTTCGAGCGCACGAGCACGGCCTGCTCCGCGAGCTTCGGCCCGATCGCCCGCGCCGCGTCGAGGCCCGTCGCGCCGTCGGGAAGTTCGAGCTCGGACTGATCGGGAAGGACGACCTTCATGTCGACCCAGGATACTGAGCAGCCGCGCGAAGACGACCGCAACGAAGAGCTCGACGAGTCGCCGGTCCCGGACCCCGAGGAGGAGCAGGGCAACGCGGAGGACGATCCCGAAGCGGGCTAGAAGAGCCGAGCCGCGACCGTCAGTTGTCCGCCTAGTCGAAGTCCCACATCGATCACGACTCGATCGCCGCGTCGCGGAGAGCGGCGGGAGCGTTCAGCCAGTAGCTCTCGCGCAGCCACTCGAGCGCGTTCTCGAGCGTCTCGTCGTCGCTGACCTCGGCGGTCACCCAGCCATAGCGGCCGACGTAGGCGGCCACCCGGACGTACGGCAGGCTCAACGCGATCTCGCGTTCCTCGGGCGTCAGCTTCACCGTCAGCGTCAGCGGGCTTTCGTCGTTCGACATTCCCGCGAACATCTTGTTCTTGCCGACCTTGAAGACGGGATGACCCCAGGGCGAATCCTCGTACGTTTCGGGGAAGGACAACGCAAGCTTTCGCACGTGGTCGGCGTAGCCCACGAGCGCCGTTTTACCTCAGGACGGCGGGGGTAGCCATACGCGGGGCACAAAAAGGAGGGAAATCGAATGGGTCACACTATTCGCGACCTGATGACCGAGAACCCGTGCTCGATCGATGCGGACAAGTCCGTCACCTACGCGGCGAAGATGATGCGAGACGAAGACGTCGGGCTCGCACCGATCGTCGAAGGCGACAAGCTGATCGGGACGCTGACCGACCGTGACATCGCGATCCGTGTTGTCGCGGAAGGCAAGGATCCCAACGAGGTCACCGTGCGCGAGGTTGCATCCACGAAGCTCGTCACGATCGATCCGCAGCAGGACCTCGACGAGGCGCTTCGGCTGATGGCGAAGCACCAGGTCCGCCGCTTGCCCGTGATCGAAGAGGACGGCAAGCTCGTCGGTGTCGTTGCCCAGGCCGACGTCGCTCGCGAGGGCGACGACACGAAGACCGGCCGGGTCGTGCAAGAGATCTCCGAGTAGGAGGGTTGATGAGCTACTTCGAAGACGACAAGCAGTCCGAGGCACCCTTAGAGAACGCGTTCGAAGCGCCTGTCGAGGCGTCGACCGAGGAGGGAATCTCGCGAGTCCGCGCGGCCTCGCCACGAAGGACGTCGAGCCGCGCCAAGGCCGCCACCGCCTCCAAGGGATCGACCTCCTCGGCGAAGCGTGGTTCCACGGCACAGAAGAAGGCCGCCGGCAGCAAGGGCGGCAAGGCCACCGCGGCGAAGCCGAGGTCGTCCTCGAGCTCGTCCCGGTCGACGTCGTCGCGCACGAGCTCCGCTCGAGCGGCCTCGTCGGGCACGCGCGCTGCGTCGCGGACATCGTCGAGCCGCGGCGGAACGACAGCCCAGAAGAAGGCAGCCGGTCGCAAGGGCGGCAAGGCAACGGCGGCGAAGGCGCGGTCGACTTCAGGCACGACGAAGGCGCGTTCGTCGGGAACGACGAAGTCGCGGTCGACGTCGGCGACGGCGAAGAAGCGCTCGACGTCCGGCACCTCGCGCTCGACGACCTCCGGAACCTCGAGGTCGCGCTCGGCAGCGAGCACCTCGCGCTCCGGAACGGCCCGCGGCGGCACGAAGACACAGAAAGCGGCCGCCGGCCGGAAGGGCGGCAAGGCCACCGCGAGGAAGAAGTCCTAGAACAGAAGAGGCCCCGCCGCAGCGGGGCCTCTTCGTCCTACCGACCTTCTCTGCCGGCTACGGCCGGGCGAGCGTGATCGTCGGCGACGTCCAGGTCTCCCAGTCGGACGCCGTCTTCTCGTCGCCGAGCGCCTTGAGGACGCTCACCTTGAGGATGTACTGCCCGTTCGGCACGAGCTTGCGGTGGTCGCCGTTGCCGCCACCGTTGTCCTGCGAGCGCATCCCGTCCCAGTCGAACTCGAAGAAGCTCGTCGACGTCGAGTTCCGGCTGAGGAACTGGGCCTGCGCGACGTAGTTGAACACCGGATGCACGGCCGAGCCGTCCGACTTGAACACCTGGACGTTTAGCTTCCGCACCTGGTGGTCGAGGTGATACAGGACGATCGGGATGTCGTTCCCCTGCATCGTGAACGTGCCGTTGGCGGTGATCCGCTGGATCCCGCCGATCGAGCCGCCGGTGCACGCCATCGAAGCTCCAGCCTTGACCTGCACGAGCGCCGGGTAGTTGCAGTTCGCTGGGCTCAGAGCCTGGATCGACTGGTAGTCGCCCTTGAAGCCGACGTACGGAACGCGCAGCGTCTGGCCGCCGCCCTGCGGCGTCAGGACGACGTACCCGCCGTAGAGGCTCTTGTCGGGCAACGTCGCATCGGCGTTGACCGTGACCCCCACCGTCGCCGAGCCGCCGGCCGGCACCGTCAGGTTCGCCGACGAGAACGTCGCCGTCGCCGACGGGCCGAAGAACGAGACCGCGAACGTGTTCGGGCCCGTCCCGATCGTGCCGACGTTCGAGAGGGCGTACGTGACGGCGGAGCTGCCGTCGTTGGTGACGGTCAGCATCCGCGTGCCGCCCGCACCCTCGCCGAGTGCGATCCGGCTCGGTGTGACGAACCCCTGCGTCAGGATCGCCTTGTCGATCTGGAGCATGCCCGCACCCTGGCGATAGGTCGGCTCGAGGAAGCCGAGCCCCGGATTGCCGAACCAGAGACGCGGCGAGGCCGTGTTCTGGAACGCCGTCCGGACGGCGCTGTAGCTCGCGCCCGGATGCGCCTGCAGGTAGAGCGCGACGGCGCCCGCGACGTGCGGGGACGACATCGAGGTGCCGCTGATCGAGTTGTGGCCGCCGAACTGCTGATGGGGCCACGTCGAGTAGATCGAGCCGCCCGGCGCGCCGAGGTCCGGCTTGAGGTTCAGCTCGGCGTCCGGGCCGTACGACGTGAAGTCGGAGGCCAGGTTCCCGGTCGCCTGCGGCGTCGACGCGGTCAGGTTCGTCCACGTGAGGGCGTTGGTCCCGCCGTTCACGAGCGTCCACAGCGCGTTCCCGTTCGTGCCGGAGAGCGCGACCACGGGGATCCTGATCGGCGTCGCGCCCGCCACGGTCGGGTTGAGCTCGCCGGCGACGTTGTTGTAGAGAACGACTGCCACCGCGCCGGCCGCCTGTGCGTTCGACGCCTTCTGGAAGAACGTGCACGTCCCGCGCCGGATCAGCGCGATCTTGCCGGCGAGGCTGCCGGGTGCGAAAGCCACGCAACCGCCGTCGGTCACGAACTGCGCCCCGGTCGTGACGAGCGTCCCTCCGCCCGTCGTCGGTGCCACCGGAGCCGCGGCGGCGCGGTTGTAGCCGAAGAGCGTCCCGCCGACCGAGAAGGCCGGGAGGGTCGTCCTGATGTTGTCGAACGAGCCGACGCCGATCACGTTGGCGCCGACGCCCGGGGCGCCTGCGGCGTAGAGGCCGCTGGTGCCGCTGTTGCCGATCGACGCGACGACGACCACGCCGGCCGCGGCGAGGTTGCTCGCGGCGGCGGCCGTGGGGGCGCCTGCCCAGCTCTCGAACGCCGAGCCGATGCTCATGTTGAGGACGTTCGCCCCATCGGCGAGCGCCCGCTCCATCGCCTCGATCATCACGTCCTCGTCGGTCGAGCCGTTACAACCGAAGACGCGGTAGGCGAGGACCTTCGCGCCCGGCGCGACGCCGGTGACCTCACCCGCCGCCTCGTGGCCGCGGCCGTCCGCGGCGGCGATTCCCGCCACGTGCGTGCCGTGCGCGGCCGACGAGCTGCCCGCTCCCGGATGGGAAGCGATCTCGTCCGCGACGTTGGGGTCGCACGGCGCCGGATCGGAATCCGGGTGCGGCACAGGCTGGTAGGTCGTGTCGGCCGTGCTGGCGTCGTAGTTGTCGCCGACGAGGTCGTAACCGCCGATCACCTTCGAGTTCGGGAAGGTGCCGCCGCCGAACTCGGGCAGCGCGTAGTCCACGCCGCTGTCCATGATCGCGATCTTGATCCCAGATCCGTCATAGCCAAGGGTCGTTCGGGCGATGTCGGCGCCGGTCATGGTGACGGCGTTGGCGATATCGGGATCGCCGTTGCCGTCCGTCGCCGCCTCGAGCGGCGGCAGCGAGACCGTGTTCACCGGATAGACCGCCTGGACTCCCGGGATGTCACGAAGCGCGGCGACCTTGTCCCGCGAGACGTCGACCGAAAACCCGTTCCACAGCGTCGAGAACTCGCGGCGCTGCGTGAAGGCGACACCCTCTGATTTCGCGGCCGCCTTGAAAGCTGCATGCTCCGACTTCAGCGAGTCGGCGCGACCCCCGTTGACGGAGGGTGCGCCGCGGAGCTCGACGAACCATGCATTCGTCGATTCGTTGAACGTGCCAGCGGCCTCCGGCGCGGAGCCAAGTGAATCGGCACCCACCGCCGTCGGAACCACGAGCAGACACGCGATCGCGGCGATTCCCAACGCCACGCGCAGACTGCGCTTCGTCATCCTCTCCCCTTTCGACATTTCCTCGCTCGATCGACGCCACGCCGGGCGGGCCGCCTGAGACCCCTCTCGGATTGGCTCATTGTGCCGCCTGCCGAGAGGATGTCAAAGGAAAACTGATCAAAACTACTAGTAAATCTGTCTCATCCTTAGTAAGTCGCTGGTCTGGAGACCCGAATTAAGCCGCATATCGGAAGGAATGTCAACGAACGACTATGTAAGACTCTCTGTGCTGCCGGAATCACGTTCTCGCGCGAGATCCACGCCAAACCTTTACGCCTTCCAAAAGAGAGTTCGTTAGAACACGTCCGTGCAGGCGGGGTCCAGCGTCCCCACGTTCAAGGGCCGTTTCGGACCCGCTCAGGCCGAGCGCTTGCTCTGGCGTGCGGGGTTCGGTCCGCGCCCCGGTGAGGCGAAGCGGCTCGCCGGCAAAGGGCTGCACCGTGCCGTCCTCTCGCTCACGCGACCTCCTGCCGAGAGGCTGACCGGGCCGGCCCCGGTCGACGACAAGCAGTTCCCGATTGCGCCGTACGACGCGTCGGGACACGACCACCTGTGGTGGCTCGACCGAATGGGGCGCACGAACCAGCCGCTCGTCGAGCGGATGACGCTCGTCTGGCACGACTGGTTCGCGACCTCGAACCAGGGCGTCGGCTCGCAGAAGCTGATGCTCGACCAGAACGGAACCTTCCGGAAGCACGCTCTCGGCTCGTTCCGCGACCTGCTGCTCGACGTCACGGCCGACCCGGCGATGCTCCAGTGGCTCAACGGCAACAAGAACGCCAAGGGGCGGCCGAACGAGAACTACGCCCGCGAGCTGATGGAGCTGTTCACGCTCGGCGCCGACCGCAGCGCCTACTCCGAGACGGACGTGCGTGAGCAAGCGCGCGCCCTCACCGGCTGGCGCAGCAGACGGGTCAAGGGGATCGGCCCGACCGACTTCCGCTACGACCCGAAGCTTCACGACGACGGCGTGAAGAGCGTCTTCGGCCAGTCGGGCGCGTTCGACTGGCACGACGCCTGCCGTCTCTGTCTCGGGAATCCCGACCACGC
>WNFZ01007043.1_pt1 | contig 10098 bp, 8 predicted proteins | sample 5400081 | NCBI WGS metagenome assembly WNFZ01 (sample SAMN13153365, study PRJNA577476) | soil metagenome | isolation source: 80 cm soil or saprolite under grassland replicate 1 | place: USA:California | collected 2016-06-15
TGTCCGTGAACGTTCTCAGCTTCGAGGCGCCGACGTTCTCGGCGGCCTCCTCCATCGACTTGTGCACCAGCAGCAGCGACGAATAGCTGCTGCGCACGGTGTACGGCAGCCGGCGGACGGCGAGCACCAGCGGAAGAACTATCCACATGCTGGTGAGTGCGATATCGATGACCGGCAGGGGGTAGTGAAAAGCGCGGATGTACGCGATGCCGATGGCGGTGCCCGGAATCGCGAGAATCAGCGTGGTGAGCGCGTCCATCGCGCCGCGCCCCGGAGTCTTGGTCCGCGCCATGATCCACGCCATCGGAACCCCGACACCCAGGCAGATCAGCACGGCCAGCCCGGAATACAGCAGCGAATTGATGATGAACCTGGGCGTCTCGAGGCTGACCTGCCTGAAGTGGTCGAGGGTGTAATGCTCCGGTAGCGGCGTGAGCGACCAGCCCTTGCCGACCGCGGCCAGCACGACGCCGGCCTGCGGGAGGAGCGATACCAACATGAGGAGCGCGAGAAATCCCACCGCCATCCAGCGCGCGACCGGCCCCAGCTGCCGGCGCCCCACCCTCGAGTAAGCGAGAGAGCTGTAATCCTTGATCGCCACGTAGTGGCGCGCGACCAGCACGAACACGACGGCCAGCACGACGAGCAGGGCCGATATCACGATTCCCATGCGGAAGATGCGCCGGTCGACGAACTGGACGATGTTGAGGTAGGCCTGCACGGCGAGGAGATCCTGCACGCCCACGACCAGGGGCGTGACGAAGTCGGCGAAGGTCCAGATGAACACGAGCAGGGCTCCGGAAACGTATCCGGGCGTGGTCAGGGGAAGGGTCACGTCCCGGAAACGCCGCCAGCCGTTCGCGCCCACGACCTGCGCGGCTTCCTCAAGCGACGGATCCACCTTGGAAAGCGAGTCGAGGATGCTGAGCGTCATGAACGGGAACAGGTGCAGGGTTTCGACCAGCAGCACGCCGTGCATCCCGTACATGAAGTTGATCGGGGTCGTCAGGCCGAACCCGTCGTGGAGCAGCACGTTGACCGTGCCGGCGCGGCCGAGAATGAAGACGAAGCCGAGCACGCCGACCAGCGGCGGCAGGATCATCGGCAGCATCGTGAGATAAGAAAAGAGATTCCGGCCGGGAAACTCGAAGCGGATGATGAGGAACGCGACCGCGATCCCGATCACCGAGGTCGTGATGACCGTCGCGACTCCCAGCGCGAGGGAGTTCCAGAGCGAGCGCAGGTAGTACCGGTCGGTGAAGAACTCTTGGAAGTTCGCGAAAGTGAGCCGGCCGGCCTCGTCCGAGAAGGCGTCGTAGAAAATCCGCGTGAGCGGGTACAGGACGAAGAGAATGAGGAACAGCCAGATCAGCCCGAAACCGATCACGGCGCTTGCCGGGGTGCGGGGCCCGCGGACGACCAGAGCGGCGGTCTGCATCCTGGCTCTCGCGCAATCAGTCCGCCGGAATCGCCAACGTGCTGCCGATCGCGCAGCTCAGCTCGACGGCCGTGCCCATCGCAATCTGCTCGTGGCGCCATGGATCCCCGATGTCGGTCTTGAAGGTGACGCCGCCGCCGAGATCGACGTCGTAGCGCAGCGTGTTGCCGAGATACGCGGCAAAGGAGATCCTGCCCTTGAAGTGATTTCTCTCGCCGCCGGACCGGCCGTCCAGCGCGATGTTCTCGGGGCGTATGCAGATCACGCAAGCGTCCCCCACCCGCAGCGTGGCGCCGTGGATCGCCGACAGCACGCCGAACGCCGTTTCTGCCCGCAGGGTGGAGCCTTCGGCCGAGCGCACCGTGCCCTCGAGGAGATTGTTGATCCCGATGAAATCGGCCACGAACCGGCTGGCGGGCCGCTCGTACAGCGCCTTGGGCGGCCCGACCTGGCAGACTTTTCCGAGGTTGAGGACGGCGATGCGATCCGACATCGCGAGCGCCTCCTCCTGGTCGTGAGTCACGTAGACCGCGGTGATGCCCAGCTCCTTCTGGAGCTTGCGGATCTCCGAGCGCACCTGCACGCGGATCTTGGCGTCCAGGTTGGAGAGCGGCTCGTCGAGCAGCAGCATCTGGGGATTGAGCACGAGCGCGCGCGCCAGCGCCACGCGCTGCTGCTGCCCGCCCGACAGCTGGCCGGGATAACGATCCGAAAGGCCCGTGAGACCCACTTTCTCCAGCACCCCGTTTACCCGCGCGGCTGTGTCTGACGAGGAGACCTTGCGCAGCTTCAGCCCGTAAGAGACGTTCTCCGACACCGTCATGTGCGGCCACAGCGCATAGTTCTGGAACACCATGCCGATGCCGCGCTCGTGCGGGGGCACGTCGTTGACCACGCGATCGCCGAAACGGATCTCTCCCTCGTCGGCGGCGTAGAAGCCGGCGAGCAAGCGCAGCAGCGTGGTCTTGCCGCACCCGGAGGGACCGAGGAGGGTGAACATCTCGCCCTCCTCGACCGAAAGGCTGACCCCGCTGACCGCCGCCAGGTCCCCGAAGCGCTTCGTCAGGTTCTCGACCGCGATGCGCATGACCCGGGCCGGCGGCTTACTTCTTCTTCAGTTCTTCCGCGACCGACTCGATCTCCTTGCGGAATTGCGAGTTGACCTGCTCGTAGCGCTTCTGGGCGATGTCGTCGTCGTAGATGTTGGTCACGTCGACGTCGAAATACGAGCGCAGGCCGCCGGTGAATTCGACCGCCATTTCGGCCTGGGAACCCGGGGCGCCCTGGACGCGGTATTTGGGCGTGATGGGGAATACGCCCCGTTCCATCGCCACGTTTTGCCCGCGTTCCGAGAGCATGAACTCGACGAAGGCGCGCGCCGCCTTGGGGCGCTTGGAGCCGGCGAGGATGCCGATCGGCTCGGGGGTGATCCACGCGGTCTTCGGGGCCACGAACTTGATCTCGTGCCCCGCCAGGCGGTCCTCGAACGCCATGTAGCTCGGCACCGCGAATCCCGCCGCGAACTCGCCTCTCGCCACGACCGAGGGCACGTCGCGGCTGCGCGCGGTGAAGATGCCCGTGTTGCCCGCGAGGCGTTTCAGCCACTCCCAGCCCTTCGCGTCCCCGTCGCGCTGGAGGATCACCTCGTAGGTCGCGTGGCTGCTGGAGGAGCGCGTCGGCGCGCATTGTGCGACGTTGCCCTTCAATTTGGGATGCAGCAGATCGTCCCAATCCTTGGGCTCCGGCACCCCGAGGCGCGCGAGCAGCTTGGGGTGGTACACCAGGCCGTAGGGCTCGAGCACCGTGCCGATCCAGTATCCCTTGGGGTCCTTCAGCGGGATGGGTTTGGGCTTGCCGATGCTGTCCGGGATCGAGTCGAGGACGCTTTTCGGCAAGTCGAGCCGGGCGAGCAGCTTCTGCTCGGCGAGCTTGTCGAAGAGCGCGCTCTCGCCGCCCCAGAAGATGTCGGCCTCGGGCCGTCCCTTCCACTCGACGATACGCCCGTAGGCGACCGGCGTGCCGGCCGCCAGCGCGCTCGTCTTGACGGTGACATTCCACTTCTCCTTCGCGTACTTGGCGAACTCCGCCAGCGCCGGATCGGTCAGGGTCCGCGCGACCGGCGTGATCAGCACCAGCTCGTTCTCGATCTGCTGGGCTGCGGCCGGAGCCGCTGTTGCGAGAAGCGTCGTCAGAACGGCTGCAAACGGCTTCAAGGCTCGGATCATGGCGTTCTCCCTTTCGCGGAGGGTGATTATAAGAGCAGTTTCAAACCGGGGCCCCTGCTAGAATTTTCCATGCGCTACGTCCTCGCGCTCGACCAGGGCACCACCAGCTCCCGCGCCATCGTGTTCGACGAGCGCGGGACCGCGCGCGCGCTGGCGCAGAAGGAGTTCCGCCAGCATTTCCCGCAGCCGGGCTGGGTCGAGCACGACGCCATGGAAATCCTCCGCACGCAGCTCGCCTGCGCGCGCGCGGCGCTCAAGAAAGCGAAGCTGGCCCCGGGGCGCCTTGCCGCGATCGGGATCACCAACCAGCGCGAGACCACGGTGGTGTGGGACCGGCGCACGGGAAAGCCCGTTCACCGCGCCATCGTCTGGCAGGACCGGCGTACCGCCGCGCGCTGCGAGGAGCTGAAGAAACAGGGCCTTGCCGCGACGATAGGCGCGAAGACCGGTCTGGTCATCGACCCGTATTTCTCAGCGACCAAGCTCGAGTGGCTGCTCGACAAGGTGCCCGGACTGCGTGCGCGCGCCGAGCAGGGCGAGCTCGCTTTCGGCACCATCGACACCTGGCTCGCCTGGCATCTCTCGGGGGGGAAGCTCCACGTCACCGACCCGAGCAACGCCTCGCGCACCATGCTCTACGACATCCACCGCGGCGACTGGGACGACGGGCTGCTCGGGATTTTCCGCGTGCCGCGCGCCATGCTGCCCGAGGTGCTTCCTTCGGCTCATGTATACGGCGTGAGCGCGGGGGAGGTACTGGGCGCCGAGGTGCCGATCGCGGGCATCGCCGGCGACCAGCAGGCCGCGCTCTTCGGCCAGGCCTGCCACGAGGCGGGGATGGCGAAGAACACCTACGGCACGGGCTGTTTTCTGCTGCTCAACACCGGCGACAAGGCGATCGGGTCGCGCAGCGGCCTTATCACCACCTGCGCTGCGCAGGCGGGTGCGAAGCAGTTCGCGCTGGAAGGCAGCGTCTTCACCGGCGGCGCGGTCGTGCAATGGCTGCGCGACGGCCTGCGCCTCATCCGCAAATCGGTGGACGTCGAGAAACTCGCCGCCAGCGTTCCGGATTCCGGCGGCGTCTACCTTGTGCCGGCCTTTACCGGCTTGGGCGCGCCGCACTGGGACCCGTACGCGCGCGGGACGATTGTCGGCCTCACCCGCGGATCGAACGCCGGCCATATCGCGCGCGCCGCTTTGGAATCGATCGCCTTCCAGTCGGCGGAGCTCCTGCACGCCATGGAACAGGACTCCGGTCAGAAATCGAAAGAGCTGCGCGTCGACGGCGGCGCCGCGGCGGACGACCTCCTGATGCAATTCCAGGCGAACCTGCTCGGCGTCCCCGTAGTGCGCCCGAAGGTGCTGGAGACCACCGCGCTTGGCGCGGCGTATCTGGCGGGCCTGGCCACCGACGTGTGGAAGAGCCGCGAGGAAATCGCGAAACAATGGAAAGTCGCGAAACGCTTCGAACCGAAAATGAAGCGCGAAGAGGCGGAGAGAAGGATGGGAGAGTGGAAACGGGCGCTGGAGCGGGCGAGGGGTTGGACAAAGGGGTAAGCGTGGGCGGTCGGGGCGCGGCCGGCTTTCCCGTGTCGGGGAGCACCGCAACTCGCGTCGACCTCGGCCCCGCTGGCGCAAGCCCTTGGCCGGTGAATTCCGCGCTATGTGGCACAGGTGCGAACACGCGTATTACTCGCCGCCTTTTTGTCCACTTTCGACCGAGGCTGTGGCCCGCAGTAGCGATGGTTCCCGTCCTTTCCGGCCCCAGCAGCCCGGCTACTAGCCTGAGCTGTAGCTTGAGTTCCGCAATTTCTGTGTTTTTGCTTTCTCCAGCTGCGCGATGCGCGCCGTCTGCGCTTCGATCGTACGCTGCTGCTTCTGGTATTCGTTGAGCAGCATCAAGGAAGGTTGGCCGGAAAGACTATTCGCCACTCCGAATCGAATTCCGCAGGTTTCATCCGATTGGTTAAATAGAAATTGAAGTTCAACCCAAGTCGTTTTAATCCCGCCAGATCCTCCTCCGCACATCCCACGCGACCTAGATAGAACCCGACTGCTTGGTGGTAGGGGTATATATGGTCAAGCTCCTTTATGACTTTGATCATCTTGGATACAGAGAAGCGCTGTCTCGCTCTTCTGTAGGCTTCGAGCACTGCTAACACTCCTCCAGCGTAAGAAGGCCTTACCGTGATGTCGAAGAGCGTGCGCTCCAGCGAAGTGTATCGAAAAGAGAAGCCTGCGGCGTCCTCCCGCTGAATCACCTCAAAATCTGAGGTGTTCTTGCCGCTTAGAAGTACTATCCGTTCACCTTCGAATGCATAGACGTACTGGGATACGCGCGCAGGATTTGAGAACGCCGTGTCGATACCATCCTGGGTTAGAGCGGCGCTTGGTGCCAGCTTGGGGCTCTGTTCCTTGTTGACGTAAATCGTGGTGGGCTCTGTGTCCGACAAGGCATGCAAGCGGGCCGCGGTGCCGTGCGAGAAGTAGCTTCGGGTACGCAGAGACAGCGCGACCTCGGCGGGGCTCGCACCTTTCCATAAATAGCGCACAAAAGGCTGATATGACGAACGATGTTCGCCTCGCTTTCTCTTCTTTGGCTCGGGCTTGATCTCTACTCGGCGAAGGTCTCCGTTCTCGATGAGCGTTTCGATGAATCGGTAACTCGTAAGGGTGCGCGGAATCCGCAACTGGTCACGGCGTTTGAGGAAAATTCGTTTCAACTGTTCATGCGTAAATACCCGCGCGTTGTCCGTCAATCTAGTACCGAACAGCTCGACAGCGACGTTCACCCACGTTGCTTTCGCTTTCTTGAGGGCCATGAGTCATTGCTCCGGTTGGGTATATATACCCAACCGGAGCAATGAACAATATCTCGCTGTGCCGGTGGCGAATGGTATATATACCGTTCGCCACCAACCCTTCGTGCGTTTCCCGCCCTGATCATATGCAAAAACATTGCAGAGTTGTCTAGTTTTGCATATGATTGGGCATGGCCTCCCTCGACGAATACTTGGACGAGCAGCTTGCGCAAGGCCGCGCCCACTTCTCTAGGAAAGAGGCGCTGGACGCGCTCGACCTCGCCCCGCAAAACCTTGCTGCCGCGATCAGCCGATTCATCAGGAAGCGTCGACTTGCGAATCCGCGGCACGGCTTCTATCTGATCCTTCGGCCCGAAGACCGATCTAGCGGTGCGCCGGACCCCGTGGGTTGGATCGATCCCTTGATGAAACATCAAAGCGTTGACTACCGCGTCTCATTGCTTCGCGCTGCAGCCTTCCACGGTTCCTCGCATCAAGCGACCATGGTGTTTCAAGTGATCGCCCCGAAACAGTTGCGAGGCTTTGAGCTCGGCCGTCACCGCTTGCAGTTTATCTACCAAGCTCCGCACGTATTCGCTAAGGTTAATCAACCCAAATGGCTAGCGCAGATGAAAAGTGAAGCTGGCTTCGCAAAGGTGGCTAGCGTCGAGTTGACCCTACTGGACTGCGCCCGCTACCTCCATCGCGCCGCTGGGATCAACGGCGTCGCGCAAATCGCCAGAGAACTGGGCAGCAAGGCCGACCCACGAAGGCTCGCCGAATTGGCCAACGTCTACGAAAACTCGTCCGTCCGCCGTCTTGGCTACCTGCTAGAGCTTGCCGGGCACGCTCGCCAGGCGAAAGCGCTCGAGCCGTTCGCAAGAAAAGCAAAATCGCTGAAGCTTCTGGACCCTGCAGCTACACCCCTGGTCGCTTCGCTCCCGGCCTCTGAGGAAAAGAATCAAAAGTGGAAGCTGGTCCTCAATGAACAGGTGGAGATCGGCTCTTGATACCGCGCGCTTACCTCCAGGAGTGGAGCACCAAGGCGCCTTGGCCGGATTTAAGGCAGGTCGAGCAAGATCTCGTCATCTGCCGCGCACTGTGCGATCTGTTCAACGCACCCGGGCTCAAGGGTAGGCTTGCTTTTCGCGGTGGGACAGCCATCAACAAGCTGTTGTTCCGCAAGCCACTGCGCTACTCGGAGGATATCGATTTGGTGCAAATCCAGCCTGAGCCGATCGGCCCCGTGGTTGATGCAGTTCGTCAGACGCTGGCTTGGCTGGGAAGGTGCAACCGGGATCAGGCGGCCCATTCCATGCATCTGACTTTCCGGTTCGTACCCGAGGTAGCACCGGACACGGAACTCAATTTGAAGGTCGAAATCAACACGCGCGAGCACAAGACCTTGCTCGGCGTAAAGATGTATCCATTCGAGGTCTTCAGCAGCTGGCATAAAGCTAAGACGGAGATCCTTTCCTACGAACCCGAAGAGCTTTTCGGAACGAAGCTACGAGCGCTCCTGCAACGGCGACAGGGCCGCGACCTGTTCGACCTCAGCGAAGGGCTAAGACACCTTAACCTAGACGCCCCAAAAATCGTCGCGTGCTTGGACCATTACCTGAAATTGGAAGGCCATCCCATATCGAGGGCTGAAGCCGAACAGCGCATGCTGAAGAAGCTGACGAGGAGCCTGACTGAAGACGTCGACCCGCTGCTGCCAAGCGGCGTCCGATTCAGCAACGACGATGCTATCGAGGCTTTTGGCAGAGTCTGGAAGGAGCTTGTCTCCCGCATTGAGGGCAACGCATGGAAGCTGACTGAAAAGGCAATCGGGGAAATACGGAAAAAGAAGTATCCAACTCTATTGAAGTGAAGCCCTCACCCAAAAGAGCACCTTAGAAGGGATTCCCCTGCCTTCCGTTCGCCGCGACTCCACGATCCCTCCTGGCCGCGCCCAACCGGGCGGCCGCTATCGACTGCGGATTCAACCGGTCGATGCAACACTCCTTCCACTTACGCAGTGTCTAGTGTGTTGCATCGACCGGTTGAATCCGCAACCCAAAGCGGGCGCTCGCATCGCATTTTCGTAGACTACCTAGGGCTAACCTCCTGAGCGGGAAGCCACGCGCGTGCTAGAAGCGGCGATTGGCTCACCGCGATAGCCGCGCTCCAATCTCGAAAAAGCGCTCCGCGTGGTGGCGAGGTCCAGACCATTGAGAAAGAACTAGCCAATTCGCCGACAGTAATACTAGCTCTTCGGCTTGGAGTTTAAATTGAAATTAACCGAACCACACGCACAACGTAGCCCTTCGGGTTGCCCTCGCGGCGGCGTGACATGTAGCCATGAACCGCAGCCATTGCAACCGAAACACGCGAGTAGCTCCTTAAATGCATCTACCACTGGCTCGAAGTCTTTCTTTCCGAAATTGGCCCATTCGTTGTAGTGGAGAGCTTTGTTCACTGCCCATTGCTCCACGTTCACTGCCCCATTGCATACGGATACCTTGGCCTTTAGATCAGCCGCAGCTTTCTTGCCGGCGTCATGTCCCCATGACTGCGCTGCATCAGCAGCTTTACCGCAGAGGTCTTTCATGCGCTTTAAAACGCTCGGAAACATTTCACCGAGTTCATAATCGCCATCTGCCTTGAAAGCTATCTGCGCCCCAAGCTGGTCTGCAAGGTGGCGGGTGACATATTCGAGGTGGTGGCGAAGCGCGCCCGCCGCGATCTCCACCTTCCCTTTGGTGAGCGCGTCGGCGATCTCCACCCAAATTTCATCGCTTGATTCGACCAGAGGACCCGTATCAATAGTCCAGCTATGGAAGCAAAGCGACGTTTTATTTGTTACGAGACCGGCCGATCTCATTTGCTCAGCCCAGAGCCGATCATGGGTGGTGATGATGAATTGCGTATTTGGGAAGTGCGTCTTGAGCAGCTTACAGAACTGATAGCGATGCCCTGAGTCCACCGACATAACGACGTCGTCCAGCATTGCGAAGGTAAACTTATCGCCAAACAGTCGTTTCATGAGAGCGAGATACAAACAAACCCCCATGCCATCTTGATGGCCCTCGCTATGGTAGGCGGCGGGCGGGAAAAGCCCCCGATCATAGAAATTGACCGCGAGTCCCAAGCTCCCTTCGGTTGGCGTAAATTTAGCTACGAATTTAGCCTCATCATCCTGGTTGACCTCTCGATAGAATGTGCTGAAGTCCTTTTGTACCTCGTCATACAGCACATTTAGTTCTTCCTCGAGAACACCGCAGTAAGTGTCGTATGCAATACCGGCCGCTTTAGCGGCAGTTTCCGCCGCCTTGTGCGTCTTTCCCGCGTTTCGATAGTCGGTCAGCCGTAGCTGCGCAGTCGTCAGAAAGGTTTGAGCTTCGACGGTCGCAGCCTGGTCTGGCTTCGCATTGATCTTCTCAGTCAGGTTCGCCAGACCTTTGGAGAGATCCTTTGGCGTTTGCAGCCACGAACCTGCGAGACGGTCCTTTAGACTATTGAAACCTGCGTAAATAATGTCCTATACTTGGGGCCGGAGGTGCGCCATGAGACCGACCGGAAGCCCGGAGGAATTGGAACGGCGACGGCTGCGGGCGTTGGAACTGCTCAAGCAGGGACTTCTGCCCAGCGA
>WNFZ01007833.1_pt1 | contig 10098 bp, 13 predicted proteins | sample 5400081 | NCBI WGS metagenome assembly WNFZ01 (sample SAMN13153365, study PRJNA577476) | soil metagenome | isolation source: 80 cm soil or saprolite under grassland replicate 1 | place: USA:California | collected 2016-06-15
TTGCACCGGCTTCCGAGATGCCCCACCCGCGGCTCGTCAGTTTTTACGTCAAGATCATTGTACGCCGCTCGTCGCACGCGCGCAAGCGCGCGTACTCTGCACGGAGACTGCCGCAGCAAACGCGGCTTCGCTAAGTTCACCAGTACCAAATCCCAGGTCCGTAGCTCAATTGGTAGAGCACCGGTCTCCAAAACCGGGGGTTGCAGGTTCGATTCCTGCCGGGCCTGTTGTCCAATCCTCACGACTGAGGCCGATGTCCTCCAGGGCGGCTCGCGCCTGGGGCGCGCGGCTCTAAACGCCAGCCGATACCCGCTCTACCGTGATTCCCTTGACAGAATATGTCATTTAAGGAATATTAGTGGCTGATTGGGAGGTCGAGTACACCGACGAGTTCGAGGCGTGGTGGGCTGGCCTCACGGGTGACGAGCAGGAGTCAGTTGCGGCATACGTCGAGCTGCTCGAGAAGCGTGGGCCTCAGCTCCCCCATCCCTACAGTTCAGGCGTCTTGGACTCGCGGCATGGGCACATGAGGGAGCTGCGGATTCAACATGCCGGGCGCCCCTATCGAGTGCTGTACGCTTTCGACCCACGGCGTGTCGCTATCCTCCTGATCGGCGGCGACAAGACGGGGGACGATCGGTGGTATGAGAAGTTTGTGCCTCTGGCTGATGATCTGTACGACCGGCACTTAGCGGAATTGAAGCGGGAGGGTTTGAACGATGGCTAAGAAGTTTCGGGATTTGCGTGCCCGGATGTCTCCGGAGCGCCAGAAGCGCGCGCACGAACGGGCTGAAGCTATGCTCGCGGAGCTGCCGCTCCAGGAGCTACGCCAGGCTCGGAATCTGACACAAGAGGCGTTGGCTCGTGTCCTTCGCTCGCAGCAGGCGCTTGTCTCCAAGCTCGAGCGTCGCGCCGACATGTACATCAGCTCGCTTCGCAGCTATATCGAAGCCATGGGCGGCGAGCTGGAGATCATCGCCCGATTTCCGGATGGGTCCGTGCGGATCAACCAGTTCGAAGACATCGAGCCCAAACGGAAATCGGCTGAGTTCGCAAAGTAGGATAGGCTGGCGTCTGGACATGCTGGCTGGTGGTCACGTGCGGACCAGGAGCGCGCCGCTGAGCCGCATCAACTCGCACAGGACTGCTGCCCATGCTTGAGCAGCACGAGGGAGGATCGCCATGCATAAGGGCGGATCGAGAACCCGTCAGCGGGCACCTCAGGATGAAGCGACGGTTACGGCGAGTAGTCGCAACGTGTTCGCGGACCTGGGGCTCCGCGATGCGGACGAGCTGCTCGCCAAGGCCGACCTGGCGCACGCAACTCAGCAACTCGTTCGGGCGCAGTACCGGTCGCCGTGGGCTGCCGCTCGCCGCCTCGGGGTCGCGCAACCCGATCTCTCGATCCTGTACCGGGGGCGGCTCGACGGCTTCTCGATCGAGCGGCTGTGCCGGTTGCTCACCGCACTCGGGCAGGATGTCCGCATCGTCGTGCAGCCCAAGCCGCGGTTGCACTCCCACGCGTGACTGCGCGCGAGCCTGGCAGGTATCGAAGCGCACGTTAGGCGGCCGGTGCCAATCGAATGTCGAAACACTATCTCAAGTGGCCCGTGACCTCTGCTGAACTCGAAGCGCTGGCGGCATTGGCGACTGAGGAAGAGCGTGCATTCTTTCGCCGCAACCCGCACCTCGTGGGAGCCTATCGCGATCGCTTGCTTGCCGTGGCGCTCTGCCAAGGAGCTGCCCTGCAGTTTCTAGGACGTGGCTATGGCGTCAACGACTTCGATGTTCATTTCTTCTACGCGCGGAATCCCGCCAAGCCACGGCTTGCTCGCACGGTCAAGCGCACCTGGGCTAGCGTAGGTGCCTTTCCGAACATCGCGGTCGATTTCGTGCGTACGATTGTACCAAGGTTCAACGGTTCCACGCGCAACGAACCGGTCAAGGCGATCCAAGATTTTCTGCGGGCGCGGCCCACGCCTAATGCGTCCCATTTGGCAGAAAAGGCCGTAATCGGTTTGTTGCCGCGGCAGTTGCTCGCGGCGACTATCTGGCCGGCAGCCTGACCAAGCGCTTGAAGCTGACGGCGCCCGGTTTTGGGGACCAATTGCGTTTGTCCGCCAGCGGGCTCTTTGGGAATCTCAATCGTCGTGACCCCGCGTAGCGCGGCGCCGCAGCGTAAGCGCGATCTGTTAGGCGGGAGCCATGTCTCCCACTTACTCAAGCACTTACGCATGCGACACTGACTCACTCACTGACTCGTTCACTCACTCACTCACTCACTCACTCACTCACTCACTCACTCACAACTGCTTCACTTGACTCCCCTCACTTACATCCGCGTTACTCGCAATTCCGGGCTTGATTAGTGGATCCACATTTGCTACCGTGCCGTCCCTCCGACCTCGGGGTATGCAAATGTCCGCTGTATTTCGATTCCGCACGTCAATCGGCCCCTCGCTCCACAAGCAGGGGCTCACCCTCCGCCATTGGCCGGGCAGCACGAGGCGTTCGTTTAATCTGCTCGTGGTGTCGACCACGCCCAAAGAGACTGTCCTCTACGTGAAGGAGAGCAACACACCCAGGAAGTTCTGGGGACTGACTCGGAACCAAGTCGACCGCCTCGTCGCATCCGATGTGAGGTGGTTCGCGGTCTTCCTTACGGCGTCGGATTCGGGCTACATCTTGTCCGGAGGGCAAGTCCTTCGCCGGATCGACCAAGGCGCGTTCGAGCTAAGTCGCGACGGCGATTACAAGATCAACGAGGATCCAGACCTCGCTGCCGCACAGACCTTCACGTGTCTGCAGGACTTGCTCGACCGGACGCTATGAACCGGCCGCCGACTCGTTAGGCCGCGACAGAGAGGACTGTTGATGAGAGAGATGGCACGATACCTCAAGGCTCGCGGAGATAGCCGCCGCCGTTTTGCGGCCGCATATCCCGCCGTTCTCAGTTCGTTCGAGGTTTCTCTCCAAGCGTTTACCGCGCTTGCTCAGCAACTGCGCACAGGAAGGGATGCTTCGGGTCACACCCACGTGAGCTTGGCGCCGTTCTACTTCATTCTTCAGCGGCAGACGATGGCCGCGTTCGACTCACTGTCTGCGGGCCAGGCCTATGTAGCGTGGGTGACCGTCCGACCGGGTGTGGAGAGCGCGCTCATCATGGGAAAATGGGTCGACGACGCTAAGAACGCCGATCTCTGGGCAAACCGCTTCAAGAATCGGAAGGCCTATCAGGAGACGTACCAGGGCAAAGCTCTTGAATCACGATCCCTGCCGCGGGCTCCAGCGATCCGATCAGCATTATCCGAGATCAACGACCTCTTTGTTCATCCGAACCCCATGTACTATTACCGCCACCTCGAGCTCGTAGACAAGGAAGACGGGGCGGTCGAGCTCAAGGTCAACTTCTTTGACGAAGCGGAGGATGTGAACATCGGCATCCTCGGCTTGCTCCACCTCGTGATCACGATTCAGGATTCCCTCTCGCAGATGTTCGCTGCGCTATTCACGGGCGCGGGTCGGACGGACGTTGGTCTCGGCAGTTTCGAAGAGAAAGCCAGAACGTGGGCACACGACCTGATGGCTCAGAGTCCGGTCGCAAAGCAAATCCTCACCGCCATCGGCCTTTGGGACACACGGGCCACAGCTTGACGGGGCCCGTTCTCGGAGAGAATCGTCCGTTTGTACGCCAGCGCGGTCGCGGGGCAGGGAAGCGTTCCTTGCGCCCCAAGGTGTCGGCCACGCAGTTTAGGCGCGATCCGTTAGGACGCGGAGGATCACGCCACGATGGGTCCGCTCGGTCTCATAGCGATCTCGGCCATTATCGGTCTCGTGGCTGGAGGCCTCGGCGGAGCTGTCATCGGAGCGGCTCTTGGCTTCCTGCTCACCTTTGTCATTGCGGGCGTAGTGCGCGTCGTGCAGGGTGGCGCAATGCCCAGGAAAGTCCGCCGCGCCCTCATCGTTAACCTCGTTGCAAACCATCCCAGCATCGTGGCGAGCGCCTTTCCCGGCATCGAAGGCGACCGACTATACAAGGCACTCGAAGCCACACTCGAGAACATCGGCAAGCACGCAGTCCGACACGCACCGCGGCCAGATCAAGTCTGGACGGAGACCGCGGTGACACTCGGCCTCAAGGACATGGCCGATCAAGCTCACTCTGAACAGATGCGAGCTCTGTATCGCGCCGTGCTGGAACAGGTACGTACCGACTGGTATCCGATCTCGTTCCTACGAGGGACCGTGGAGATCTAGGGTCTCACGCTCCGCGGGCCCAACAAGCCCTTGAAGTCGGCGGGCAGCGATCGTTCTAGAGGAACCGAAGTCTTGCGCCCTGGCGGGCAGGGACCATCGTTTCACATCGCGGCGCCCTGGGGGCAAGTCGCCCGCGGCTTAAGCGCGGTCCATTAGGCAGCATGCCGAGCGAGATCTTGAGCACTCACCAGCTAGCCCTATGACTGATGATAGCCTCCGCCGCTACACGAGCATACCGGCCCTCGTCTACCTCCTGACCAACCGTGCTATCACGCTCCTTGATCCAACCTCGTGGGATGATGTCAATGACTCCTACTACCTCGCCGCCTACAAGAGACGAAAGAAACTGCAGCGCGTCCTAGTCCTCTGCTTTTCCCAAGGAGCGGAGACCTACCATCATTGGCGCGTATTTGCCAGCGGCTCCAGCGGTGTTTGCGTCCGCTTCCGTCGCTCCCAGCTACTAGCAGCCGTAATGAAGACACACGGCATTAGGGCGAATCCCGTTAAGTACCGGAAACTACCTGAGGCCAAGGCTCCCAAGCCTCCCGTCGAGGACCTGCCCTTTCTCAAGCGCTATGCTTTCGAGCCAGAGCAGGAGTTCAGGCTCGTCTGGGGATCCAAGGACGCGGGCCCCCCCACGCTCGACATTCCGATCGACCTTGCAATCATCGCCCGCGTAAGTCTCAGCCCATGGATGCCGGAGCCCCTCGTCAAGGACGTTAAGGCAGCCCTTCACAGGATCGAAGACTGCGACGCGCTCGACATTGTGCGCTCGACCTTGATCAACAACGAACGCTGGAAGAAGATGAGTGACGGCCCATAGTCGCGTGCGGCCTATTTGGGCGCTGGGGGGCGCGGACTGTCTTCCACCACTCTTGCGCCGGCGGGCGGATCGCCGGCAGCTTAAGCGCAAGCCGTAAGGCAGCACGCTGAGCCCTCTAACAGCCCAGCGCTCGGAGTTGAGTCGTGTTCTCTCCGGCTAAGCACCTTTCTTTGTCCCTATCGGCGGGCCTTCACACACTGGTGCGCATTTAGCTCGATGAACAGACCCAAGCAGCTGCTATTCGAACTCCAAGGCACCGCTCTATTCGGACCAGCAGACCCCGAGACTCTGGAAACGCTGAAACAGGCTGCATCACTCTGGAGAGCCGAGGGCCAGCACCTTAACGCTGGATTCGTGATGTCGCTCGCCAGCCGCGCTGCGTGGGGGAATGGCGAGGAAGTGGATGCGTGCACGCGTCAAGCCATTGACGACTATCTAGGTTGCGTTAATACGGCGAACGTTGAATCCCATGAAGCGCTGGTAGCGCTGACGAAGGTCGCGTCCGAAGTGCGACAGTGGTTCACCGGCGAAGCCCGCATTACAGCGTTCATCAGGTCTGTATACGCTGAACTCACTCAGCGCCTCGTAAACCTGTCCCGCGACGGCGAACACCGATGTTCTTACCTCGTCACCGGCCTGCAAATCGGCACTGATTTCGACCACCCATGGCGGCCGATTTGGCCTGGTGAGCCCTTCGGCACACAGTCCGGGCCCGCTTCTGTTGGTATCAGCTTCGGGTCCCATTCCGAGGGCTCATTGGGTCAGTTCGTTTGGGTCGGAGTCCCTGGAGCTTTTTCTCGCCTGCTCCGGGCCTCCGACTACAAGTCCGCATTTCAGATCACGGAAACGTGTCCCGATGAGTTCAAGTCCGTCAGTCTGGCTGGTTGGGTACCAGCCCTTCAAGGACTGCTCCACCTACGAGATTCAGCCGGAGCCTTCGACGATGCTGCGCGGCTATTCGCCGCCGACACAGCCCCTCAAGATCCCGCGGAGATCCAGAAGCGCGGCGGCTGGAGTGGTGCCAACGTACTCCTCTGGGCGAAATACTTCAAAGCCATGTCTCTGTTGGAGCAAGTCAAATCGGATATGGGCCGAGCGCCGGAGTTGGTGGCTGCAGCCTCTGCTGCTCTTACCGGTACAGAATCAGGCTTGGTAGACTCGCAAGTCTCACGGTTACGCGTCACAATTCGAGCTATTGCCGGTGTACTCGGCGTCACGCCGTCGTTAAGTCCAGCGGACGCGAGAAGGGAACTTGCTCTTCAGGCGCGAATCTTTGGACAAGAGGAGGGAGACGATCTGGGAATGCAATTCTTTTCGGTCGCTGAAGCCACCCTAGACCGATTTCAACGCGATCCAGCCCGCGCGTTGGCGGACGGCGATCTTCAACTGATGCTTACCGCGCTCGAAAGATTACCTGTTGTCGGCCCCGAGCTAACCAACGCAATTCGTCCGGCTGTCGGCGAGGCGGCCCTTCGCACGCTACACGGCCCGGTCCGTACTTGGTTGCATAGAACGCTAGAGGCGATTCGCGATGAAGTCCAATTGCGGCGGGTACTGTTGAGGCTCATTCAAGCATCGGTTCCCGCGTACGCACAGATCCGGCACGGCCCCATCGAGTACGGCAAAGATATTGCGGTTGTCGTCGAAAAGGATTCCAAACGGATCCTCCGTCTGTATCAAGCGAAGGTTGGCGATATTACCGTGCCTGTGTGGAGGAACGCGACACACGAACTCGAAGAGATGTTTCTTGTACCTCTAGCGAGCGTTCAAGTTGAAGAGCCGGTCGCCGAACGCGAAGGGATCCTTGTTTGCAACGGCCACGCCAACGTCTATGTCGAACCGATTATAGGACCTTGGATTGAAGAGCAGGCCCGCGCTTACGGTCGACGGTTCACTTTCATGCATCTCGACGATCTAGTGAACTGGATAGTCAAGGACCGTCTCGTCAACGAGTTCCGTGCTGTCGCTACCGAGCTAGGGCTCCCAACACAATGACAAAGCGCGCTTATACAGTTCGACTCAGGGGCGCGACAGGTCGGGAACGTTGGACGCGTGCTGCCCAACAAGAGCTTGAGGCTGGGGCGCCATTGCCTCGAGGCAAACGGAGTGTTGTGCCCCAGCGGGCACGGTTGTCTCCAATGGCCTTGCGCCGGCAAACGAGTCGCCCGCAGCTTAAGCGCGATTCGTTAGGCGGCAACCGCACTCGCAGAGCTACTCATGTTCGCATTCTCCTGGAAGCGCAACAAGGATCGGGACGAGTTCTTTCGCGTCGTCCGGCTATGCTGCGCGGACCCTGACTTCGATGAAGAAGAGCGGGATTACAAACTCCTGCTTGCCGGTCGCCTTCGGCAGGCAAGAAACGCCGCTGTTCGTGGCGATTACAGCTGGCGGAGGACTCTCATCGATGCGCTGAAACCGCCTCTGAACAACATCATTCATTGGAGGCAATTACCAGTACTATTCCAACTCATTTCCAGCCCACCCGCCTCGTTCAGAAGGGCGCTCCTAAACCTCTGGGGTGGCAATGACCCGCTTCCTTCACGAATCGACAGACTCGCCGCCGAGCTGGCCAAAGCGGGCCTTCTGCAGAAGGGATTTCAACTGACAACTGCGTCTACGCTCCTAATGGCAATGGGGGCTAACACTCACCCGCCCGTTCGATCAAGCCCTTTCCGCAAAGTCATGATCCGCACCGGCACGCCGCCGTTCGGGAAGGAATCATCGCCCGGCCAACGCTACGATCATGCGTTGCAATTTCTGGACACGTTGATAAGAGAAGCACGCACATTCGGCATAAATCTGAGAGATCGTCTAGACGCTCAGAGCGTTCTTTGGTGCATTCGTGAGGGGGATGACTGGGTTCTTGAGCAAGCGTCCCTCCGCCGAAACGAGGACAGCAAGCTCGGTGACATACCAGAGCCTCCGAACCTGACCAAAACCCAACGCCAAGCGCTTGTAGATATCAGGCTCGGTCAAAGCCGCTTTCGGGAGGACCTGTTGCACTACTGGGGCCGTTGCGCCGTCACGGGCTGCGGTACGCCCAGACTTCTCAGGGCATCCCATCTCAAGCCCTGGAAGCTGTCGTCCAACCGTGAACGCACCAACCTCTTTAACGGCCTGCTGCTCCTTCCAAATCTCGACTTTGCGCTGGACCGAGGTTTCATTTCCTTTCGAAACGACGGCCGCATAATGATCTCCGCACAATTGAGCGCCGATGAGAGACAAGCGCTCGGATTGTCAGCGACAATGCGACTTTGGCATCGCCCTCTCAAGCGGCATCACCGATTCCTGAAATATCATCGGGACACAGTGTTTCGGTCCGAAGGATGACCCGTTCCGGGTTGCCGCTTAAACAAACGCTTGAAGCTGACGGCGCCCGGCCTTGCCGTTAGGTGGCGGCTCGGGCAACGAGACCGGCCCATTGGACACAAAGACACTCGTCCGCATTTTTGCTGGGTGTGCCCGGCGTGAGATCTGCCGCCACTTCTTGCCGAATTCTTGCGTCGCGTCAACAGCGATCACGCTGGACGTCATGCGTCACTACGGACGCCACGGGCGCGCGTGGGAGGTTTGCCTGCAGGTTCTCCGCCCCCCGTTTCATCTCGAAGTCGGATGCCATCCCTCTGATTCACCGGATACCATCGGCGGGCACCTCGTGTCGCTGGTCGATGGTTTTCTGATTGATGCCTCCTTCGGTCAGATCGGTGACGCGAACCCAGCCGTCGAAGTGCCGTCAGTTTTCGTCGGCGAGCTTCTGCCGCAGGGGGCACCTTTCCGGGACGCGTATCAGTTCCACACGCCGTTCGGGGAACTGCAGTACGACTCCCGTCCGATGTCCAAAGATTACCGTCTCTCACCCGATTGGGGACCGAGCGCCGAGCGTGACGCAGTACGCACGGCGATCATCACCCAGATTGAGGGTTACTGCCACCTCAACGGCCTCGAATCGCCGAGCGACGCCACCTAAGAAGTGCTCGCGCTCGAGGTCGCTTGCACCAGTGTGAGAGACCGACTGAGCGGCGGCCGGGGTGCACCCTGAAGTGCACCCTGGGTAACAAGATTTCGGGGCACTACCGCAGACGTGCGCGGAAACCGTGTCGCGAGATCTCAGTCTTCCACGTACACTTAGGAACTCGGCGGGTCTTCGGGAGCCTTGGGAGGCTCCTCTCCAAAACCGGGGGTTGCAGGTTCGATTCCTGCCGGGCCTGTTGCATAACGTCATCACTCGCTTGCCATGAACCCTCTGGGTAGGGTCCCATACTGAGGAGGCCGTATGCGTTTCTGGGGTAGGGTTGTCGCCGTCCTCGCTGTCGCCGGTTGCAGCGGGTCGGTTCCCAATGCCGATCACATTACCGGTCAGAACGTACCGATCCTCGCCAGCAGTGTCGCCAGTGATGGATCCTGCAGGATGGCACGATCGAGTCGACGGTCATCCTCGACAACAAGGGGGATGAGAGCGTCAAGTTCGGTCACATTCATCATCTAGCCGCGGGCGCCACTACCGGGCCCGTAGTCTGGTGGCTGTCGAGCCCGGTGGGCGTGGACCTGAACCTCACGGACCGGCACATCGACATCCGGCAGGTCGGCATATTCGCTGCCGCCAATGGGCATTTCGCGTCCGCCGAGGCGGGTCTTGCCGAGCTGCTCGCGCATCCGGGCGACTTTTACGTCAACTTCCACTCCGACAATTGCCCTGGTGGCTTTGCGCGCGGCTTCCTGCCCTGAGGCTTTTCTCATCGGAGGGGCCGACCCAGGCCCCTCCTACAAACGATCGTAGCCGCCGTCAGACTGGAGCACCCAGGCCCCTGGATCCGCGAGCTCCCTGGTTAGCAGGGTGTCGAGCTTCACGCGTGCGGCGGGGTCGAACACCGGCACCATGACCTCCACGCGGCGCCGCAGATTGCGCGGCCGCCAGTCGGCGGAGCCAATGTAGTACTCCTCTGCACCCCCACCCCCGTTCGCGAAATGATAGATGCGGGCGTGCTCGAGGAAGCGGCCCAGAATGCTCACGACACGGA
>WNFZ01008691.1_pt1 | contig 10098 bp, 7 predicted proteins | sample 5400081 | NCBI WGS metagenome assembly WNFZ01 (sample SAMN13153365, study PRJNA577476) | soil metagenome | isolation source: 80 cm soil or saprolite under grassland replicate 1 | place: USA:California | collected 2016-06-15
TGCCGGTGCCGGATACAATGCGACAACAGGCTCCGGTAACGTCTATATTGGCGCAGGAACTGTTGGTGTTGCTGGCGAGAGCAACTCCACCTATATCACCGGTATCTACGACGGGGCGATCGATCCCGACAGCTTCTTCATCGGGGTAGATGTCAACAACAAATTGGGCGATCATGTCGCGTCCGGGCCGCGGCTGCGGATTAAAGACGTTGTCGAAGATCACAAGAAGATCGCAGAATTGGAAGCCACGGTCGGAGCTCTTACGACGCAGTTCAAAGAACAAGCCGCGCAAATTGAGAAGGCCAGCGCGCAGCTGGAGATAGCTAAACCCGCGGCGGCACTGGTTGGCAACAATCCGTAAGCCTATTCCTGAATCGATAAGGAGAAGAAAATGAAAATCCATAAAAACCATCCGAAAACGAAAGCAATCAAACCTATGAACACAAAGTTATCCGTCCTGCTCATTCCGCTGGTGCTGGCCTTCGCGCTCTTGCCAAAAGTACAAGCACTTCTCCCTGCACCGGATGGAGGCTATCCTGGTGGCAACACGGCAGAAGGGCAGGGCGCGCTTTTGAGTCTTACCACCGGCACATATAATACGGCCGTTGGTTTGTTCTCGCTCAGAAGCAACACCGAAGGCAAATTCAGTACAGGTGTCGGCGCCGGGGCGCTCCTTGCCAACACCGCAGATGAGAATACTGCCACTGGTGCTGGTGCGCTTTTGAGCAACAGCACCGGCTTCGGCAATACGGCCAATGGAGCATTCGCTCTCTTTGGCAACACAGAAGGCTCAGGCAACACGGCCACCGGCATTAGTGCGCTCTTTAGCAACACCGTCGGGAGCGACAATACGGCGAACGGTACCTTTGCCCTTCTTAATAACATTGAAGGATCGAGCAACACCGCCGTCGGCCGTGACGCGCTCCTTAGCAACACCGCGCACAACAACACGGCTATCGGCCGTTCCGCGCTCGGCAGCAACACCATCGGCACCCAAAACACAGCTAGTGGCGTCGGTGCGCTCGAGAATAATACCACTGGCAGCTATAATACGGCCACTGGTCTTGGCGCGCTCTTTAGCAACACCACTGCTGACAACAATACCGCTATTGGCATTAACACGCTGCTTTTTAACACCGGCAGCTTGAATACGGCCTGCGGCGGGAATGCGTTGCTGAACAACACCTTCGGAGACTCCAACACGGCCATCGGATTTAACGCGCTCTACAATAACAACGGGCCCGCCAACGTGGCGTTGGGTGCCGGTGCCGGATACAATGCGACAACAGGCTCCGGTAACGTCTATATTGGCGCAGGAACTGTTGGTGTTGCTGGCGAGAGCAACTCCACCTATATCACCGGTATCTACGACGGGGCGATCGATCCCGACAGCTTCTTCCCATAAGAAAGTCGCAGAATTGGAAGCCACTGTAGCTGCCCTAGCCACTAAGCTCAGAGAGCAGACCGCAAAACTTGGCAAGATGAAAGCGCAGCTGGAGATAAGCAAGCCGGCGACGAAACTGGCTGGCAACAATTGGTAACCCTATTCCTACATGGATAACCTGCAGGTCGTCGGGGCCCCGGCCATCCTGCGGGGAGGTAAATCAAAAATCACACGAACCGACAAGAAAATGAAAATCCATAAAAACCATCCGAGAACGAAAGCAATTAAAACTGTGAACACAAATGATGCAACGAAGCCGCTGCCGCATTTGGTCCTGAACAATCCGTAAAACCATTACAAATAAAAACCAAGAAAGACAAAAGACAAAAACAAGGAGAAAGTTATGAACCATCTAAAAACCAACCATTCCTGTTCATTCCGCTGGCTGCCCGTCTGGGTGACGGTAGCCGCGCTGGTTGCGCTTGCGTCCATTTCGGTTGCCGGGGCGAGCGAGGACAACCGTGCGCCGGGCTTGCCATCCCCTCTCTGCGACAGGTTGCAGGTATCGGCGGGAAATAAAGTTTCCTTCCACGTGTACGCGCTGGGTGTGCAGATCTACAGGTGGAACGGGACCAGTTGGGATTTTGTGGCGCCAGCGGCGAGATTGTTCGCCGACGCCGAGTATCACGGGGAAGTCGGCATTCACTACGCCGGCCCCACTTGGGAGAGCCACAGTGGCGGCAAAGTGATCGCCAGCCGTCTGGAAAGCTGCGCCCCCGATCCGACCGCGATTGCCTGGTTGCTGCTCCAGACCGTCTCGACGGAAGGCCCTGGCATTTTCGATCGCGTGACCTACATCCAGCGGGTGAACACCGCCGGCGGTTTACCTCCCAGTGCTCCCGGCCCATATATCGGCGCCTCGGAAGAGGTGCCTTACACAGCAGAGTATTACTTCTACCGCGCTCAGGACTAAATATGAAGAATACATTCCCGTTCAAACCTTAAGTAAGAACAAGAAAATGAAAAAGCACCCCAAAGAAAACCTGATCAAACCCACGAACATGGACGGAAGGGAAACCCGAACGCGTCCGCTACGAGCAGATCAACGCGATGCTGCTCAACGAGTTTTTCAAGGAACACAAACGAGTCCAGGAATAGCAAGCAACCATTGCGGAGTTAAAGTCAACCGTCTCGCAACAACAGGTGAGTTACCAGTCGAAGTTCGCCGAACAGGAACGGCAAATCCAGGCGCTGGCGTCAGGTCTTCAAAAAATGAGCGCTGAGGTTGAGATCACTAAGACCGCGCCACGAGTCGTGTCAATAGCCAGTAACAATTTGTAGTCCAACTCTACCCCAAATCAGACGAACCGGACCAAATGAAAAAGCAAAGGAATATGGATGCATTCGCGCCTTCTAATCTGTGGCAGCTGATTCGACTGCACCAATTTCTTACCGAAAAACATCCATTAACAAACAACAAACAACAAACATCTATGAAACGACTAATTCAATTCAAACAACTCCGTTCGGTCCCGAAACTGTTCGGGAGATCCGAGATTCTCATTGCCCTGCTACTGTTCTGTCTTGCGCTTTTACCAAAAGTACAAGCGCTGAGTCCGGTGCCGGATGGAGGTTATCCCGGAGGCAACACGGCAGAAGGACGGGCGGCCCTATTTAGCCTCACCAGCGGCACATACAATACAGCCGTTGGTTTTCTGTCACTAAGGACCAACACGGAGGGCAACTTCAATACAGCCACCGGTGCCGGGACGCTTCTTCTCAACACCGGGAACGAGAATACAGCCACCGGTGCCGGGGCTCTTTTAAGCAACACTACCGGCATCCAAAACACCGCCAACGGAGCGTTTGCTCTTTTTAGTAATACCACCGGCGGCGCCAACACGGCCAATGGCCATTCTGCGCTCTTTAACAATACCACGGGCCTTTCCAACACGGCCACCGGTTCTGAGGCACTCTTTAGCAATACCACCGGGTTTTTCAATACGGCTAACGGTGATGCTGCGCTCGGGTCCAATACGACTGGTAGCAACAATACGGCCATCGGTGATATCGCGCTCTTTAGCAACACTGAAGGCAATAGCAACACTGCTATGGGTAGCGAAGCGCTTGTTGAAAATACGACCGGCTTTCAGAATACCGCGCTCGGCGCGGATGCATTGGAGTCTAACACTACCGGCCAAGACAACACGGCCGCCGGCGCCGAGGCGCTCATTAACAACACCAACGGCATCGAGAACAGCGCGTTCGGCGTGCAAGCGCTGTGGTCAAACCTGACAGGCCAAGGCAACACAGCCAGCGGAGCGTTCGCCCTTTATGACAACACCGAAGGCAGCGCCAACACAGCCGTTGGTGCCAATGCGCTCTCTGCGAACACCACTGGGACCAGCAACATTGCCTTGGGCCTGTTTGCTGGCGGCAGTATTACCACGGCCAATAACGTCATTGCCATTGGGAACCAAGGCGCGAATGTGAGCGACACCACTTGGATCGGCAACATTTATGGCATAGGTACGCAAAGCGGCATTACGCTCCCAGTCCTCGTGTCTAACGGTGGTCAGCTCGGCACGGCAAGTTCCTCGCGGCGGTTCAAAAAGGACATTGAGCCGATGGACACAGCCAGCGAATCGATCCTTGCGCTCAAGCCAGTAACTTTTCATTACAAGACCGATAACACGAATACATCGCAATTCGGTCTAATCGCTGAGGAAGTAGCCGAGGTAAACCCGGACCTGGTGGTGCACGACAAGAACGGCGAGATCTATACCGTGCGCTACGACGCGGTCAACGCGATGTTGCTCAACGAGTTCCTCAAAGAACACAAACGAGTCCAGGAACAGCAAGCAACCATTGCGGAGTTAAGGTCAACCGTCTCGCAACAACAGGTGAGCTTCCAGTCGAAGTTCGCCGAACAGGAACGGCAAATCCAGGCGCTGGCGTCAGGTCTTCAAAAAGTAAGCGCTGAGGTTGAGATCACTAAGACCGCGCCACGAGTCGTGTCAAAAGCCAGTAACAATTTGCAGCCGAACTCTACCCCAAATCACAGGAACAGGACCAAATGAAAAAGCAAAGGAATATCAATGCATTCACGCTTTCTGATCTGTGGCAGTTGATCCCCGTGCACAAATTTTTCACTGAAACAACACCCATCAACAAACATCAAAAATCTATGAACCGAGTAATTCAATTCAAACAAGTCCGTTCGGTCCCGAAACTGTTCGAGAGATCCGAGATTCTCATTGCCCTGCTGCTGGCCTCTCTTGCGTTCTTACCAAAAGTACAGGCGCTGGGTCCGGTGCCGGATGGAGGTTATCCCGGGGGCAACACGGCAGAAGGACAGGCGGCCCTATTTAGCCTCACCAGTGGCACATACAATACAGCCGTTGGTTTTCTGTCACTAAGGAGCAACACGGAAGGCAACTTCAACACGGCTGTCGGCGCGGGGACGCTTCTTCTCAGCACCGGAGAGGAAAATACGGCCACTGGAGCTGGCGCACTTTTAAGCAACACTATCGGCGAAAACAATACCGCCGACGGCGCCTTCGCCCTTTTTAGCAATACGATTGGTGTACATAACACGGCCATCGGTGACGAAGCGCTCTTTAGCAATACCGAGGGCGACCATAATACGGCCGTCGGCGATGAAGCGCTTTTTAGTAACACCATTGGACGCTTCAACACGGCTACGGGTATTGATGCGCTCTTTAGCAACACCGAAGGCGAGAGCAATACCGCCACCGGCGCTGAAGCACTCTATAACAATACCACCGGATTCGAGAACAGCGCGTTCGGCGTAGGCGCACTGGCATCCAATACTACGGGCGATGGCAACACGGCCGCCGGAGCGAGCGCACTCAATCACAACAACACCGGCGGCTTTAACACAGCTAGCGGTAACAATGCGCTTGCGTCCAACACAACTGGTGGCGGCAATACGGCTACTGGCGAGAGCGCCCTTTATAGCAACACGGAAGGCGATGGCAACACCGCGAACGGTGTCGGCGCCCTCTTTAGTAACACCACTGGCGGGGACAACACGGCCATTGGTTACGAAGCGCTCTTTAACAGCACCGGCGTTAATAATATCGCCTTGGGCGTCTTAGCCGGCGACAATGTCACTACGGCCGATAACGTCATTGCTATCGGACACCCTGGCGCGAATGTGAGCGGCAGTTGTTATATCGGCAACATTTTCCAGGCTCCGATAGCCCCGGACGCCTTGATCGTCGGTATCGACTCAACCGGCAAGCTCGGAACGATGGCATCGTCAAAGCGCTTTAAGGAAGAGATCCAGCCAATGGATAAAGCCAGCGAAGCGCTCCTTTCGCTTAAACCAGTGACGTTTCGCTACAAGAATTACAAGAACAGCCCGCTGCGATTTGGTTTGATCGCCGAGGAAGTCGCCGAGGTGAATCCCGATCTGGTGGCGCGCGACAAGAACGGCGAAATCTACACAGTCCGCTACGACCAAATCAACGCGATGCTGCTCAACGAGTTCCTCAAAGAACATCGCAAGGTCGAAGAACAAAGTGGCCTGCTAGAAAATCAAGCCCGCAGGATTCGAGAACAAGAAACGACGATCGCGGAGTTGAAGAAAGAAATGGAAACTGTCGTTGTTCAGCTCAAAGAGCAGGATTCAAAAATCCAAAAAGTCACTGCGCAGGTTCAGAAGGGGAAATTCGCCACAGCGCGAATCCGCCGTGGAAAAACAGCGACACACGTGGTAATTAATCCGTAAAAGTTGTCGAAAAGGAGGCTCATTAAAACATGAAAACATTCACCACTACCCAATTGATCATCGTTAAAATATCAAATGCACTCTTCGCAGGCGCTCTGGCGTTGATGCTTACTTTCGGCGTCAGCAGCACACGCGCGGATGAAACCTGCTCTTCACCTTACCTTGCTCGCATCGAGGGACAGGAAGAGTTCGTCTATGTCTGGACGCTTGGCGTGGAAGGCATGGGCGACGGCTCGGACAAACTTGTTACCGTTGATGCAAAGCCGGGATCGCCTAACTACGGGAAAGTCATAAGCAGCGTTTCCGTTGGCGGACGCAACGAGGCGCACCACGGCGGATTCACCGACGATCGGCGCCAACTATGGCTGGCCGGGCTCGAAAGCAGCCGCGTCTTCATTTTCGACGTGCACACTGATCCGGCGAAACCGCGACATGTTAAAACGATCGACAATTTTGCGAAAGCTACGGGTGGCGCGATCGGACCTCACGGGGCGTATGCCTTGCCGGGGCGTGTACTCATTCCATGTCTCTCGAATGAAAAAGATCATGGAGGCCGGACCGCATTGGTGGAATACAGCAACGACGGCGACTACATCACTACCCATTGGTTGCCAACAAAGGATGACGCGCGTGGCGCAGCGAATGCGAACCTCGCAGATGGGTACGGGTATGATGCGCGCGTGTTGCCGCGAAAAAACGCGCTACTCACTTCATCGTTTACCGGGTGGAACAACTACATGATGGACTTCGCGAAATTAACGGCGGACGCTGAGGCGATGAAGCATTTCGGCTCAACCATGGTGATGTGGGATTTCCATACGCGGCAGCCAAAGAAAGTTTTCGAGGTGCCAGGTGCGCCGCTGGAAATCCGTTGGGCCTGGGGCGACAAGCACAACTATGCCTTCACCGCCACGGCGCTTGCATCGAAACTCTGGCTGGTTTACCTGGATGATCGCAGCGAATGGCAGGCAAAGGAGGTTGCGACAATCGGCGGTGTCAAAGGCGGCGTGCTACCGGTCGATATTAGCCTTAGCGCCGACGACAAAACGTTGTTCGTAGATTGTTTCGGGGATGGAAAATGTCGCGTGTTCGATGTTTCCGATCCGCAAAAACCGAAACAGATTTACGAGAAACAAATTGGCCGACAGGTCAACATGGTGTCGCAGAGCTGGGACGGGAAACGCCTCTATTTTACGAGTTCGCTCCTGGAACGCTGGGATAAGAAGGGCGAGGATAATGAGCAGTTCGTGCGCGCCTATGCATGGGACGGCAAAGAACTGAAGCCAAGTTTCGAGCTCGATTTCACCGCACTAAAGCTCGGCCGTCCGCACCACATGCTTTTTGGCGCGACAAAGCTCGGTGCGAACCGCGTAGTCGCATCAGTCGAAAACCCAAAGCAATGAAGACCAGTCGCAGTCGAGCGCTGGCACTCGTGCTTGTAGCTTACCTAGCCGGGCAGATTGTATCTGCTGCTGCGGATCGTGCGCTCCCGCACGATAGTGATTACGATTACGATCCGCCCGTGCCGGGCAGCTATGCGCTGCCGGTGATCAAGTTGGCGCCCGACGGCGCGATTATTGATTCAGCTGGCAAAGCATTGAATCTGCGCGAGCTCACGCATGGTCGTATCACAGTATTAAGCTTCATCTATACCCGATGCGCGGCGGCGAAAGCATGCCCCTACGCCACCGGCGTGTTGTACGACCTGCACGCGCTCAGCGCCGGAGATAACGGGTTAGAAAAGAACATGCGCCTCGTCAGCCTAAGCTTCGATCCCGATTACGACACGCCGCAACGTCTCGCCGAGTATTCGGAAGCGATGCGCGAACAAAAATCGGGCTGCGAATGGCGATTCGCGACGGCGAAATCCCAGGCGGAGTTAGGCCCTATCCTGACCGGCTACGGTCAATCCGTGGACAAACGTTCCAATCCGAATGATCCACAAGGCCCGTTGTATCACATTCTGCGGATTTTTCTCATCGATCGCCAAGGTCGCATACGGAACATCTATAGTTCCGCGACGCTTGATCCGCGCCTCGTTCTGGCCGATGTGAAAACACTGTTGCTCGAAGAAGGGAACCTTTCAAAGCAGTAACTCACATTCCAAATCGAGTGATTCGTCGGCGGACGCGGCGCTTAAATCAGACTTTGAGCTTGTCGTTTGCAGAATCCTGCCAACGATGAATCGCTCCGGTTAGACGAGAAATTACCGATGCGTATTGCCGATCCGCATAAAGATTGCGCGTTTCGTGCGGATCGTCGTTCAGGTTATACGATTCATTCAAATCCTTGTCTCGCAGACAAAGCTTCCACCCATCCGAAGTAACGATTGTCCGAGTGGATTCCTCGACGGCGCGCTTGATCGTACGTCGTCGAGCCAACTTGGTGCCCTTCTTTATTTTGGTCCGGTTTGGCGCCCACTCCAGAAATACGTTCCGTGACACCGCTACTTCTTCGGTAATTAACGGCAACAGACTCCTGCCGGCGCACTGGGGGTGGTTCGATTGGCCGAGAAGGTCAAGCAGCGTCGGCACAAAATCGATGTGACTGATTGGTTGCTGAATCGTCTTGGCGCGTGTTTGATCAGGAAGCCGAATCAAGAGAGGAACGCGCGTAGCTTCTTCGAACATTGTTTCTTTCCCAAAAAGATGATGCGCGCCCAGGCCGTCACCATGATCGCTCGTATGCACAACAATCGTGTTGTCAGCTAAACCAAATCGTTCAAGGCAGGCGAGGATGGCGCCAATGCTTCGATCCACCAGCGTAACCAAGCCGAGATAACGCTGCTTGATGCTCCGGTATTCCTCTGGGGTGACGCCAAAAAACAGCTGAGTCGGTAATCGCTCCCGATCGAGAACAGCTTCCGCTTGCTGCCATTCCCGCATCAGACGATAACGCAGCGGAATATCTTCGCTCTCAGGAAACGTGGCCGTTTCATCGAGGGCTATCTCACCGAGCGGATGCTCATCGTTGAGCGGTCCATTGTATGGTGAATGCGGTTCTACAAAACCAACAACGAGGATGAAAGGATCGCCGCGATGTTTCTCGATGAATTCGCATGCACGTCTCTCGAGAAACTTTGGCCGTGACAGTTCGATCGGCAGATTACTGATAGCCAGCTCTGAGAAGCGTCCGTTCGATTTGTCCGGCGTGACGCCCTTTGAAATGAGGAAATTTGTGTAATCGCCGTGGTCGTCAGTAGAAATCCATTCGTCAAAGCCTCGCCCTGCCGGTCCTTCTTCACCCAAATGCCATTTCCCGATGTAAGCGGTGCGATAATCCCGGTCCTCCATCAGCTCAGGGAAAACGCGAAACCGTCGATCGAGTGGCACGCTGTTTCGCGTGCATCCGTTGATGTGCGGCCAAGTCCCTGTCATGAGTGAAGAACGTGAAGGCGTGCAAACGGGATGAGTGACGTATGCCCGCTCGAAGACTACTGATTCAGAGGCAAGTTTGTTCAGGTTAGGCGCATGTACCTTTGCGCCTCCGTAACACGCGATCGTGTCCGCTCTCTGTTGGTCCGGCAGGAAAAGAACCAAATTGGGCTTTCGTTGTGCAGCCATGGTTTTCAGGTCACGCACTAAAACAGCCTTAGTCAATCTCTGCAATCGTGTATCCAGTATCTGTTAAGCGCCAAAGGCGCAGTATTCACCGGGAGCCTGGGGCAACGCCCCAGGGATTTGAGAAACCCCGCACCAGCGCTGAAAGCGCGACTCACCTCCGGCGCCACTTCGATCATCATTCGCGGCGTGCATCCAGTCGCATGCATGGTGTTGAATTCCGCCAACGCTATGTCTGGGATTGAAGCGCGACGCACCTGATTCGCGCTTTCAGCGCTTGTTTTTGGGAACCGATTTTTTCCTAGGGCGTTGCCCCAGGCTTAAATGAGCGGCGCCGTTAGCGCTAAAACACGCCATGCCGTCTGTGACCGCCGTCGGCACTCGCCTATCTTCGCGTG
>WNFZ01015070.1_pt1 | contig 10096 bp, 11 predicted proteins | sample 5400081 | NCBI WGS metagenome assembly WNFZ01 (sample SAMN13153365, study PRJNA577476) | soil metagenome | isolation source: 80 cm soil or saprolite under grassland replicate 1 | place: USA:California | collected 2016-06-15
CTCCTCGGACGGATGCCCTCCGCGGTGGGTTATCAGCCAACGCTTGCGACCGAAATGGGAGAGTTACAGGAACGTATTACGTCCACTCGCACTGGCTCGATCACATCCATGCAAGCAGTTTACGTCCCTGCGGATGATTATTCCGATCCTGCGCCAGTGTCGACCTTTACCCACCTCGACGCGACGATTGCTCTCGAGCGTTCCATTGTGGAAAAAGGCATTTACCCGGCTGTGGATCCGCTTGGCTCCACCTCCCGAATTCTTGATCCCAATATCGTAGGCGAGGAACACTACCGAACGGCGCGCGAAGTCCAGCGCATTTTACAACGCTATAAGGATTTACAGGATATTATCGCGATTCTAGGTATTGATGAGTTGAGCGAAGAGGACAAATTGATCGTGGCACGTGCCCGCAAGATCGAACGTTTCTTCTCCCAGCCATTCTTTGTGGCTGAGCGCTTTACGGGCACGGATGGACGCTACGTTCCGCTCAAAGAAACAGTGCGAGGCTTCCGAGAGATTCTCGATGGAAAATGTGATGATCTGCCTGAACAGGCATTCATGATGGCAGGTACAATTGAAGATGTCCGTGAGAAGGCGGATAAAATTGCAAAGGGTGCGTAACGATTATGTCGTTGCGAGCGTGCTGCCCTGGCGCCGCCTGCCAGGGCAGGTGTGCGAAGCAATCTCCTGTTCAAGCGATTCACTTTTTCTAGTTGAGATTGCTTCGTCGTAACGAACACTCCTCGCAATGACGTGGATGTGATTTATGACCATTCGATGTGAAATCGTTTCTCAAGATCGTACTGTCTTTCAAGGTGACGTGGATATTGTTGTCTTGCCGGGTGCGGCTGGTGAAATGGGCATTTTGCCCCATCACGCTCCTGTACTTGCCATTCTTAAATATGGAGTGATCAAGATTCGTCACGAAGGCAAGGAGGAATTGTTTACAATTGCAGGAGGCCTGGCTGAGGTTCAACCCGATATTGTGACGATATTGGCTGACGCAGCGGAGAATGTTGAGGATATTGATGTCATTCGCGCACAAGCCGCCAAAAAGCGTGCTGAAGATGCTCTTGCCAAACTCAAACCTGAAGATCAGGATACCTATCTCATGATGGAAGCTGCATTGCGGCGTTCCAATCTGCGGCTGGATGTGGTCCGCCGTTATCGTAAAACGAAAGATACGTACACTGAGCAAGATATTTCCATGTAGCTGATTGCCGTTCCATGTAGAGAAATCATTTCTCAGAATTGTAGGCATTGTGGCAATGTTCTCGAAAGACCTGGGGATCGACCTCGGTACCATGTTCACTCGACTTGCTGATAGTACGCAAGTGCTTTCAGAAGAGCCGACCATTGTAGCAATTGAAGTTGCCGACCAAAAGATGGTAGCGGTCGGGCAGGAGGCGCGCGATATGTACGGGCGCGTCCCTGAAAGCATTGAAGTTGCACGTCCATTGAAGAATGGAGTGATCGCTGATTATGAGATCACAGAAACCCTGCTTTCCTATCTGCTTCAACGCGTAACCGGGTCGATGCGCATCTTCCGGCCTCGCGTTATGATCACTGTTCCATACGGGGTAACCAGTGTGGAAAGACGCGCGGTCTACGAGGCTGTGCTCGAAGCTGGAAGCCGTGAGGCTTATTTGATTCAGCAACCACTGGCTGCTGCGCTGGGCGTGGATTTACCCATTAACTCACCTTCAGGCAATATGGTTATTTGCTTAGGCGGCGGATGCACTGAAGCCGCAGTCATGGCAATGTATGGCATTGTCTCTGCTGAAACGTTGCGCGCGGGTGGAATTGATCTTGATGAGGCCATCGTCAATTATGTTCGAAGAAAGTATGGGATTGTGATCGGCCAGGTGACCGCCGAACACCTGAAGACCCGGATCGGAGCCGCGGTTCCACAGGACACAGAAAACAGCATGGAAGTGCAGGGACAGGATCAAGTCACGGGTCTTCCACGTCCGGTCACACTGACAACGGGCGAGATTGTCGAAGCATTGCAGGAGCCCCTCAAAGCAATCGTTGAAACGGGTCGTCGCGTCCTAGAGAAGACACCGCCTGAACTGGTGGCAGATATTATTGATCGGGGCGTAGCATTATGTGGGAGTGGCGCATTGTTACGCGGAGTTGATAAACTGCTCACAAAATCTCTGGGGATCCCTGCGTACTTGGTGGATAACCCCTCCACGTGTGTTGTCGAAGGCGCAGTGAAAGCCTTGCCGATGTATAACATCCTACGGCGTAGTCTGCCGCAGGTATAAAAATAAAACAGCCTCCGATGAAGAGGCTGCTTTATAATTTCGATACTAGGAGTTTTTTATATAACTTCGAATCAAGAGCAAGCTAATGATTAATGGGCCTACGAATACCACTAACTGGAGTAACCACAGTCCTAATTCTCTCTCGTCAACGTCCACACTTGGGAAAATCGCTGCTATCCCAAGATAGAGAATACTCGACACTACAAGCGTCCAACCTCCATATCGATTGGCTCGATACCACAGGTCTCTATCAGCCAGGGTCTCCGCAGTGCGGACGCCATAGACACGATTGGGCGGGATCAAGCCGAGAATAAGAGGCAGAGATAGTAATAGAATGATACTTGAGGGTACCAAAAATGGTTGATGAAGCATTTCCCCTCTAATCACAAATAATACGTCATCCTCTGCAAATGTGTGACCGGGTCAATATATTGGACGTGCACATCTGCTGGTACATTTAAGCTGATCGGCGCGTAATTCAGGATTGATTTTATGCCGGCTTTAACAAGTTGATCAGTTACTTCTTGAGCAGTAGTTGCCGGGACCGTGAGCATGGCAATTTTGATCTTATTCTGTTTTACTTTTTCAGCTAGTGTTGCTGTATCAAAAATTTCATATTCTCCCACTTTTTGCCCGATCTTTTTTGGGTCATTATCGAAGACCATATTGATATGGAAACCGCGATTCGCAAAGCCATTATAGCGGGCAAGAGCGTGTCCGATATCACCCATGCCAACGATGACTACTTCCCAAACCCGATCTACTTTCAAGATATCGCGGAGTTGTTCGATAAGAAAAGGAACTGAATAGCCAGTGCCTTGTTTTCCGAATTCACCGAATTGAGAGATATCCTTGCGGATTTGCGCAGCAGAGATACCTATGATCTCGCCCAATTCCTGGGAGGAGGTGGTGAGAATTCCCTTTTCAGATAGCCGTTGCAGGGCGCGTAAGTAAACCGGCAAGCGGCCAATGATAATGTCAGGGATTTTGTTAGTGTTCATGATCATTCGCCCTCGTCAACTGTGAAATTCTACATTAACTCTACCATAAAAGAAAATTTTGTACAAATAGGCACAAGTAGTGAGTTAATCGTTTGCAATGAAACAATAAGGTTAGTTTGGAGTGAGGTATTTACAAAAACTCGGCTGGTTGTAGCTCACTATACAATCCACCCATCTATTGCCGAATCGAATAAGTACATGGATTTGACCGAGCCATTGGTCATAACCGCTCACGATCAGCTTACGCGGCTGGCTGATCACCTCCTGCACAGCTTGAAGCGAGGAGATATGCCAGGCGCGTGCGAGCGTGCCATCCACTTCTTGGCCCTGATGAGCTAGCGAGAATTGAATCGTGTCATTCATTGCAAGGACCGCGGAGCGTAATGGTTCATTATTTAGATTATCTACGATTGTCCCGTTGATCAGCATAATCACAGAGCACACAAGCAGAGGCATGATCTTGCCAAGAGAGGATGTTGCAAACGCGGCAGGTTCCGTTAACGGGATTTGCAGAACCTACCTGGAAAGGCAAGGCGATGGTAAGCCAAGAAAACACAACAGACATGCCCAGATAGAAAAGCAAGGCAAACAGACCTTTTTCCAGCCGGGCTACCAGCCAGCCCACGATTGCTCCTATGATCATACAAAGAATAGCTCCGATGATGAATTTCAGCCACGGATAGAAGGCGTGTGCCTGACTAAGCGAATAGCCATCTATTCCCCATGTGGAGGCAGAAAATGACAAACCAACCACAATACCATACAACATCCCGAAACGCCATTTCAGGTGAATCACATTTGGTCGGTGACGGATATCTTCAAAAGTAGTAGTATTCATGGAATTGTTGCAATCTTTAGCATGTAGGGTGAATAAGTTTGTGAACTTTCTGGAGAAGCGCTTATATGGATATGCACTGATGTATCAGTCTCCACGGAAAAAATTTGTTGCGTTGCGCAATGGATGACTGTTGGTCCGAGTTTTTGTCCGCTTTGTGTGATTTCGATATTGAGGTCACCACCTTTACAAGAAACTTCCAGCAATATATTTTCACTGAATGGAGTAAATTGTATCCAGTCTTCCTGATCTCCATCGGGTGCAGAAACATCTCCATTGTATATCAATGTGTGTGTTCCAGCAGGATCAAATATCACGTTGACAACTGGGTTACTGGGAGAATCGTTGTCTGCCCAGGCAGGCATGATAGTTGGCGTTGGCGTGAATGGGATGCCTGTCGGCGTTTCTGTTCCAACGATCAGACCTGTTTCCGTTATGATTGGCAGATTCTCCGCTCCCTTTGCCTGCACAAACGCAGCATTAATCCAGCCTTTGCCTCCAGGGCCTATTTCAAAATCGATTTGTAACCAGGCGCCATTTGAATCTTTGCCGGTGAGCTTAACAACATCTTGCGGATTCAGCGTGCCGAGCGAATTGAAATCTGTTCCGGGTCCACTTCGAATATTGAGCTGTTGTTGGATAATGGCTACATTCTCGTTATTCGCGCCTGCCTCATTGCCTCCAATCGTCGGGATCTTGGACTTGTCTTCCGTTGTTACATATTGGGCGGTGACCCATCCTTTTCCATCTGGTCCTTCAGGGTAATTGATCTGCCACCAGTTTACACCGGGGTCTTTACCGGTGATCTCCACTTTTGTGTTCGCAGGGATCATTCCCAGCACAATGCTTGCAGCCGAGGGTTCGGCGCGCACATTGACCTGGGTAGAGGTCATTCCTTCAACGGTAGAAATTGTCGGCTGCGGAGAAGGCGGGAACGGAGTCTCAGATGGCTGCGGCGTAAGAGTTGCGGGGAATGTCGCAGTGATCATTAAAGGAGTTTGTGAAGGTGTCGCTTCTTGGCGAATTCCGAAATTGCAGCCCGTGCTTAACAAGGCGAGGAAGACGAAAGCAATGATGACGTCTGCCCATTCACTTTGCAGGAATAGAATAAATTTGAACGCTCGCATACTCAAAGACCAATTCGGCGGCTGTTAAGTCCAAGACTTGATCTAAATTGAAAAATTTCAGGACACTTTCCGGGGTTTTATATTTCGAATTTTTCCGCAACATGACCAGCGCATTCTGGATTTTTACTGGATGATCTCTTTGATAAAATCGGTCAAAAGAAATATTGTGAAAGCTCAAATAATAAGCCGTTTGAATGTCAACAGGCCCAGTCGCTACGATTGTGTCTTCTGGTTTTAGATGATCTGCCAGGTAGTTTGCCGCGTACTCCTCTGGTAAACGATCGCGGTTCGAAAGCACCGGATTTTGTTGACGCATGATTAAGGTGTTTGTAAAAATGCCGACGAAGATCAACAGAATAGAAAGTGAAAGAATCCTCTCAGCAAGTGGGGGGGCGAACATTTTACGAAGAGATAAATCTGTCAACCAGACCAATCCAGCGGCTGAGAACATCAAGTAGAATGCCTCCAGATAAAGCCATATCCTGGGCAATGGTGTGACCCGTTGCAGAACAAGCAGAATCACAATTCCAAGAGCCAGAAATAGTTGCAACGGCAGTTTCTGATTAGAGACCTTTCGATAAAAGATCAGCGATAGCAAAAAACCAATTAAAAACAGATATTCGATGGTTGAGCCGATTCCTATCATCCATTTATTCCAAGCCTTTATCATACGAGGATCAAGGTTTGCTAAGAATGTTGACCAATTGAGCGGCTGCACGATCTCATTGCTGATCAGGGAAGAAAATCCAGTACCAAAGATGATGACGGGTAAGTACAAAATGAGTGTCAGTAGACCTGAAAGAATACATATGCCAAGGAAGACAGTCAACTGCCGAGATTTAATTTGCCAAGGCTCTTTGGCAAATAGGTATGTCACCACGACCCAAAAGAAAATACCCGCCATGGGATAAAGAAAAATAGGAATAGTATAGAACCCAAGCGTTGCTGTGAGCGCAAAAGCAATTAAAGCAGGCTTGCTTTGACGGTTCACAAGGATCGCTGCGAAATTGGCTAGCAACAGTGAAAACAAAATGACCATTGTATAGCCGCGCGCATTGACAGAGTAATTAATGAAGACGGGAGTAACTGCAATTAGTGCCGAGGCTGCCAAAGCCTGAGGAGGGGAAAAGAACCTGCGAGCAGTAATGTACATTTCAGGGATCATTAGTGTGCCAGCAATGAAAGCTGGCAGCCGCAGTACCCAGGGCTGCTCCCCAAATAACCGATAGGCAATACCAACTAGAATAGTATGAAAGATATGATTATTTGGGGCACTGTAATCAGCCAAAATGTGCTTGAATGGCTTGGATGCGAAATTTAGAAACGTGTACGCCTCATCGTATGCAATGGATTGGTTTATGTCTAATAACCTTAAAATCAATCCAATAAGCGTGATTCCCCCAAGAATTAGAAAAATGTAGAGAGGATCTCTTTCTGCAAGGAAAAGATGTTCAAAGATAGTACGAAGCGAAAGGGATCGACCTTGTTCGCTGGAATGGTGGTGATTCAATGTCGATTGCCTCGTTATCCCAATCCCAGTCATGCGTATGCACAAGTGCTCTTGTTAATCATGATAAAGCGCCCCTACACAGACTCGAACTGTGCTCTTCGGCTCCGGAGGCCGACACTCTGTCCACTGAGCTATAGGGGCGGGCGGCAGGAAGAACACCTGCACCTTCGGCAAAATTTTATCATATTTACTTTTCTGTCATTGCGTGTGAGCGAAGCGAACGTGGCAATCTCCAAATGGATGAGAGATTGCTTCGTCGCAACCAACGCTCCTCGCAATGACGAGCAGTTATGCTCTTGCTCTCGGGGCTAGTTGCATAAGTTCTGCACGCAATTGAGCAATGATTCTTGTGTTCCCGTCCTCATCTCCGATTTTCGCGAGCTGTTCTTTCTTATGCGCGAGTTCACCACAAACTTGATAAAAGCGTGACGTGGCACGAAACGTGCCGGAGGTCAATGCGGCAAGACGCGCGTTCGTTTGAATGAATGAAGTGGCGCTGTTATATTGTTTTTGGGAGATTAGGCCGGTCGCCACTTCTTCACTTAAATTCCTTTTGAGGATGTTGCGCTCTGAGATGATCATCCAGATAATAAAGGCAAGCATAAGGGCATAGCCGATGTAATCGACAAACGTGCCAGCGATGAATCCTCCAAAGCCACCAATCAAGCCACTGAATGTATTGTGGAATGCATGCGCTGTGACAGCGACAACATATCCTGCTGGCACGGCGATGATTTTCACGAGAGTGTTGCGGCTCATGCGCGCAATTGCCAGCCCGATACCTGTGAATGAGGTAAAGAATGGATGCATCCATCCAACAAGGATGACACGGATCACGACCAAAGTCCAGAAACCTTGCCAACTGTTTTCCAGGTAGCCGTTCCTGTAAATATATAAAGTATTCTCAATCGCGGCAAAACCCATTGCGGTAATAGCGGCATAGACGATGCCATCAAGAACTGAATCAAATTCGCTGCGGAACATCAGGAAGACAATCAGAACAGCGAGCCCTTTCAGTCCTTCTTCGATAATCGGCGCGACGATGGAAGTCGTTCCAAATTCAGCCGCACCTTCCGAGCCTGTTAATGCATAAATGCCGATGCCAAAGGCAGTGTTGAGAATAAATGCTCCGCCCGCGGCGATCACCATACCCCACACAAAAGCCCCGCCGAGCAATAACACAGGTTCTTTTTCGAAACGATCTAACCAATTGACAAATGCCGCGAACAGGAACATAGGTACAAACCCAAAGAACAATGCGCCCAGAAAAGCCATAATGCCTCCCGATTAGGATTGAAAAATTAAACGAGTTCTTTCAATGCAGGTTTCTTCAAATGCGATTCCCAACACATCTAACACTTCTTCAGGGCGGCCCGTTGCGCCTTCGCGTGCTGCGAGACGCATAAATACTCTCACCCCACCCTCTCTCTGTTCTAGGGAGAGTTCCTCAATGAGCGGACGCAGGTCATACAACTTGCCGCGACGTTCGCGGGGAATCGATTTCGATTCTATAACGGAATCAATCTTCCGCTTCAGTTCGGATTCGTCTACGGCTTCCGTTAAAGTGACTTCATACTCCGCTGCCACAACCTGAGTTTGCAATGTAGGCGCGTGCTCATCCACCTGTTCAACGTTCACTACTTGAATGCCCGAAGGAAGGGTAGTGTTCAAACGGGTGGGCAAATCGTCCAATGAAATATCGTGCTCGAGTTTCATATCCAGCACCTCACAACGCGAAGAAAAGCCCAGTGGTAAGGCAGCTGCCATGTTCATCTTTGGTTGGGGATGAAAACCCTGTGAATAGGCAAGCGGCAATTCCGCGCGGCGCGCGGCGCGTTCCCACAGCTTGTGTAAGTCGAGATGACCTGTGTAACGCAAGGCACCTTGTTTTTGGAAAGTGATCCGAATCCGCGTCATGGTCTGGGATATGTGGTATTCGACTTTAGCCAGCGCCTTATATCTATGATATGTTCTCGATAGTGACGATAAGTGTTATTGGCAACACGATCAAAAATGTTGTGTCGATTTATCATTTCTTCAGGCATTTTTTCAAGTGAGGAAATGATCGCTGCAAATGCCTGAATTTCCTGCACGACAACATCCTCCAATGAGATGCTTTTGTATTTCTCAGCCACCCATTCATTGGGACCGTCATCATCCAGAAGCGGGGAGCCGAAATCTGGATAACCAAATTCATCCAGAAACGCGTCAAGCGCGTTTTGTGTCTTACAGGGGATGTAGGTTTCCCCATGCAGGATTTCATTCATACGATCTGAAGTGTATTGTTCGTAGGCGAGAATATGAGCAACGATGTCTTTAACAGACCACTTCCCAGAAACACCCTTCAATGTCATACGGCGCGTGTAGCCAACGCGATTTAATAATAATTCAAACTTGTCACGCTCGCGCATAAGACGCGCGGTAAAAATCTCTTTTTGTGATTTTGCCATGCTTTTTAATCTCCCACGACTGGCAATTTCAAGCTGGACATCGCAAACTGATTCGTGGAAGCAGGCGACTTCACATCCGGACACTTCCATACCTCACCAGGATTCTCGCGGCGCATGTTTGCAAAGGTCGGCAGGATACCACAGGCAAAACAGTTCAAGCGGCAATCCACGCGGATTTGCCCTTCCAGACTCTGCCTGAAATCTTGGAACAAAAAGTTCTTGCGAACCGCGGCCGTAATATGTTCCCAGGGGAAGACTTCATCCGTGCGGCGCTGGCGATGCGTGTAAAAGAGCGGGTCGAGTCCATGCTCTTCAAATGCAGCCATCCACGCATTGTGTTTCACGCCTTCATCCCATGCGTCGAATTTGGTCCCATTCTTCCAGGCGGAATAAACCACTTCTGCCATGTGGCGGTCACCGCGCGAAAGCCATGATTCGAGGAAAGTATCTTTCGCTTTTGTCCAACTCAGTTTGATATTTTTGTCGCGCAATAATTCGCGTTTAAGTAATGACTGCTTGGCTTCAATCTGTTCAACGGTGTCACATGAAACCCATTGGAATGGCGTCTGTGATTTCGGTACGAATGTGCTTACGCCTGCGTGCAGTTTGGCTTTCATGCCGATCACTTTGCGGCCTTCATATAACACGCGCTTACATAAATCTGCAATTGCCTGCACATCTTCCAGCGTTTCGCTTGGATGTCCAATCATGAAATACAACTTGATTGTTGTCCAGCCGCGGCGATAGATTTCGCGCGTCGTGTTGATGACCTCTTCGTCGGGAACAAATTTGTTGATGATACGCCGCATCCGTTCGGTGGCGGCTTCCGGCGCGAGCGTGAAGCCACCCGAGCGGTTGTCTTTGAGTCTCTCCATCAGATCAATCGAGACAGATTCAATT
>WNFZ01007045.1_pt1 | contig 10095 bp, 9 predicted proteins | sample 5400081 | NCBI WGS metagenome assembly WNFZ01 (sample SAMN13153365, study PRJNA577476) | soil metagenome | isolation source: 80 cm soil or saprolite under grassland replicate 1 | place: USA:California | collected 2016-06-15
GATAAGTACGAGGAAGTTCCAAAGCACGGAGATTCATATATTATTTGCCAGAAAAGTTAAATGGAAATTATCAGCACGAACGGACAATCGAGTAGACGGCCTCACCACTTGTAAGCGATGAGTTGCGCCCCTCACACCACTGTACGTACGGGTCTCGTATACAGCGGTTCATTATAACGTATAGGTACTTTCAGGTATTAATTAAGTATTGTTATGCCTCTTACAGTTTCCTCAGTACAGTATTAGCAGCATGTTTGCTTCCACGCAGGAATTACTCGCTACCACCCTGCGGCTTGCTAATGCTTCGGGACATTACTCCCGCACATAAGAGACTTCTACTCTCTGGCTTCTTTAAAGAACTATATTTACCATTCAGGGTACACCAAGTGGCTTGGCAAAATGCGGGCTTGACATCGCGCAACATCAACTTTTTGCTTCGCTATTGTCCTGCAGTTGTAAGGGTGATGAAACTATTCTCATCAAAAAATTTTATCTTGAACTTTAAATAAAAAATCAACAACAGTTCCGGCTGACGGATCACAGAATGTCCGCAATTCGCCAAGCCTTAAACGTTAGCGGTAATTTTATGGAGTTCATTCTTGATACAAATGCATATAGAAATTTGGCTCGTGGTCTGACACTTGCTAATGTTCCTGCATACGCCGAAAAATTGAAACAAGCAGAAGATAATACAAAAAGCTCCTCTGCATTAAGCATTGTTGTAGCTATGGAACTAATTCAGCACCTGCAGAAAGACAACCCTTTTCGTGACGAATGCTATAAAGCACTTTGCTTGCAAACTTTGCATACAAGACGGTATGACTTCAGTAAAAGGTCAATAACAGGAAGTTTTTACCCACCAATGAATGTAATCCTTGCTCAATATTTTTTCAAGGACAACTCAAAGTATTTTCCTCTTTATATGAAAGTTCTTGAATTGGTCCTTGAACTAACAAAGAATCAAGACATAACAAATTGCGATACGAATGCCACTTATGTTGACACAGTAAAAAATCAAATTCTTTTTGAAAAGAATGAATTTAAAGACAACGTTGAAAATTTTCTTAGCTCATTAAATAGTGGCACTTTGGACTGGAAATATATTCGCAACAACAACGAAGGACGGAAAAAATTCTTTGACAAAATTCAATCTGGACATATTGCAAATCTTTTGGGAGTTGCATTAATGATAAGGGCACATCAAGTAATGGAAATTGAGGAATTAGCCCCTGACGCAGAAGCAAAAATTGAACAATTTATCAATGATTTCAAAGCTGTATTGATAATGAATGTAACTCTGGTTGAGCAAATTGGACACGGTACAGAAAAGCTAAAAGATGTTACCGACGCAAGATGGAATACATTAAATGATGTTCAAATTTTATTTGGACTTTTGTACTACAGAAACGGAGATGACAAAAAGGTACTTGTAACTGAAGAAAAGAAAATAAAGGAAGCCTGTGATGTTGCAGGTATTGGAGACAGAGTTTTGACAATTGCGGAATATTTGACAGTATTAGGACTCTAAAAACTACCGCTAATCGAGTAGACGGCCTCACCACTTGTAAGCGATGAGGTGCGCCTCTCACACCACTGTAGTACGTACGGGTCTCGTATACAGCGGTTCATTATAACGTATAGGTACTTTCAGGTATTAATTAAGTATTGTTATGCTCTTACAGTTTCCTCAGTACAGTATTAGCAGCATGTTTTGCTTCCACGCACGAATTACTCACTACCACCCTGCGGCTTGCTAATGCTTCGGGGCGTTACTCCCGCACATAAGAGACTTCCACTCTCTGGCTTCTTTAAAGAACTATATTTACCATTCAGGGCACACACAAGTGCATTTGCAATAGCAGGGCTGGACGGAATAAACTTCGGCCGCAACTTATTTATCAGCTTTTGTTTCACCCGACACTACGCTATTGAGCATTAGTTCTTATCTTCAACATCAGTTTTTCAATTAAGCATTTGTACCAGGCAGACACTACGCTATTGCCATGCCATCGCAAATGCTTCAACGTTGTACGTCACCTTAAAGGACATTATTTCTATAAACGAAGTTATTTTTTCAAAATGTTGTAATACGGCTCTATATTACTAAGACCCGATTATATGCTTAAAAATAAAACAACCAAGTATTCAAACTGCCTTAAACTATTTTTATTAGTCATATTATCTGTTTTTTTGACCAAGGAACGAGTATTTGCTCAAGAAAAAAACGAAATAGACGAAAAAAGGAAAACTATTACAAGCGTAAAGGACACACTTGTCAAACTTTCCAGTCATGTATATGCAATTCTAAGTGATGGCGAAGCAGGAAACATTGCTATTTATGAAAATCCAGATGGTCTTGTATTAGTAGATGACCAATGGATTGAACTACTACCCATAGTTAAGCAATTGTTAGCAACAATAACCGACAAACCTGTAAAATACGTTTTGAATACACACTTTCATTATGACCACACAGACGGGAATAAAGTATTTGGAAAAGAAGGTACCATCATTATTTCTCATGACAACATCCGCAAAAGACTTGAAGAAAAGCAAGTACTTTCTCTAAGTAACCTTGTGCAGAAAGCTTATCCATTTGAGGCATTACCTTTTATAACCTTTAGTGACTCACTCACATTAAATGAACCAAACGAAAAAATTAAAGTTTATCATGTAAAGAATGCACATACGGATGGAGATTCGTTTATTGAATTTATGAATGCAAATATCATTCATACTGGAGATGTTTTTGTTCGGTATGGATTCCCATACATTGACGATAATAATGGGGGCAATATTTATGGAATGATTGAAGCTATGGATATGCTTATTAATTATACGAATGATTCAACTAAAATTATTCCTGGTCATGGCCAGATATCCTACAAAAAAGACCTTATCGCATATAGGAATATGCTTGTAACAGTAGCAACTCGTATAAAGGATGGAATTGAAAATAACCTTACGATAGAGCAAATAAAAGAACAAAAGCCTCTAAAAAACCTTGACCTTGCTTGGGATGGGTTTTTTAATTTGGAAAAAATATATGGCATGGTAAAAATGAAATTGAAAAAATAGAGTAAAGACATTCATCGATTGACACTATTTAAGTTGACACTATAAGTTGATTTCACATTCGGAAAAAGGGCGAACGTACAACATTAAGTGGAGTAGACGAAAAGCCCCATAAATCAAAGCCCCGATACTTTTACTGTATCGGGGCTTTTCGTTCTACTCCTTGTTGACCGTAGCCTTGTTCGACTATTGGGTAGAAAGTAGAGCCTTTTTTGCTTTAACTAATTGAAAATCAAATAAAGTTTATTTTAAAAAGGATTGCTAACATTAAGCAAGGTACAAAAGTTTCCCGGCTTGCCGGGTTCGGTTCAACATGCGGTTTGGCAAAATGCGGGCATGACATCATGCACATCAACTTTTATTTTGCTACTGTTCTGCAGTTGTCGTGGCGACGGAATTCTTCTCAGCAAAAAATTTTATCTTGAACTTTAAATAAAAAATCAACAACAGTTCTGGCAGAAAAAAACTAATTGCAAGACAATTCTATAATAAAAATTAGACAACAACCTTAAATCAATACACACATGAAATTTGACTTTACTGAACAAATCAAACAAAAGACTGACAAAGAACTTAGAGAAAATATTTATTAATGCAAAAGACTATAATCCTGATTTTGTAAGATTAACAGAACACGAATTACAGACACGAAATATTAATCTTGACACTTCGAAACAACTAAAAGAGAAGGTTAAGCAAATTGACAAAAGACAATTGGAGCAAGGAAAAGCTGGAAGTCCCTTGTATATTTTTTTCTCTTTTGTTTTAGCATTATTGGGCGGACTAATAGCTATTTACGCAGGATATATTTACAGCCAGTCAAAGATAAAAACTACGGAAGGTGAAGTTTCTATGTTTATGATGAACAGACAAGACAACTTGGTAGAATTTATGATGTGGTTAGGAGTAGCTATTTTTCTATTCTTATTATTCCGACAACTATTTACGACATAGAACTGCCCACAAGAGGCGGTTTGGCAATATGGCGGGGCGACGAATATATGCTCAACTTTTTGTTCGCTAATCAGCTTCAGTTCCAGCCGACGAATAACGCCGAGCAATAGAATAAACAATGAACTTTTATTTATAAATTTAGCAGCAGTTACGGGCTGACGATTTTCAAATACCGCCACATCGCCAAGCCGTAGCCGTTAGCGGTCATTGTAAACGACAGCGTCCCATAAAACCTAATAGATAAACCGATGAGTGCACCATAATGACGAAACAATAAATAAAACTGCTTATATGGAAAATGAAGTGTACTCAATCAAAAAAAACAAGGCTTGCCGGATTATTGTACATCATTCTTTGTCTCCTGGTACAAACCTGTAATCAAATTTTTGACATAAATTCAGTATCGTGATTAAAGAGAAAGGCAGTATTTCAATGGGCACAGCTGCGCTGATTACAGGGCTTACACTATTTTTGCCCACGGCTCCTTATGCAGAGTTCTATGTTTTCAAGAAACTAATTATCTCTGATGATGCAGCACAGACCGCACAAAACCTGTTGCACAATCCGAAACTTTTTCTCTCCGGGATATTTGCTATACTTTTCACATATATTATTGATGTGGTGCTTGCTTGGACCGGGTATATCTTTCTAAGACCGGTGAATGCATGGTTATCCCTACTGGCGTGGTCGTTCAGGGTCGTCTATGTCGGCCTTGCGGTTGTAGCTCTTTTCAACTTTATATACGCTTTTCAGCTGTCGAATGTGCCGGCTTTCCAAGAAACCTATAAAAACGAACAAATATTACAACTGGTGAATGCCCGTAGATTCGGTATGAACCTCGCTTATATATTCTTCGGTATTTACCTGATCCTCATTGGCATATTAAGTTACAAAGCTTCTTATATACCGAAAGTATTGGGAGTCTTGATGATGCTTTCGGGTGCGGCATGGATTATAATTAATTTACAGCCTTACTTCTTTAAAGATTATGACCTTTCCTGGATGATGGTTTTTTCTGTTGGCGAGCTCTTTTTTGCTATATGGTTACTGGTTAAGGGTAGCAGGATCAAAGAATCCGAATTAGTCTCTTAATAGAAAGGGCCTCCTTATTCAGAATAATATTCTTTTTATTCAAATTATTCATTATCCTTGGAATCATTTTTTATCAATTGCTGGTAACGGATCAAAGGTGCAAAAAATAATTATAAACAGTAAACAACGCACATATAGTTGCGACATAAGCAAAAAACTATTGATGGATGCGATCGCTTTATAATTAAGGAGAATAGGCACACACAACCTAACTAAAAAACAACGGACCGCTAACAGCGGTTTTGCGTCAGCGGGGCGACTGAACGCAGTATCAGCAACAGTAACACCGTTCGGCATTTGTTCCGGGCGTGACCGAACGCGGGTGAACAACAGAATATGTTTTATACTTTGGTTTTTCAATCGGCTGTAGTTTGGGGCTGGAAATCAAAATGCCCCGCCGAACGCAAAGCCGATGGACGTTAGCTGCTACTTTAAAGACGCTACCAGTCAGACAAACTAATTGACCTTAACAACAACTTTACCTTTTGCACGACCAGCTTCAACGTAGGACATCGCTTCGTTCATTTGCTCAAATGGAAACACTTTATCCATAACAGGTTTTACGACACCCGACTCTATAAGTTTTGTAATTTGACTTAATTGTTCGCCTTCTGCTCTCATAAAAAGAAAAGAAAAGTTTACGCCAAGACGTTTTGCCTTTTTCCTAATGCCAGCACTCAAAACTTTCAACACTATTTTCAAAAACCAACTGGCACTAATTTCTTGCCCAAATTCAGGGTCAGGCGGACCAGAGATAGAAATAACTTTTCCATTTTGTTTTAATATTCGTAGCGACTTTTTAAGTGTCTTTGTATCTTGACTATTCAACACTACATCATAATCTTTTAGTATGGTTTCAAAATCATCTTTTCTATAATCAATGACAACGTCAGCACCCAAACTTTTTACCAAATCGATATTTGCTGCACTTGTTGTTGTAGCCACAGTAGCACCCAAATGTTTCGCCAACTGAATGGCAAATGTACCAACACCACCAGAACCTGCCTGAATGAAAACTTTTTGTCCCTTTTTTAGATTTGCTTTTTCAATAAGAGCTTGCCAAGCAGTTAAACCAACCAATGGAATAGATGCAGCTTCCTCCATTGAAATATTTTTCGGTTTCTTCGCAACATCTTTTTCATTAATTGCTATCAATTCAGCAAACGCACCTATTCTATGATCAGCAGGTCTTGAATAAACCTCATCACCTACTTTGAACTTACTGACTTTTGAACCAACTTTTGTGACAACGCCTGCTAAATCGTGACCCAAAGTGAATGGGGTTTTATATGGCAAAATGAGTTTGAATTCGCCACTTTTGATTTTAGCATCAAGCTGGTTTACACTTGCTGCGTGAACTTCAACCAACACATCGTTTTCTTTCACGATTGGCTCAGGTAGTTCAGCAAGCGTTAAGCCCTCTTTTTTGCCATAACTATTGATGGTATATGCTTTCAATTTTCGTTTTTTATAGTGCTATTGTATTCAATGGCTGTAATTGCGTGTAACTTTTCTTTGGGTTAACCAGCCCAAATGCCACTTTAGGAAAAAGTCGGCTTACGATGTAAAGCAATTTTGTATCGCCAACACGTATGGTAAATTGATTTCTCCTGAGGCCTGAAATGAGTGCTTTTACCAAATCTTCAGTCGTTATCTTCTTATCGTTTCTATCGGCTGTCATTTGTGTTGCTACCACAGGTGGCAAAAGTTCAAATACTCTGACATTGCTGTTCAAAATCTCTAAATGTCTCCTGAGTGCTTCTGTATAAAAACGCAATGCCACTTTGGAAGCCGAATAAGTTGTTTCAAGGATAGAAGGCACATAACTGAGTATGGAGGTTGTATTAATAATGGCACCTTCTTTTCTTGATTGTAGCATTTCCATAAAAAAGTTATTAAGACGGATTACGCCAAGGTAATTGATGTTTATTTCGTTCGATGCTTCTTCTAAATGCCTGTTGTTTGTAGTTCCCAAATTCAACGCTGTACTTAAAACACCTGCATTATTGTAGAGAATGTCAATTCCGCCTAATTCCTTAATTTGATTATGAAGTGAAAGAACATCATCTGCATTCGCTACGTCACTTTTTATCGCAGTTATTGATGGATATAATTTCTTGGCAGCATCCAATTTTGATTGGCTCCTGCCCGTGATAATTACTTTTGCACCATTAGCTAAAAATTGCTTTGCTGCTTCAAGACCAATGCCGGCTGTGCCGCCTGTTATCAATATTGTTTTTCCTTTTAATTCCATGATTTTCTAATTTAATTTGTATTTTTACTTGCAATTTGCAAGTGCAAATATATAACTTACTTGCAGAATGCAAGTGATTTTGAAATATTTTTTTATGAAAACAAAAAAAAGATCAAATTGCCCTGTTAGTAGTTCGCTTGATATATGGGGAGATAAGTGGTCTCTGTTGATTATCAGGGACCTAATGTTTGCAAAAGAGTGCACCTATGGCGACTTTCTAAAAGCCCCGGAACGTATAGCAACGAATATTTTGGCTTCAAGGTTACAGGTACTTGAAGAAAACAAGATCATTGAAAAATTAGATCACCCGGAGAGCAAAGCAAAAGTGCTATATAGGCTAACCAAAAAAGGAATTGACTTACTTCCTATAATGATTGAAATAAACTTATGGGCTGAAAAATATTTTCCTATACCGGCAGACAGAAAAGCAATGTTGAAAGAGGTGAAAAAAGATAAGACTGCATTTATTAAATCAATGACTAAAGAATTGGAGAGACAAGGTGATTAGATAATTTATTATTAAACATTTCTAACACATAAGAAACTAAATAACTAAACAAAAAGAAAAGCAGCAGCTACAAAAGTATTGCTTCAAATGGGGCTGGACATTGAAACATCAGCTATGTGCTACTATCAACAGTAGTTTGGGCTCGACGAATAAAGCCAAGCAAAAGTTCTTAACTTCAACAATAAGGCCAAGCTGTAGTACCGGGCTGACAGTTATAAAACATCCCGCCTGCAGCAATACCCGAACGTTGTGCGTCATGCTTGGACGACACTGCTATTATGAACCAACTAACAAACACGGTATGACAAGTTTTAAATCATTGGCATTGTTTTTAGTTTTACATAATAATACCTACGCTCAACAAAATTCCGTGCAAACCGTAAACACAAAAGGATTATCAATTGCATATAGAAAAGAAGGAAACGGACTTGCATTGGTTCTTTTACATGGCTTTACGCAGGACTCACGAATCTGGAAACTGCAGATAGAATTTCTTTCAAAATATTTTACGGTCATCGCGTGGGACGCACCAGGGGCTGGACAATCGGCAGACCCGCCTGATAACTTCAACATCAGCGATTGGGCTGACTGTCTTGTCGGACTTCTTGATTCAATAAATATTAATCAGACACATATACTCGGACTATCGTGGGGCGGGCTTCTTGCGCAAGAATTTTATCGTCGCTATCCTGCCAGAGTGTTATCACTTATTCTTGCCGACACCTATGCTGGCTGGACAGGTTCTCTCTCTGATTCAATTGCTAAAGTGCGTCTTGAAAGTTGCATTCATGATGCGGAATTGCCACCAAGTGAATTTGTTCCGAAATATTTACCTGGAATGTTTAGTGATTCAATCAAGCCGGAAACCAGAGAGGTATTAACCAAGATTATGTCCGGCACTCACCCGAAAGGTTTTCGTTTAATGGCAACGGCATTGGCTATTGCAGACACAAGATCATTACTGCCGGATATTAAAGTTCCTGTTCTCCTGATTTGGGGCGAATCGGATAAGCGTTCACCAATATATGTCGCACATCAAATGCATAATTCGATTCCGGGAGCAAAGATTGAAATTATAACTGGTGCAGGTCATGTGAGTAATATGGAACGACCGGAACAATTCAATAAAATAGTGAAAGAATTTTGCTCGACAGTATTACGTAAAAAGTAGCACGAACGCACAACATTGCATTGGCAATATGGCGGGACGACGAACGAGCAATCAGCAGCATATCGCTACTCAGCTTCGTTTAAGCCGACGATTTTCAAATGCCGCCATATCGCCAAGCCGTAATCGTTACCTGCCATTTTAGAGTGAGCATTCTCCATAATCAAAGACTTGATAATAATTTTTAACTTCATAATGACTGTTGTATAAGACAATTGATTTTTTAAACGAATGAATTTAATCAAAATATGAAAGACATTTTTGAAAGAGACAAAACTGGAGAACTTGTAAGTATTAAAGACCCAGACTATGATAAAATTTTTCAGGTAATACGCAGAGCCACAAAAAAAGCAGCAGAACTCAACAATCTTGTAACAGACGATTTTAATAAGATAAGAGAAGTTTTTAGCGATTTAATAGGAAAAAAATTGGATGAAAGTTTTGCGATGATACCGCCCTTTTACACTGATTTTGGACTGAATATAGAAATTGGTAAAAATGTATTCATTAATCATGGCTGCACTTTCATGGACAGGGGTAGTATTACCATTGAAGACGATGTATTGATTGGCCCGAAAGTAAATCTGATCACAACAGGACATCCATTAAAAATAGAAAATCGCAGGAGTACAATTTCAAAACCTATAGTCATAAAAAAATATGCATGGTTAGGAGCTAATGTAACGGTTATGCCGGGTATTACTATTGGCGAAAGAGCTATTGTAGCAGCCGGAGCGGTAGTAACGAAAGATGTACCTGCAGATACGATTGTTGGAGGAGTTCCTGCTAAAGTCATTAAAAACTATCTGAATACCGACGAATAAAAACGGCAGGTAATCGAGTAGACGGCCTCACCACTTGTAAGCGATGAGATGCGCCTCGCACACCACTGTACGTATTGGTCTCGTATACAGCGGTTCGGAAAATCATAACTGCAACCGCTCTTTACACCAGTTGCAATCTGCTTTTCTTTTAAGACAGGGCTGGCAAGTTTTACTTGTAAACCTCCCTATCAAATTGAAAGCGATCTTCCGTTCGGTCCTT
>WNFZ01007046.1_pt1 | contig 10093 bp, 12 predicted proteins | sample 5400081 | NCBI WGS metagenome assembly WNFZ01 (sample SAMN13153365, study PRJNA577476) | soil metagenome | isolation source: 80 cm soil or saprolite under grassland replicate 1 | place: USA:California | collected 2016-06-15
TCGGCACACCTGCTTGCACTGGATGGATTACGCGAACGCGATTCGCTGGTCTACAACCTTGGAAGCGGGTACGGGTTCTCGATCCGTGAAGTGATCGAGACAGCGCGTCAGGTTACGGGACATCCGATCCCAGTCAACGAGCGACCGCGTCGTCCCGGCGACTCCGCGCGCCTTGTGGCTTCCTCTGAAAAAATAAGGCGTGAACTCGGCTGGAAACCTGAGCATGATAACTTGCGCGAAATTATCACGAGTGCATGGGACTGGCACAAATCATATCCCAAAGGGTATGAGGAGAAATAGTTATGACGTTTGCTATTGTTTTAATCGGCTGGATTTTTTCGCTCTGCCTGCATGAATTTTCCCATGCGCTGGTTGCCTATTACGGCGGCGATACCACTGTTCGTGAAAAGGGATATCTCACATTCAATCCGCTTAAATATACTCATCCGTTATTTTCGATCGTTCTGCCTTTGATATTTCTCCTGCTTGGCGGTATTGGCTTGCCGGGTGGTGCGGTTTATATCGAACGCTGGCGCATCCGTAACCGATTCTGGTTGAGCGCAATGTCGCTTGCAGGTCCATCCGCCAACCTGTTGATTGCGATCATTCTCGGCCTGATCTTGCGCGTGGCGCCAGTCACAGATTCCGGCATCTGGCCCGGGCTTTCGTTTTTACTGGTGCTTCAAATTTCAGCGGTGCTTTTTAATTTGATTCCCCTGCCGCCTTTTGACGGTTATAACGCCCTCGAGCCTTTTCTCAACCCGATCATCCGCGAGCAGGTTGACCGTGTGCGCGGCGCGACCATGTGGGTTATCTTCCTTTTGTTCTGGTATGTACCTTTTATCGGTAAATTCTTTTGGAACGTTGTCTATCTGATTGCAACGACTTTGGGAGCGAATTGGAGTCTCGTGGCGGAGGGACTGAATCGATTCCAATTTTGGAGACTTTAATCCGCTTCTGGCGCAGCCGATAAATGATTCCGTTTTGTCAAAGTTGACTCACTGTGAAATTGTTTCGCGGTGAGTCTTTTTACAAGTAGCTCCGAGCAAATATCGATTAATTGGGAAAGCAGATGTTCATGACCCTTTTCAAATCGGACAATTTTGGTTATAATAATTGTGTAATAATTCACAAATAAGGATATGAGAATGAATACTCCAAAAGTTCCTCACATTGTCATCATCGGTGCGGGATTCGGTGGATTGCAAGCCGCTCGCAAACTGGCGAATGCACCGGTTGAGATCACGATTATTGATCGCCACAATTACCATCTCTTCCAGCCCTTGCTGTACCAGGTTGCGATTGCCGGACTTGTTCCCTCGCAAATTGCCTATCCTCTGCGCACAATCTTTCGCAGACAGAAGAATATCAATTTTCAAATGCGCGAAGTTTCCTCCATCGACTTTAACTCACGTTATGTCAAAGCAGATGGTTCGATCATCGGCTATGATTATCTGATCCTGGCTGTTGGCGGACAAACCAACTTCTTTGGTATGAGCACAGTCGAAAATAATAGTTTCCAACTGAAGAACGTGGAAAGCGCAGTAAACACACGTAATCACCTCCTGTCCTTGCTCGAAGAAGCCAGCCGCGAAGTGGATGTGGAAAAACGCCGCGCGTTATTAACCTTTATTGTGGTTGGCGGCGGACCTACAGGAGTGGAAACGGCAGGCGCTTTGGCTGAATTGATCATCCACGTGATGGCAAAAGATTATCCATACATGGACTTGAACGATGTGCGCGTCTTATTGATAGAAGCGGCTCCCAGTGTGATGATGACCTATCCCGATGAACTTCGCAGGGCGACTTGTGAGCTTCTGCGGAAAAAGAATGTGGAGATCATGGTGAACACAAGACTTGTGGATTACAACGGTCAAAAGGTCATGTTCGCAGATGGGACTCATATCAAGACGCATACCTTGATTTGGACGGCAGGCGTGCGTTCCGCTGAAATTACCGATCAGCTTGGGGTTCAGCAGGCGGCTTCCGGTCGGGTACGAGTCGAGTCCACGTTGCAATTGCCGGGACACCCTGAGGTCTTCGTGATTGGCGATGCTGCATACGTCGAAAACGGAGACGGTCAACCGCTCCCCATGCTGGCGACTGTTGCTCAACAGCAGGCAAAAGCCGCGGCGCGGAACATCCAAAGAATCCTAAAGGGCGGGCAGCCCGAGCCGTTCCATTACAAAGATCCGGGATTGCTCGCCACAATTGGGCGTAACGCGGCGGTGGCGCGGATCTGGGGACTCTCCTTCAGCGGATTCATTGCATGGGTGATCTGGGTGGTGCTGCACATCTACCGCCTGATCGGATTCCGAAATCGTCTATTGGTGTTCATCAACTGGGCGTGGGATTACTTCTTCTACGAGAATCAAGTACGCTTGATCACGAAGGAATAAGCCCTGGATATTTGGTGATCACGTATAGGACAAGTAAACTGGATGAGTTCACGAGCGTATGCACGATCACGCCAGGCCAGACGGAGTTTGTGCGGTGATAGAGGTAGGCCAGCAGAATCCCAAGAATAAATGTTGGGATGAGTGCCACTAAATCCAGATGGGCGATGCCAAAGATCACAGCACTGATCAACATGGCGCTGATCCAGCCATACTTTGCGCGGAAACCTTGAAAGAGAAACCCTCTGAAAAATATTTCCTCTACAAGCGGGGCAATCACCGCACCAGCCAGGAAAAACCAAACAGGGTTGTCGATGCGTTCGAACAGCCCGGAGATCTCCACACCTTGTGTGTCAATACCGAGGAGTGTCAGTGTCAGATTGTGTATATAGATGATTCCGTAACTGGCGATTAATAATCCACAGCCAATGGCCAGCATGCCCCAATTGAATTTGCCGAAGCCAATGGCGCGCCAGTTGATTCTTCTCCACACAAAAATGATGATGACAGGTAAAAGATAAACAAGTTCGGCGATTAGCAATAATCCACTTTGGGCAAGTTGATTTTTTCGACCTAGCAGGGCAAGGAACAGCAACCCCACCTCAATTACAGCCAGCATGATGACACCGATCCAGGTGTCAATTGGTTTCCACGGTACAGAATATTTGACGGGCTCCGCTTGTAAAATATTTCGCTGATTCTCGCCATGCTCGAAATTCATTTTTCCTCTTCTACCGCTGGTCTTATTGATAAGTTAACTTTTTCCATGGATTTTTAGCTTGAAGTTCAATGATCAAGTTCGGCAAATTATGCGATACTCTGCAATTCACGATAAATAAACCATTGACCTTTGCGCTCATCGAGACTTTTCATGGCGCGATCATAGTAAATATCAAAAACCTGATCCGTATCCACGCGCACGCGGAAGTAGAACCTGCCCACATTCAACGAACCGCGATTCGAGGCGACCGCAGCATGCGCAGGACGCATGTTGTTTGCCATCTTGCCGCGCCGTGCAAAATCACTCCAGGCGGAAAGCATTTCAATTACGCGATACGTTTTATCGTCCCAGATAAATCCGTTCGGGCAATCAGGAGTCTTTTCGCGAGCGGGTGGTGTATCAAAGATGGGTTGAATGGGATGATCGTAAAAGTGAACGGCTTGGTAATTATCCAAAGAAAGTAAACCTCTTCGATGTAAGGGCGACCCGCCAGGAACGAGCCAATACCTTGATGATCACGACGGGTCGCCCTTCCGGCGTGTTAGATGTTTAAACCTTATACGGGTCTTCTGCCTGTAGGAAAGCGAGCAACATTCCCTGGCGTGGATGGGTTCTTAGCCATTCACGGATTTCCCTGATCCGTTCATAATCCTGCTCACCAAGTTTCTCCATATAAATAGATTCCATGTGGTTTTTGGTTTCCTCTGCATGGAGATGATCCTGCCAGGGACGCGTGAAAAATTCATTCAGATTATCATGCAGATTGCGGTCGATCAATACTTCCCACTCTTCAAATAGGAGCCAGATCCCGTTGCAGTTGCGGCAGCGGTCAAGAAAAAATTCTGTGTCGGGGAAAACCTTATAGCGCGCCATGATATGTCCGCAAGTGGGACAGAGCTTTAATTCCTTTACATCCCAGGATGGGTCAATTTCCATCGCGCCCTCTTTTTCAGGCAATCCACTTCCCAGAGTCCGCCGCCAGGTCATATAAGCGTTCGAAGGGATAAAAACTCCATTGCAATTCGAACACTGGTTGGCTGGCAACCCCTCCAGCAATTTGATCGGACCCAGTTTATATTCCTTGCAGACCGGACATTGCATGTCAACCTCCGATACGAATAAGGCTTATCGAATTATATTGCCGATTTACAAATTCACCTTACACCCCATATTCTTGTTAGACGTAGGAACGACCCACCCAGCAAGAACAAATTACTTAACGATCTTGACGGGTCAATGCTACTCACAAGCTCCTTGTGGCGCCACCATCCACATCCAGAATTGAACCTTGAATATACGCGGCTTGTGGAGAAGCTAGAAACGCAACAGCACGCGCGATTTCAACTGGGTCACCAAATCGAGCAATCTTCATGTCACGCGGCATCTGCTTTCTGGCTTCCTGCAGATCGATACTGTGTTCTTTTGCATAGTTCTTGATTCGAATCTGCAACCTCTCCGTGGCAATCGAACCGGGATTGATAGCATTCACTCGCACCCCGTTCTTGACGCCGCGATCGGCAAGCGCTTTGGTGAGATTCAGCAACGCAGCATTGACCGCGCCACCGATGGTAAATTCGGCGCTGCCGGTCTTTCCGCCCACGCCGATGATATTGATAATTACTCCATTGCTGGTTTGAAGATATGTCCATGCAGCTCGCGCGAGTCGCATGGTGGCGTAGAATTTCAGGTCAAAACCATCCTTCCACTCTTCATCGGTGAGCGTGAGAAAATCTCCGCGTTTCGTAGCGCCCGCATTGTTGACCAGCAGATCAAGTTTTCCAAAACGATTGATTGTTTCTGTAATTACATACGCCGACGCGTCAGGGTGCCGCAAGTCGATGGGCAAGACCAGGCTCTCGGTCCCAAGGGAAGCGGAAAGCGACTCCAATAAATCGCGTGAGCGCGCGACGAGTGCCAGCTTCATCCCCTCGGCAGACAATGTCTCGGCGATGGCTTTTCCGATGCCGCGGCTTGCACCTGTGACAATCGCGACCTTATTCGAAAGCAACAAATCCATGTTTAACCGTTATCGTCCAGTTCCAAATGGAAGCGGTGCATAAAGCGATGGAAAACCGGCGTTGCGAGTATGCCAACAGAAGCCAGCAGGATAATCCCCGAGTACAATGCATAAAAGGATGCGAAGATTTTTCCCGCGTTGGTTTGCAGCGCATTGACCGGTCCCATTCCTCCCAGGATCATGGATGCATTCAGAAGGGAATCGAGCCATGAAAGCGACTCGAAATAATGATAGCCCAAAATGCCGATGCCCAGCGAAAACAAAATGATCCCCGCTGTGAACAATCCGTATCGCAGCATGCGGCGTGTGAATTCAGCCTGGGTCGCCAAGGGTTCAGTATGATGCTCAAACATTCGGCTCCTTTATTGGTTGTATGCCCAATCCCAAAACCAGAACGCGAGACCCTTTAACTCCCCCCATTTCTCAAATCGCTTTTCCACTTCCCTGGCAGTGATCGGTTCGCCTTTATACCATTCGTGCGAAACCATCTTCAGTGCGTACGAATCAATCGGAATAAAGTCATGCCGCCCAAGGATCATCAACAAGTTCGCCGCAGCATATGGACCGACTCCGTTGATGGTCAACAATTCCTTGCGGAGTTCGAGCGTGCCCAATGTGGATGCTTTGAGAGACTCCAAATCCAGTTGACCGCTTGCCACACGGACGGCGAGTTGATGGATGGCGGGCGCGCGGTACCCAACTCTAATCGCCTCTTTCAGGACCTCAGGGCTGCTCGCCGCTATGGACGCGGGAGTCGGGAAGGCGTTGTTGGTCGCGCTCCCGAGAGAACTTCGGGACGATGTGAGCGGAGGCGTAGCCGTAGACGAAGCGCCGAATTTATCGACGAGTTTACGCGTCATATTTTTTGTTGCGCCCCATAGCGTATTTGTCGTCAGAATCGTTTTGACCACATCTTCGAAGACAGTTGGGGAACGAAGCACTCTGCCAAGCGAACGCTTTTTGGCGCGCACCAGTTTTGGTTCCCCGCGTGAGGCGACGTAGAAGTGTGAGAAATCCATATCGAGTCCGAACATCCATGTGACTTTGTCTTTCACTTCCTTTTGTTCGGCTCTGTCCAGTTTATCTGTTTCAATTTTTATTCCATCTGCGGCGTCACTCAATTTGAGTTCGATCACGCGTCCATTGGAAAGCTGTAATGTGTAGCATAGAATATTTGCATTTTCATCATACGAAAACGGTGCGAGCTGACGCCATCCATGGGAATTGACTACGGATGTAAAGTTGAAAGGTTTGCGGGCGGGAAGAGTAAATTTCATAGTTTGATTCTATATATGGAGCATTTATCCGCGTTGGGCAATCGCTACCAGTTGCGGCTTTGCGATTCGGATGTAATCACTTAACTTCATCATGATGGATCGATCCAGGCGACCTGCATTAAATACTACTTCATTGTTTTGCTGAATCAACGGATCAGCCAGCAACTGTAATTGGTCGTTGAATGAAAATGGCGGGATCGAACCAATCACGCATGCTGTTAATCCCTCCGCCTTGTCGCGCTTTGCAAACGCGACGCTATCTGCATTGAAATAATTTTTAACTCCATCGAAGTTTATGCGGCAATCGCCCGGGACATTTGCCAGGCAATAGATATTTTCCTTCCTGGTCAATCTCACCTGCAGCACCATGGACTTGATGGATTGCTCGATTCGATTTCCACGAATTTTGGCGATTACTTCTGTCCGACCTTCAGGCTCATGTTCGATGATGCGATAAGTCGCACCTTCTCGATCGAGTAACGTGCAGAGTTGTTCGTGAATATCGTTTGTATTCATCGGTTTAATTCAAATTAGGGATTCACTGCGAGCGTATACAGCACTTGAAAGGATTGCTGAAGATTCCTGGAACCTTTCCTTTCCTCCATCTGCTGCAGGCACTCTACCTTGAATTGTGCCAGCGCCTCTGGTCCGCCGATTTTCTCGATGCGTTCCAAGGGAGCGCGCCCACCATGTGACCATAAAGATTCCCACCACTCTTCCTTTGTTGCGTATGTGAAATCAGCGACTTCAGAGATCACCCGTATATTCGAAAAACCTGCCCTTTTCATGATTTTTTCCATTCCTTCGGATGTATCGAAATTCGGACCATCGGACTTGTCTGGCGCTTGATCTGCTTTCGGCGTAGGCTGCAAATACTTTTCAATTAGTTTATCAAACCATTCCCGATCCTGATCGAATCGGTTTCCCCATGTGCTGAAAGCAATACTCCCGCCGGGCTTGAGGGTTCGATGGAATTCAGCCAGAGCACGTTCCAATTGTGGGAAAAAGAAAATTGCAAATCCGCACAGAACGGCGTCAAACGATGAGTTAGGGAAATCGAGATGCTCAGCATCCATCTGGTAGACTCCAACATTTGAGAGACCCCGATCAGCAACTTCACGCGCGGTTTCTTTTACCATGCCCTCTGCAAAATCAATTCCAGTTACAAACCCCTTGGGTCCTACAGCATTCGCGGCGGGAAAGAGAACCGCGCCCCGCCCGCAAGCCACGTCAAGCACGCGGGCATGGAGCGGAAGATTGGCATGACTAACTAAGTTGCGTCCAAAGTGAGCAAAAAAGTTAGGACCAATGCGACCGTAAGTAGATGATGAGCGATGGAAGACACCGGAGACGGCCTGCTTTCGTTCTATGGCATCGGAAGGATCTTTATTATCCATTATGCTCCTCGATTTTGGAACATCACTATTTTACTGTGCCAGAGATTACCTTGTCGTATCTTTTGTATCAAGTAATTCACAGCGTTCTCTGTGGATCTCCATCGGAATCCGTTCATGTGCTTTATCAATCTTTGCGTTCCAGGACCCCTCGGGTTTCCCATCCCTTACCTTGCGAAACATACAGAAGAGTTCCATCTGGAAGTAATTCCAGCGAATCGGAGTCAGCCCTCTCGCAGTCCCCTTGTTGTTTTTCAGCTTGCAGATCGAGAATCTCTCCACGAATATTCAACACTCGAAACGTCCCAGAGCATGGGATCAGGGGAATGTCGAAGATGCCAAGCATGGAACCAATTTCCAGAGGCTGGAGAATGGAAATTGTGATTTTCATATCCCAGCCATTGCTGTTATGAGCGGTTCCCGTCCAAACTCCAAGCAGAGAATTTATTTCCAATTTTGTTACTCTTTCATTGCGTACACGGCATAGCCACGAGGTGGAGCGTAGAACTGCGCGCGTCCATCGCGGTCAGTGGATTGGTTGATCGGACGCGCCATGTCTGTTTTGCTCCACCAGGCTACGGGTTGGAAGGAAGCGTTCATCCAATTGGTGGTAACCAGTTGTCCATTCCAACTATCGCCGCGGTTGTTGAGTACATAAATGAGACCTCGATCATCTCCATACCCAGTACGTTGCATGATATAGAGATTATCATTCACATAAAGAACATTTGTCGAGCCGCCCGCATACTTTTCGTGAGCGTCCACGAGCGCGGCGATCCCGTTCGGTGTGCCATCCAGCCCAAGATTATAGTTGAAGTAATCGTGCCAGAACACACACGGATATCCCTCATGCGTGAGAATGTAACTGTATGCAAGCAATTTATCATTGACGATGGGGCGTCCCTCATCGCGTAGATCGTGATTCTCGACGAAGGTCACAGTGGTCTGCGGCTGCTGTCGCAGGACCGTATCCCACGTGGTAAGGTTCTTCAAACTGAAACCGTATTGATCACACATCGCCTTGAGCATTTCGCGCAGTGGGAAATCAAACGCATCGACAGGATTTGAATTGGAGAAATTTGCAAGGTCCACCCAGTGTTCAATGGCTTGCGCGTTATCCCAAAACTCGGCAACGCCATACGGCACAAGCTGTTTTCCGTCGCGCATATAATGATATTCCTGAAATGCGGTGATCGTGTTCGCGCCGTAGCCTTTCACGAAGTCATAGCGAAAACCGTCGAAGCCAACCTCCTCGATCAACCAGCGCGCCAGTTTGAGCAGTTCACCATACACATGCGGATTGCGATGGGAAAGATCGGGCATATCGCCGAAGGTCATCTCGTCCCAACTCTCGTACATACACGGATGGAAACATTCCCAACTGCGCAGAAATTTTCCGCTTTTTGGATTGAACAGAGTCCAGCGCGGCTGATGGATGATTGGATTTACTTCCTGCGCGTCCGCTCCGCTGTTGTGATTGATAACCACATCTGCGATCAGACTCAGCCGATTGCCGTGCGCCGTTTCGATGAGACTCAGCAATTCAGCCTTGGTCCCGAACCAGGTGGCGACGGTTCCTTTTTGGTCGAACTCGCCCAAGTCGTAATAATCATAAGGATCATAGCCCATCGATGGTCCGTTAAGATTCGCCGCTTTGTGAATGGGTGGAAGCCACAGCGACGTAAATCCCGCCTTTGCCAAGGAGGGGACTTGCTCGCAAATAGTATTCCACCATTGGAATTCTTTATTGTCCTCGCGTGGACAATCCCAGAAAAATGCCTGCATCATAACGCCTATAGTGAATGCTCCTATAAAGGTTTTGGGAATTTTACCGCGTAGGGCGGGTTTTCAACCCGCCAAATGTAATGGCATAATAACCGTCAGGCTAAAAGCCTGACCTACCTATCCAATGACTCGAAAAACTTCTGCAACTCCTGCATCGAACGAACAGTAACATGTAAATCGCTCTTGCGCGCCTCATCTGATCTCGGATTGAACCACACGGCAAACATCCCCAATGTGTTCGGGATTTGGACATCCTTCTCGAAACCATCGCCAACCATCAACGTCTCAGAGGTAAGAATGTTCAAGTCATTTAGGATATACCGATAAAACGCTTCACCTTTTGGTAAATTCGTATTCTTGAAACAATAAATGTGGGAAAAATAGGTATCGAGTCCGCCGCGCTTCAACGCTCCACGGATTTGACCTTCATCCGAAATCGCAGCGCTCGTCGCCAGCGCGATCCGTCGTCCGCTGGAATGAAGATAGGCAAGCACATCTGCGAT
>WNFZ01026867.1_pt1 | contig 10091 bp, 10 predicted proteins | sample 5400081 | NCBI WGS metagenome assembly WNFZ01 (sample SAMN13153365, study PRJNA577476) | soil metagenome | isolation source: 80 cm soil or saprolite under grassland replicate 1 | place: USA:California | collected 2016-06-15
CGACATTTTGCAAAGACATATTCACCTTTGTGTTGAGATAGGCATTTATGATACCATTCGCGCATGGACCACAAGGATCATGTCAACCTTCTGCGCCCGGCGAATATTCCTGCCGGTGGCACGTGGGCGGACTTCGGCGCGGGCAGCGGTGCGTTTACCTTTGCATTAAGTGAACTGGTCGGATTAAAAGCCGAAATTTATGCGGTCGATAAAGACCGGGCCGGGTTTAGCAAATTAGAACAATCTCATCGTGCCCTCTTTGGGACTTCCCAGAATATCCACCCTGTACGCGCTGATTTCGCCGGTGCACTTTCCCTGCCTCCCCTTGATGGAATCATAATGGCGAACTCGCTTCATTATTTCAAGGACAAGGAAAAAGTGTTGCGACACGTGCGGTCATTTCTGAAATTGAATGGCACACTTCTACTCGTTGAATACAACGTGGACTCTGGCAATATGTGGGTTCCCTATCCATTGTCTTTTGAAACGTATAAAGCTCTTGCTCCGCACGCCGGATTCACAGAACCGCGTTTGCTGGCAAAAGTTCCTTCACGATTTTTGGGTGAGTTTTATTCGGCGGTCGCGTATCGAGAGGATTCAAAAACCCCTTAGCTTTTAATTCACTTAACGTCTGAAGAACTGCACGTCCTTCTCATGCTTTTTCGCGGCTTCACGCGTGTCGAACGTGCCGAGATTTTTCCGCTTCCCCGTTTTGGGATCTTTCTTTTCAGAGTAGAGACGGTATTTACCTGATTTCAATTTTCGTATCATCGAAACCTCCGGATATTGCAGAGAGTTAATCTCTATAACGTTCTTCCGATGATCCCATTACGTTGCCTATTTTACAGTTAGCCATACTCCTACAAGGACAACCGCCATTCCCAAAACACGCGTTACGTCCAATGATCGGACCGATGCACCGAGCAGACCAAAATGATCGAGGAGAGTCCCTACCAAGAGCTGACCGGCAACGATTGCTGTAATACTAGCAGCAATGCCCACGCGGGGAATCATGTAGCTGATCGCGCCGATCACGATTAATCCAAATATTCCCGCGCCAAGTGCGTACCACGGTACAGTGCGCCACTGTGACAACTTTCCTCCGCTATAAAACAAGAGTGGCAGTAAGGCAATGATTGCACCACCCACATGAACGATAAATACACTTTCAAAAATTCCGAGCCGCTGGCTGATCATGCTCGCCATGGGACTTTGCAATCCCACGGCTGCGCCGCCTGCCAAGCCGATAAGAATAATGAGGATGATTGGTTCCATTGCTGTTCTCCTTTGAATCTGAGTGGTGGAATTTTATAACGAATCCCCAAAGAAGCGAGAAGAATCTCGTATCGCCTATAAACTTTTTATGATAAGAACATGGGAAATAATCTAGAATACTAGGAGCCACTCTTATGTGAAAAATACCATGCCGCGGCTTCGGTTCTATTGGTGACCTGGATTTTTCCAAAAATACTTTTTGATTCATCAGCCAACGTTGCGCTGCAGCAGGGAAGATAATGCGTCCCTTCGCAACCTGACGAATCGCTTCGATCAATTGAATCGGTGATTCGGTTTTGAGCGCAAACCCTTCGGCACGTAGTTCCAATGCCGATTGTATGCTGCTACCATCTCCGAACGCGGTCAACACCACCACGCGAACAGGAACCTCGCGTTTTCGAATCTCTTCTAAAGCGGTCAGTCCATGATAGGGCATTTCGAGATCAAGGACAACTACATCCGCTTCAGATTTTTCGAGACAGGCAAGAAGCTCATCCCCATTTTGGACAAGCGCGACCACTTGAATATCATCTTCCTGCTCCAGCAAGCCGCGCAATCCTTGCAGGACAACGATATGATCGTCTGCCAAAATGACGCGAATTTTCTCAGACATTGGCTGGCACCTTGACGAGAACACGCGTCCCTTCGCCCGGACTGCTGGTAAGACTGAAGCGTCCACCCAGCAAAGCGACACGATCCCGCATTCCTCGCAAACCGATATGTTCTTCGCGTTCGGTTGCCATCGGTCCGTTCAACGGAGGTGGATCGAATCCCTTGCCTTTATCAATGACCGTCATGCAGATCATATTGTCCTCACTCCACAACTGGACCCAATGATGATCCACGCCGGCATGACGATAGGCATTGGATAATGCCTCCTGCAAAATACGGTAAATGGCAATCTTTACGGGTAATGAAACAATAGGAAACGAGGCATCCACCGTCAGTTCCACAGTGCTACCTGACCACTCCTCGTGCTGGATGACAAGTCCTTGAATAATCGAAAGCAAGGACCGACTGTGAAATTCAGGAGGTCGGAATGTTCCCATAAAGGATTTGATCTCGCGCAAGGAGGTTTCGATCATGTCTGAAAGCTGCTTCAATTGAGGTTGGAGTGTTGCTGAGTTGACCTGCCCCGAGTCAAGCTGATGCTCGATGCGCGTTAATAGCGACAGCGCCGCGAACAAATATTGTACGGGTCCGTCGTGAATATCCAGAATGATGCGGCTGAGTTCTTCTTCGGTGACAGAGAGGATACGATGAGGAAAGTTAACGGTTCTTTTCAACGCCTATTTCCCAAGTTGGGCAATACGCGGAGAACGTTTTTCTTCATGTAAAAAGAATAGCACAATGTGAGGTCGAGGTCAACTCACTTACAAGAACCTGTCACCCTGAGGAAGCGTTTTCCGCGACCGAAGGGTCTCCTACAAAATCTCTGAGATTCTTCGCTCACCTGCATTGCACCACCGTTCGTCCACAGGATCGCTTCGCTGATGCCGCGAGCACGATTTGCTTAGCAAATCGGGGGCAAGTGTCGCTCAGAATGACATGTGTAGGAATGAACTACTTTGTAAGAGTTAATTCGAAACCTATTTCTCCGCCGATGTGAACTGCCTCTGGAACTGTTCAACTTCCGTGGAACCAGCCAGCGCGCCCGTAGATGCTGTGCCGCCAGTAATCGTCTTGAGCACCTGATCAAAATACGCCGTGCCAACTTCGCGTTGATGCTTCATCGCCGTATATCCATCCACTTCAGCGGCAAACTCAGCCTCTTGCAATCCGGTATAGGCAGCCATGCCGCGCTGACTATATTCATGTGCCAATTCAAAGGTATGGTAGTTCAGCAAATGCCAACCCGCCAGGGTAATAAATTGGAATTTGTATCCCATGGCACCCAATTCACGCTGGAAGATCGCGATGGTTTTGTCATCTAAATTCTTGCGCCAGTTAAAGGACGGGGAACAGTTATAAGCAAGCATCTTGAGCGGGTATTGTTCGTGGATGGCTTCAGCAAACTTGCGCGCCTCTTCGAGATCAGGAGTCTTCGTCTCGAGCCAGAGCAGATCCGCATAGGGAGCATAAGCAAGTGCCCTTGCAATCCCTGGCTCTAAGCCGTGACGTATCCCATAATAACCTTCGGGTGTCCGTTCGCCGGTCAGGAAGGGCTGATCGTATGGATCAATATCAGAGGTAAGAAGAGTTGCAGATTCCGCATCTGTGCGCGCAATTACGTACGTGGGAATGTCCATCACGTCCGCGGCCAGGCGGGCTGCCGTCAGGACGCGAATAAACTGCGAGGTGGGAACAAGTACCTTACCTCCGAGATGACCGCATTTTTTCTCCGCCGCGAGCTGATCCTCAAAATGGACTCCCGCCACTCCAGCTTCGATCATGCTTTTCATCAATTCAAAGGCGTGGAGTGGACCACCGAAGCCCGCTTCCGCGTCTGCGACGATGGGCGCGTACCAGTCAATGCCATTCTTTCCTTCTCTACGATGGATTTGGTCCGCGCGCATGAGCGCGTTGTTGAGGCGCTTGATCACATTCGGAACGCTGTTCGAGGGATACAAACTTTGATCGGGATAGGTATTGCCGGAAAGATTCGCATCGGCGGCGGTTTGCCAGCCACTCAAATAAAGAGCTTTCAACCCCGCCTTGACCATTTGGACAGCCTGCGCACCGGTCATTGCGCCGAAGGTGTTGATATATGGCTCGGCATGGAGAAGGTCCCACAGGCGATTGGCGCCGCGTCGCGCCAATGAATGCTCAACATGGATCGATGGACGCAAGGAGATTACCTCCTCGGCAGAGTAATCACGTCGAATTCCTTTCCAGCGCGGATTTGACTTCCATGCATGTTCAAGTTGTTGGGCAGCATTATGATCAATACCAGTAAGTGGACTCATAATCTATTCCTTTCCTCAAAACATTAAACCTTGTGAAGGTTGACGCCCTTCGCGGGCAGACTTCGCAGGGTTTGTAATTCACAAATATTTCATTGCCGGGAGAGTTAAGAATTCAACAAAGTCCTCACGGAGAATCAAGCCATCTAAAATTTGGGCAGCTTCCCGATAGCGACTCTCATTTTGTGCAAGCAATGTATTCAACTCTTCGGTTCGCATCTGCTCATACACCGCAGAAGTGACAATCCTGCCATCTTCCGCAGAACATCTTTTTGATGAGGCTTATCTTGCAATCGCTCTTCGAAGATCGCTCGAGCATGCGGAACTAAATCTGGATGAGCGACCCATGTTCCATCGGAGCCGTCGGTTGATTCGCGGACTTTATCCTCACGGACTTTTTCGAGCGCTCGTGTATTGACCTCCTCATCGCGGCGGCTTGGAATAAATGCAGCCATGCCGCCAATGGCGTGCGCACCGCGGCGATGACAGGTGCGGATCAACAACTGAGTATAGGCACGCATGAATGGGACAGTCATCACCACTTGCGAACGATCTGGCAAGAGGAAATCTTTTTGGTTGGAAAATTTTTTGATAATACTGAAAATGTAATCCCAGCGACCGGCGTTGAGTCCTGCAGCATGGTCGCGCAGTTCATAGAGGATCTCGTCCATTTCGAAGGCGGCAAGAATCGTCTCAATCAATACGGTCGCGCGGATCGTGCCACGCGGAATATTCAAAAGATCCTGTGCCATGCTGAAAACATCGTTCCATAAACGTGCTTCTGCATGACTCTCCAACTTTGGTAAATAGAAGTAAGGGCCGCTACCACGCTGGATGAGTTCATGGGCGTTGTGAAAGAAGTACAAACCAAAATCGAACAAACTGGCAGATAGGGGCTCGCCGTCAGCGAGGACTCGCTCCTCGTTCAGATGCCAGCCTCTCGGTCGGACGAGAAGCGTGGCGATATTCTCTTTGAGCGTATATGCTTTTCCATCCGCATTTTGGAATTCAATCACGCGACGGACCGCATCTTTTAAATTGATCTGTCCTTGAAGAATGTTGTCCCATGTGGGGGATAGGGAATCTTCAAAATCTGCCATGAACATATCTGCGCCGGAGTTAAGCGCATTGATCATCATCTTGCGGTCAACGGGGCCGGTGATCTCAACCCAACGCTGTTGGAGATCCGGTGGAGCGGAGGCGACCTGCCAATCCGAATCGCGAATGTGCGCTGTTTCAGACAAGAAGGTGGGAATCACGCCATTGTTCAAATCTTGCTGGCGGGTTTTGCGTGCTTCGAGCAATTTCAATCGAACGGGGTTGAAGGCTCGTTGGAGCTGAATGAGAAAGTTTAAAGCTTCAGAGGAAAGAATGTTTTTGAATTCAGGATGTGAGGAACCAAGTATTTTTATCTCGTCTGTCATAGGCAGCATGGATCATCTCCTAAGAATTATGTGCAGTTCTGCACAATCGTAAGTGTAAAGGAAAACATCGTTGAAACCAATCCCGTTTTGGATGGTTTTGAGATACATCGTCAGATAGGCTTGAACTACCCATTTGAGTAGGCAATTACTGAATACTTTATAACAATTTCATCTATTTATTCGTTTGACTTATATAAGAAAGAGAATAGTGGGAATTTTTATTGCAAATACATCATGGCTTGATTGCAATTGATTAAGGAGACTTGTGAAATGAAGAAAATTTCGCACCCAATTTTGATTGGCGTGTTGATACTGATCTTTTTGACTTCTGCTTGTGGTGCACTTGCACGAACATCCCCCACTCCTTTAGGAACAATACTTCCTAATGATCAATCACCTGTTCCAACATCAACAAGCTTAATTTTAGTTACTGGAACAAACACTCCCATAACACCAGTTATCCCAATCACAGGTCAAAACATTGTAGAGATGCAATGTCAATTCTGCGTCAACGGTCTAACACATGCTGTCTTCATCTTCCCTGATTTTGCGATTTTCGACGTGGAAACAACTACGCCGGTGACCTGTCTCACTGCTGAAGTCGTCAACGGCAATCGAGTGTTGGTCTGCAACGGTACGCAATTAACAAGTTTTATTCTGAAGATCTGTTCGGATAGTTCCAACTGTTTGCTGTATCCTGTTGCCCTGCAGGCTTGTCCACTTTTGGGAACAGGGACACCGTTTACAACAGTCACGTCGCTAACGCCCGTTTTTCTGACTCCGATCAATACACTTCTCGCGCCCTCGCGTACACCACATCCATCGACGCCTGTTCCCTCGACGGCGCCAACGCAAACCCGTGTAGTGCCGCCCGCGCCGACGTCTACACCGATCCCACCGACATCATATCCATAGTTCTGTAAATAATAACAGTCTAACAAATCGGTTCGTTTAGTCTTAACAGCAGGCAGAAAGGCATGGCTAGGAACTGAGATTTGAAACGGCGTATTCAGTCCACTCCAACATCACAGCATCCGGTAACTCAACTCCAATCGTCTTACTAAGATTTGAATTCCGCCTTTTGTGAAAGGAAAAAAGAATTAATTTGCATGTGCCTGTTTGTTACATATGCAAGCTATCCGTTCAGGAGATAGAAGTATGAGAAAATTATTTTTTTTCAGCGCATTCATCCTAGTGTTATTGACCGCCGCATGCGCGGGCCAGCAAGGCACAACTCCTACTCTGGCGGGGACAACTTTACCCGGTGTGGAAGAAACAAGCACTCCATTTGGTGAATTAACAACTACCACGACGGCAGAAACAATAACCTCGTCAACTGCCGAAACGGCGACAACTGGTTCTGAAACACCGCTTGTAAGCAGTACAGAAAGCGTTTCTACGCTGGCTACCTCCATTACTGGGTCACCTGTAGCGGGCACTGGTCAGACGCCAGGTATTCCCGTCACCGGCTTGGATATTACGCTAGTGGATTGCCAGTTCTGTATAGATACGCTGGCTCATGCCTGGCTGGTTCTACCGGACACTGCGACTTTTGAAGTCCTCACCCCCACGACATCAACTTCCACAACCACTAACACGGTCAACACCAATTGTTCCACAATCGAAGTGAACAATGGCAAACAGGTAGTGCTCTGTAGCGGACCAGAAAATACGCCTATTACACTCAATATCTGTACGAATGCCAACACCTGCACGAACTTCCCAGTGGATTTATTGGCTTGTCCACTTACGCAAGCGGGTACTGCCATTCCCAACAAGACTCAAACCACACCTGAAACTGGGTCTGCAAGCGCAACACCCACACCGGCTGCGCTTTCCACGCCAAGCACAACGTCAACACCTTGATTTAGCCAGTTTGAATAAGAGCCCTGAAATCGAAAGATCACAGGGCTCTAAAGTTTTAATTCGTACAATTTTGGCTATATGAGCGATTCATCCTATGAAAATCTGACGCATTGTCGCCTCATCGCCTTCTGCGGCGAACCAATCTGATGATTCCAAAAAAGATTCCGATCAGAACGAGGCTAACCAGCGTTAGCAAGAGCACCAAATTAAACGAAATTTGAAACTTGCTGAGATTAGGTTGAACCTCCATCGCCAGGAAATCCGTTCGTTCGATAGACGTGCCATCGGGCGCGAGGGCGCTGACTACAATATCGACTGCGTGCGTGCCTGGTTCGCGCGGAGTCCAGGTCCTAGAAATATTTTGACCGGCGGGAAAATCAAGAGTTTCCGTTTGTCCGTTCGGATTCTTGATGATAGCCTGCGCCTGCGAGATCTGCAGGGGTTGACCATTCAAAGAAACGTTTGCGCTCAAAATTACTTTTTCATTTAATCGTGGGATGAGCGTGCTGGAGGCTGCTTGTAATTTTGCACCACCAATGAAGTAGACAGAAATCGCAAAGTCCGTGCCATTGGCAGGCGTGGACTCAGTTGCCTGCACAGTGACTTTCCATGGACCAGGACGCGGATTTTGAAATCCGTAACCGAGATAAAACAATGAGGAGGCATCCTCGACACGGGTGAAACCGTTTGTCTGTGGATCAAGTTGAATGACGTTACCGCTCGCACCGCGTACGACAGTCGTTACGGAACGAGATGCATCATACAACGCAAACGCGGCGACGGTCACATTCGGTTCGATGTTGATGGTCAGTTCTGTGGAACCTCCCGCGTCCACGTGACCGGTGTATACGCGCGTAAATTCGAGGGGAGAATCGCTGGATGCAACCGGAGCAGGATCCGGCTGGCCGCGGAGCGGGAACGAGTCGGCAGGTTTTTGAAGCAGAGGTTTTACAAAATCCGTAAAGGCTTTCTCTGAAAACGTCAGGTCGCTATGAATATCATCAATTTTGGAGGATTGGAGTGAAATCGCGTTGATGCTTCCAAAAGCAACAACAGTATCATTGGGTATGTCAGTACAAGGTGATTTGAAAGTGTCATTGATCGCTGTGCCACCCAGATCGTAAAACTCGATACCCTTGCGATGCGTGATCTGCTGGTTGAATACACTGCGCATATAGCTCTCGCGAATCTCAATCGAAGCAGGCAGAAAAAAACCGAGCGCAGCGGGGAGCACCGAACAATTCGAACCGCCCATCGGCGACGCGCCAGTCTGTTTTTTGATATTCGAAATATATTGCCCAAGGACTTCCGCGTTTTGTGCAATGGTATTCGTGCGCCCAGTGGGATTAAGTGGATTGCCTGCATTTAGCGTGCCAGGCACCTGACCATCGCCGACGGCAAATCCTTTTAATCCAAGCGAATCTAGAAAGCCATTTGGTTGGAGATATGAACTCCATGTTTGCCAGTTCGAGAGAAAGCCATGTACCAATACGACAGGGCGCGGCGCAACCGTAATTGGATTCGACTGTGCAATCAATTCTCCACTATTGTTTTTAGCTTGAACCACGCGTGTATTTTGTGCAGCACCGTTGGAGTTCCAATACCATCCTAGGGATGCAAAGGAGTCTGTTGTACAGGATGCGTTTCCGCTTGTGATGATGCATGAGCCGCCAGCCAGTGACCCGTCAGCTACTGTGAACGTGATGGTTTCTGCTGTGGAGATTGTTTGAGGAAGTGTGATCTGAATGCGGATGGTATCCCCGTCCGTGATTTGTGTTGTTGCCTGATTCTCGCGATTGAAAATCGATATGCTTGCCTCGTTTGCTTGTGCTGTAACAGAAAATCCCTGGGGGAAGAAAACATTCAGAAAAATAATCGCCACTAAAAGCAATTTACGCATGTGTGCTCCCGCAAGACGAAGATGTTTATATGCTGAAAAGATTATAGCAAATCGCCAATTTGGAAACAATCGCTTTTCGTAGGAGTGACCCGCCCGTTGCTAAACTTGAAGGGTCTCTCCCTACCTATTCCCCACAACTGCCTGGCTGTGAGCACGCAGTGCAGAAAGTCGCTGGCGGAGTTTTGCCAAAGTTGTTTCGCTCTTATCAATCCGTACGCGTTCCGCGTTTACATATCGGATGTAGGGTGTGATCCCATCCTTCAGGTGGGCAACGGAATTTTGAGTCTCATTATTAAATGAGGTCGTCAGAGTCTCAAGCAGGTTCGTTCGCAGAGTTGTCATTTTCTGTTTGAAGCTATCCTTGGCTTGCTTGCGTTTATAAGGGATAACAAAAAAACCGACGATAGCAAGCGTGCCTGCTGCGAGGACACCTGTTATATCGAAACTGGATGAAAGTATCGCGGCGGTGACCAAGGCGCCAAGTCCCACAGCGCCGACTTCCAGCAAAGCGGTTTGTGCGACTGCCGTTTCAACATGTGCTGCTAATTCGCTCGCTTCGCGGTCGCGGTCATAGGTTTCCACGATCCGCTGGACGGTTTTGCCCATTGTATCGATCAATTCGCGGCGACGCATTTCGCGCGGTTCAATCCCTTCACCGACAATATGTTCTGTATGAAGGGCGCGTCGGCGTTGAACATACGTCATTACGCGCTGCCATTCCTG
>WNFZ01007049.1_pt1 | contig 10090 bp, 8 predicted proteins | sample 5400081 | NCBI WGS metagenome assembly WNFZ01 (sample SAMN13153365, study PRJNA577476) | soil metagenome | isolation source: 80 cm soil or saprolite under grassland replicate 1 | place: USA:California | collected 2016-06-15
CCTGGTCTAGCCAGGGTGGTAGAATCGGGGCGGCGCGCTCTGTGCAGGACCTTTGGAAGGACCGATGAGGCGTGACACGCCTCCTGATCGAGAACCTGGACGCGGAGTGGGAGGACGGGTCGACCACGCGGGGAGAGCCGAGGTCGAGCGCCGCCCGACGGCAGCGCTCGGGCCGGTGGACACATCACGAGGAGGGACACGATGGGTGAGACAGGACGGCTGGCGGTCTTTCACGGGACGGGGAAGCCCTTCGAGATCCGCGAGTATCCCGTGCCCGAGCCCGAGCCGGGCGCGATCCTGATCCGGATCGCGCTGGCGAACGTGTGCGGGTCGGACATGCACTACTGGCGGGGCGAGCAGAACTACGAGAAGATGGGCCGGCCGCTGCCGCTCAACACCGGTCACGAGCACGTGGGCACGGTGGCCAGGCTCGGCCCCGGCGTCACCACCGACTCCACCGGCCAGCCGCTCCAGACGGGCGACCGCGTGCTCTACCGCTACTTCTTCCCCTGCGGGCGCTGCAAGGCCTGTCTGAGACGCCAGTACAAGTCGTGCCCGGTGCGCCAGGCCAACTGGCTGGTCTCCTGCGAGGTCTGGCCGCACTTCCAGGGCGGCTTCGGCCAGTACTTCTACCTCCGGCCGAACCACGCCGTGTTCAAGCTCCCCGCCGAGATCACGGACGAGATGGCGGCGGGCATCAACTGCGCCTACACGCAGGTCTACGCGGGGCTCGACATCGCCCAGCTCCGGGCGGGCCAGACGGTGGTGGTGCAGGGCGCGGGCGGGCTCGGCGTCTACGCGTGCGCGGTGGCGCGGGAGATGGGCGCGAGTCAGGTGATCGCCATCGACGGCGTGGACGAGCGACTCGAGCTCGCCAGGCAGTTCGGCGCCACCGCGGTGGTGGACCTGCGTGAGGACGCGACGGCCGAGGCGCGCGTGGCCCGCGTCAAGCAGCTCACCGACGGCTGGGGCGGCGACGTGGTGCTCGAGCTGGTGGGCCATCCCGGCGTGGTCGAGGAGGGCCTGCGGATGACGGCGCCGGAGGGGACCTACCTCGAGATCGGCAATATCAACGTGGGCTGGAAGGCGGAGTTCGATCCGTCGTGGATCATCTTCGGCAACCGGCGGATCATCGGGCTCGCGCACTACGAGGCCGAGCACCTGCGGGGCGCGCTGGAGCTGATGCGCCGGACCCTCCGGAAGTACCCGTGGGGCCGCGTCGTCTCACACAAGTTCCCGCTCGAGGAAATCAACGAAGCCTTCGCCCAGCAGGACAAGGGCCACGTCACCCGCGCGGCCATCGTCCCGAACTGAGCCGACGCCGCGTGATCGACTTTCGAGGAGGTTGATCTGACGCGGGCCCTTGTCCTCGGTCTCTTCGCCCTCGTTCAGGTCGGCTGCGCGACCCTCGCCGCCCCGAGCGCGCCGGCGACGCAACACCCCCCCGGCGCTGCCGGAGCGGCGGCCGCGCGGATCGACCGGCCTGATCTCCGACTTCACCCCGATCCGGGGGCCGCGGAACGAACGCTCCCGGAGCAGCCCGGGGCGGAGCCGCGCTCCACGAACGAGCCGGCGCCGCCGCCGGGCATCGCCGCATTGCGCGAGGCTCTCCACGTGGATCCTCGCGATGCGGAGGCCCGCTACCGGCTGGCGCTCGCGCTCCTGGCGGACGAGCGGAGCCGGGATGAAGAGGACCGCGAGCCCGGAGCGGATACGCCCGAGGCCCGGGCGCAGACCTATCTCGACCTCGGGCGGGTCCTCATCGCCCGGGGCGACATGGCGGAGGCCACGCCGTGGCTGCGCGAGGCGCTTCGCCTCCGGCCCGATCTCATCCAGGCTCGCTCCAGCCTGGGGCTCGCTCTCTACGGCATGGGCGATCTCGACACCGCGGTCGAGGAGCTGCGCGGGATCCTACGGACCCGGCCCGATTTCGTCCGCGCGCGGTTGACCCTGGCCACGGCGCTCGTCGCCAAGCAGGACTGGCCGGGGGCCCGGGCCGAGCTCGAGGCGATCGTGAGGATGCGGCCCGACCTGCTCCAGGCCCACTACAGCCTGGGTGTCGTGCGCTACACGCTGGGCGATCTCGACGGCGCCGTCGAGGCATACCGCCGCGTCCTCGCGATCGATCCGCAGCACCAGGACGCGCGATACAATCTGGCTCTCATGCTCAAGCTGGCGCGCCGAGACGCGGAGGCGACCCCGGAGTTCCTGGCCGCCGCGCAGGCAGGGCTCCCCCGGGCGCAGTACTTCGCGGGGACGGCGTACGCGGGGGGCCTGGGCGTCGAGCGCAATCTCGCGCCGGCCGTCACGTGGTGGTTCCGCGCCGCGGAGCAGGGCGTGCCCGAGGCCGAGGAAGCGCTCGCGCAGCTCCGGCAGGTGGCGCTGGGCAGAGGCCGGCGGGCGCCGGCCGAACGCCAGGCCGCCGACCAGGCGTTTCGCGACTACCGCGTGGAGCTGTGGACGGCGTTCCCGGACGTGGCGCGGGATGGCGACGAGCCCCTGGGCGCCGCTCTCCTGGGCCAGGGGCGCGTCGGTGAGGCGGTGACGGCGCTCATCCGCGAGGCGTCCGCGCTCAGCGAGCCGGCGGAGCGGCTCCTCGAGACGCTGTACGAGCAGGGCGTCGAGGGACGGCTGCCGCCGTACGACGAGCGGATCCTCGGCTACTTCAAGAGCGCGGCCGCCGAGGGGCAGCTCCGCGCGCGGATCGCGCTCGCGCGGTTCTACGCGCGCGGACTCGGGGTGCCGAAGGACGTGGCGCGCGCCGTCAGCCTGCTCAAGGCGACGCCCGACGAGGAGGCGCAGCGGCTCCTCCAGGAGCTGTCAGGCCGCTGAAGGGGGCCCACCTGCTGAGGTACGGTCCGGTGGGCCTCACCACGGTACGCCTTCCGATCATCGCCGCGGCGATGGGTTTCCTGGCGACCCTGGCGGCGCTGGGCGTCCTGGCGCTGGGCGGCCCGAGCATCACCACCCTCGAATGGTCGGTCCACGATCGCTGCGTCCGGGGGCGCGGACCCCTGCCCGCCAGTCCGGCTCTCGTCGTCGTGGTTCGCGATCCGGCGAGCGCGGCGCGACTCGGCGCGGGAGCATGGGATCGCGCGGTGCTTGCGCGGCTCATCACCAGCCTTGCCCGCGCCGGCGCCGCGGCCATCGGCCTCGACGTTGCGCTCGGGCAGCCGAGCGCGCCCGGTCGCGGCGGGGCCGGGAGCGATGCGCTGCTGAGCCAGGCGACCGCGCTGGCCGGCGACGTCGTGTTTCCGATCGCGCTCGAGCTCGCGCGTGACCAGGCAGGGAGCGCGGCGACCCCGCCGCACCGATCCTGGCTATCGCTCTCGCAGGCGGGGGCGCAGTGGCCGGAGGCGCGAGGGCTGGCCCCAGCGCTGCCGGGACTGGCGGAGCACGCGGGAGGCGTGGGGCATACCCTCGCCGCCCCGGAGCCGGACGGCGTCGTGCGGAAGGTTCCGCTCTTCGTCCGGCTCGGGGATCGAGCGGTGCCGGCATTCGGCCTGGCGCTCGCCACGGTCTTCATGAGCGCGGGGCCCGATCGGATCGCCGTCGATCGCGGCAGCGTGACGATCGCGCGATCGAGCTCCGGTGCCATCCGGATCCCGGTCGATGGGCGCGGGTGGGCGCTGGTCGACTCCACGCTGCCGATCACCGTCGTCCCGTTCCTCGACGTGTGGAGGGCGGCGGAGCAAGGGCAGGTCGAGACGCTCCAGGGGCTGGTGGATGGCAAGATCGTGCTGGTCCTCACCGAGCCGGCCCGCGGGGAGCAGCGCACGCCCGTCGGCCCCACGCCGGACTTCGCGATCCAGGCCCAGCTGCTGAACGCCATCCTGACGGACTCCTGGCTGAGAGAAGCGCCGATGACGTGGGCGCTGCTCGGCACGCTCGTCCTCTCCGGGGTGACGGCCTGGCTCTGGCTGGCGCTCCGCTGGTGGAAGGCGCTGGTCGCCGTCGCGGGCCTGGCGGCGGGGTATGCCGTGAGCCTGGCGCTGGCTCCGGCGCTGGCCGGCGTCCTGCTGCCGGTGTGGCTGCCGCCGGCGTCGCTGGTCTTCTCCTCCGCCGGCGCGTTGCTGTGGAATCAGCTCGTCTCCGGCCGCCGGATCCGGCACCTCGAAGGTGAGGTCGAGGAGATCCGGGAGGCGCTGGTGCGGCAGGAGTCGGCGGTGGAGACGCTCGAGGAGGACCTGGAGGCCGCCCGCGCCGCCGCCGCTCGATCGACGGGCGGCGAGGATGCGCTGCGCGCGCAGCTCGCGGAGGCCCGGGCGCAGGAGGAGCGGACGCGCCAGCGCCTTCAAGACCTCGAGCGCGAGGCCCGCGGCTTGCGGGCGGTGGACAGCCGGCCGACCTCGCTCGACGACGCCGAGCCCGAGCGGCGGCGGCGCGAGTGCGAGCGGGTCGGCATCATCACGCGTGATCCCGCGGTGCTCGCCGCCTTCGCGGACCTCGAGAAGGTGGCGCGCTCGCCGCTGCCGATCCTCCTCGCGGGAGAGCCGGGCACCGGCAAGGAGCTCTTCGCGCGGGCGGCCCACCGTCTCAGCCCGCGCGCCGGTGGGCCCTTCGTGGCCGTCAACATGGCGGCCATCTCGCCCGAGCTGTTCGAGAGCGAGCTGTTCGGCCATGTCCGGGGCAGCTTCACGGGCGCCGTCGGCGAGCGGAAGGGGTACTTCGAGCAGGCGGATCGGGGCACGCTCTTCCTCGACGAGATCGGGGAGCTGCGTCCGGAGCACCAGGGCAAGCTGCTCCGCGTGCTGCAGGAGAAGAGCTTCTACCGGGTGGGGGCGACGCGCCCCACCGCGGTGGACGTGCGGGTGGTCGCCGCCAGCAACCGCGACCTCGAGCGCGGGATGGCGGATGGCTGGTTCCGCGAGGACCTCTACTTCCGCCTGAAGGGGCTCGTCATCATGCTGCCGCCGCTCCGGGAGCGGCGCGAGGACGTCCCGCTGCTCGCGGGTCGCTTCGTCCAGGAGGCCGCCGCGGAGATGGGGCGTCCCGGCCTGGGGCTGTCCGAGGCGGCCCTGGCCGCGCTCGAGGGGCACGACTGGCCCGGCAACGTGCGCGAGCTCGCGCACTGCCTGCGCCAGGCGGCCGCGCTCACCCGCGGGGCGGTCATCACCGCGGAGGATCTGAGACTGCCCTCACGGGAGCCCCGGCGGGACGACACCGCCGGCGACGCGGCCGTGCTCGCCTGCCTGCGGCAGCAGCGGTTCGACATGCAGGCGACGGCGCGAGCGCTGGGCTGGGACCGGAGCACGGTGACGCAGCGGCTCAAGGGGATGGGGTTCCGCGCGCTGGTCGAAGCCGGCGGCGACCGGACGAGGGCCGCGCTGGCGCTGGCCGGTGACGCGGCGCTCGGCCGCGCCGTGGAGCTGAAGCTGCGCGAGTACCACGAGCACTTGCTGCGAGCCATCCAGGGATTCGACTCCGCCGACGCCGCCGTCGGCGCGTGCCGGCGGCGCTTCAAGAACCTCCCCGAGCGCCACTTCCGCGCTCTCGAGCTCCTGGTCCGTCAGCACCTCGAGCGCCGGCCCCCGACCGACACGGCCTGACCCGCGCGCCGGGATGCGGGGAAGGTCCCGGCCGGTGCGGGGATGCGGGGATTCCCCGCATCGTCCTCGCCGACTTTCTCTCCCCGCTCGCCCTAAGCCCGCACCGCGGCTCGATTTCTTCCGGTCTTCGCTGTCGACCCGAACTGGCCTGCGCGTTGCTCTCCACGTTGACCTGGGGCCGATCCGCAGGGGCGGGCAACCGGCGCCCGATGACACCGAACCGAGGAGAGAGCGACCATGGTCAACGCGCAGCAGGAAGCCGGGACGAAGAGCCGAAGGGTGAAGGCGGTGGTGATCGTCGGGATCATCCTGGCGGTCGTCACGGCAACGATCGCGACGCACCGGATGCGCTGGGCCGGCGTGGAGCCCGACGTCGACGCCGCCACGCCGGCCCCGGCCGAGACGCCGGCACGGGCCCGGGTCGTGGCCGCAGCGCCCGTCGCCGGCGAGGCCGTTCACGCTGACGTCTATTTCGACTTCAAGAGCATCCGCCTCAAGGCCGAGGCCGTCCGCGTCCTCCAGCAGCACGCGGCCCTCATGGATCGGACGAGCACCTGGGGGGTGCTGGTCCAGGGCTTTGCCGACCGCCAGGGGCCGGCCGAGTACAACAGGGCGCTGGCCCAGCGCCGGGCGGAGGCGGTCAAGCAGTTTCTCGTCGAGCTCGGGGTCCCGGAACCCTCGGTGAAGACGGTCACGCTCGGACCGGACGCGGCGCTCTGCGACGAGCCCACCCGGGAGTGCCTGCAGCTCAACCGGCGCGTGCACATCGAGATGCGCAGGCTCGCCGGCGCCGCCGCGCCCGTCCGGCCGCTCGCTGACGGCGACGTCTCGCCCGTGCCCGGCCAGTGAGGCCAGCCTCATGAGATCGACCAGCAAGCTCTGGATGCTCGTGATCCTGCTCTGCGCCCTGATATCGCCGGCGGTCGCCAGGGCGGAGGGCCCGAAGGCTGAGGCGGGGGTGGGTGCACGCCGCGTGACGGAAGGGACCCTGCTCTGGCGGACGGCCGCCGACGGGCCGCTCGTGCCAGCGCCCGTGCTCAAGACCGAGGTCGAGATGCGAGTGACCGGGATGGTCGTCCGGGCCACCGTGCGCCAGGAGTTCACCAATCCGGCCGCCGCCTGGGCGGAGGGCATCTACGTCTTCCCCCTGCCGGAGGATGCCGCGGTGGACCACCTGCACATGCGGGTCGACGACCGGATGATCGAGGGCGTGGTCCAGGAGCGGGCCGCGGCGAAGACGACCTACGAGCAGGCGAAGCAGGAGGGCAAGCGCGCGAGCCTCGTCGAGCAGGAGCGACCCAACGTCTTCACGACCTCGGTCGCCAACATCCCGCCGAGCGCCTTCATCGAGATCGAGATCGAGTACCAGCAGACGGCCCGGTACGATGCCGGGGAGTTCCGGCTGCGCTTCCCGATGGTGGTCGGTCCGCGCTACATCCCGGGCGTCTCGCTGGCGACGGCGCCCGCCGGCTCGGGATGCGAGCCGGACACCGACGAGGTGCCGGACGCGTCGCGGATCACGCCGCCGGTCAGGCACCCCGCTCTCGGTCCCATCAATCCCGTGAGCCTCACGATCGAGCTCGATCCCGGGGTGCCGCTGGCTCAGATCGAGGCCCCCTACCACACGATCCAGGTCACGCCGCTGGAGGACGGGACGTACCGGATCGAGCTGGGCGAGGGAAGCGTCCCCGCCGACCGCGACTTCGAGCTCGTCTGGGAGCCGGCGGCCGACGCCGCGCCGGCGGCGGCGTTGCTCACCGAGCAGGACGGGGACGATGTGTTCGCGCTCCTCATGGTCATGCCGCCCGTGTCCGAAGCGGTCCAGACCCTCCGCGTGCCGCGCGAGGTGATCTTCGTGATCGATGTCTCGGGCTCCATGCACGGCGCGTCCATCGATCAGGCCAAGGCCGCGCTCGGGCTCGCCCTCGCGCGCCTCGGGCCGGCCGACAGCTTCAACGTCATCCGCTTCAACCATCTGACCGACAGCCTCTTCGCGAGCGCGCAGCGGGCGACGCCGCCCAACCTCCAGGCGGCCGACCGGTACGTCGGCGCGCTCCGGGCGGAGGGCGGCACCGAGATGCTGCCTGCGTTGCTCCGCGCCCTCGAGGGGCAGGAGCGCCGGGGGCAGCTGCGCCAGGTGGTTTTCCTCACCGATGGCGCCGTCGGCAACGAGGCGCAGCTCTTCACCGCGATCCGCGACCGCCTCGGGCAGAGCCGCCTGTTCACCATCGGCATCGGCTCGGCGCCCAACAGCCACTTCATGCGCGAGGCTGCCCGGCTCGGCCGCGGCACCTTCACCTACATCGGGAGCCCGACCGAGGTGGAGGCGAAGATGGTCGCGCTCTTCCACAAGCTCGAATCGCCCGCGCTGACCGACGTGCGGCTCGAGCTCGCGGGCGCGGCCGACGCCGAGATCCTGCCCGCGGAGATCCCGGATCTCTACCTCGGTGAGCCCGTCATGGTCACGCTGAGGACCCACACGCTACCGGCGCGCGTCGTGCTCCGCGGACGGTTCGGGCCCGAGCCGTGGGAACTGGAGCTGCCGCTGCACGAGGCGGCTGACGGCGCCGGGCTGTCGGTGCACTGGGCACGGGCCAAGATCGCCGCGCTGCTCGAAACGCGCCGTGACGGTTCCCATGAGGACGACGTCCGCCAGGCCGTGATCGACGTGGCCCTCAGGCACCACCTGGTGAGCCCGTACACGAGCCTCGTCGCCGTCGACGTCACCCCGATCCGACCCGGGGACGAGCGTCTTTACAGCCACGCGCTCGAGACGAACCTGCCGCACGGCTGGGACCCCACGACGGTCTCCGGGCTGGGGCAGGGGGCGACGGCCGGACCGCTCCACATCGCGCTCGGGCTCTGCGCCTTGACGCTCGCGGCCGGGCTCTACGCGCTTGGGAAGCTGGATCGCGCGCTTGCCGGGCCGGGGGGCCGCCGGCAATGAAGAGAAGAGCGTCGCTCGTCGTGGCGGTGCTCCTCGGTGTCGGGGTGTGGCAGGTCGGGCACGGGGCGTGGATCCCGGTCAAGGCCCGGCTTGCCCAGCATCTGCTCCACCGGGCCTGGGCGCGCACGCTCGCGGGCGAGTCGCAGGTGAAGCCGTGGCCGTGGGCCGACACGTGGCCGGTGGCGAGGCTCCGGGCGCCGGCCCACGGCGTCGACCTCATCGTGCTCGCCGGCGTGAGCGGCCGCACGCTGGCGTTCGGCCCCGGTCACGCCGCCGCGAGCGCCGTACCGGGAGAGCCGGGCACGGCGATCGTCACGGGTCATCGGGACACGCACTTCCGCTTCCTCGAGCGCGTCAAGCCCGGCGACGAGGTCGTCGTGGAGGTCCCGGGCCGGCTGCCGTCACGGTTCCGGGTGAGAGAGATGTCCGTGGTCGATTCGCGGACCGCGCTCATCGCGAGCGCGGAGCCGTTCGCCGGTCTGGCGCTGCTGACGTGCTACCCGTTCCGCGCCCTCGCGCCGGGGGGACCGCTGCGCTACGTCGTGATCGCGGACGCGTCGGGCGAATGAGATGAACGAGGCGGCTTCCGAACGACGCGACGTCTCGACTAGGCTGAGGTCTCTCCGTCCTCGGCAAAGAGACGGCGGAGATAGTCAGCCCGGTTCTCCAGAAAGCCGCGCGTCACCTGGTAGTGCTGACCCGTTCCCGCAGAAGCGAAACCGATAGGAGAAAAGGCCCATTCGGCGGCACGGTTCGACGCTTCAATGCACCCTTCCCGTTCTCCTGCGGAGAGGCGGTTGCCCACCACGCCGGGCCCCACAATGGAGCATCAGCTCATTGCCCGATATCTTCCGCCCACAAGGTCGGTTGGGCCTGGATGAACCGCGCCATCAGGTCCTGGCACCGGGGATCCTGAACAACCTCCACCACGACCCCACGGGCGCGAAGCAGGTCTTCCTCCCCGACGAACGTCCGGTTCTCGCCAACGACCACCCGCGGGATGCCGTAGAGCAGAATGGCGCCGCTGCACATCGCGCACGGCGACAGGGTGGTGTACAGCGTGCACTCGCGATAGACGTGCGCCGGCCGGCGACCGGCATGTTCCAGCGCGTCCATCTCGCCGTGCAGGATGACACTGCCTCGTTGCACCCGCCGGTTGCGACCCTCCCCGAGAATGCGTCCGTCGTGCACCAGCACGGAGCCGATGGGGATGCCGCCCTCGGCCAGACCGACCTCGGCTTCCTCGATCGCCGCCCGCAAGAACTGCTCCATGGCACCATCCTTTCCCGGAATGCCCCCCGGCTCGGTTCCTCGGGGCCTACGAGAGGCCGATGGACCGGGCGACGGTCTCGAGGTGTAGCGCCGCGTCACCCCAGTCGAGCTGAGCGCTCATGATCCGCTTGTGCAGGAGGTGCAGCGGATGCTCCTCGCAGTAGCCGATGGCGCCCATGATCTGATGGCCGCGCCGCGCGACGCGCAGGCATGCCTCGGCGCAGAACGCCTTCGCCGTCGCCGCGGCGGGCGACACGTCGAGGCCCTCGGCGACCCGCCACGCGGCGTCATAGGCGAGCCAGCGCGAGGCCTCCACGTCGCG
>WNFZ01007050.1_pt1 | contig 10089 bp, 11 predicted proteins | sample 5400081 | NCBI WGS metagenome assembly WNFZ01 (sample SAMN13153365, study PRJNA577476) | soil metagenome | isolation source: 80 cm soil or saprolite under grassland replicate 1 | place: USA:California | collected 2016-06-15
CCACCCGAGCAAACAACGATCACGGTATCTCACCTGATGGCAGGTACCTCGTCCTGAGTCATCACGCCGCCGAGCACATCACGGACCCGGAGCAGGACTGGCTCGCGTCCAGCATCTACATCGTCCCGATCGCCGGCAGCCCGACACCGGTGAAGGTCACGGCGCAGGCTCCGAGCTTCTGGCATGGATGGTCTCCTGACGGAACGACGCTCGCGTTCGTCGGGCGCCGCGGTGGGGAGTGGGACATCTATACCATCCCGGTGGGCGGTGGAGAGGAGCGACGTCTGACGACCTGCCGTGGCCTCGATGACGGCCCGGACTACGCACCCGACGGAGCGTTCATCTACTACAACTCATTCTGTAGCGGGAAGATGGACATCTGGCGCATGCGCCCGGACGGCAGTCGGGCCGAACAGCTCACTCGCGACGCCTACTCCAACTGGTTCCCGCACCCGTCGCCCGACGGGCGCTGGGTGGTGTACCTCGCGTACCTCGACGACCAGGGGGAGGACCATCCGTTCGGCAAGCAGGTGAAGCTTCGTCTCATGGACTTGCGCGATGGCTCGGTGCGCGATTTGACGCCGCCCTTCCTGGGCGGCCAGGGCACCATCAATGTTCCGTCGTGGTCGCCTGATAGTCGCCGGGTGGCCTTCGTGGCGTTCGAGCGACGTTAGGAGAGGAGGCGCACGGAGCCACCTCATGTACCGAACTGCTCTGGTGTCGATGTCGCTGCTGGTCCTCGGCCTCCACGGCTCTCACCTCGCCGCCCAGGGAGGAGCAGGCGGGGGGGCGGTGGAGGACTCCGTGCGCGCAGTCGAGGCGAATCGCGCGCAGGCCCTGCTGCGGGCCGACACGGCAGCGCTTGCGCGCATGGTCGCCGACGAGTTCGTGGAGATTTCGCGGCTCGGCCAGCTCCGCACCAAAGCGGACAACCTTCGCGATGTCGCGAGCGGCCAGCTCAGGCTGACGTCGGTGAAATACGACAGCCTGACGGTGCGGATCTATGGCGACGTGGCCGTGCTCAGAGGCATCGCGGACAACACCGGTACGTTTCGCGGCTTCCCGTTCAGCGGAAAGGTCAGGTACATGCGCATCTTCGTCCGGCGTGACGGCCGCTGGCAGGCGGTGGCGATGCAACAAACGTCTCTCCAGTGATGCCGGCGCCTGGCGCTCAGTTCCCCCGCAAGATCGGGTAGCTCCGCGCGTCCACCAGCAGGTCGTCCAGCACGTTCCAGTCCACGACGCCGTCGTCCGACCGGGGCTCGAGCAGCGTGAACGCGAGCCGGCCGAGCGGCTGGCGCACGGCCACCACCACCGTGCTTTCCGGTAGCGTCACGGCGGCGGCCTCCCAGCGCCCGTACAGGGTCCGCTCGTGGTGTCCCTGGAATTCATTCGCCGCCGTCGCCTGCGAGTCGATCGTGAAGCGTTCGACGGTCCGCGTCCCAGGGCGCGGCAGCCGCTGCAGCTGGACGCCGTGTGCCGCGAGCAGGGCGATCACCCTGGTGAGCCCGGCCGGCACGTAGTAGAACGCGGGAGCGACGGCCGTTTCCGTCGCCCGGAACGTCTGGAACTCGGGCATCCGCTCCGGCCGCCGTACCTCGAGCCGCCGGAGGACGCGCTCACCGGTGTAGGGGTGCCGATCCTCCGCCACTTCCCCCACGAGGATCGCGACCGAGTCGGTCGAGCGCTGGAATTCCTCCCGCACCGCGAGGGTCCGTCCCGTCACGTCCGCCGCATCCGCGTCGGCCACCACGCGCCGCACCGTCGCCGCGTGCCCGCGCGCGTAGGTGAGGACCTCCTCCACGAACCGGTAGGTGGCGTGTATCCGCTCCTCGAACGTGGCGTACGAATACGCCTCCGACAGGATCGCGACACGGTTGCGCAGACCCACGTAGTTATTGTTGAACCGCGGCCGGGCGTCGAAGGTGTACCAGCCCCGCTCCACGCCCCGCGCCTCTGGGCCCGGAAAATCCCCGTAGTAATAGAAGTCCCAGCCGTCGCGCCGCTTGATGGCGCGCGTCACGGCCGGCAGCCAGTCGTCCCGCAGGAGCCGCACGATGGCGCTGTCGGTGTTGGGATGGAGCGGGGGCGCGTAGGTGAGATGGTACCCGTGGAACGAGCCGTCCGTGGTGTGCAGGTCGATGACGACCTGGGGATCGTAGCTGCGGAACAGCGCGACCAGCGAGCGCGCCTCGGGAGACTCGAGCTTCACGTGGTCGCGGTTCAGATCCAGGCCCTGCGCGTTGGCGCGCTGGCCCATCCCCCCCACCGGGCCGTTCTGCAACGGTCGATTGGTGAGCTTGACCCGCTCGTTGCCGTCGGCGTTGTAGATCGGCGCCACCAGCAGCACCAGGGAGTCGAGCCAGGCCGCGTGCTCCCCCCGCGCCAGCGCGCGCAGCAGCATCTGCGCCGCTTCCTTCCCCTCCACTTCGCCCGCATGAATGTTCGCCTGAATGAAGACGCGGAGCTTGCCGCTCGCGCGGACCGCCGCCGGACTGGCATCGCGCACCCGACCGACGACCACCAGCGGCAGCGCCCGCCCTTCCATCGTATAGCCGAACGTGGCCGGATGGAGCAACGCGGGAGCCAGGGCGCTCGCGCGCCGCACGAAATCCATCACGTCAAGGTACGAGCTGGTCTCGCGGTAATCGGTTCGTTCCGGGCGGGTGCGGAGCGGGGAGGGGGGCGATTGGGCGCCGACATCTGCGGCCAGCAGGACGGTCAGGAGCAGGGTCGCGGAGCGCGTCTGGAGCACGGCCGTGTGCCAGGAAGGAGGGTGAGTCGAATCTAGCCCAGCGGCGGGAATTGGGCTTTTCATCCGCGCGCCGCAGCGCATGGGCGCTGCGGCGCGCTACCGAGACGGTGGCTGTCTACTGGCGAGCCCGTGGTGCAGCCGCTCGTGGGTCGTCCGCGGCACGCACATACGTGATCGCGAAGGGACCCTCGCCGTGCACCTGGACCACGGTCTTCGCGCGAGCGACGGCGTAGTGATGCGCCTGCGCGGTGGCCGTGATGAAGCCGCCCACGGTGATGTGCTCGTCGGTGGGGTGGAAATGGGGCCGGATCACGTAGCCGGCGGGCAATTCGAGCCGGATGGTGTAGATGCCGGCCTGCCCGGGGTCGCCCTGGAGCACCGCGAACCGCGCGCCGGGGGGAAGGAACGGTGGAGCAGGAGCCCAGGTCACCGCGGGCGCCGGGCGGCTGTTTTGCCCGCGTGCAGGAGCGACCGACACGAGGCACAGTACGGCGGCCGAGACTAGTTGCAGAGCAGAGCGCATACGTCACCTCCCAGAGAGACGGTCAGTGTCCACAGTACATAGTACCACGCCGCGGTTGATTTTTCAGGGGTGTCCCGCAGCTTAAACCCTGTGCCAGTCAGCGCGAGCTTCCGGACCTTCATCGTGGACCAGCTGAGCCGCGTGGCTCCGCGGGTCCACGCCCGCAGCATGTTCGGCGGCGTCGGGATCTACTCGGGCGACCTCTTCTTCGCACTGATCGCGGATGACACCCTCTATTTGAAGGTGGACGATTCCAATCGGGCCGATTTCGAAGCGCTCGGGATGGGCCCGTTCCGTCCGTACGGCGAGGGTGGTGAGGTCATGCAGTACTATCAGGCAGCCGCCGATCTCCTCGAGGACCCGGAGGCGCTGCGCCCGTGGGCGGAGAAGGCCATCGCCGTGGCGGGGCGAAAGAAGGGCAGGCGTTCGCGTCGCGGCCGTGTGCAGGTGGTGGCTGCGCTGTTGGCGACCGCAGCGAGCGCCGCGGCACCCGCCGCCGGCCAATCGGTGCAGTACCGCTCGCCCGCGGGCGTCGAGTATCGCGCGCAGCACGACAGCGGCCCGATCGCCCGCGCCGAGAGCGCCCTCGCCGCCGATCCGCGCAACGTGGAGCGGATCATCCAGCTCGGCCTGGCCCAATCCGGCGCGCGCCAGTTCCGCGAAGCCATCCAGACGTTCACGCGCGGCTTGGCGATCGCGCCGAACGATCCGGTGCTGTATCGCTGGCGCGGCCACCGCTACCTCTCGGTGCGCGAGCTGGACCGGGCGATGGACGATCTCACACGCGGCAGCCGCCTGGACAGCGCCAATTACGGCATCTGGTACCACCTCGGCATCGTGCGTTATGGGCGCGGCGACTTCGCCGGCGCGGCGGACGCCTTCACCCGCGCGCAGCCGCGCGCACCCGACGCCGCCGAGCGGGCGGGCGCGACCGATTGGCTATGGATGTCGCTGTCGCGCGCCGGCCGGGCGGCCGAGGCGCAGGCCATGCTGGATCGGCGTCCCGATTCGGTGCCGGCGGCGAACGCGTACGCCCAACGCCTGCGCCTGTATCGCGGGCAGACCGGCCCCGACGACGTGATCACGACGGCCGACACCGGGGACGTCGCGGTTGCGACCCTGAGCTACGGGATCGGCAACTGGTACCTGGTGCGGGGCGACACGGCGCGGGCGCGGGGCTGGTTCGAGCGATCGATCCGCTCCGGCGGCTGGCCCGCATTCGGGTTCATCATGTCCGAAATTGAACTGCGGCGGCTGCGGTAAAGACCAGCATTGCGCCCGCAGCTTACGCACTATCGGGCGAACCGAGGCTCTTCTTGCCGCGCCGCCCGCGCAGTGCCGGATACCCCACGGCCCCGCACGACGGGCACCGCTCCGCCATGAGCGCCATCGCCCCGCCGCACGCCGCGCAGTGGGGGTGGTCGGGGTCGGATCGGAGATCGCGCGCTTCGGGCAGCTCGGCGCCGCAGGCGCACCGGACGGCGAGGGCCGGCAGCTCTCGACCGCACTGCGGGCAGTGGCGCGTCACGGTGGGAGCACCGGCAACGGAGTCGCAAGCGCACGACGGGAGGCGGCGGTCGGGCGACGGCGTCGCCAGTTCCACGGCAGCATCAATCGTAACGTGTCCACGTTGTCGGCCAGTGATTCCTGCAGGGTCTTCTCGGCGTGGGCGCGCGTGCTGATGAAGCACGCTTCGCACGTGTTCTTGCTGGAGAACTCCCGCTGCATCGTGCGGTGATCGTCGAAGTACGCCATGACCATCGCGCAGGGCGTGAGACGGCCATCCGGGTTGATCACGAGAAAGCGATACCCCGCCTGGCACCCGGCCGCCCGGCCCTCGAGGAGGAAGCGATAGAACCTCCAGAGCACCCGCTCCGAGGTGTACACCGGATACCCCGCCCGCTTGAGCTCGACGACTTCCGCGATCTTCTCCTTCAGCTCGGCGGCGGATCCGTTGTGCCTCACGAGACCCTTGGGGTCGTCCATGCGCAGCGGCGTATAGACGGAGAAGTTGATGCTCACACCCCAGCCGGCCGCGAGCCGTACGATGGCCGGGACATCGCGAAAGTTCCAAGCGGTGATACAGCAGTTGAGCGAAATGTCGTCCTCGTCTCCGATCGCCACACACGCGGGCACCATGTCGGCCATGTGCGCGAACAAACCCGGAATACGGCGGAACTCGCTGTGCCGGTCGTCGGGGAAGTCGATGGACAAGGAGAGCTGGTGCATGCCGGCGCGTTTGAGCCGCAGGAACCGCTCCGGGCTGAGCTGGGAGGCGTTGCTGACCACCGCGACCCAAGGCAGACGGCCCGGTCGGGCGAGCGCGCGCACGATGTCGTCCAGATCCCCCCGCGCCATCGGCTCGCCGCCGGACACGTTGACCACGACGGGATCCAGCCCCCGGCAGATCGCGGCGTACTCCTCAGGCGTCCGGCGCGTCTCTTTGATCGGCCCGCCCCAGTTGCAGTGCCAGCAGTTCGCGGTGCACGCGTGCGTGACCTCGAACGAGATGGTCAGCGGACGCTTGCGTACGGCGTTCCACGCGCCCTTGGCAAACATCCGCAGCGCCATGCGACCGGTGACGTTCATGGGCCTCCGATGCCGGGGCAGGTGTGGCGACCGATCACGAAGCTACCCCCCGCCTTCGCCGTCGCAACAGTCAGGTTCCGTGCGGCGGCTCCTCCTGCGCCGGGGCCGTTTCCGCGAGGAGCGGCACACCGCGCAGCAACCGGCTCCCGATCACGATCCCCGCCGGTACGACGATCACCGCCACGAGCAGCCACGTCGGCACCCGCACCAGGCCGCCCAACAGTGCGTAGCAGTACCATCGCGGCGCCCGCCCGACGAACGTCGCCACCATGAACGGCCGCAGCGGATACTTGTAGAGAATCGCGAGAATCCGCGCCGCCCAGAACGGCAGCGGCGTGAACGCGAAGACCACCACTACCCAGAAGGGGGAACGGCCGAAGTTCGCGACACCCCATCGGAGGGACCGACGTGACCGCAACCCGGCCAGGCCGTCCCAATGCAGCACCCAGGCGTAGACGTGCCAGTTGACGTATTCCATGTACAGATAGCCCGCGGTCGCCACGAGCGTGACCGCCCAGGCCGGCTCCCATCTGGCCGCCTCCACGATGATCGGCTCGAAGAAGGTGGGGAGCAGCGGGCTGAGCGGGCTGTTGGCCGGGATAGAGAGTACGCCCAGCCAGACCAGCGTCACCGAGCGCGGCACGAGCAGCACGATGGGGATGCCGAGCAGCCCGACGACGCCCGTCGCGCGCAGGAAGACGTCCCAGCGCCGGTCGCCCCGCCGCCTGACGATGGACTGCTGCCATGTCGGTGAGGTTGACCCAGCCGCGACTGCCGTCGTCGCTCCCATCGCCTCGCTCCGCGGAAGTGTGCCGCTCGAGACTACCACCGATTCATCAAGCCAGTCTCAAGTCGCCGCCTGGCGGTAGCGGAGGACTCTGTTCGCGAGGCGCTGTGCTTCGGATGGATCGACAGCCTCATCAAACGTCTCGATGACGACCGGTACGCCCGCAAGTTCAGGCCGCGACAGCCCACCAGCAAGTGGTCGGAAACCAATCGCAAGCGGCGGGGCGCTTGTCTCGCTGAGGCGCCTCCTTGCGTCGCCACCTTTGCGCTCGCAGCTTGAGCGCAGATCCGTAAGGCCGACAGCCAATCACCACATTCTCTCCGACCGGAGGCGATCCGATGAAGGCGTACCTCATTACCACCGGTAGCCTTTTTGCGCTCCTCGCCTCCGTCCACGTTTGGCAGCTCATCGCGGAATGGCCGCGCCTGGCGACTGACCGTGGGTTTGCCTTCGAGGCCGGGATCGGCGTCGCTGCCGCCGCTCTATCCCTCTGGGCTTGGCGGCTGCTTCAGCTCGCTGCACGGCATTGACCAGGGCTCCCCTGGTTTCCGAAGCGACCGAGCCGACACGCAGGCCAGGCTGCAACTCCATGGACGGACAGCGTCCTGGCGGCATCGTCCTGGTGACGGGGGCGAGTGGCCAAATCGGATCGAGCCTGTGCTCATTGCTCCGGGCATCCGGGCGAGACGCTCGGGCAGTGGACGTCCACGCTGAGCCCGGCGTGGGCATTGAAGCATGCGATCTCAGGATGGACCATCAGGTCGGCCGGTTGTTTGAGGCCACGTCGATAGGGACCGTGATTCACCTCGCCGCCGTTCTGCCGACGGCCTTTCGTGCGGATCCGCTGGCAGCGGCCGAAGTGAACCTCACCGGCACCTTCGGCTTGCTCGGCCACGCGGTGAAGCATCGCATCAAGCGCTTCGTCTTTGGGAGCTCATTGAGTGTGTACGGATCCTCGCCCACATCCCGTGCGCTCGGTGAAGGCGATCCTGCCGCTCCCGACGAGCCGTACGGAGCCGCGAAGCGCGCCGTCGAGCTCGTAGGCGAGAGCCTCACCGCCACGACCAGTCTCGAGTTCGTGTCCTTGCGCATCGCGCGGGTGGTGGGTCCGGGCGCCAGGAGTACGGCCTCGAGTTGGCGCTCCCGAATCCTTGAACGCTTGCCGTCACCACCCGATCTTCCCGTTTCAATCCCCTTTGCCCCGACCGCCCGGTTATCGCTGGTGCATGTGGATGAGGTAGCGCGCATGTTGATGCTGTTGGCGGACGCAGCGGAGCTTCCCCACGGGATCTACAACACTCCCGTGGAGGTGTGGGAAACCAGGCGGCTCGCGGAACTCGTGGAAGGGGTCGGCAACGTTCGCATTCAAGTGGGAGGGACCCACGGAGGTCCGATCTGCGATGGTACCCGCTTTGCCCAGGACTTCGGATTCCGGCTGAAGGGTCTCGCAGATTATCTGTCGAACAGGCCGTCACCCTAGCGTACGGACCGGCCCGCGCGGCTTCGCCAGGCAGTCGAGCGACCTGATCGCCGGTGTGCGTTTCCAGATCAAGGCGCCACTGGGGTCGTCCGACTCCGCACGAGGGTTCGAATCTTCTCCACGACCGGCTGGCTCGCCCCACCGTAATTGGACAGCACGACCGCGAGGTAGCCGGTGCCTTTGAAGATGTCCAGGTTGGAGCTGATGCCGGGAAATCCACCGCTGTGGCCGACCACGCCCGTCTGGGCATCCACCCCAAAGCCGTACCCGTACTGAGGGGAATTCAACTCGGGCTTCGGCGTCGTCATCAGCTCGAAGGTGTTCGGTGAGACCAGCTTTCCGGACTTGAGCGCCTCGGCGAACCGTACGAGGTCCTCGGCAGTGGAGTAGCCGCCGCCGGCGGGGCCGCCGCGGATCACGTGCAGAAACAGGTTGTTGCGGAACCGCTTCGTGCCGTCCTCCTGGAATTCCTTTTGGTAGCCCACCGCCAGATTTGGATTTACCCGGTCCAGCTCGTAGGCATCCGTGTTCATCATGCCCGCGGGCTTGTAGAGATGCTCTCGGACATAGTCGAAATAGTCTTGCCTGGTGACGACCTCGATAACCTTTCCGAGCACCAGACCCAATCGAGTCCCCGTGATTGCTCGCGCTGACCCAACACGAAATCGATGTGCGCCTGCATCGGCAACCTCCGCATCCCTACGGCCATCGCCGTATCGACGTAGGCCCGAATGGCGGCTGGAGTCGCCGAATTGATGAGCGTGACGATTTCATGAGCGCGCCGGGTGGCCGGGGGCTGCGATTGGGCCCATCGCATCACGGGAGCAGCTGAGGCTAGGGTCCCGGAAACCAGCATCAGATAACGATTCATGGCCGTGAGATTCCGGTGAACGGCGATTGGTTGCTGGCACCCCAAGGTAACCAGCCGTCAGGAATATGCCCCCGTCGCTCAATATCGCCCAGGGCGCCCTCGGTCCAAGCGTGTCCTGAAGGACGCTGCTGCGCCGTCGTCCTTCAGGACGGACCCCGCAGCCCTAGGCCGGGCTTCAGCCTTGCGATTACCGGCCCCGACCAACAGGCCTTGAGGCTGACGGGCGCGGCCAGGAGCGGTACTTTCGGTGTCGGTGTGCGGGCGGCCGGGTGTTCACGGAGGCTATCGCCGAGGGGAAAAATATGAAGAGTGCCAACGCGCAGTTCGCCATCAAGACCTGGGACGAGAAGCCGTTCAGTGAAGGCGAAGGCCTGCCGAAGCTGACTCGAGCCACTGTCACCAAGAGCTTCACCGGCGATATCGAGGGGGAGGGCAAGCTGGAATATCTGATGGTGTATCGCGGCGACGGCTCGGCCACGTTCGTCGGGCTCGAACGCGTCGTCGGGCGGCTCGCCGGCAAAGCGGGCAGCTTCGTGCTCCAACGCACCGGCGTGTTCGAGGGCGGTGTGGCGAAGGAGTCTTATTCGGTCGTTCCCGGCTCCGGCACCGGAGATCTTCGCGACCTGCGCGGTGAGGGCACGTCGGCGGTGGGGCACGGTATGGAACATCCGATGAGGCTGAACTATGATCTGGCTGAGACCGAATGACGATCCGATGGCTCCTGGCAGCCCTCCATTTGCTCGCGCTCGGCATCGGCCTCGGCGCGGTGTGGGCTCGCGGCCGCGCGCTACGCGACGCCCTCGATGCATCGGGATTGCGCCGGGCTTTCCATGCGGACGCCTGGTGGGGCATCGCGGCGGTCCTCTGGATCGGCACCGGCCTGGCGCGGGCGTTCGGTGGATTCGAAAAGGGCAGCTTCTACTAGCTCCACAACCACGTCTTCTGGGCGAAGATGGGCTTCCTCGCCGCGATCCTCATCCTCGAGCTTCGCCCGATGATGGGACTGATTCGGTGGCGCCGCCTGGTCGCTCGAGGCGAGGTTCCCGACACGCGAGCCGCGAACGCGTTCGCGCGGATCAGTTTC
>WNFZ01007466.1_pt1 | contig 10087 bp, 11 predicted proteins | sample 5400081 | NCBI WGS metagenome assembly WNFZ01 (sample SAMN13153365, study PRJNA577476) | soil metagenome | isolation source: 80 cm soil or saprolite under grassland replicate 1 | place: USA:California | collected 2016-06-15
GCCGTACTCGTGACACATCAATGTGCCATCGGTGAGGAGAACGCAGGTTGAGGCGAATCCCGATGGAAACGCATTCGCCAGCCCGGTCCATTGTGCGCTGGCAACAGACGACCAACCCACCAGGACGATGAGGGCGACTCCCGACCTTAACATGTTCTTCAGACGGTGGCTTTGCATTAGTAGCGAAAGATTCCCTCGGAATCGTCGTTGCGAATGGTAGCACTCGCGTATCCTTCCTACCGTGCTGATTATCTCTGTCTTTGCTTTACTTCTTACGGTTATCATTGTGGGTCTCCAGTTCCGAATAGGAAGGGAAGCTACCAGGGAGGAAACACCCCTTGCCCGATTCGATGTGTGCCGAGGTTAGCGAGTCGCGCACTTGGTTGTCTATCGGGGACTCTCCCTGATATTTCCAGCGCGTGATCCCCGGCTGCGCTATAGGGGTTTTCCCGGAGCTACTTACGGTGGCTCAGCTCGAACCACTCGCGGGATAAGTCTCAACCGTTTTAGGGCTGATCCCGAGTTCTTTCGCGATCCGGCTGGTCCCAAAGCCGGCGCCAGTTAGGGCAAAGACATGCAGCTCGCGGTCGGTTAGGTTAGGAGCGTTGGGATGTGCTGCCGGGTGGTCGACCACGTTGTGAACGGCGCGCAATGCGATCCGCGGACTAACATAAAGTTCACCCGCCAGAACTATATGAATAGCGCGGATCAACTCCTCCCGCGTCCCAGTTTTCATCCAATAGCCCGAGGCCCCGGCACGCAGGGCGCGTTCTGCATAAATCTCTTCAGGCTGTCTCGATACAGCGAGAATCCGCATCCGCCGGAAACGCGCCGCGAGCTCCTTGATGAGAAAAATTCCGTCGCGATTGCCAAGAAACGGTTCAATCAGGAGAAGGTCGGGCTGATGCTGTTCCAGCAGTTCACTCGTGGTCCGCTGATCAGTTGCCAGCCCGCACACCGCAAAACCCAGCTCCCGGCGGACGATCGCAGCCAATCCTTCCCGCGCGACCGTGCTATCGTCGGCGATAACGATGCGCGGTTTTCGCGAGGAGATCGCGTTGCCAACCGGACTCACAACCTTTGGAGGGTGACTAAAGACCGCTCAGCGGACAAGCCAAATTATTAGCCCTAAGTTAACGCCGGAAGTAGCGGGAGGGCAGGAGAGGGCTCAAATCTCAAGGGCGTGTTGCTCAAAGCGCAATTTCTTTAAGAAACAGTACCAAAACGCCCGGCGATCTGATAAAGGACTGTTCCCATCATGATGGGAGAGCAAAAGAGCGATCCGCAGCTCTTAAACTACGCGGTGAATCTGGAAAAGCGGGTGCGAGCCAGCCATCCGCTGCCCTATAGTTTCGCAGCCGCTTTGTGCGGCTTTTTGGCGCGAGGCGCTTTTTCCGCAAACTCGAATCCGATCTTACCGTTTTCGAGTTTCAAATGAGCGGAAAACGGCCGTCCCCTTTTTGAGATAAAGCTTGGCAGGAGATCGGTCTTGCCGGTGGCCATCAGTTTTTGCACCTGCTCTTTGGGAATGGTTCGATGCAAAATTGTTTTGCTTATGCGGAAGGTGCACTTCTTCGGCACGGTGGCAGCCCGCTCGCAGATGTAGGCATTTTCTAGCTCGAAAACCTGACCCTCTTTGCAGACTGGACAGGTGCCGATGGGCTGGTGTCGCGACGCGTCGATCTTTTCGGGCGCGCCATTTGCGCCCTCGCCGAAGTCGAATTCCTGCTTGAAATCTTCGCTCAGTTTTACGGTTGCGTTAAAGGGGCGTCCTATTTTGCTGCGGAATCCTTCGAGCGGACCAACGCGTCCTTGTGTGAGAAGTTGCTCAACTTCTCTGGTCTCAAATAGCCGGCCAGCCATTGTTTTCCAAATAATCAAACCACACGACCGGCATTTAAAGGTCCGGTAATCTTCGTCGAACGGGCCGGCACCGCACTTCGGACACTTCACTTCCAGCGTTTCGAAGTCGCCACTGACGCTGTCGCCTTCGAAGTTCTTTGTCTTTTCGACAATCTCACGAGTGAATTGCCTGATCTGGGCCATGAATTCCTTACGTTTCATCGCGCCTTTGGCCATGCGCTTGAGCTTGTACTCCCACTCACCGGTCATCTCTGGAGAACAAAGCTCGGTCACCCCGATGCCGCGCAATAGTGTGATCAGAGCCATGCCCTTTGCCGTCGCGATCAGGTCGCGGCCTTGTCGAATGATGTAACCTTGTGAAATCAGGCCCTCGATGATGGCCGCGCGGGTGGCGGGCGTACCAAGACCTTTCTCCCGCATGGCATCGCGCAGTTCTTCGTCTTCGACCAACTTGCCCGCGCCTTCCATCGCAGAGAGCAGGGTCGCTTCGTTGAAACGCGCAGGTGGCTTCGTTTCGCTTTGCGCTACATCGACGTCGAGAACTTTCGCTTGTTCGTTGTCGGAGATTGGGACAAGTGATTGGCCGCCCTGGTCGTCAGTGGGTGCTTCGCGCCCATAAACCTCGAGCCAGCCGGGCTCCTTCATAATTTTGCCTTCACTCTTGAATGCATCTTTTTCGACGCGCGTGATGCGGGTGGTCACTTCAAATTGCGCTGCCGGGAAAAAGATGGCGATGAAACGGCGCACAATCATGTCGTAGATTTTTGCCTGCGCTTCATCGAGTCCAAGCGGCGCCTGCCCACTCGGGACAATCGCAAAGTGATCGGAGATTTTTGCGTTATTGAAAATCCGCTTGGACGGTTTAACCCAACCATTATCCAGCGCTTTGCGCGCAAATTGATTGTCGATTTTGCTCAATGTCGATCGCACGGTCGGGAGATAATCTTCCGGCAGGTAGCGGGAGTCAGTACGCGGATAAGTGATCACCTTGAAACGCTCGTAAAGTTGCTGCGCGATTTGCAGGGTGCGTTTTGCGCTGAACCCGCGAGCGTTCGCTTCCCGCTGCAAACTGGTAAGATCGTAAAGCAATGGCGACGCTTGCGTTGTTGGTTTGCGTTCTTCCGTCGCAATCCCTGTTTTACCGAGACAACGATTCTTAACTTCGTCCGCAGCGATTTTGTCCCAAATCCGCTCGGCGCGCGCCTCTTCGTCGCCATTCTTTGCAAAATCTTCGCGAAACCATCGCCCTCGATAGGCGCCGGCTTTAACTTCAAAATCGGTGAACACCTCGAAGAAGGTTCGCGGTTTGAAATCGTGAATTTTTTGCTCCCGCTCCGTCAGGATCGCGAGGGTGGGGGTTTGCACGCGACCAACCGGCGTCAGTTGAAACCCACCGGTTTTGTTGTTGAACGCGGTCATGGCGCGCGTGCCGTTTATTCCAACCAGCCAGTCGCTTTCCGATCTACAGACTGCGGCCTTCGCCAGCGGAATCATTTCTTCATTCGACCGCAGACGTCGAAAGGCCGACCGGATCGATTCAGTGGTCATCGATTGCAGCCACAGACGTTCGATCGGTTTTTTGCTTCCGCTCAGCTTCACCAGATAACGGAAGATCAGCTCGCCTTCGCGCCCGGCATCGCAGGCGTTGATTAAAAGATCGACATCTTTCCTTTGAATCAATCGCTTGAGCGCGTTGAAGCGGGTCTTCGTTTTTTCAATCGGCTTCAGCTCAAACTCATCCGGAATGATCGGCAGATTCGCGAAACTCCATTTGCCGCGCTTCACATCCAGCTCGCTCGGCAGGGCGAGTTCGACCAGATGCCCAATCGCGGACGCAATGATGTAACGATCATTTTCAAAATGATCGCCCTCCTTTTTGAAACCACCAAGCGCGCGAGCGAGATCGCTTGCGACACTGGGCTTCTCGGCAATGACAAGGGTTTTGGACATTTGGAGATGCAACCGAAGCTTAGCTTCGCGCCAATTGCAAACTGCAAGAGGCAAACGCGGGCGAGCCTAACCCAGTTTTACAAAGTATTTCCCGGGCAACTGCTTAACAAGCCGCTTCAATTCAAGACGGAGGAGAGTAGAGGAGACGACGGCGCTTGGCAAATCGCACTTGGCGGCAATCTGATCGATCGGCGTTTCGGACGCATCGATGGCGTCATAGATGCGGCGTTCCTCTTCCGAAAGCGGCGGCAACTGACGCGACGCGGCTTCCGGCAACGGTTTTGTCTCGGGAAGAAGAATTTGCATGTCATCGAGAATGTCGCTCGCGTCCATGGTCAGCTTCGCGCCTTGCTGAATTAGGCGATTCGATCCCATCGCACTCGGCGCGTTGATATGACCAGGCACTGCGTAAACCGAGCGACCTTGTTCCAGCGCCTGCGCCGCCGTGATAAGCGCACCACTGTTCAATCCCGCTTCCACCACGAGAATGCCGTGGCTCCAACCAGAAATGATCCGATTGCGCATCGGGAATGTCTGACGATCTGGTTCAATCTCCATCGAGAATTCGGATACGATTGCGCCATTTCCGGAGCGAATTTTCTCGGCGAGAGCAGCGTTCTCCGGCGGATACAATTTAGCCAATCCGGAGCCGATTACGGCGATCGTGCGACCCTTTGCAGCGAGCGCTCCTTGATGAGCCGCAGTGTCGATGCCGCGCGCAAGACCGCTGACCACGGTCAATCCCGCGTAGGCAAGCTGATAAGCCAGTTTCTTCGCCGACTCCATGCCGTAATGCGTAGTGCGCCGGGCGCCGATAATGCCGATGGCGTGATGGTCGCGCTCTTCCAGCTCGCCCCAAACGTAAAGCACAATTGGCGGCGCATGAATTTCCCGCAGCGGCTTGGGATAGGAAGAGGATTCCTGGATGATAACCGTCGCGCCAAATTCGCGAACGCGCTGAAGCTCCGCAGTAAGATCGATGGTCGATTCCCAGTTACTGATTTGATCGGCCACTTCACTGCCGATTCCTTCCACCTTGCGAAGCTCAGTGCGTTTCGCGGCGAGGATTTGTTGCGGCTCCTTAAAGACCTCCAGCAACTTCCGCAGCCGCACCGGCCCCACGGTCGGGAGCATATTGAGCACGATGCAAGCCTCCGTCGCGTTCACTGGACGGAGAGCCTGCGCAAGAACTCTGGCGGAGTTAAAGCTGGCAATGGCGATCGCCGGAAGTCCTGCACGTTGCGGGTGACAATAAACTGCGCCTCTCCTGATATTGCTGCTGCCACTTGTAAGGCGTCTTCAAAGTCCGCCATCGGGAAAGTGAGCGCATGCCGCACGACCGCTGTCCCGCCGCTGGCTACCGCAACAAATCGAAGGAGGTCAACGATAAACTGGCGCGCTTTTGCGTCCGTACGCGCTGCGCGAAGAAGATAATAAACATTGGAAATGCTGTGCCAGGCGACCAAAGCCGATTGCGGCGTTTCCTGGCACCATTTAATGACCAGGTCGCTTTGCTTGACAAACGGCTCTCGCTCAAGCGCGGTGTCGATCAGAACATCGGCATCCAGCAGCAACTTCATTCTTTTGCGCCGAGATATTTCTTGCGCAAGTACGTCAAACGCGGATCCGATGGATTCGGAGGCGGCTCCTTAAATTGGCCGCGCCACTTTTCGACAAACGACTGCATCCCCAGGCGATTAAACTGTCTCTCCACTAGTTTAGAAAGTGACGTCCGTTCCTGCTTGGCGAAAGCCTTCGCACGCGCGATAGCTTCCCGGTCAATCGTCAGCGTAAGCTTCTCCTTCATGACACGTGTAACATCTTACGAACACGTGTCATTTCAAGCCCAAAAAACGACTAGAACGGGATTTCGTCGTCGTCCGGTTCGGCTGGCGCGGCGGCTTTCGGTGGGGACGCACTGGTTTTGCTACCCGCACTCGTTTGCCGATCTTCTCCAGCGGTCTCGCCGGCAGCGCCGGCTCCAGCGGGACGGGCGCCTAACAACTGCATGCTCTCGCCCACGACGCGCAGTTTGGTTCGTTTCTGCCCAGTCTGCTTGTCGTCCCAGGTGTCCATTTGCAGGCGGCCTTCGATGAAAACCGGCCGTCCTTTTTTCAAGTATTCGCCGGCGATCTCAGCCAGGCGCGCCCACAGCACAACATCGACGAAAGTGACTTCTTCGCGTTTCTCCCCGCTATCGGTGGTGTAAACGCGATTCACAGCCATGCCGAGGTCGCAGACGGCGCTGCCTTTGGGCGTGTAACGCACCTCCGGATCGCGGGTGAGATTTCCGAGCAGGATGACTTTGTTGAAACTGGCCATGTCGCGGTTATAGCGAAATTATTTCGCTTTTGCCAACTTTTTCGCCGTCTTCTCTTTTTTTTCTACTAGGCGCTGGTAACTCTGGCGATAGATTTCCGGATCAAGCTTAAATTTCGAGCGCAGCTTTGTAATCAGCTGAGGATCGGCGCTGAAGATAAAGTTCACATAATATCCGGCGTCGAGCGGTCCAGCCACGTATGAAAACTGGTGCTTGTCCATTTTTTGCACCTGTTCGATTTGCGCGCCTTCTTTTTGAAACTCGGATTCCAATCGATCAATGATCTCCTTGATGGTGTCCTCTTTACCTTGTGAATTCAGCACAAGCAGCGCTTCGTAATGGTTTTTCATGATTCTTCAGTTTTGTTGAAGGTGTTCATCGCGGAAATGACGCCGTTGTCAATCGCGCATTTCACCGCTTCCACCGCGCGATCGATTGTCGATCTAACGATCGGTTTTTCCTCCTCAAAGAAACGGCTCAATACGTAATCGACCGATCCTTCGGGTGGCGCCTCGCCGATCCCAATGCGCAAGCGCGGAATTTCCTCGGTGCCGAATTGAACGATGATTGATTCAAGGCCGTTGTGGCCGCCCGGTCCACCGCGGATTCGCAGCCGCAGGCGGCCGAGGGGAAGGGCAAGATCATCGAGCACAACGAGAATTTCGCGCGGCTCGATTTTGTAAAACTGCGCGATGGCCAGAAGTGGATAGCCGCTCCGATTCATGAAGCTTTTCGGTTTCACTACGAGCACACTGCCGCATTTGGCCGACAGGGCGTCCCACTTTGTCGATCTTTCCCATGTCGATCCAGCCTGCGCCGCAAATTGATCGACCACCATAAAGCCGATGTTGTGACGCGTGGCCGCATATTCCGGACCGGGATTTCCAAGACCCGCGACCAACCGAATTGGTTTTTCTTCCACGGTCGCGAAATCGAAAATGGATTACTTCTTCTGCTCTTTTTCCTTGGGAGCTTTTTCTTTTGCAGCCGGGGCGGGAGCAGCAGCTTCGCCTTCTGCCTTCTTCTCAGTGATGACTTCCGGTCCCGCAGCAGCTTCGGCCTCAGCGACAACGGGCACTTCTTCAACCACTGGGGCAAGGACGGAAAATGCCGTCAAGTCGGCTGGCACTTTTGCTGTGACTCCCGAAGGAAGCTGAATGTCGCGAACGTGAATGGAATCGCCAATGTTCAATTGCGAGATGTCCACGGTAATCCGATCGGGCAAATCGCGCGGCAGACATTCAAGTGTGAGCGCGCGCAAGCTCTGTTCAAGCAATCCGCCGAAGTTTTTGACGCCATTGGCGGTTCCGACTGGCTCGAGGGGAACCTCAGCTTGAATCGTCTCATCCATTGAGATGGCGTGAAAATCGACGTGCCGAATTTCGCCACCTACAGGCGAGTGTTGCACTTCCTGAACAAGGGCGGTGCGATTGGATTTTTCACCGGCGATCTCAAGTTCAACCAAAAAGTTTTCTCCGGAAGCGTGGCTCATCATTGCATTGATGTCCCGCGCGGCGAGCTGCAAGGGCTGCGGTTTGTCTTTGGCGCCGTAAATGACCGCTGGGATAATTCCGCGCGCTTTTAATTTGCGGACGGCTGAGCGGCCCACTTCCATCCGCGGTTCTGCTTTTAGTTTAACTTGTTTTGCCATTTTTTCCGTTCTCGATGTTGAACAGCGACGAGACCGACTCGTCGTTATGAATCCGCTTGATGCCTTCTCCGAGAAGCTCGGAGACGCATAACACCGTCGTCTTAAACCCTTCTATGGTGCGCACAGGCGTGCTGTTGGTCGTTACTAATTCCGCGATTTTCGATCTTTGCAAACGCTGGACCGCCATATCGACAAGAACGGCGTGCGAAACGCCCGCATAAATCTTCAGCGCGCCGCGCTTTTTCAGAAGCTCAGCGGCGGAAGTCAACGTGCCAGCCGTCTCAGTAAGATCGTCGATCAGAAGCACGTCGTGGCCTTCCACCTCACCGATTAGATACGCTGCCTCGGTCTCGGTGGCGCTGCGGCGTTCCTTGGCCACGATTGCTAGATTTGCGCCCAGCGCTTCTGCGTACGCCGAAGCCATCTTGAGTCCGCCGAGGTCCGGCGAAACAACCACCGTTTTTCCGGTGAGCTCTTGTCGCAGATATTTGATTAGCACCGGGGCCGAATAAAGATGGTCCACCGGAATGTCGAAGAAGCCCTGCACTTGCTGTGCATGCAGGTCCATCGTCAGCACGCGGCTCACACCGGCGGCGTGCAGCAAATTCGCGACGAGTTTGGCCGTAATCGGGACGCGAGGCTGGTCTTTCCGGTCCTGACGCGCGTATCCAAAAAACGGAATGACTGCCGTGATCCGATCCGCGCTGGCGCGGCGCGCCGCGTCCACCATGATTAGCAACTCCATCAAGTGCTCGTTAGTGGGCGGGCAGGTCGGTTGAATGATGAAAACATCGTGACCGCGAATGTTTTCCTCGATCCTGACGTAAGTCTCGCCATCGGGAAACGAGCTGATTGTCGCCTGACCGAGTGGCACCCCGATGTACTTGCAAATGCGCTCGGCCAACTCGCGGTTGGCTGAGCCGCTGAAAACCTTCAATTCCGGCTGAAGCGCAAACATGGAGCGGCTAACTTAGGCGCGCGGTATGAGGCTTGGCAATTCCAGATTTAACCACGAATGCACACTAATTAGACACTAATGGCTGGAGGGTGTGCGCGCCTGCCGGCTCACGATTGCTTTCGGAGCAGACTCGGCGCGGGACGCAAGAAGCGATCCCGAAAGGGGGACACGACAACTGGGAGCTCTTCATTCCTTGACCACACCAGCCCTTGCCAAATCTGAAACTTCGCCAAATATAGATGGTTGTTGTCCCCCGTTAGCAACATGACTACCGCCGACCCAATCAGAATAGAGCGCCCTACCACGAACTCCAGGCTCTTCGCGCACACGCGCTGGGACGTCATCCCCGCGTTGGGCGGCTTTTTGCACCTCGCTTATTTTCTGGGGCTATTCTTCCTCTACCCTCATACACCGCTCTGGGTAATACTGGTTCTCGGATTCTTTTACGCGTTGATGGTCAACGCGAACATCAACGGTATTGGGCACAATTTTATTCATAACCCATTCTTCCGCTCTAAATTGCTCAATCGACTGTTTGGAGTAACTCAATCTATTGCGTGTTGCTTTTCGCAGACCTACTACAACGCCGTCCACATGCAGCATCACAAGGGGAATGCCGATCGGCCAAACGAAAATGGTGAGACGATCGATTGGATATCCATTTACAAACACGGGCACGATGGCGAGCCAGAAAATCCGTGGAGCTATGTTTTCCTAAGTTTTTTCCGTGATGACGTGGGCGCGATTCGAAGAGAATTGGGCAAGCGCAAAAATGGCGACCTGTTTTGGGGCAACATCGAACTGGCGGCGTTCGCCACGACCCTTCTAGTGATGTTCCTCTTTAACTGGCGCTACGTGATCTTCTATTTCCTGCCGTTTTTCTATCTTGGCCACTGCTTTAGTTACTTGAACGGTTATTACCGCCATTACGGGGCGAATCCTGACAAACCAATTGCCTGGGGAGTGAGCAGCTACGGCAAAATCTACAACTGGCTCTTTTTCTACAACGGCTATCACGCCGAGCACCATTTCCGGCCCAAAGTGCACTGGACGAAAATGGAGGCGTTCCGGCAGCAGATCAGAGATCTGCAAAAACAGGAAGGCGTCCGCACGATCAGGCGCGCACACATGCTGGGCTTCCTGGATCCTGATTTACCGAAACGGAAGACAGGCGTCTCGCCTGTCACGGCAGACATATCTCTGGCATGTCGCGATGACTCGACAGGCTAGGAAGCCTATCTGTCATAACAGCCGAGGACGGCTATTTTCCAAAGCTCGCGCGCAGCTTTTCCTTTTTTGCTTCGCAGTCTTCCTGCAACCGGCGGATCTCCGAGGCAAGCTGCTT
>WNFZ01007055.1_pt1 | contig 10085 bp, 8 predicted proteins | sample 5400081 | NCBI WGS metagenome assembly WNFZ01 (sample SAMN13153365, study PRJNA577476) | soil metagenome | isolation source: 80 cm soil or saprolite under grassland replicate 1 | place: USA:California | collected 2016-06-15
TTCATCAGGCAAAGGAATGAACAGGGATGAAAAATCGCCCCAGCGATTTCCCCAGGCAAATTCAAGGTTCGCCTGCTTTCGGGCGCGCTCGTGGAGCGTGTTCTTGAGAAACTCATCAAACAAGACCTTGCTTGGAGACGAAAGAAAATCGCTGACAAGATTTCCAGTTGACAGGTTTTGTTTCAATTGCTCAAAGGACGGATTCCATGAGAGCAGCTTTCCGTCTTTATCAAGGATTGCTACCAACGCATTCGTAGACTCAAGAAATTCTTCCACGCCGTATTGCGCAAACAACCCTGTCAATTCATGAAACTCGCGTGATTTAGCGGGCACCGCGCCTCCCAAATTGGCGTTCGAGCATATCTACAGACAGGTGAATCATCGTTGGTCTGCCATGTGGACACGTGCGCGGCGAATCGCACGCTTCGAGATCGTTCAACAAGGCACGTTGTTCTTCATTCGATAATGTCTGCCCAGCCTTGACAGCCATCCGCTTGCAGACGCGCGCCGCGAGTTTCGCCTCGATCTCATTTTGTAGAGGTGTTTCATCCTCTTCGAAATCTTCCACCAACGCGCGCAACGCTGAGGAGGCGTCACTACCCATAAACAACGCAGGCATGGCTCGCACCTGGAATGTGTTCGGTCCAAACTCTTCCACGTCAAAGCCAAAATGCTGCAAGATTGGTAATTGAGTAATTAGTAAATTAGCAGATTGCGGAGGCAGTGTGACAACAACGGGAGTCAATAACGCCTGCGATGGAATATTCTTCCTATCATGCTGCGTCATCAGTTTCTCGAACAACACCCGTTCGTGCGCGGCATGCTGATCGACAAGGTATAAGCCATCTGGACCTTCTGCCACAAGATAAGTCGCTCCAATTTGACCGATCAACCGCAATAGTGGGATTGCTGCAAAGGATGGGCTCTCGATTCCTGAATTGCGATTTGCGGTTTGAGATTGTTCCATACCTGACAGCGGCTCATTCCCAGCCGAGAACTGTTCACTGTCCACTGACCACTGATCACTGTTTACTGGCACTTCGTCGTGGCCAATTGCCCAATCCAAGCCGCTATGTCGCGGCGCTTCACTCGGAACCGTACGTGTAATCCCCCACAGAGACGGTGCGACGTTCGGGACAGGCGAATATGCTAGCAATGCCTTACGCACCGAGCGTTGGACAAAGCTGAAGATTTTGTCCTGATTTCGGAATCGCACCTCTGCTTTCGCAGGATGCACGTTGACATCCACATCTTCAGGACGAATCTCGAGAAACAATGCAGTCAATGGATAGCGCCCCACCATCAATAAAGTGTGATATGCCTGTAGAAGCGCGGTGCTGAGCGAAACATCATGCACCCAGCGACCATTGATAAAGAAGGTGATTTCTTTACGGTTGGAACGAGTCAACGATGTTGGGCTAATAAAACCCGTCAGCCGGTATCCCTCTTCTTCCGCCATGAGCTCGAGCATCTGCTTGGCAGTATCTACGCCATATAACGCCGCAAGGATGGATCGCCTGTCACCGTCGCCTGAGGTCTGCAACGTGATATTCTTTCCATCGGATAATTTGAATCGCTTGTCAGCATATGCCAGCGCATAACGGGTCACCAACTGATCAATGGCGCGCCGTTCCGTAACATCTGCTTTCAAAAATTTTAAGCGAGCTGGCACGTTATAAAACAAATCTTCCACACGGGCGGTCGTACCCACCGTAGAACCGACTTTAGTCGATTTGCCTGGGATGCCGCCTTCCACTTTGATTCGCGCGCCTTCTATTTCGTTTTGCACGCGCGACATGAGAGTCATCCGCGAAACAGAACCAATGGAAGCGAGGGCTTCGCCGCGGAATCCCAGCGTGGAGATGGAAAAAAGATCATCGGAGCGCACCAGCTTCGAGGTCGCATGACGCGCGACGGCAAGTTCCAGTTCATGCGAGGGAATCCCGGATCCATCATCGGCAACTTCGATCAGTTTTTTTCCCGCTTCTTCAATTGTGATCGTGATGGAATGTGCGCCCGCGTCCAGTGAATTTTCCAGAAGCTCCTTGACAACAGATGCAGGTCGCTCAATCACTTCGCCCGCGGCGATCTGTGATGCAACTTCAGAGGAAAGCAAACGAATGGGCATGGCAGGATTATAACCTCCTCAATACAGGCTTATAACCCGTCGAGGCTATAATTATTTCTATGAGAAAAGTACTTCCCTTGCTCGCAATTTTGTTAATTGCATGCTCCACTCTTGCTACACCTGCTGCGCTACCAACAGCGACGGTGGTAATTCCCACCATGACAGTGATTACGCCGACACCACCGCCAACTCCAACGCTGGCTCCGTACGAGCAATATACGATTGATTACCTGCGCAAGCGGGCGTATGGCGGCGGAAAAATTGAAGTATTGGATAAGCTTTCCGAGACGGATTTGTACAACGCTTATTCCTTTCGCTATCCAAGTGATGGACTTAGTATCTATGGGTTCATGACCGTGCCAAAAGGTACCGGACCATTTCCAGTCATTGTATCTGTGCATGGGTACGCGGCGTTTGGCACCTATGATCCATACAACATTGGAATTGACTTCGGCGACTCTTTGGCCGAGAATCAATTTATCGTTATCCATCCTGAGTTGCGCAATCAACCGCCATCCGATAACGGAGATAACTTACTACGCGTTGGCATGACCGTAGATGTACTGAATCTGATCGCCTTGATCAAAGCGCGGAACGACTTGCCAGTCGAACTGGGGAGCGCCAACCCTGATTTAATGGGCTTATGGGGAACGAGTCTGGGCGGAGAAATTGCGCTGCGAGTGATCACAATCCGTTCTGATATCAAAGCTACTGTGCTTTATTCCACCCTCAGTGGGAATGAGGAAAAGAATTCGCGACAACTATATGAAGTGATCCGCGACAGTCAGTTTCAGCTTGACTCTCAAGTTCCCTTGGAAATGTTCGACCGCATCTCGCCTGCGAACTACTATTACAAAGTTACCTCCGCTGTTCAACTCAATCACGGCACAGCAGATACCACCGCCCCAATTTCGTGGGCAGTCGAAACGTGTAATTTCCTGCAATCAGCAGGCGTATCTGTCCAATGTATTTATTATCAGGGCGCGGGACACATCTTCAGGCATGACGATCTCGGGGAACTTGTTCAGAACGCCTTGGATTTTTATCGGACTCATTTGGCGCCGTAATCTACCACTTATCTCATAAAATAACTAAACTTTTCGACTGCTTTTGCAGGTTGAAATTCAAATCTTAAGTTTAGATAATTATGCGGCACTTTGTAATTTGCAGGGCGGGTTTCCGCGAAACACTCTGTAAGAGATAACCCGCCAACCTCCCAGAACGTCAGGCTGCAAGCCTGACCTACATTCTGAGCCTTCGCAAGGTTTATAATCGCCCAATGCGATTTACAACTCTCTTTTTCGATCTCGACGACACACTTTATCCGGCTTCCACAGGGCTATGGCACGCCATCAAGGATCGCATGAATATGTTCATGCGCGATCGGCTTTGCATCGCGGAAGCGGATATTCCCACATTGCGCGAGCAATATTTTAAAACGTACGGAACCACCTTGCGCGGTCTTCAGCAACATCATCAAGTGGATACGACAGATTACCTGGCTTACGTGCATGATCTGCCGCTCCAGGATTTCCTGACTCCAAACCCGGTTCTGCGAGACGTCCTCGCTTCGCTGCCAAGCCGCAAGTTGATCTTTACAAACGCAGACGTTCCCCACGCCCAACGCGTGCTTGCCGCGCTTAAACTGGATGATCTCTTCGACACCATCGTGGACGTCAACGCGGTTGCACCGTATTGCAAACCGATGCCCGAATCCTTTGCTATCGCGATGGAACTTGCCGATGAACCCGACCCGCGCAAATGTGTGATGATCGATGATCTGCCACGCACGACCCGCGCCGCCATTGAAGTTGGTATGGCAAGTCTCTTATACGGCAGCGATATTCCCACAATGGATGCAAGCGGCGTCTTCACCGATTGGACGCATTTGCCAATATTGCTTGGTGATTGAATCGTATTAGATAGCAAGCGACATGTCACTCTGAGCGGAGCGAAGAGTCTCCACGTTCGGAAGTAAGAGATTCTTCGGTCGCAAAAAACGCTCCCTCAGAATGACATGAAGTTAAGGAGAATCATATGGAATCAGGAAAAGCTGTAATTGGCGCGTTGCTATTTATCGTGTTGATCCTTGGTGCAAACTTTGTCATGTATGCCATCGCGCGCGGCGCGGCACGAGGTGGAGGCTCGCAGTGGATGTCCGCGTTGAAGCAAGGACTCACCAAACCATTGGATAGTCAGGCGAACAAATCTATGGATGAATTGCATCAAAAGATGGAAGAACTGCAAAAAAACACAAAAAACGAAGACTAGATTTCTTCACAATTGAGGGTGGAAAGCGAACAAAGATTTTACGTCGCTCATACACTTATTTCAGCATTCTTTAATGACGGCATAGTATCGTTATGCTGTATATCTATTGGAGGCATCGTGAATAAAACCGTTAAAACGATCATTGGGCTTTTTATAGCAGTTGTCCTGCTCGCAGGGGCATTTTCTGGTGGATTTATCGCAGGCCATCTGATGCCTGCCAGTGGACTCCCCGTTATTAATAATTTAGTTCCACAGTCGCAAAGTCCTTCGGCTGATCAGCAAGCCAGCACGCCCGACAAGGTGCAGACGCTTTTCACTCCATTCTGGGAAGCGTGGAATATTGTCCATCAACAATATGTGGATCAACCTGTGGATGATGTGAAATTGATGCAAGGTGCGATCCGCGGCATGATGGATGCGCTTGGCGACAAGCAAACTTTTTACATGGAGCCACAGGTTTACAAGACAGAGACATCCTCACTTCAAGGTTCTTATGAAGGTATCGGCGCGATTGTTGACACGACGGGCGATTATCTGACTATTGTCAGCCCAATTCAGGGATCTCCTGCAGATAAAGCAGGAATCAAACCGGGTGATAAGGTCATCGCCATTGATGGTCAGGATATGACCGGAGTGACTCCCGAACAGGCACGCTTAAAGGTTCTCGGTCCAAAAGGAACGCAAGTTGCTTTGACGATAGCGCGCAAAGATGTGAAGGATCCGCTGCAATTCACCATTACACGCGACGAGATTACCGTCCATAGCGCCGAGGGCAAGATGCTTGATAATGGCATCGCTTATGTGGATATCAATACGTTCGGTGAAAAGACCACTTCCGAACTGCGTGAGACGCTCGACAAATTACTGGCACAGCATCCGAAGAGTATCATCATTGATCTACGCAACAACCCTGGTGGGTATTTGAATAAGTCTGTCGAAGTCGCATCTGAATTCATCGACAAGGGTGTCATTCTGTACGAGAAGCATGGCGATGGAAAACTGGATGAATATAAGGCGCTCGGTAACGGACGCGCGACAAATATCCCGCTTGTCGTATTAATTAATGAAGGTTCGGCATCGGCTTCCGAAATTCTCGCGGGTGCTTTGCAGGATTATGGACGCGCAATACTAGTCGGTGTGCAGTCCTATGGAAAAGGTTCGGTGCAAAATTGGCAGCCGCTTTCCAACGATCAGGGCGCGGCGCGCGTGACGATTGCCCACTGGCTGACTCCAAATCAACATCTAATTGACCATATCGGCTTGACCCCCGATGTTTATGTGGTCAGAACCGCAGATGATTTTTCTGCCGGGCGCGATCCACAACTTGATGCTGCAGTCCAGACCCTAGAAGCTGTCATCAATAACACAGCGATTCCAACATCCATGCCGACTCCGGTTGTTACACCGACACCAGTTCACTAAAAGAGGTAAAAATGCCTTTCTTGTTTTTCGACCCTACTTATTTGGTCTTCATGATCCCAGCGTTCCTATTGATGGCGCTGGCATCCGGCTATGTACGTTCTGCCTACAACAAATGGAGCAAAATTCGTGCCACAAGCGGACTCACCGGCGCGCAAGCAGCGCAAAGATTGATCTCGACCGGCAATTTATATGGTGTACAGGTAGCAGGCACGCAGGGTCAGTTAAGCGACCATTACGACCCCCGGGATAAAACTCTCTACCTGTCACAGAGCGTGTATAACAGTCCATCTGTTGCCGCGGTAGCAGTTGCTGCACACGAACTGGGTCATGCCATGCAGGATGCAGATGAATACTTCCCCATGAAGGTACGTTCTCTGCTTGTCCCAGCTGTGAACATCGGCTCCTATCTGGGATGGATTTTCATCATGCTGGGACTCTTCCTGCGCATTACAAATCTGGCATGGTTGGGCGTGTTGGTCTTCTCCGGTGGCGCCCTCTTTGCCCTTGCCACTCTGCCTGTGGAAATCAATGCTTCGTCGCGGGCAAAAGAATTGCTCTACTCAACCGGCATCATCCAAACAGATGAAGAGCGACGCGGCGTCAACAGCGTGCTGAATGCCGCGGCATTGACGTACGTTGCCGGCCTCGTCACCGCTGTATTGCAGTTGCTCTACTTCGTCTTCCTCGTCGGCGGACGGCGTAGGAACTGAAAGCGTTTTGAATTCAGAAACCTTGCGAAGGCTTAAAGCCTTCGCAAGGTTTTTTTATTGGGAAAGTTTGAAACGTATTCTCTGTGTATAATTCCTCAGAATATGCGGAAATTCATATTCATCATCGTGCTGTTCCTTGGGGCGGCTTTCGTCTATCTAAGTTTCGGGGAACTGCAAACCATTCTGCAAACCCTTCGACAGGGGAATTTTTGGTTTGTTCTCATTGCTCTGATCGTTCAATTTGGATGGTTTACAGTGGCAGGTTTGACCTTCCGTTCGCTGTATAACGTGTTGGGCATCGATGAAACTGTCTACAAACTTTCCTTGCTGTCTGCTGCAGCCAACTTTGTCAACATCGTTGCGCCGAGTGCGGGGATGGGCGGCATGGCAATCTATATCAGCAATGCCCACAAACGCGGACTCTCACGAGGCAAGATCACCGTCGCAAGCATGTTGTATATCTTTCTCGATTACATCGCTTTTATGGTTGTGCTTACGCTGGGACTGATCGTCCTTTTCCGTCGCAATGACCTCAACGCCTCAGAAATTGCAGCTTCGACTATCATATTTGCGATTGCCGCTGCCCTTGGCTTTTTAATGTATCTGGGTTCACGTTCTGCTCTGGCGCTTGGCAATGCTCTGGCGTGGATGGCGCGCATCGTCAACCGTGCTGCAGACCCATTTATCCATCGTGAGTATCTGAGCGAAGCGCGCGCCTATGAGTTTGCGCGTGACATGGCAGGCGATCTCAAATCCCTGCCGGAACGACCGCGCAGCCTTGTCATTCCACTTTTATATGCATTCGCGAATAAGTCTCTGTTGATGGGCGTGCTGGTATCTGTTTTTTTGGCATTCCAGGTGCCGTTCACAGCAGGGACGATCATCGGTGGCTTTGCGATTTCCTATCTATTCCTGATCGTCTCCCCCACACCATCTGGGATTGGCATCGTGGAAGGTGTGATGCCACTCGCTCTTTCCTCCTTGCGGGTTGAGTGGAGTCAGGCGGTTCTCATCACCCTTGCCTATCGCGGCATCACCTTTTGGATCCCGTTGGGAGTGGGCGCGTTCGCCTTGCGTCTCCTGGAAAGAGAAAAAGTGACCATACCAAAAGTTGAGATCTGAGAGCTTATGGCTTTGTCTTGACTCCTCCAATTCCGAGCACAGCCATTACCGTATCAAGATTGGCAAGGATGAATGCAAGAAGTGGCAGCAGGAGGGAATTTAGAAAGTTGAGGGACGACCGAAAATTGAGAGCCGAATTCGGCGTCGCCTTGATACGGTCGTGATAATCCATCAGCTTGGACAAACGATCAAGCGTATCCTTCTCAGGAATTTCATCTCCGCTGGAAAGTTTTTCAATTTTCGTTTGAACTTCATTTAGCATCTTCCACTTGGCACGAACGATCACATCAGAAAGATGATATTGCCCGGCCGCATACATGATCACCATCGGTGAAACGACCAGGGATGATAGCAAAAAGCCCAGCAGAAGAGTTTTCGTATTCAATACATTGAATAAACCGAGTCCAATCATCAATTGAATGATAAAGCTCATCGTGGCATACAGAATGAACGACAATAAACGCGAGAGCCGTCCCACGACCTCCGAGCTGCTTGGGTCGGGCGTGTACAGATCAAAATGATAACGATGTAATTGCGGTGGGAACATCAGATAAAACGGAAAAAGATAGTAGCCGACCCACATGGCTTGTATACAGGAAATCGTCAGCGTAATGAGCGATCCGATATGGCAAGCGGGATTCCCAACAAACGAATTGATATGACATGCAAGCTTATCAGGGACATGATTTGCTCCCCAGCCATTGTAGAGTTGTACTGCCATAAGCGGCCCCACGATAAAACCAAATATCAATGGCAGCCTAAGCTTGAAATTTCTTTTTAACCAATTGCCTAGATCCAGTACATCAGAACTTCTTTCCATACGATCAAGCAATGGACCATAAAACGTATTCAGAAAGGCACGCACGTTTACTTTATTGGCGATCAACGATAGTGCCCCCATGGCTGAAGCCCAAAAAGTAAATAGCTTTTCTCCATCTGTTAATGATTCCTTCAATAACGCTGAAACATCAATTCCCACGCAAAAAGTCAAAACTGCCAGAACGATTGCATTGATCCAATATGAAGGAAAGCCTTCATCTTCCTGCGTAGATGCATTGCGCGGCAGCTTTGAACGTTTGATCAAAGCACCTGCCCCATCCAGGATATATTCAGGCAACGAGCGATACGCCTCGATCTGACTTCGGAGTGTTTCACGGTTTTCTGCTAAAGTAGGTTTATCCATGACTGGCTCCTAAACACCGAGTCCACCAATCTACGCTAATCTGCGCGAATTTAAGAACCAATTCGTGAAGATTCGTGAACATTAGCGGATTAACTATTTTAGAGTTTATTTTAAAGTATAGAGCAAACGTATAGCAAATGCAATAAAATAGCTCCATGCCTCTAGTTTCTCTTTTGGATTTCTGGAAACGTGACGCGGAAACCGCGCCCAATCTCGTTGCCTGGCGAACGCTGCCCCCGCGCCCCGCGCAAACGAATCCTTTCCCGGATGATCTGCCTGCTTCCGTTAAACAAACGCTGATCGCGGCTGGGATTCATTCCCTTTACTCGCATCAACTCGAAGCCTGGACTCACTCGCGCGCTGCTGAAAATATCATCCTCTCCACTGGTACAGCCAGCGGAAAAACTCTTGCCTACAACTTACCTGTCTTTGCCTCTTTATTAGGAGATCCCAACGCACGCGCTTTATATTTATTTCCAACCAAAGCACTTGCGCAAGACCAACTCTCAACGTTGCAGCACTTCAACGTTCAAACGTTCGAACGTTTGAACGTTACAACGGCAATCTATGACGGCGATACGCCTCAATCTGCTCGATCATCCATTCGCAAGAACGCCCGCATCGTGTTGTCAAATCCCGATATGCTTCATACCGGGATTCTGCCGCATCATACGAATTGGTTGGATTTCTTTGCTAATCTCAAGTTCATTGTAATTGATGAAGCGCATACGTATCGCGGCGTCTTCGGCTCGCATGTTGCAAATGTAATTCGAAGACTCAAGCGTGTTACAAGTTTCTATGGCGCAAATCCTCAATTCATTCTTGCCTCTGCCACGATTGGTAATCCAAAAGAACTCGCGGAACGACTCATTGAAGAACCTGTCCGCTTAATTGACAATGATGGTTCAGCACGCGGGCCACGTCACTTCATTATCTACAATCCGCCCATCGTGGACGAATCACTCGGCTTGCGAAAGAGTTCCTTGCTTGAGGGTGTACGGCTCGCACAGGATTTACTGACAAGTAATGTTCAATCGGTGGTCTTTGCACGCTCCAGGAGAAGTGTCGAAATCATCTTGCGTTATTTACAAGGAGATCTAACTCCAGACTCTAGTCTCGAGTCGCCACTTATCAGTTATGAATCTCTACCGAGTCTTCAATCTGTTATCCGTGGTTATCGAAGCGGATATTTACCGACCCAACGAAGAGAGATCGAAAAAGGACTGCGCGATGGCACGGTAAAAACCGT
>WNFZ01023925.1_pt1 | contig 10084 bp, 10 predicted proteins | sample 5400081 | NCBI WGS metagenome assembly WNFZ01 (sample SAMN13153365, study PRJNA577476) | soil metagenome | isolation source: 80 cm soil or saprolite under grassland replicate 1 | place: USA:California | collected 2016-06-15
CGCAAATTTCTCCCGACGGCAATTCGCTTTTTTATGAGATCAGAAAAACGGATTTCGACAATAACAAATATATAACGGAGTTGTGGCTGGCTGGATTAACTGGCGACAGTCAGCCGCTTAAGCTTACCGAGGGCCTTCCTACAACCAGTTCCTATAAGTCTCTTCGCCCGCAATGGTCGCCCGACGGAAAATCAATTGCATACTTCTCGGACCGCAAAGGCGGCAGCCAAATCTGGCGAGTCACTATTGGCACGCCCGTCGAAGAACAACTCACCGCGTTGGACGGCTGGATCGGGACTGAACCGACGACTCTGATGCCGCTCTCATTTAAATGGTCGCCCGACGGAAAATCTATCGCTTTTACTGCGATGTCACTAAGTCCTCCGGTCAAGGAGGCCGGCGAGGATGATCGGGGAAAGGTTGCCGATGTTTTTTGGGGCGTAAATTGGACGAGCCGGACGCCCCCGCCAGTTAATAAATTATGGCTGCTGGATATTGCGACCAAAAAGGCGAAGCCTTTGACCGGCGACCCGCTGAATGTCGAAACCCTAAACTGGTCGCCGGACGGTTCTCGAATCGCTTTATCGGCAAGAGATAAGGATGCCGACGGCAGTTTCCAGGGCGACATCTACAGCCTGGATGTGAGGACCGGAAAGGTGGACAGCCTTCTTAAACAGGAAGGATTCGATTCAGAACCGATCTGGTCTCCCGACGGCAAATGGATAGCCTTCAACTCACAGCACGGAAAGGAAGACTTACTGTACCGCTTGTGGGTGGCCGTCATTCCGTCTGCAGGCGGCTCTCCCGTTTATCTGACAGAAAAGTTTCAGCAGGAAACGGGGCAAATGTTGGCATACGGCAAGCCATTTTGGTCCGCCGACAGCAGCCGCATCTATTTTGGGGCTTACTATCGCATGAGCAATCACCTGTTCCGCGTTTCTGCAAATGGCGGCGAGGTTGAAAAGGTAAGTAGCGATGATGATTATTATAATGAGTTCAGTTTCTCTTCTGACGGGCGAAGGGTTGCTTTTACGAGGGAGAATGTCAACGCGCCGACTGACGTATTTATTTCCGATACCACGAGGTTTATGCCTAAACAAGTCACTAACCTCAATCCGCAATGGCGGACTTTGACGCTTCCTACAGTCGAGCATATTCAATGGAAAAGTAAGGACGGCGAGTTTGATGTTCATGGGCTTTTGGTAAAACCGCCCGACTTCAAAAAGGGAATTCGGTACCCTTTACTGGTTGAAATCCAAGGGGGACCGTCAATGGTCGCCGCCAAGTTCAATCACGGACCCTTTTACCCTATTTTACCTTTTGCATTAAAAGGCTACGTCATTTTTATCCCCAACACCCGGGGCCGGGCTGGATACGGCGATAAATTCTTGCGGGCTATTCGGGAGAAGGGCGATTTTCATCCGGGTCCGTATGATGACATGATGGCCGGCGTGGAATATCTAGTAGAAAACGGTATTGCGGACCCGAATCGTATGGGAATCCTGGGATTCAGTTACGGGGCCGGATTGACGGCTTTTGCCGTAACGCAAACCGACCGTTTTAAGGCCGCTTCGGCTTCGGACGGAATGTCTGACATGGTAAGTGCTGCATTCCAAGCCGCGGGCGATCCGGCCTGGATTAAAATTTGGCGCGACCAATTCGGATTAACCAATCCGTGGGACCCGGATCAGTATCGAGAAATGGTGAGGCAATCTGCTGTCTACCACGTTAATAAGGTCAAGACTCCGGTACTTCTTGAAGCTGGTGCTAATAGCCTGGTCGATCAATGGAGAATGCTTTATCAGGGACTACAGCGTCACAAAGTAACGTCACAACTCGTTATTTACCCTAGAACCGCTCACGGAATACAAGAGCCGAAATTGTTATTTGACAGTTACAGGCGAAATATGGAGTGGTTCGATCAATGGGTTTTAGGGAAAGTTGCTGATGAGACAGTCAAATAGAGTCTTGCGATTTACTGACGAAGATTTGATTGAGTTCTCAATAGATGTCAAAAACTAGTGGGTAGCCAAAGTTCGATAAATACGGGTTCGTAGAGCTCTGCGACCAGCGCATCTCGCCCGATGGCCAGTGGGTTACACATCTAAGTAATCCAGCTACCAAGAAATCGAATTCTCTACGAAGTAGGAGATGAAGTGCGCTCTGCGTATTTCTTGAATGATGGCCTAGTCTCGTTGTTGGCCATCACCGAGGATGGACAGACTGTCGATATTTGCACAATCGGAACTGTCAAGTGAAGCTTTGATGATCAAGGGATCTCAGCTCCTGGCGGAGTTCAACCGCGGCAGCACACTTCAAAGACTATTACTGAAATACGCATATGCCCAGCAGTCTCAGATCATTCAGTCGACCGTCTGCCACTCACCGCAAACCATTCGGCAGAGACTGTGTCGTTGGCTTTTAGTAATCAGCGACTGTGTTCAAGCAGATACCTTCGAAGTTACGCAGGAGCACATCGCCAACATGCTGGGGGCATCAGCGCAACCGCATCACACTCGCGGCTCGCGAGCTGCTGCAGGAAGGGCTGATTGAATACGGCGGTGGGAGCATGAAGATTCTCGATCGCGCCGGATTGGAAGCTTTGGCCTGCGAGTGTTATCGAATTGTACGAGAGGTAATCAGCAACCCTTTGGCCTGATGTAGAAGGCGAGCGCCGAGACTGACTTCACTAGCAGTAGAATCTGAAGGTTGGTCCAACCTCAATTAGGCTGCTTGTGACTTTCCCGGAAAGGATAGCGTGCGTGTAGTGGTGTTCAGCTTAAAACCGCCAGTGTCGCCGGCGATACCTCGCAAGGAACGGACGGGAGAACAGATGATCGTTATTGTGCTTCGACCCAGGAGTTTGACAGTCGAGGAAGCAATCACGTATAAGACCCGTTGAGCACTTCTATGATCATCAGAACTCATCACCGCCACCATTCGCATCTCCATGCCAACCATCATTGGCATCAAGGCAGCGCGTTTGTGGTTGTGATTCTGAGGCGAGAATAGCAAAGAGATTCATAACCAAAGGTTTCCAAGGAACCCGCTGCCAGAGTCGAACTGGTGGCGGGTTTGTTATTACTCGGGGCGTGAAGCCCGTGCGCGCCGCGTGGTCGAAACCACAGCGATGAGCATCTTCGCAGGCTGGTCTTACGAGGAAATCGTGACCCCCACCGTCGATTACTATCCGCTCTTCGAGCAAGGCATGGGAGAAAGTGAGGCCCAGCGGTCGTTCCGACTCACCGACGGCGATGGCCGCTTGCTCGCTTTGAGACCAGATGTAACAGCCAGCATTGCGCGGGCGGCCGCGACGCTCTTTGCCAACCGCGATCGGCCGTTGCGGCTTTGCTACTCCGCGACCGTGTTTCACCAACGCAGTCAATCAAGCGCTGATTGGCGCAGGGAGTTAACGCAAATTGGTTGTGAGTTGTTGGGAAAAAATTCAACGGCGGCTGATATGGAGATCCTGGCGATCGCTACGGAATTCCTGCGAAGCCTTCAGCTTGATCGGAGCTTTGTAATCACTCTCGGCGATGCGGAGATTTTCGCAGGCATCGTCGAAAACCTCGGTCTGGATACGAATGCGCGAGATGAGTTGCGCCGCCTGGTGGACATCCGCGCCGTGTCGGAGTTGGAGCGTTTTCTTAGCGTCTATACATCCGCGGATGAGGCTGCGGCCTTCGCTGATCTGATCCAGTTGTCAGGCAAAGGCGAAATTTTCGCCAAGGCTCGGCGTGTTATCACTAACACGCGATCTCGCGCCGCCCTCGATCGGCTGCAGAGTTTGTGGCGCATCATTGCATCAATCGGCTGGTCGGCAAACTTTGAGATTGACCTCGGCGACGTATCCCGCCTCGATTATTACACCGGACTCACTTTCAAGATCTATGTCGAAGGTCTCGGCGCGCGGTTGGGTGGTGGCGGACGCTACGACAATCTGACCAGCAAGTTCGGCAGGGCTGAGCCTGCAGTTGGATTCGTCGTAGAACTCGATGCACTCGCTGAGCTGTTGGCAAGGAAGGCGCAATCGAATCTCTCATCTCAACAAGAGAACGTGTTGATCTCATCCGCGGGTGATGACATCTGCGCACTCTTTCGCGAAGTCACGCGACTCCGCACTTCGAATCAGCACGTGAGGATTGATGGGGAGAACGCATCATGGCCGAGCTGACTATTGCCATTCCCAAAGGGAGACTGGAACGCGAAACCGTGGAGTTGTTTGCGGCCGCTGGGCTTCGTCTCGACTCGCAGTGCGATTCCAGGCAGTTGGCCTGCCGGGATGAATCGGGAAAAACGCGGTTGATATTCGTGAAGCCGTCGGATGTTCCCGTTTACGTGGAGCATGGTATTGCCGATTGCGGTGTGGTTGGTAGCGATGTGTTGTTTGAATCTGAAGCGGATCTGCTGCAGCCACTCAGTCTGGACTTTGGATGTTGTCGGATTGCGGTCGCCGCACCAGCCGACAGGCCGGAGAACCGCCACACAATGCTGCGAGTCGCGACCAAGTATCCGCGCATTGCTTCTCGCTATTTCGGCGGGCGTGGACAGCCGGTCGAAATCATTGAGCTTTCAGGATCGGTGGAATTGGCACCCGCGTTAGGACTAGCGGATTGCATCGTCGATCTGGTTGAAACAGGAAGAACGCTACGAGAAAACGGGCTAGCGGTAACGGATGTGATTGCTCAATCAGCTGCACAACTGGTGGTAAATCGAGCGAGCTATCAATTGAAGGCCCATGTAATTGCCAAACTAATTTCGGCACTAAAGGAAGCGCTGGTGAGCGTGAAAACATGATCGACGTTATCTCCACAAAAGAAAAGACACGTCTCACAGCAAAGCTGAAGCGCATTCGCGAGCGAGGTGTGGCGCTGGACGCCGGCTTGATGAATCAGGTCGCGGCCATCGCTGAAGATGTACGCACGCGTGGAGATGGGGCACTGGTCGATTATTCGCGACAATTCGACAATTATTATTTGGATGTTGCCGACATCCGAGTTGACGAGATCGCGCTGCGAAAAGCAGCTGCACAAGCCGATAGCAATGTGCTCGCCGCATTGCGCGAAGCAATCAAGAGAGTCCGCACGTTTCACGAACATGAGCGTGAGTACTCGTGGATAGCCGATGGACCAAATGGCACGAGTTTGGGGCAGCGTGTCATGCCCATTGAACGAGTCGGCGTCTATGTTCCCGGCGGAACGGCAAGCTATCCGTCGTCGGTAGTGATGAACATCGTTCCGGCGCAAATAGCCGGAGTTGATCGAATTGTTGTTGCAACACCACCAAGGGCACTGCAGGAGAATCCAGCTGTCGCTGCAGCACTGATTGAACTGAATGTGACCGAAGTGTTTGCGGTAGGAGGCGCGCAAGCGATTGCCGCACTCGCCTATGGCACCGAAACCGTTCCGCGCGTTGACAAGATCATCGGGCCGGGAAATCGCTATGTCACAGCCGCGAAGAAACTGGTCTACGGGACTGTTGGTATTGCGTCGTCAGTTCTCATCACCACCAGCCAGGAACTAGCGCTTGAGGTGCTTGGCGAACTCGCCACCCAGATGCGCCAGCTTCCTCGCTTTGTGGTGATTGAAAATTCTTTAACCAATTACGGCGTCATTATCGTTACCGAAAACCTCGAGGAAGCCTGCGACTTAATAAATGAAATCGCACCCGAGCACTTGGAGATCATGGCCCGCGACGAGGAGTCAATTGCTTCGCGGATACGGAATGCCGGGGCAATCTTCTTCGGTGCGCAGACACCCGAAGCTGTTGGCGATTATCTCGCCGGACCTAACCACGTCCTGCCCACCAGCGGCACTGCCCGCTTTTCTTCTGCGCTCAGTGTCCGCGACTTTGTGAAGCGGACCAATACAGTGAGGTTTACCGCAGCGGAGCTTAAGAGAACCGCACCGACGATTGCCGCGCTAGCTCGTTCTGAAGGACTTGAGGCCCATGCTCGCTCAGTATTGATTCGGCAGGAGGGAGACTGAAGATGCGTAACCCTCTCGAGGTCGTCAAACAACAGGTCCGAGACCTGCGGCCGTACGCGCTACGCACAAATCACGCGCGTATCAAACTCAACCAGAACGAGAACCCCTGGGACGCGTCGCTCAAGATGAAGCAAGAGACCCTGAGGCGGCTGGAAGATCAGCGATGGTCGCGCTACCCCGACTTTGTACCGGAGAAATTGCATCAACGGCTGGCCGAACACAGCGGCTGGATTGCTGAGGGCATTATTGCCGGGAATGGATCGAATGAACTGATCCAGGCTGTTTTGATGGTCACGGTTGGTGATGGAAAGCGGGTTCTGATAAGCGAACCGACATTTGCCCTGTACCGGCAGATCTCAACTGTCTTAGGAGCTGAAGTCATCAGCGTGCCGCTCAGTCCCGAGTTGGATTACGACATTCGGGCTCTGAAGTCCGCAATAGAATTGTCAAAACCCGATGTAGTTATTGTCTGCTCGCCGAACAATCCGACGGGCTGTGTGATGTCTCGGCCCGATCTCGTTTCGTTACTCAAAACTACGAGCGGCGTGGTGGTAGTTGATGAGGCTTACTTTGAGTTCTCAAATCAGACAGCCGTACCGCTCCTCGAGCAGTATGCAAATCTGGTCGTGTTGCGCACCTTCTCTAAAGCGATGGCGATGGCTGGGCTTGGTGTCGGTTACCTGTTGGCGGTTCCCGATTTGGCGCGCGAAATATCGAAGGCGGTGCTGCCCTACAACATTAATATGATCTCGCAGACTGCTGCCGAAGTGGCGATTGAGATGTATAAGACCGAACTCAAGCCATTGATCAATCTCATCCGCATGGAGCGCGATCGCCTGTTCGCTGAACTGAGGCGAATTCCCGGGCTGGCTCCGGTGCCTTCGCGGGCCAACTTCATGCTGGTGCGATCTCCTGTTCCGCCGTCCCGGATCTATAAGGAACTGTTAAGGCGCGACATTCTCATTCGCGATGTGAGCGCCTATCCACAGTTGCAGGATTGCTTTCGTGTAAGTGTAGGTACGCCGGTTGAAAACTCCTTTTTGCTTGAAGCGTTGCGCGAGATTCTCACGAAAACGAAGGAGGTTGCGAGACACGCAAGATAGGTATGGCGAGAAGCAAAGACAACCGACCACGTGGCGCAGAGATTCGTCGACAGACGAAGGAGACAGACATCAGCGTCGGTCTGTCGCTGAATGGGAAGGGAACGGCAAAGATCGCCACGGACATCCCCTTTCTCGATCATATGTTGGACCTCTTTGCCCGCCACGGGTTGTTCGATCTGGAGATCACTTGTCGTGGTGATCTGCATATCGATGACCATCACTCGGTGGAAGACGTGGCGATCTGTCTGGGGCAGGCGTTCCTCCAGGCGCTCGGCGGCAAGGCCGGCATCAATCGCTATGGCGAAGCGATTGTGCCGATGGACGAGGCGTTGTGTCGCGCGGTCGTTGATCTCTCCGGGCGGTTCTATCTGGTCTATGAAGTGAAGACCACAAAACAACAGATCGGAAATTTCTCGGTTGAGTTGGCCGAACATTTCTGGCGTTCGTTTGCCGAGAGCCTGCGCTGCAACCTGCACGTCGATCTCATACGCGGACGTAACACGCATCACATTTTGGAAGCGTCGTTCAAAGCCGTAGCCCGCGCTTTGCGGCAAGCAGTCGAAATTGATTCCCGTATCAAAGGAGTGTTGAGCACCAAAGGAACTCTCTCTAACGAGCCATGACGGACCTAGCCATCATTGATTACGGCGTGGGAAACCTGCGTTCGGTCGAGCGAGCTTTTGCCGCTACCGGCAGTCCCGCCCCCATAACTGATGACGCGTCGTTATTGCGTCAAGCGAAAGGCTTGGTGCTTCCTGGGGTAGGCGCATTCGCAGCTTGTATGAAGGCATTATCGTCTCGTGGCTTCGACGTGCTTGTCCGCGAGCGAGTAGTTGAAGGGACGCCGCTGCTCGGCATCTGCGTTGGTATGCAGATGCTGTTCGAAGAGTCAGAGGAGTTTGGTAATGCAACTGGCCTGGGCTTGATTCGTGGTCGAGTGCGACGCCTTCCGCGCGAGGAGGTTGTGCCTCAGGTCGGCTGGAATCAGATCAGGAAACGAAATCCTCATCCAATCTTGTCGCGGATCGAAGATGAGACGTTCTTCTACTTTGTGCACTCGTACTATTGCGATGTTGCTGACGAAACGATTGTGGTCGGCGAGACTGATTATGGCGTCACCTATCCTTCGGTGATCGGTAGCGGAGATTTGTGTGGAGTGCAGTTTCACCCGGAGAAGAGTCAGGCAGTCGGACTGCAGCTGCTTTCCAACTTTGCGCGCCGAGTCCGATTCAACATTTGGAATTAATTCAAGATGCTGGCGAAACGAGTCATTCCCTGTCTGGACGTTGATCGCGGACGCGTGGTCAAAGGGATTCGCTTTGTCTCGCTAGTTGATGCGGGCGATCCAGTGGTGCAAGCGAAAATTTACGATGAGCAAAATGCGGATGAACTCATCTTCCTCGACATTACAGCTTCGTCCGACAAAAGGGACATCATCATTGATTTGGTCCGTCGTGTCGCCGACGAAGTATTAATTCCGTTTACAGTTGGCGGTGGTCTGCGATCAAAGGAAGACGTTCGCGCTGTTCTACGAGCGGGTGCCGACAAAGTTTCACTCAACACTGCAGCAGTAGAGTGCCCGACCCTAATTGCTGTTGGTGCTGAGACTTTTGGCAGCCAGTGCATCATGGTCGCTATTGATGCCAAACGCCGTGACCCCAACGATCCTGCCAAAGGTTGGGAAGTCTACACGCATGGCGGGCGTCAGAACACAGACCGGGATGCTCTGGAATGGGCATTGCTGTGTGAAGGACTGGGAGCCGGCGAGATATTGCTTACCAGTATGGACCGGGACGGTGCAAAGGAAGGCTATGACATTGAACTTACCCGCACAGTATCTGATGCGGTGCGAATTCCGGTGATTGCTTCCGGAGGTGCGGGTAAGCTCCAACACTTTTATGAAGTGTTAACGGTGGGCGGCGCCAGCGCGGTTCTGGCCGCGTCGCTCTTTCATTTTGGCGAGTTCAAGATTACGCAAGTGAAAGATTATTTGCGCGAGCGAGGAGTAATGGTGAGATGAGTTTTGACCTCAACCAAATACGATTTGACGAGAGCGGACTAATTCCGGCGATCGTTCAGGATGCTCGCACGGGCGAAGTACTCACGCTCGCGTATATGAATGGCGAGAGCCTAAGGAAGACACTTGAAACATGCGAGACCTGGTTTTGGTCACGTTCGCGTTCCGAGCTTTGGCATAAGGGCGCGACCTCAGGTAATACGCAGCGCGTCGCTGCAGTACATCAGGACTGTGACAGCGATGCGTTGGTAGTCCAGGTTGAACCTGCCGGTCCTGCTTGTCACACGGGTAAGCGCTCCTGCTTTTACCGTGACCTTGAAGGCGAGGAGGTCGATGAGGCTGTTAAGGTCAACAATCTCGGGGCAGTCCTCAATGAACTTTACGATCTCATTGAGTCGCGACGAAGAGACCGGCCGGAAGGGTCATACACGACCTATCTATTCGAGCAGGGACTGGACAAGATCCTAAAGAAGCTGGGTGAAGAAGCCTGCGAGACGATCATTGCCGCGAAAAACGATGAGAAGGAACCTCTGATATCCGAGAGCGCCGACCTCCTCTATCACCTGATCGTCCTACTGGTAGGTCGCGGAGTATCACTCGACGAAGTCAAGGTTGAATTGATTTCACGTCGCACGAAGGGAGCGTCCTCCGACAGATGAGCCAGGGAAGCACCACAGAGCGGAAATCGCTGCTCGATTTTGCAGTGCGCCTGGCGCGCGAAGCCGGCGAAATTGCTAATCAATACTTCAAAGGTTCATTCGTCACAGAACGCAAAGCGGACGAATCACTGGTCACTAACGCCGATCGCGAAACTGAAGAGTATCTCCGGACTGCCATTGAGCAAGCCTTTCCAGACGACGGCATTCTGGGAGAGGAAGCAGTGGAACGAATCGGCACGTCCGGACGACGCTGGATAATTGATCCCATCGATGGCACCTATTCCTTTGTTCATGGCGTGCCCCTCTATGCCGTTTTGG
>WNFZ01014425.1_pt1 | contig 10083 bp, 10 predicted proteins | sample 5400081 | NCBI WGS metagenome assembly WNFZ01 (sample SAMN13153365, study PRJNA577476) | soil metagenome | isolation source: 80 cm soil or saprolite under grassland replicate 1 | place: USA:California | collected 2016-06-15
CAGGCGGAGGGCTATGCGCGCTACCGGCTGCGCTCCCGTTGGGAGGGGATGCTGGCGGCCAGCACCGTCATGGTCGAGGAGGTGATGGCGCTGACGCCACAGGCGCATGCCACGCTGTGGCGCTTCCTGCTGGACGTGGACCTGTCCGGGAACCTGGAGCTGTTCCACGGGCGTGTGGATGAGCCGCTCCGATGGCGTCTGGCCGATCCGCGCCGGTTGCGCACGACGTCGGTCAGCGACGCCGTCTGGGTGCGCCTGCTGGACCTGCCCGCCGCGCTGGAGGCACGCCGCTACGGCGTGGCCGATCGGCTGGTGCTGGAGGTGACTGACGCGCCGCGGCCACACGGCGGCGGGCGTTTCGCGCTCGCGGGCGGCCCGGACGGCGCCGAGTGCGTCCCGACCTCTGACGAGCCGGATATCGTGCTCGGCGCCGCCGAGCTCGGCGCCGCCTACCTCGGAGGGGTGCGCTTCAGCGTGCTCGCCGGAGCCGCCCTGGTCACCGAGCTGAGCGCCGGGGCGGTGGCACGGGCCGACCGCATGTTCGCCGCTGAGCGAGCCCCCTTCTGCTCGCGCGACTTCTGAGCAGCCGCGCAGCCAGGACAGCTACGCTGGGATGCGTCGGCGGTGTCGAGAGCCAAAGGAGAACGCTCGATGCTCTACGGGGAAGAACACGTCCGTCGGTACCGCGAGACGAACGGCGAGGTCGGCTACCTCTGGATGGGCGTGAAGACGCTGATCCTGACGACGATCGGCCGCCGCAGCGGCGACCCGCGTCCCAAGCCGCTCATCCTCGGCCAGGATGGTGACGCCTACGTCGTCGTCGCCTCCAAGGGCGGCGCCCCGCACCACCCAGACTGGTACCTCAACCTCGTCGACCACCCTGAGGTCGAGGTGCAGGTGAAGGGAGACCGCTTCCGCGCCCACGCCCGCACCGCGGTCGCGGACGAGCGGGAGCGCCTGTGGAAGCTGATGACCGGAATCTGGCCAGCCTACGACGAGTACCAGGAGAAGACGGACCGCCAGATTCCGGTCGTGGTGCTCGAGCGCGCGTAGCGTCAGGTCGATCGCGGTTCGGCCCTGCCTCGGTCAGAGCTCCTCGGACGCCGCCACCTCGGCGGGGCTGGGGCTGATCGCCTTGCCGGTGTCACGGTCGAAGAAGCGGAAGCGGGCGGGGTTCACCGACAGGCGAGCCCGGCGGCCGGGCCTCGCGGCCGTGCGCGCGTCCACCGCGGCCGTGAACACGGAGGTCCCTTCGGCGGCGAGCAGCGGGATCGGCGTGCTCGCGGCCTCCTGGTCCTCCTGCACCCCCTCGACCTGCACGGGCGGGGCCTCCACCGTGAACAGAAGGTGCACCTCGGAGCCCAGGTCCTCGGTCACGTCGGCGGTCACCTCGATGGTGGGGCGCCGCTCGTCGTGCCACACCTCCGCGTCCTCGAAGTCCGACGGGCGGATCCCGAGAATGACCGAGCGGCCCCGGTACGGGCCCAGGTCGGCCTCGGACGGGACCGGCAGCCGGAAGCTCCCGAACTCGAGCTGGTCGCCGTTGACCCTCGCCTCGACCAGGTTCATCGACGGCGAGCCGATGAACCCGGCCACGAACAGGTTGGCGGGGTGGTGGAAGAGCATCTGCGGCGTGTCCACCTGCTGCAGCGCGCCGTCGCAGAGCACCGCCACCCGGTCGCCGAGGGTCATGGCCTCGACCTGGTCGTGGGTCACGTAGACGATCGTGGTCCCGAGCCGCTCGTGGAGCCGCGCCAGCTCGGCGCGCATCTGCACCCGCAGCTTGGCGTCCAGGTTGGAGAGCGGCTCGTCCATCAGGAACGCCTGCGGCTCGCGCACCATCGCGCGGCCGATCGCGACCCGCTGGCGCTGCCCGCCGGACAGGTCGGAGGGCTTGCGCGCGAGGTAGTCGAGCAGCGCGAGGATCTCGGCCGCCCCGGTCACGCGCTCCTTCACCTTGGCCTTGGGCGCGCGGCGCAGGCGCATCCCGAAGCCGATGTTCTGCTCGACGGTCATGTGCGGGTACAGGGCGTAGTTCTGGAACACCATGGCGATGTCGCGGTCCCTGGGCTTCTCGTCGGTGACGACCCGCTCGCCGATGGTGATCTCGCCCCCGGTGACATCCTCGAGGCCGGCGATCATGCGCAGGATCGTGGTCTTGCCGCAGCCGGACGGCCCGACCAGCACCATGAACTCGCCGTTCTGGATCTCCAGCGCGACGTCGCGCACCGCCTGAACCCCGCCCGGAAACTCCTTGCTCACGTGCTCAAGGACGATTCTGCCCACTTGGAACCTCCTTGAGTGGTCGCTCCTGGATGCCGGTGAGGCGCTCGTGGGTGAGGGACTCCCGCAGCCGCCGGGCCGCCTCGGGGGGCGCGCCGAGCCGGTCGAGGCCGAGCAGGGCGGCCCCGACCACCGGCGGCGTGGTCACCTGCCTGAGCCTGGCCGTCGGCGCGACCGCCGCGATCCCGGCGCTGATCCGCTCGAGGAAGGCGGGGTCGTCGCGGTGGAACAGCCCACCGCCGAGGACCACGTCCACGTCCCGGTCGGCCAGGCCGAGCCGGCGGATCGCCGCCCCCACCATCGTGACCACCTCGTCCGCCTGCCGCCCGATGATGGCCGCGGCGGCCTGGTCGCCGGCCTCGGCAGCCGCGAACACCAGCGGGGGCAGCTCCCGCACGCGGTCCTCGTCGACCCGCCCGAGGTAGATCGCCTCGACGACGGCCAGCGCCGTGGGCAGCCTGAAGTACTGGGGGACCAGGCGCTCAAGGGCCGAGCGCGGCCCGCGGCCGTCCTCGCTGCGCAGCGCGGCGCCGACGGCGGCCACGCCGATCAGCTGGCCGCCACCCCAGTCCCCCGACAGCGGGCCGAGGGCCGGGAAGCGCGCCTCGGCGCCGTCCGGGCCGACGCCGGCGCAGTTCATGCCCGCCCCGACCACGACGCCCACTCCCCACGTCCGCTCGGTCCCCGAGCGCAGCACGGCGAAGACGTCGTTGCGCAGGAGGTCGTCCCGCGCCCAGCCACGCCCGGCGATCGCGGGCGCGAGGATCGCGTCGTCGGCCGGCAGGTCCAGGCCGGCCAGGCACCAGACCCCGATCTGGGCGAGCGGCCGCTCCGCCGGGTCCAGGCCGCCGGCGTCACGGCAGGCCGCCGCGATCAGCGCCTCGAGCGCCTCCATCGCGCCCTGGACCCCGAGCGCCTGGTGTGAGGCGCCGGGGCCTCTGGCCGCCCCGAGCACCTCGCCGCCGCCGCCCACGAGGGCGATGTCGGTCTTGGAGTTGCCGCCGTCCACGGCGAGGATCGCGACGTCGGTCACCGTAGAATAAGGAAACCTTCCTAACCGACCCATGATTAGGAATAATAGCAGCCGCGATCCGAGCGACAAGGGGGTGCACGGCGCATGGGCCTGAAGATCGCGGTGGTCGGGGGTGGCAGCACCTACACCCCGGAGCTGGTGCATGGCTTCGCCGTCCGCGCGGCGCAGCTCCCCATGGACGCACTGGTCCTGCTCGACCCGGATCCCGAGCGCCTGCAGGTGGTCGGCGGTCTCGCCCGCCGCATGCTTCGGCGGGTCGGCTTCGGCGGGCGCCTGACCCTGACCGGGCCCCTGCCCCTGGAGTTCGGCTGCATCGGCCAGGAGACCACCGGGCCCGGCGGCTTCGCCAAGGCGCTGCGGACGGTGCCGGTCGTGCTCGAGCTGGCCGAGGAGACCGCGCGCCGAGCTGCTCCGGGCGCCTGGTTGGTGGACTTCACCAACCCGGTCGGGATCGTCACCCAGGCCCTGCTCGACGAGGGTCACCGCGCCGTGGGCCTGTGCAACGTGGCCATCGGCGTCCAGCGCCGGCTCGCCGCGCACTTCGGTGTCGAGCCGGACCGGGTGCAGCTGGAGCACGTCGGGCTGAACCATCTCTCGTGGGTGCGGGCGGTCCGGATCGACGGCGTCGACCGCCTGCCAGAGCTGCTGGAGCGCGACGGCGAGGCGGTCGCGGCCGATGTCGAGCTGCCGCTCGAGCTGGTCCGCCTGCTCGGCGCCATCCCTTCCTACTACCTGCACTACTACTACCTGACCGGCGAGGTGTTCGAGGAGCAGCGGCGCCGCCCCTCCCGAGCCGAGCAGGTCATGGCGATCGAGCGGGAGCTGCTGGACCTGTACCGCGACCCGGCGCTCGACACCAAGCCGGAGCTGCTGGAGCGGCGCGGCGGCGCCTTCTACAGCGAGGCCGCCGCCCAGCTGATCGCCTCGCTCCACGCCGGCAGCGGCGACGTGCAGGTCGTCGACGTCCGCAACGACGGGGCGCTCCCGGACCTCCCCGCCGACGCCGTCGTCGAGGTCCCGGCGCGCATCGACGCGGACGGCGCCCACCCGCTGCCCCTCGCCCCGCTCGCCTCCGAGCTGCTCGGCCTGGTCCAGCAGATGAAGGCGTACGAGCGCCTGACCGTCGCGGCCGCCCGCAGCGGCGACCGCGCCATCGCCATCGAGGCGCTGCTCGCCAATCCCCTGGTCAGAGAGTACCAGGTCGCCGTCCCGCTTCTGGATGCGCTGCTGCGGGGCAGCCGCGCCTACCTGCCCAGGTTCTTCCCCGGCTGATCGGCGCCGGACGCCTCCTGATCCCGGGGTTGACTTCCATGCCGCCGCGCCATAAATAATTGGGGAGGCAGGAAAGCTTCCTAACTATAGCAGGGAGGCGCCTTGGCAGAACTGCCGCTCACGGCGGGCACGCCAAGCCTGCTGCGCGCGATCAACGCCCGCACCATCCTCGAGCTGGTGCAGCACAGCGGCCCCATCTCGCGGGCCCAGGTGGCCCGCGACAGCGGCCTGTCCAAACCGACCGTCTCGCTCGGCCTGGCCGCGCTCCTGGAGGCCGGGCTGGTCCGCGAGGTGGGCCGCTCCAGCGGGGGCCGCGGCCCGACCGCGGTGCTCTACGAGCTGAACCCGGAAGCCGGCTGGGTGGCGGGCATCGACGTCGGCCGCTACTGGGTGCGCGCGGCCCTCGTCGACATCACCGGGAACATCGTGGCCCGCCGCGACGCGCGGGCCAGGGTCTCCAGCGCCCGCACCCTCATCGGCCAGATCGGCGCGCTCGCCCGCGACCTCGCCGGCGACGCCGGGATCCGCTGGGATCAGGTGAGCCACGTCACCGTCGGCAGCCCTGGCGTGTTCGAGCCGACGCGCGGTGCGGTCATCCTCGCCCCCAACCTGCCGGGCTGGGGTCGTCACGGCATGGTCGAGGCGCTTCGCGCCGAGCTCGGCAGCCGCATCGGGGTCGAGAACGACGTGAACCTGGCCGCGGTCGGCGAGCGCTGGAAAGGCCTCGGCCAGGGCGTGCGCAACTTCGGCTTCCTCTCCGTCGGAACCGGTGTCGGCGTGGGCCTGGTGCTCGGCGGCGAGCTGTACCGCGGCTCCAGCGGCGCGGCCGGTGAGGTCGGCTACCTGCCGATCGGCGTCGACCCGCACAACCGTCAGGTCCGCCGCCGCGGCGCGTTCGAGGAGGCCACCAGTGGCATGGGCGTGGTGCGCATCGCGCGGGAGGCCGGCATGAACGGCCCACTCACGCCAAAGAAGGTGTTCGCCCTTGCGCGGAGAGGCGACCCGCTGGCCCGGCGGGTGGTCGAGACCGAGGCGCAGCGCATCGCGCTCGGCCTCGCCGTGGTGATCGCGGTGGTCGACCTGGAGCTGGTCATCCTCGGCGGCGGCGTCGGCGGCAACGCCGACCTGCTGCTCGAGCCGGTCGAGCGGGAGCTGCGCGAGCTGTCGCCGCTGCGGCCGCGGCTCGCCGCCTCGGCACTCGGCGACGACGCCGTGCTGCAGGGCGCCGTGGCCACCGCGCTGGCCGCGGCCCAGGACCGGCTCTTCGACCCCGCGCGCATGCTCGACCGGAAAGAACTCGTGATCTGATGCTCTGAAAGGAGCCTCATATGAGACGACGGCTCATCGCCCTGACCGCACTGGCGCTGCTCGCCGCCGCCTGCACGGCGGGGGGTGGCTCCTCCGAGCCGGTGCAGACGCTCAGCTCCAACGCCAGCCACGCTCCGCTCACGCTCACCGTGTGGAGCAACTTCACCTCGCGCGAGCACAAGGTCACCACCGACGCGATGAATCTGGCCCACCAGAAGTACCCGTGGATGACGATCAAGCACGTCGGCGGCAAGGAAGACGCGCCGATCGAGCGGGCGATCAGCGGTGGGAACCCCCCGGACGTGGCGATCTCGTTCACGCCGGACAACGCCGCCAAGTACTGCCAGACGGGGGCGTGGCAAGACCTGAACCCGTACCTGCAGGCCGACAAGATCGACAAGAGCGCGGTCTGGCCGTCGGGCGTGTCCAGCTACACCTCCTTCGAGAACAAGCAGTGCGCGCTGCCGATGCTGACCGACGCGCAAGGCCTGTACTACAACGTCGACCTGCTCAAGAAGCACGGCTTCAGCCAGCCGCCGAAGACGGTCAGCCAGCTCACCGACATGGCCAAGAAGCTGACCGAGTACAACTCGGACGGCAGCATCAAAGTGGCCGGGTTCGTCCCGCTGTTCGGGTTCTACCAAACCCAGCAAATGCCGAACATCCTCGCCCACGCGTTCGGGGCCAAGTGGTATGACGAGTCGCTCAAGCCCACCATCTCCTCCGACCCCAACTGGGCCAAGATGCTGCAGTGGCAGAAGTCGCTGGTCGACGCCATCGGCTACAGCAAGCTGCAGAAGTTCGCCGCGTCGCTGGGCGGCAGCGACTCGGAGTTCTCCGCGCAGAACGGCTTGGAGACCGGCAAGATCGCCATGATGGTCGACGGCGAGTGGCGGAACGCGTTCATCGCGGCTGACAAGTCCAAGGTCAACTACGCCACCGCGCCGTTCCCGGTCGACGACGCCCAGGGCGACCTGTACGGCACGCAGATGGTCGGCGGCACCATCGCCGGCATCCCCAAGGGCGTGAAGCATCCGGCCGAGTCCTGGCTGCTGCTCAAGTTCATGACCACCGACACCAACTACCTCACCACCATCGCGCACGGCCTCAAGAACGTGCCGAGCACGTTCGACTCGCTGAAGGACCCGGTGCTGCAGAACGACCCGCACTTCAAGACGTTCATGGACATCTTCCAGAACCCCAAGTCGAACTTCAAGCCAATCACCCCGATCGGGATCACCGACGTCAACCTGTTCCTCACCTTGGCCCAGAAGTGGCAGGCGGGCAAGGTGAGCGACCTGGCCGGCGGCCTCAAGGCGCTCGATAGCCAGATCAGCAAGCAGCAGACGCTCGGGTAGGGAGGAACGACATGGCCACCGTCGCGAAGCGGCCGGCGGCCGCTCCCGAACGGGCCGGTGCCGCTGAGCGCCGCCGCCGGCGGCGGCGCTCAGCCTGGCGCCGGCAGTGGGTCGCGCTGGCGTTCATGGCGCCGTGGATCATCGGGTTCAGCGCGTTCTACGTGTACCCGATGGCGTCGAGCCTGTACTTCTCGTTCACCAAGTACGACATCCTGAGCCAGCCGAGGTGGGTCGGCCTCAGCAACTACCGCTTCATGTTCACCAGCGACACGCTGTTCTGGGTGTCGCTGCGCAACACGCTCTGGATCATCGTGTTCCTGGTGCCGCTCCAGGTGATCTTCGCGATCGCGACCGCCACGGTGCTGACCAGGGTCAAGCGCGGGCTCACCCTCTACCGGACGATCTTCTTCCTGCCCTCGATGGTCCCGCTGGTGGCGGCGGCGCTGGGCTTCATCTACCTGCTCAACCCGGCCGGGCCGATCAACCGCATCCTGCACCTGCTGCACCTGCCGGAGCCGCTGTGGTTCGTGGACCCGCGCTACACCAAGCCGGGCCTGGCGCTGATCGGCCTGTGGGGCATCGGCCAGATGATGATCATCTTCCTCGCCGCGCTGCTCGACGTTCCAAGCCAGCTCTATGAGGCCGCCGAGATCGAGGGGGCGAACCCCTGGCAGCGGTTCCGCCACGTGACCCTGCCGATGATCTCCCCGGTGATCTTCTTCTCGGTGATCATCGGGATGATCCAGGGCTTCCAGTACTTCACCCAGGCCTATGTGATCTCCAGGGCGGGCGATCAGACCCATCCCGTCGGCTTCCCGCAGGACTCGCTGCTGTTCTACTCGAGCCACCTGTACCAGCAGGGCTTCGAGGGCTTCCACATGGGCTACGCCGCCGCGCTCTCCTGGGTGATGTTCATCGTGACCATGGCCTGCACCATCTTGCTCATCCGCAGCTCGCGCCGGTGGGTGCACTATCAGGGAGGGTTCCGGTGAGCGCCGTGACCACTCGCGGGACGGCCGCCACCTCGACCGCGGTGGCGCGCCGGCCGCTGCCGCCCGCGATCCGGCGGCGCCGCTTCCTGTTGGCGGTCGCCAACCACTCGGTGGCGATCGCGCTGTCGCTTGCGTTTCTGCTGCCGTTCCTGTTCATCGCGGCGACAGCGCTGATGACCAACCAGCAGATGCTCTCGCCCAACATCTGGCCGCACCCGTTCGTGTGGTCGAACTTCAAGACGGTATTCCATTCCTTCCCGTTCGTGCGCTACACCCTGAACACGGTCACCTATGCGGGGCTCGCCACCATCGGGGTGCTGCTCTCCTGCACGCCGGTGGCCTACGCCCTGTCGCGCCTGCGGTGGCGCGGGCGACAGGTCGCCTTCATGCTGGTGCTCTCGACCCTGATGCTGCCGCCGCAGGTCACGATCGTGCCGCTGTACGTGATCTTCGTGCGCCTGCACTGGGTCGGGTCGCTCAAGCCGCTGATCGTGCCGCTCTTCTTCGGCGATGCCTTCACGATCTTCCTGCTGCGCCAGTTCTTCATGACCATCCCGCAGGAGCTGTCCGACGCCGCCCGCGTCGACGGCGCGAGCGAGCTGCAGATCCTGACCAGGGTGATCGTGCCGCTCGCCAAGCCGGCGCTGGCCGCGGTGGCGCTGTTCCAGTTCCTCTACTCCTGGAACGACTTCTTCAACCCGCTGCTGTACGCCGGCAGCAACCCCGACTCGTGGACCCTCGCGGTGGCCCTGCAGCAGTTCACCGCGCTGTCACGAGGGGTGCTGTGGAACTTGCAGATGGCGGCGTCGCTGCTGTTCATGCTGCCGGTGATCATCATCTTCTTCTTCGCTCAGAAGGTGTTCGTCGAGGGGATCACGCTGACCGGGGTCAAGGGGTGACGGCACCCGCGCGCGCGAGCGCGAGGTGGCTTGACGACCCGCGGCGGCGGGGAGAGGCTCCAGGCAACCTCAGTCGCCAGTCACCGAGCGAAAGGGAGTCCGATGGCGGACAGCGTGTACCGATTCACCGAGGTCGTGGGGACCAGCACCGAGTCGTGGGAGAAGGCCGCCGCCCTGGCTGTCGAGACGGCCGCCAAGTCGCTCCGTGACCTGCGCGTCGCCGAGGTCGCCCAGCTCGACATGGTGATCGAGGACGGGCGGGTTGCCGCCTACCGGGCCAAGGTCAGCATCTCCTTCAAGCTCGAGTCGCACGACTGACGGCCTCGGCACGCCACGGCGGGCAGGACCCCTGCCCTGCCCGCCGTGGAGACCGGTGGTAGCGTTGCCGTTGCTGTGGTATGCCCATCCGCCGACCAGGGTGCGACCCGGTCCTTCGCTGGAGGCCTCCCGATGAGCGCTGACAACCCACCCCTCCGGGACGACGACATCTCCACCTCGCGAGGCGGCTCCACCGGGCCGCGGAGCGACGCCGCCGACGCCGCCGACACCACCGGTGGTGACGCGGACGGCAGCGACGCGGACGGCACCGACCGCGAGGATGGCGTGGACGGCAGCGACGTCTCGGACAGCGGTTCCGGTGGCAGCGACGCCGATGGGACCGATACCGATGGTGACGACTCGGACGGGACCGATGCCGACGGAGCCGATGTCTCGGACAGCGGCTCCGGTGGTGGCGATGCCGACGGCAGCGACCGGTAACGCGCTGCGCCGCTGCGTCGGCGACCCGGAGCGGTTCGTCCGCGACCAGTGGGCCCGTGCCCCGCTTTACCGGACGCGGGACACGCCGGACGGCTTCGCCGATCTGTTCGGCCTGGCCGACGTCGATCACCTGGTGGCCGCCGGGTCCCTGCGCACCCCGGCCTTCCGCATGGTCAAGG
>WNFZ01007062.1_pt1 | contig 10082 bp, 7 predicted proteins | sample 5400081 | NCBI WGS metagenome assembly WNFZ01 (sample SAMN13153365, study PRJNA577476) | soil metagenome | isolation source: 80 cm soil or saprolite under grassland replicate 1 | place: USA:California | collected 2016-06-15
CCCGACAATGGTGAACAGGACACCGGCGAGCTTCGCCCCGGTGAGCCGTTCGTGGCCGAGCCCCGCCGCGAGGACCATCGTCAGCAGCGGCAACGTGGCGAAGATCAGGGCCGCGCGGGCCGACGGGACGAACCGGAGCCCGTAGTTCAGCAACGCGATCAGGATGCCGAACTGGGTGATCCCGAGGAGCCCGATGGGCAGCAGGTCACGCCGCTCGAACCGGGCGCGCGGGGCGGACAGCAGGACGGCCGGGAGCAGGCAGCAGAAGCCGATGACGTAGCGCAGGAGCGCCAGCGACGCCGGCCCGGTCTGATCGACGACGAACCGCGTGGCGACCATGGCCGAGCCGACCTGGACGCCGGTGGCGGCCGCCGCCAGCGCGGGGAGGAGCCTCACCCCCGAACATTCCGCGGCCGGCTCGGCAATCACAGCGTCAACTCCCAGGTCTCGCCGACCAGGTCGTGCCCGAAGCTGTGGTGCGGCTCCTCCCGGACCAGGTGAAAGCCGGCCTCCTCATAGAGGTGTCGGGCGGCGTGCAGCACGCTGTTGGTCCACAGCGTGACCTTCCGGTAGCCCACCTGCCGCGCAAAGCGCAGGCATTCGCTCACCAGGCGGGCGCCGATGCCCAGCCCGCGCGCCTTCGGCTCGACCAGCAGCAAGCGCAGCTTGCCCACCGTCTTCGAGTGCTTGACGAGGAACACGGAGCCGACGATCTCGCCGTCCTTCTCCGCGAGCCAGCAGCGTTCCCGCTTCGGGTCGTAGTGCTGGATGAACTTCGCCACGATGGCCGCGACCAGCGCCTCGAACTGCTCGTCCCAGCCGTATTCCTGCGCATAGAGCGCCCCGTGGCGATGGACGACCCAGCCCATGTCGCCGGGCCGGTGGGGCCGGAGGAGGTAGGGGGCGGCGCGCTCGCGTCGGGCGCCGAAGAGCTCCTCGATGGCGCGCATCGCCTCGATCAGGCGGCCTTGCCAGGCCGCGGGCAGCTCGCTCAGCATCGCGCCGATCTCGTCGCGCGACCGGGCGTCGATGGTCGCGAAGGCACCCCGCCCCTTGCGGGTCAGCCACAGGAGGCTCTGCCGGCCGTCGGTCGCCAAGGACTTCCGGGCGACGAGCCCGCGCGTCCCGAAGCCGCGCAGGATGCGACTGAGATATCCGGCGTCCAGCCCCAGCTCCTTGCCGAGCTCGGTCGCGGTGGGCTTCTCGCGGTGGGCCAGCTCGTAGAGCACGCGCGCCTCGGTCAGGGAGAATGGGCTCCGCAGCAGCCCTTCGTGCAGGACGCCGATCTGCTTGGTGTAGAAGCGGTTGAAGCGCCGCACGGCTGCCACGCGCTGATCGAAGTCGCTTTCGGCCACCGTCGTCACCCCCCGCTCCGTCGTGAGGACCACGAGCGCGAATGGATGACAGTGTCAAATATCTACTTGACCTTGTCAAGTAACGACACCGCCCCGCCCCCTTCCGGCGCGGGTCGCGGACGCTGCCGATCACGGGGCCGAGGGCGGTCAGGCGAAAGCCAGCGCGACGGTGAAGCCCACGGCGCCCGGCGGCGCGGGCCGCGCCGAACACGATCGGCGCACCCCCCAGTCCGTCCGAGCCCGAAATCCGCGCTTTGTAATGTTCTTCCCGGAACTGTGCACGGGTGACGTGACGCATCGCTCCAAGCATCGTCGAAGGGCAGGCGCGCTCGCTGCGCTCGGCCGCGTCCCGTGTTTTTCCCGCGATGACGCGACGATGCCGCGCGCGGGCGCCGCGCGAGACGCCGGCGGTCCGACATCTTGTAGGCTCACGCGCAGCGTCGTGGCGTATCTTGCCGTTGACACGATCGCACCGCCGGCGCGACGCTGGGTGAGCATTCGTCGGGAGTCGGTCGGTACAGCCGAGCGGGAGTAGACCCCATGAAAGAAGTCGTGAACATGGCACCACAGAAGCTGGCTCACCTCCATCAGTGCCCGTGGCAGAATGTCACCGAGCCGGGGGCGTACGTGGAAGTCGGTACGGGCGACCTGTACCGCTTTCCCCACGAGGCGCTCATCCAGGGCTCGTCGCCAGTGATCCGCAGAGAGACGCTGGAGCCACCGATCCTCGTGCAGCTCTCGAGGGACCCGTTCATCACCACCTTCGAAGCGAGGATGCTGGCAGCGGAGCACAACATCAAGCCCAACTTCTAACCCACTGGAAGCCGAGCCAACCGCTAGACGTTGACGTTCAGGTAGGCTCACTCTTACCGGAACCACAATCGGGCTCCGCCGTCCAGGCTCCCGACGAATGCGCATGAAACGTGAGAGAGGTGCGGTGTCCACGAGGCGGGTCTGGCGAGTGATGGAGGGAGGCGGGTCGAGTCGCGTCGGCGCGGGCGACGCCCGAGGGCATCAGCGCCGCCACTTCTTCACCGTCACCACGGTGCCCTTGCCCGACTCCGACACGAGGTCGAACTCGTCCATCATCTGCCTGACCCCGGGCAGGCCGAGGCCGAGTCCGCCCGAGGTGGAGTAGCCGCGCCGCAGGACCTGCTCCACGTCCCGGATCCCGCTCCCCTTGTCCCGGGCGGTGATCTCCAGTCCACGCCGGTCTCCTTGCTCGGCCAGCGTCATCACGATCTCGCCGGTCCTGGCGTAGAGCACGATGTTGCGCGCGAGCTCCGAGATCGCCGTGGCCACGATCGTCGCGTCGCCGGAGGAGAAGCCGACGAGCATGGCCAGCGCCCGGCCCTCCTGCCGGGCGGTCACGACGTCCACATCGCGCTCGATGCGCACCCGGACCTTCCCGGCCGGGGGTGACGGCGTCATCGCGCGCGCCTCGCCCTCGTCCACGCCCTGTCGGCCAGGCCGGGGATGCGCCGCGGCCAGAGGCCCGGGGCGATGGGTGTCGGCTGGACGGAGGCGACGCGGCAGGATCTTGCCTCGACAAGCGGCATCTGCATCGCTCCGCCTTCCCTCCGGCCATCGCGCAGGGCCGGACGCCGGCAGGACTCGTGACGCGCAACCCGCCGGGCGACCTGTAGGCCTACACCGCGCCCCTGATCTCCCGCCTGCCCACACCGTAGCGGCCGGAGGGAGAGCGGACAATCAGGTGAATGCCAGAACCGGAGCCGTGGAAAACGCCTGATCGGAGGAGGCAGACACCTGAGCGGGAGCGTCGTCGTGTCCCGCCCGTCAGGGCTCGACGAGGCCGCGTCGGACGGCGTGGCGGACGAGGCTGGCCGTCTCGTGCATGCCGAGCTTGCGCATGATCCGGGTGCGATGCGAATCGGCCGTCTTCATGCTGATCCCGAGCACCCGGCCGATCTCCTTCGTCGTCTTCCCCTCGGCGACCAGCTGAAGCACCTCGCGTTCCCGCCCGGTCAGCGGATCGGGCGGCAGCTCGGTCTTCGTCAGGTACGCCGCCACGACCGCCGGCGAGATCCCGGGGCTGAAGTACGTCTTGCCCAGTGACACCTCGTTGATGGCGTGCACGAGATCAGCGCCGGCCTGGCTCTTGAGCACGTAGCCCTTGATCCCGGCCCGCAGCGCGGAGATGACGTACGAGTCCTCGGTATGCGCCGTCAAGGCGACCACCTTGCCACCGGGCATGGCAAGGCAGATCTCGCGCGCCGCCTCGAGTCCGTTGAGCCGGGGCGCGCTCAGGTCGAGCACGGCGACGTCCAGGGGCACGGTCTCGGCGAGCCGGATCGCGTCGCGGCCGTCCGAGGCCTCGCCGACGACCTCGAACTGCTCACGCTCCAGCAAGACCCTCAGCCCCTCGCGGACCAGTTCGTGATCGTCGACCAGCAGAATCCGCACCGACATCGCCTACCTCCACCTCGCAGGTCAAAGCCCGGGCACGACGCGCCGGATCGTCGGCAGCAGGTCGCTCCGGAGCGTCTTCTTGAGCACGAAGCCGTCGGCGCCGCAGGCGGCGGCCGCCCTCCGGTACGCCCTCTCGCCGTGAATCGTCACCACGATGATTCTCGACTCGGGTTCTTCCGCCTTGATCCGGCGGATCGCCTCGAGACCTCCAACGCGCGGCATGCCGATGTCCATGAGGACGACATCCGGCCGCCGATCGCGCGCGAGGCGCACGGCCTCCTCGCCATCGACGGCCTCGCCCACCACCTGAACCTTGGCCTCCCCTTCCAGCAAGCGCTTCACATGCTCTCGAAACCCGGGGTCATCGTCGGCGATGAGGATGGTCAGGGCATGTCGGAGCACCTTCATACTCGATCGCCCCCTTTCATCGTCGCACTAGCGCGCCGTCCAGAGGGATCCACCGTCGTGTGCAAACTCATTCACATCGTCCTCGCGGGGACGCCGTGCGGTAAATAGGGTGGACCCCCGGGGTCGGGCCCGGAAATCACCTGAACGGGGCCGCCCTGCCGCGGCCGGACGAGCGGCAGGCCACGCTGCCGGCGGGTCCGGCGGCGGGACGCCTGTGGACGGGGACCGGGGAAAGATGCCCGCGAGCGCGCTCGCCGCGTGGACGAAGGCGATGGCGGGCGGGAAACTGCCGTCAGCGACCGTCGAGGTCGAAGGCCTCGGCGAAGCGGCGATAGGCCTCGAGCGGGTCGCCGTACTTGCGGTGCCCGGCGGTGTGCTTGGCGCTGGCCAGGAGCAGTCGATCGCGGTCGGTGGCCGTGGAGTGGAGGTAGTCCTCGAGCAGGCAGAGCCCGAGCTCCTGGTTGTGGGGGTCGTTCCCGAGCTTGCACGCGGCCGTGGCCAGCAGGTGCAGGAGGGGGGCACGATCGAAGCCGCCCTTCAGGTAGGCCGCGGTCAGGCCCACCGCCTCGTCGGCCCGGAGAGCGAGGAGCGTCTCGTCCAGGCGCGCCAGCATCTGGCCGGATGACAAGGACTCCGTCCCCGGCGGCGGTGTGATGGCCCGCGGGCCGTTGTCCGGCGTGTTGGCCTGGTGCTCGGCCGCCCGGTTGATGAAGGAGGCGGCCACGAACAGGAGCTTCAACCGGTGCGGGTGCTCGAAGGTATCGTAGAACCACCCGAGCGTATTGCAGTACTCGAAGCCGTGCTGCGCCATCGAGAAGTTGTTCGGGTGGCCCGTCTCGAGGATCACCTGCGCGGAGGCGACCTGGATCGCATCGAGGATCCGCCGCGCTCCCCGGCCCGCCTTGAGCAGCGCCACCAGCGCCTCGATGACGGAGGGCTCCCGCTGGCGGACGATCGCGTCGATCAGCATCGCCTCCTCGGCCGGGGTGAGGGGCGCCTCCTGACGGAGCAGCTCCTGATCGCGACCGTCGAGCAGGTTCTGGACGATGTTGCAGCCCATCTCGTAGGTCGAGTACCAGCGCGGGCCCACCGCCATGTCCGGCACGCCGGCATAGAGCACGCTGTGGGCCGTCTCCCAGCCCAGCGCCTCGCCCAGCTCGATGGTGGCGCGAGCACGGTAGGACTTGTGGCCGGTCGTGTAGGAGCGGTTGTGGAGCATCCGGTCCTGCACGTCGATCAATCCGGCGAAGGCCAGCTGGGCCAGCACCTCCCGTCGGTTCGGCACGTCTTCCATCAGCCCGAGGAACACCCGGTACGAGGTGAGCACCTCGCCGCGTTGGACGAGCGTGAGCCAGTGGTTGAGACGCTCGCGGAGCGAGCCGTCGACCGGGAGCGGCGTCTGGTCGGGCCAGTGCACCTCGGGCATCGGCGGCGACTGGTTCACGGCGATGTCGTACAGGCGGGTGTAGTGCCCGGGCGCCCGGCCCAGGAGCTGGTTCCACGGATCGAGACCCGTCGGCAGGTACCAGACGGTCTGGGCCAGGGGGAGCAGGCGCAGCCCGGGCTGGACCAGCGACATGAGCGGCAGGCAGACGCGCTCGCTCAGCAGGCAGTGATCGTTGTTCACGAACTTGACGACGCCGTCGTCGAGACGCTGATGGTAGGGCACATGGGTGTACGGCGCGTGGATCCGCACGGTCTCCCGCACGATCTCGGTGACGGGCCGCCCCTGCTTCAAGAGCCCGTACAGCACCAGGCCGGCGCCGATCTGGTCGCGCCCGAGGATCCGCTCCTCCAGGCGCGCGTACTCGACGGCGGGCGCTCTCTCGCTGATGACTCCGGCCGTCGTTGCCATGGGGATCAGCCCCCCAGGAAGCCCTTGCCGGCGTCGGCAAGCCGGTCCAGGAGCGGCGCGGGCGTCCAGAAGGCATCGCCCGTCTGTTTCTTGAACGCGAGCATCCGGTCGCGCAGGGCCCGGAGGCCGATGGCATCGGCCCAGAACATGGGACCGCCGCGGTAGACGGGCCAGCCGTAGCCGTACACCCAGATGACGTCGATGTCACTCGCCCGGATGGCGATCTTCTCCTCGAGGATCTTGGCGCCCTCGTTGACCATCGGGTAGAGCAGCCGCTCCCGGATCTCCTCGTCCCCGATGTGCCGGCGCACGATGGACTGCTCGGCCGCCACCTCGGTGATGATCTTCTCCACGTCGGGATCGGGGATGGGCGTGCGGTCGCCCTTGTCGTAGCGGAAGTAGCCGGCGCCTGTCTTCTGGCCGAAGCGCCCCAGCTCGCAGATGCGGTCGGCGACCGGCGACTTCACGCCGCGGCCCTTGCGGATGCGCCAGCCCACGTCGAGGCCGGCGAGGTCGCCCATGGCGAACGGCCCCATCGGGAAGCCGAAGTCGGTGAGGACCTTGTCGACCTGGTGCGGGAGCGCGCCCTCCAGGATGAGCTTCTCCGCCTGGAGGCCGCGCTGGTGGAGCATGCGATTGCCGACGAAGCCGTAGCAGACGCCCACCAGCACCGGCACCTTGCCGATGCGCCGGCCGACCGCCATCGCCGTCGCGACCGTCGTCTTCGAGGACCTGGCCCCGCGCACGTTCTCGAGCAGGCGCATGACGTTGGCGGGACTGAAGAAGTGCGTGCCGATGACGCTCTCCGGCCGCCGGGTGGCCGAGGCGATCTCGTCGACGTCGAGGGTGGAGGTGTTGGTGGCGAGCACGGCGTCGGGCTTGGCGATGGCGTCGAGCCTGGCGAAGACCTCCTTCTTCATCGGCATCTCCTCGAACACGGCCTCGATGACGATGTCGGCGTCGGCGACGGCGTTCCAGTCGGTGGTCCCCTGGATGAGCGCCATCCGCTTCTCGACGTCGGCCGGCGTGATCCGGCCGCGGGACGCCGTCGCCTCGTAGTTCCGGCGGACGATGCCGAGGCCGCGGTCGAGGGCGTCCGGGGCCACCTCGACCACGGTGACGGGGATGCCCGCATTGGCGAAGTTCATGGCGATCCCGCCGCCCATCGTCCCCGCCCCGATCACCGCCGCCTTCCTGATCTCCCGGGCCGGCGTGTCGGCGGGCACGTCGGGGATCTTGGCCGCCTCGCGCTCGGCGAAGAAGAAGTAGCGCTGGGCCTTCGACTCCGGCGAGTCGAGGAGCTCGAGGAAGAGCTCGCGCTCGCGCTTGAGCCCCTCGTCGAAGGGCAGGGTGACGGCCGCCTCCACGGCCTTGATGCAGTTCTCGGGCGCCCGGAAGCCGCGCGTCTGCCGCGCCACCGACTTGCGGAACTCCGTGAAGATCTCGGGCTTGCCCCGGGCCGCCGCGATCTTGTCGCCGAGGTCGCGGATCTTCCGGAGCGGCCGCTTCTCGCGCAGCACCTTGTCCGCGAAGGCGACGCCGGCGGCGGCGAGGTCGCCCTCCACGATCTCGTCGATGAGGCCGTGCGCGAGCGCCTCGTCGGCGCCGATGGGGTCGCCGCTCACGATCATCTGCAGGGCCTTCGGCGCGCCGACCACGCGCGGCAGTCGCTGAGTGCCGCCGGCGCCGGGCAGGAGGCCGAGCTTCACCTCGGGGAGCCCGAAGCGCGCCGCCTTCACCCCGACGCGGTAGTGGCAGGCGAGCGACACCTCCAGCCCGCCGCCGAGGGCGGTGCCGTGGATGGCGGCGACGACGGGCTTGGGACAGCCCTCGATGAGGTCGAGGACGGCGTGGAGCGAGGGCTCAGCGGGCGGCTTGCCGAACTCCGTGATGTCGGCGCCGGCGATGAACGTGCGCCCCGCGCACGTGATGACGACGGCGTGGACGCCCGCGTCCGCCGCGGCCTGCTTGAGCCCGTCGTGCAGGCCGTGCCGCACGTGCCGGCTCAGGGCGTTGACGGGGGGGTTGTTGACGGTGAGCACGGCCACGTGGCCGCGCCGGTCGAGGTCGACGGACTCCGTGATCTTCGTCATGGGTTCCCTCGGGGAGGTGTTGAGGGCAGCTTGTCCGCGACCCAGTCGAGGCCGAGGTCGGCGAGCTTGGCGCGCGTCGGATACCCGGTGGCGGGGTCGCAGCCGGCGAGCTGGTAGTAGGTCTCCCGCGCGCGCTCGAACTCCTCGGTGGTGAGGGCCACGCCCGCCGTCGGCCCCTTGCCGCCGAGGGGCTCGAACAGCTTCTTGGGCAGGACGTCCTCCGCCTTCCCGATGCCCTCGCGGGCGTTGTACGCGCGCAGGAGATGGATGCGGCGCTCGCCGGCCTGGAGCAACTCCTCGAGCGTCGCGTCCCAGCCGGTGCCGTAGCGCACGAGCTCGACCGTATCGGAGGGGCCGTAGAGCTGCCACGACGGGCCCCAGACGAACTGGCAGAGGCCGAGCGAGTCGAGGGCGGAGTAAAAGCACTGGGTCCGGTAGGCGAAGCGGACCTTGGCGTCGGAGAGATCCCGGAGATCGAGATCGCCGAACTCCCCGAGCTCCGCGATCCGCCGGCGGTGCAGGCTGCCGGGTTTCGCCCTGAGCATGCTGTCGTGCTCGGAGGACTGGTGGTCGGCGCCGAACGCGTTCACGGCGTAGATGAGCCCCAGCGATCGCTTGTGCTGCGGCATGTGGGCGGGGAGCTCCTGGCCCTTGACGGTGACGGTGAGGTCGACGGCGGCGGCGCCGAGCGTCTTCGCGGCGCGGAGGCTGCCCTCGGCGAGGAGGTCGCCGACGCCCTGCCTCCGCGCGATCGCCTCGATGGCACGGAGCACGGCGCGGCCGTCGCCCCACGTGAGGCCGAGCCCGCCGTCGTCGAGGAGCCCCTTGGCCTTCGCCTCCATCGCCCACGCGATGGTGGCGCCGCAGGAGATGGTGTCCATCCCGTACATGTTGGCGTCGGCGGAGGCCCTGGCCAGGAGCTTGAGGTCGCCGACTCCGCACATCGAGCCGAAGAACGTGAGCGTCTCGTACTCGGGCCCGCCGTAGACGGGGTCCACCTCGAGGTCGGGGTCGTGGACCTCGACCACGCGCTTGCACTTGACCACGCACGCGTAGCAGGTGTCCCGCTCCTTGAGGATGGTCTTGACCATCGTCGAGCCATCGATGTCCTTGCACTGCTCGAAGGTGCCCTCGGTGTAGTTCCGCGTCGGTTGCCCGCCCATCTTGTCCTGGATGGCGAGCACGCCCGCGGTGCCGTACTGGCCGAACCAGTTGATGCCGGGGTTCGCCTCCTGCAGCTCCTTGAGTCGCTTGACCAGCCCGCGGAACTCCGCGGGCTTGGCGGGCTTCGGGGACTTGGTCCCGCGCACGACGACCGCCTTGAGGCGCTTCGACCCCATCACCGCGCCCATCCCGGTCCGGCCGTTGGCGCGGTTGACCATGTTCATGATGGCGGCGTAGCGGACGAGGTTCTCGCCGGCGGGACCGATCTGGGCCACCTCCGCCTTGGGATCGCCGACCTCCTCCTTGAGGAGGCGATCGACCTCCCCGGTGACCTTGCCCCAGAGGTGCCCGGCCGGCCGGAGCTCGGCCTGGCCGTCGTGGACCCACAGGTAGACGGGCTCCGCCGCGCGGCCGGTGAAGACGATGGCGTCGACGGCGGCGCTCCGCATCTCGGCGGGGAAGAAGCCGCCGCACTGACTGTCGCCGATGGCGCCGGTGAGCGGCGACCGGGCGCAGGCGGTCATCCGACTCTGGCCGGAGATGGCGAGGCCGGTGAGCGGGCTGACGGCCATCACGAGCACGTTGTCGGGGCCGAGCGGCTCGGCGCCGGCGGGAATGGCCTGGAGCAGGAGGTAGGCGGCGAGGGCGCTTCCCCCGGGATACTTGCGGTAGACATCTTCGGGTACCGTCCTCGTCTCGACGGTCCCGCGGCTCAGATCGACGTGAAAGACGGTGGCCGTGAGTGCCAACTCTCGCTCTCCTGTCTCGTCGGCCCGG
>WNFZ01007064.1_pt1 | contig 10081 bp, 12 predicted proteins | sample 5400081 | NCBI WGS metagenome assembly WNFZ01 (sample SAMN13153365, study PRJNA577476) | soil metagenome | isolation source: 80 cm soil or saprolite under grassland replicate 1 | place: USA:California | collected 2016-06-15
CAGGATTGCCGCTGTATCAAAAATTGCCGGCGATGCGATCAATGCCCGTTATACTCTTTTCGACCAGGACATTAACGAGTGGGACGCCATGCATTGTCTTATGTTCAATTCAAACCATCATCCTGGCGACACCGAGTGTGAGTCCAGTGGTCAATGGAAGGTTGTTTCCCTAGGCGAGGCAGTCGAACATAATATTATGAATTTGTGCGGTTTCCCCTTTGATTCGGTTGATGACAACTGGCATATTGTTTATGTGGGAACGCAAATGGAATGTGAGCGAGCCGATGAAATTTTTGAAAATTCTCTCGAGGAGATGCTTGGAAGATCTCTGGAGATGAGTTCGGACATTTTGCGTCACATCAAAGAAATTACCGATAGTGAAACGGATCAAATTATCGCCAGTTGACCTGGCAGGTGTCGAGTAGTATGGTCTGTTCTATATTGTTATAGATCTTGGAAAATAGATGAATAAAATAATCCGTCTGATCAATAACTTTTTCAAAAAGGTCCAGTGCCAGTACAGAAAATACCAAGAGATGCAACGAATTGAAGACCGTAAAATAACAGGGCTGCCAGGAACTAATCGAAAGGTCGAGAAACAACCTATGTTGAGTGCCATGTTTCCGTCGTAGAGAAATAGTCATTTGCAACAATCCAATGAAAGCAAAAGGCCGGGTTAAGTGCTTCACACATTTTATGAATGGTTTGACTCCTCATATTTATTCCTTTCTGATATGAATAACCCTCTGCTTGCGGTGGGGGGTGCTTGGAAGCAGAAAAAACTTGAAGCTAGAAATATTCTTATAGATCGCGGAGACTCCGAGCGGTTCCGCTGTACGCGGTGCTATGCATTCTTGCTTTCTGGCACATTGGACCCATTCCAAACGGCCGTCTTTATCGTAGCCGGACTGTCCTTGCGAAATTTCCTGTATAGCCTGTGAAAATGCCAACCTGTTGGGAAAGTCAAGAAAACGGGAACGTATCTATAAAAGCGGGTAAGTCATTGGTGTCAGTTGCTACTCTAGCGAGCCTTGTAACTGACTTCCTTATCAAGGTGATTTTATTAGTTTTGACTACAGGGTTCCTCCACTGTGTCGGTAAGATAATGTACATGGTAGCTTATTGCCCAAAACCTAATTTACGCTCAGTACTCGCAAGGGAACGCAGTATTTGGTAACTGCAAGTCTTGTTTTGTCCATCATGCAAGATGTTAAGAACAAAAAATGTCCACTCTAGGAGGCGGCGCGTAATATTCTAAAAAGATGCTATGAATCCTTGGGCGAATTCTTGACAAAAAATACCATATATAGTACATTGATTTTGTCGATTTCAATTTTACATGGGAAAAGGAGCGAAAAAATGGAAGATGAAAAAGATAATCCCAAGGTAGAAGATATCCTGGATCGTGTTTCGAAGTTACGTAAGTTGATGGATTTGCCCAATGAATCGGCTGAAACCACTAACATATCTGACACACCCTCTGAAGATCCTGAGATGGTTTGGGGTCAATGGGATAGTTGGTCAAGTTGGAGCAAAACCTTAAATTAGGCAATCAAGAAGAATCTAGAATTCCCAATGCGAGGTTATTTATCAAACCTCGCATTGAGTTATTAAATACTTAATTTCTCCAATCTGTATTCTGTCGAAACATTTTTTATTTCATAGACCGCTTGCATACGTGTGCCATAATAGGCACATGCGCTAAGAAACAATCAAACACCTGAAAGATGCGGATTTCAAACGGTTAACCGGTGTACAACGAGAAACATTCGAGAACTTGCTGACAGTGGTCGAAAATGGTTTGTGAAACTTCGGCAAACCGACACAGTTGGGGCGAGCCGATCAACTGCTGATGACTTTGATGTACTGGCGAGAGTATCGAACAGAGTTTTACATCGCCCAATCCTGAGTGTCAGCGAGGAACGGTCTGACTGACTATACCGAAAGTGAAAAACGCTTTGGTGTGTTCAGGCAGATTTTATCTACTTGGCAAGAAGGTACTCCAATCGAGTAATAATGTCTTTGAAGCGGTGCTAGGAGATGTCAGTGAGCGACCGTGGAACATCCAAAAAAGGCCAAAAACGGCACTGCACCGGCAAAAAGACGCGCCACACCGTAATTGGCAGGTCTTCATGAAAACTGCCAGACGCCGTTCAAGAAATCCAAACATCATGCGCTGACCAAGAGACTTGCTTTCCGCTTCAACCTAATTGCTGCAATCTACAATCTCGAACTCATTTTAAATTGACTTTTGCATGAGTCCTAATATAGTAGTTGTCATTTAAGGAGAGGCAATGAACAATCTACATACAACATTGGTTGTAATTCAGGGCAGCCCACTGTGCAATATTGATTGTCGTTATTGTTACTTGCCGGATCGATTGTCAAACCGTCGAATTTCATTATCCACTGTTGAAAAAATCGCAGAGCGGCTTTTTGAGTCTCCATTTATTGAAGATGAGGTGACGATTGTTTGGCATGCTGGAGAGCCATTGGTTCTTCCGATAGATTTTTATGAAGATGCTTTTTTGTTATTTCAAAAGCATAATATAAATAATGTAAATATTATCTGGTCTTTGCAAACTAATGGAACCTTAATTAATGAACAATGGTGTGAATTTTTTAAGCGTCATAGTGTTCGTGTTGGTGTGAGTATCGATGGTCCTGATTATATTCATGATGCTAATCGTATCAATCGAGCAGGAAAAGGGACATTTTCCAAAGCCTTTCGAGGCTTGGAGCTAATGAAGAAATTTGGTCTAAGACCAGGTATTATTTCAGTAATAACAGAAGCGACATTGTCGTACCCTGAAGAATTGTGGAGTTTTTATTTGGAGAGCAACGTTGGGCATGTATCACTTAATATTGAGGAAGTTGAAGGATCAAATATTGAGAGTACAATGTTTGTGACAAATCACGAAGCTGCTACAAAACAATTTTTCAAGAAATTATTAAGATTCAGGGATGCCCATAAAGAATCACCACCTCTTCGCGAGTTTGAGAGCGTAATGAAACACTTAAAGTCTGGAGTGAATTATGCTCGAGCTCAAGATAATATTCCTATGGCTATATTAAATTTTGATTGTGACGGAAACGTGTCTACTTTTTCCCCTGAGTTGCTCACTGCAAGACATGAACCATATGGGGATTTTATTCTTGGCAATGTGTATTCAAATTCTTTAGAGAGTCTATTGCAAACTGATAAATTTATTCGGATGAATTCCGAGATACAAAGTGGCGTTCAAAAGTGCAGATCTACGTGCTCTTATTTTATGTTTTGCGGGGGGGGGTGGCCGTCAAATAAAATCGGAGAGACAGGTTCATTCTCAATATCCGAAACTAAATCTTGTAGACTTAGGGTGAAAACTGTTGTTGATGCAACAATGGATCATCTAGAGGATACTGTTGTTAATCAATCACTCAATAACACATCTTTCTAATGAATTAATTGGAACTATGGTTATTTATTGGTTACCGCGATTTAAGAAGGAAGGAAAATGCCAGCTATGAAAGACCACCTGCAACGTCAAATATTTATCTGTGGAATAGGATTACGAGCGCCGCATCATTTAACTATTGAGACGCTGGATGCATTAGATAAATGTAATTTGATATTTAGTATTCTTCAGGAATCTGATAAACAATACCTGCCCAGATCTCTCCAAAATAAGTTCGTAAGCTTATGGTCACTATATCAACCTGGTGAATTGCGCAGCGTGTCTTATCAAAAGCAAGTAAATAAAATTATTGATGAGGCAATTCGAAACTCACCAATAGCTTACTTGACACAAGGAAATCCGGTTTTTTTTGATAGCGTAACTCAAGGAATAATAAGGGAAGGAAAATTGAATAGTATTAATGTGGAAGTTCTCCCCGCAATATCGTCGTTGGATACTATTTTTGTAGACTTATTAATTGACGTGGCCCCTGGTTTGCAAATATATGAGGCTTCTGCATTAATGCTTCATAATATTGAACTTCGTACTGATGTACCATGTATGTTACTTCAACCGCATGTTTTTGGCACATTATATGTTGCTGGCGAGAATAAACCTATGGTCGAATCATTAAAGCCGCTTCGTGATTATCTTCTAAAGTTTTATGATAAAGACCACGAGATTGCTTCTGTAACTTCTGCAACATCTAGAACAAAAAAGGCTTTCATAAGAAGATATCCATTAGGGCACTTGGGAGATCCCCAAAGCCCACTTTATGAGATTGGGGCTTCGTTATTTATTCCGCCATCTACTGTTCTAAAGCAAGATACTAAATTTCTTTCTGATATGTTAGATTTAGAAAAAATGCATGAGACGTATGGCATTGATTCGGCGGGTTGATGAAAGAATGAATATTTAAGTGTTTTGAAACAAACATGAGTCATGTGAACATACATCCAAGCCATTACGATATGGTAGTTATGGTGTCTGGCGGAATAGACTCAACTGTATTGTTGTACGATCTGGTCCGTAAGAAGAAGGCAAAACCACTTGCCTTACATTTTCTAAACCTTACCTCAAGCTATGAATATGGTTATGTTGAAAAGACTGTTAATAAACTTGGGGTTAGCTTTGAAACGATAGATTATTTTCATTTTTTGAATGTGTGTGTTCCACCTCGATCTGTTTCACGAAGAGCTGATGGAAGAATTGTTTTTGGAAATACAGTTGTGCTGTCTATGGCGCTTGCTTTCACAATTGCCAGGTCAATTCCGGAACTTTACATTGCATTAAATAAAGTAGATTCCGAGTCGTATATAGAAAACACTCCATTATTCATGGATTATCTTCGCCAAGGCTTGGAAATCGTTGATTCGGATTGTAGCTTGTGTACACCTTATCATTATTTATCAAAAAGTCAGATAATAAAAATTGGCATTGAGATTGGTGTTGATTTCAATATTACATTGAGCTGTATTAACCCGATAGATGGAAAACAGTGCAATAAATGCGACTCCTGCAGAGATAGGAAAATTGCCTTCAGAGAATTAGGTGTTGAGGATCCTAAAGAGTTGAACTCTACATAATACAAATAATAAATGATGTCTTCAAAGATAATCTATCATATGAAAAGTGACCAAATCTAATCAAGGATCCTAGTATGATAATACAAGAAGGAATATTTTATGTGAATTCACTAGGCGAAGCTCATTCAGAGATATTGTCTAGAACTAAGATCAGCAGTGGAATTGTTAACGCTGAAGCCAGTACCAGTCAAAAATACTGCGATGGGGCAATAATACCTAAACAACCCTGGCTGTCTGCGAGAAAAGACATTCTTAGTAAAATATTGTTAAATGAAAAAAAAATAAGTCAAGGTAGCTGGATAGATATTATTTCCATTCCTGAAAACCTCTTGGATCCATTTGACCTCTTACATCAGAGTTCTAGAAATGGCAGAGGCGAAGATGAAATCAATTCGCTCATATATGAAAGGCCCGAGTTCAGGAATGCAATACAAAATATTGTTGAATATCTTGAAAGTATAAACCCCAACAATAGATGTCATAATAATGGGGCTGGCATCCGAGCCAACCCTCCGGGCTGCCTGACCGTTACTCAAGGTAAAGATAGGTCGTGTTATATTGGTTTACATTTGGATAGCTGGTATAGGCATCCCTTAAATGAACGTCATCTCTCTCCGAACAGAGTTTGTGTGAATCTTGGCTTTCAAGATCGATATTTAATTTTTATTAACTTGAGTCTTACGCAAATTTCAGAAATGATCGCTTCAAATTCGCAGCGTAATAAGACTCCGTCTCGTCATGAGCTCGATCTTCTTAGCCCATTTGCAGAATTAAATGCTGAATATCCGGTTATCTCTATAAGCATTAAGCCTGGTGAGGCCTACATCGCTCCTACTGAGAATTTTTTTCATGATGGTTCAACATTAGGAAATGACTGCACTGATGTTCAATTGACAATATTAGGTGAATTCTTTACAGGCTAATGGAGGGCAGAGATTTATTTACAAATGTTAATCGGCCCCGGGATCATTAGAATAATGACGTTATTGATAACAAATAATATTTAGATTGGAATTATGGTATGGATATTTATGAAGGCATAAAAATAGTTTCAGATATTCCTGTTTCAGTTCTTTCTAAAGAAAGGTTATTTAAGTCAAGGGGTACAAAGTGTGCCAATGAAAAAACTGAAAATGGGATGTATGCCAAAGAATCATTTATACCGTTGACGCCTTGGGAACCGCTAAATAATAAAGACGTCAATATATTGGTAGATGGTGAAATAGACTGGGAAATAAATAACTGGATCGGCATTGTTGTTGTTCCCGAAGTAATTCTTGATACTTTCAATCCTTTAAGAGAACTTATCAAGTATGAAAAAGATATGGACTTAATTAAGTATAAAATCAAAAATCATTACAGCTCATTGGTAAATGATGTTTTGCAACACCTGATGCGTTATACAGATAGGGGTCCTTCAGATATTCATTCGGCAATTGTGCATCCCAGCACCCCAGATCTGTTAACAACTACAAAAGACCAGGATGGAAATTTAATAGGAATGCATATAGATAGTTGGTATAAAAATACAATATCTGAAAGAGATCATGCACCTAATAGAATGTCAATAAATATTGGCCTAGAGCCTAGGTATTTATTGTTTATCAATCAACCTTTAATGAATATAAACAGGTTGTTGGCTCAAGAATTTCCGGATGATGAGCGCAGAAATGGAGTAGGAGTTGGACTTCGTACCTCTTTTATGGAGAATTATCCTGGTTATCCAGTAATAAGATTGGAAATACGACCGGGCGAAGCGTATATTGCCCCTACGGAAAATATTATCCATGATGGATGCACAATGGGACAAAATTATTTAGATATGCAGCTTAATCTTCGGGGTAATTTTAAATATCCTTGATACAGGGAATAGTTTGAAATTGAGTTCATTGGAAAGGATATCCGAAACAATGACCGCACCGCCTTGTGGAACATGTGGTGCCTGTTGCAGGGAACTGCTTGTCCCTGTAAATGGGTATGATGTTTGGCGAATCTCCCGCCAATTAAATTTACAACCAAAGGAATATATTGTTGCCCTAAAAAGGAAGAAAAATCAAGAAGGTGGAATAAAATTAAGCACAGATGGCGAATCCGTCAGTTTAGCCTTGGCGAAAAAAACAGAAATGCGCCCGGGAAATTCTTGTGTGTTCCTACTAGAATTTAAAAATAACGAATCTAGATGTGCAGTTTATAGTAACAGACCATCTACGTGTCGTGTTTACCCAATGGTATATAGGAAAGGAATCGTAACAAATCATGAAGAAGCTCTTTGCCCTGAGACCGAGTGGCTAAAGACTCGGGAAATGGAATTAATCTGGAAAGAAGAGATGGAGCAAAGAGCTCTCCAGGATCAGCTTTATAAAAATGTTGTTGATACGTGGAATCAGAAATTCCTCGTTTCAAGGAAATTGCATAGATATACTATTGAAGAATTTTATGACTATCTGATTGCTCTGTACGATACATTTGGCTTTGGTGAGGCCTTCGAGCCTGATAGAGTAAAGTCGATTATCTCAAATTCGTTTTCCAGTTAATAACATAACAATAACATACGGACTATGCAATATAAACAATTGGGAAAGACAGGTTTGAATATTTCAGTCCTATGTTTAGGAACAATGCAATGGGGGTGGACCGCTGACGAAGTAAATGCTTGGAGAATAATGGATAAGTATGTATCTGCGGGAGGAAATTACCTTGACACTGCAGACATATACCCAGGTTGGGTTAATAGGAAGTCCATTGGTTTATCTGAAAAAATAATTGGCCGCTGGATCAAGAAAAGGAGAAGAAGAAACGACCTAATAATTGCAACTAAAGTTGGTGGACCTGTTTGGGACGGGCCTTTTGGTAAAGGACTAAATAAAAAACATATTATAGAAGCTGTTGAGAAAAGCCTTCAGCGCCTTCAGGTTGATTACATAGATCTTTATCAGGCGCATATACCTGATAATTATGTTCCGATTGAGGAAACCTTAAGTGCATTCAACATGTTGATTGAGCAAGGCAAGGTGCTTTATATTGGTGCAACTAATTACAGAGCATGGCAACTTATGGAGGCTATTTCTGTAGGTAAGCATATGGGGTATGAACGATATGAGTCGATTCAGACTCATTACAACTTAATATATCGAATTGATTTTGAGAGAGATTTGAAGATGTTTTGCGAAAAAGAAAGAATGGGTGTGTTAGCATATAGTCCTTTAGGAGGAGGGTTTCTTACGGGAAAATATAAAAAAAGTACTGCGTCTTCAAATTCAAAACGATCAGCGCATATAGAAAAGCAATATCTTAACGATGAAAGGGCTTGGACCATATTAAATAAGGTGAAAGAGATAGCAGAGGAAAATAATAAAACGTCCCTACAAGTTGCTCTAAATTGGCTGCTTTCACAATCGGCAATTACAGCAGCAGTATTTGGTGCCAATTCTTTGAACCAATTGAGTGAAATCCTTGCTTCTGTCGATTTTCGTTTGTCAAATGATGATTTGGGCAGATTGGATTTAGCTAGTGGTGGTCCGTTTGATTGGCAAAAATATATCACTTAACATGATTTTGTATTGCGATTGGAACAAGCGGCATTTGTAAAGTATGAGCATAGGACACTAGATGCAAGATATTGTTAGCATAGGGTTGTTGGGTACTGGCGTTGGTAGATTCTTGCATTTACCTGGGTATTTAAGTGTTCCAAATGCTGTTGTAAAAGCAATTTTTAGTACCAATAATTTAGAAGCAAAAAATGCATCTGATATTTATGAAATTCCAGCCGTATATACTAATTGGCGGAGGCTTATTGAAAAAAGTGACATAGACTTGGTAGATATAGCCTTACCCCCATTTCTTCATTATCCTGTTGCGATGACTGCAATGCAACGAGGTTGCCATATACTTTGTGAAAAGCCAATGGCGGTTAATTTGGAACAGGCGAATAACATGTTACAAGCAGCAGAAAATACTTCAGTGATCCACATGATAAATCACCAGCTTAGGTTTAACAAAAAATATAATCTAGTAAAGTCGATAATCGATGAAGGTCAAATAGGTAAAATTTATCACGTTATCTGGAGCAACATTAGTAATTTTCGTTCGAATGGTGAGATGCCTTGGAATTGGTGGTCGGATGAAAAAGCTGGCGGCGGAAACCTTTTAACAAGTGCAAGCCATGTTGTTGACACCATGAGATGGATGTTTGGAGAAATAGGAGCAGTTTCTGGCCAATTAGGCACATGGATAAAGAAGCGCCCTACAAATAGTGGTATTAGAAGAACGGTTACCAGTGATGATCAATATAGTTTATTGTTGGAAACGGAGTCTGGGGTTTTGATATCTAATTTTGTGAGTGCAATGGGGCAACATGATTTAGGCAATAATATTGAGATAATTGGCTCTGAAGGGACCATGATATTGGACAAACAGGGTGTGCTTATGCTAGGAAAAAAAGGAAAAGCTATTCATAAGCTCAGTAATAAAAATATTCAAAGCATTAATAGTAAAGATGATTGGACTGAATCTTTTGTTGATTTGGCTCGTGAATTGACCGGGGCAATAATTGAAAATAGATCACTCAATTCCGGAGCTACCTTCTACGATGGTTTTCATACCCAAAAAGTTTTGGATTCACTAAAAAAATCATGGAAAGAAAGGCGCTGGATCTTTATAGAATAGAATTAATAATGTCAATCAACTTTCAAGAAATTCTAAGCCAATAGGTTGTGATTTAGATTTTTCTGGCACCTATAAGGTATATGTTTTATGCGCACTGAACAAAAATAGTCTCTCCGCAAAACAAGGTGATCAAATGAAACCTGAAGTCACTATTATCTGTGCTACAAAAAATGCATTAAATGCGGTCAAATTGACTTTACTTTCATTAAAAAAACACACAGCTGAACCGTTTAAATTATTAATCGCAGATAACGACTCGGATGATGGAACCCTTGAGTTTATTAGGGCTTTGCCATATGTCAAGGTGTACTCGATTGAGTTCCAGCAACATCTATCTCACAGATTGGGATTAACCGATGAAATTTGGATTTATTACCACTGAAGGCGGCACGT
>WNFZ01007065.1_pt1 | contig 10080 bp, 8 predicted proteins | sample 5400081 | NCBI WGS metagenome assembly WNFZ01 (sample SAMN13153365, study PRJNA577476) | soil metagenome | isolation source: 80 cm soil or saprolite under grassland replicate 1 | place: USA:California | collected 2016-06-15
CTTCTCGATCGCGATTGTTCCGTTATCGGGCGAGACATCACCGAGGAGGAGCGCAAACAAGGTTGATTTGCCCGCTCCATTAGGGCCAACCAATCCGATCCGATCGCCCCGATTGACCTGGAGCGAGACGTCATCAAAGAGCGCCCGGCCGGCGAAAGATTTTGAAAGTTGTGAAACGGTCAGCATTGCGGAAAGCGCGCAGTGTTCCCTCGTTCGATGCCCAGCGCAACCCCTTAACCACGAATCGACCAGCCTTCATATGATTACGGCTCGGCAGGCACGAATGAACACGAATCGGCGTTGTAGCGGCGGCTGTGTCAGCCGCAAATCACTTAACCTCGCAACCTCCTGTCACGCCGACTCGTCACCTCGTAGTCGAACGAAGACGGAAACGAAGTGAAGGCGGATCGTCGCTTGCTTGCCACACCGACCTGTCACGCCGAGTCGCGCGTACCGTGCCGTCGTTTAACCAAGGCAGGGCCGGTCGTCACGCAACTTCTACTTCCCTACTTCAGCAGCACCTCGAAACCGGCTTGCACGAAATGTTGATCGCCGGTAAGCGCATCGGTTATTCCTTCGTCTTCCATTACAATGAAGGAGATACAATCGGTAAGCGTCCAACTCTTATCGGAGCGCGCAGCGTAACGCTCCAATCCGCGGTGAAATAAAGCCTGCGCTGCTGGAACTATCTTTGTGTTCACGTCGCCCTCCAACGCCGCGACAAATCCCGCGATCCTATCCCGGGCGGTCGAAGCGGCAAATGCGTCTGCGACTTCCGTCAGAACCCAGGTCGTCGTGACAATCGGCCGCTGGTTCTGTGACGCGAAGGAAGCCGCTTTTTGTGATGCTGATCGGCGCGATTGAGACAAGCGACAAAATAGAAGGCGTCGGCGAAGACGGCCTTCATTTCTTCGGATGGCCGTGCAGATAATGGTCGAGATTCTCCGCGAGATCGGACGGGAGATCATCGGCCATCCCGATAGGAGTGGAAGAGGATCGAAGATCTAGCGCGGACGAGTTGAGGATCAGTTCAAGCGCGCCACGCGAATCCTGTTCATCCTTCGTTCAAACCGCATCTCAGAAAACTCGACGCGGTCAAAAGCGCGTTCCGCGGTTCGTTTAGCAGATCCTGGCAGCTACGGCATTACGGTATGAGTTCCCAAGTATCGTTTATAGTCACGTTACTGTTTTCTCCGCCGAAGATAATTACATGGCCTGAGGCAGGGTCATAGGCAATGCCGGCGCCTTCACGCGCCGGAGGCGACTGCGTTGTAAGGAGTTGTTTCCAATTCGAACGGCGCCATCCCCATGTGGTGTTCTGGTCTACACCACCGCTTCCACCGCCGAAGAGAACTACTGCGTTCAGGTGCGGATCGAAAGCGGCGGAGCCTCCGTACACCAATGTAGGTTGAGTAAGCGGGGACTGTAGAGTCCACGTCGTGCCATCATAAGTCCAAGTGTTGAACGGATTGACGTCGGCAAGGCCGCCGAACATGACCACCTCACCAGTGGAATTATTCACGCCAACGGCGGCTGAAGAGCGAGCATACGGAAGCGTCGCTGGAAACAACTGATTCCAGTCAGAACCATTCCATTGCCACATGGTGCCCTGGTAGAAATGCCCATCGAATCCGCCAAATGTGTCGACGCTGCCGTTCGGGTCGGTGAAGAGCATAGGACCTGTGACAGCCGTTGGAGAATGCGTAGGTCTGACCTGCGTCCATCGGGAAGCGGTGCCATCCCAAAGCCAAGTATCTCCCAAATAATTTCTGCCGTTGAATCCGCCGAAGAGCACTACTTTCTGTGTAACAGCGTCATAGGCGATCTGGGCGTTAGTGCGCGCAGGAGGCGACGGGAGGGTGGTCACTTGCGCCCAGGTAATTCCGTCGAATGTCCAGGTGTCGTTGAGATATGTCGCGCCGTCGGACCCGCCGAACATAATTACTTTTCCGCTGGCTGGGTCATAAGTCATGGCCAGGTACGAGCGTGGCGGAGGAGAAATGGGAGGGCAAAGCTGGATCCAGCCGGTGGTGTGAGGACCAGCGGCCGTCACGCTTGCGCCACCCAATATCGCAATGCAGGACCAAATGATGATGAAAAACGAATACCTGTTAGCCCGTCTGTCGCGTTGCGTCCGTTTGTTAGTGTGGGGATCTGCTCCTCGCTCGCCGGGAAAACGTCGAAATTGGTTCAGCTTCATTGGGCGGACTTAAGCTGCTGAACGCGCGTGTTGTCAAATGCCATGGTTAAGCGACTTCGTGCTTGGCACTTCATTGTTTTGCTGCTGAACTGTCTACTACCAGCGGCAGCTTTGATCGATCCACCCTCCCCAAGAAACATTCATTATGACTAAGAAATTCATGGGTCTACTGGCGGGCATCGCCGTCATCGGCGGTGCGGCGACGCTCTTTGCGCAAGAGGGAGCGAAGCCGGCAAAGGCCGCCGAGGGGACCTTGATGGTTGATGGTAAGAACTATCCTCTGACGCATGCGCTCGCCTATGAGACGACGATCACCGACGAGGAACTGATCGCGGTTGTTTTGAGCGGTCAGCCGATTTCGAGCGAGAAGCTCAAGGAGGCGATCGAAAAGGAAAAGGATGGTCAGGAGTCAAATTTCAAACGGCCCTACATCAAGCTGGAGTTCACGAAGGCCGGGGCACTCAAGCTCTGGAGCGCGAGCGCCGGTAACACATCACTCGGCAGTCGTCTGGGTAATGCGACCGGGGAACTAAAGCTGCAAGACGGGCGGGTGAGTGGCAAAGCCAGCCAGCCGAATGAGACCGAGAAGTTCTTTTCTGCCGGCTTTGACGTCCGTTTTGATGTCGCGCTGCTCCGGGCCGGGGAATCGCTCCCGGCCACCGTCATCAAAAAGCCGGGCCCGGCCGCCAACGTGAAGCCGTCGGTGACAGGCGTGTTCAAGGGGAACGGCAAGGAGGCAAAGCTGGCTCACGTGTCGGCACATTGGCGCGAGCCCTTTAACGATCAGCCGTCGATGGTGCTGGTGTTTACCGAAAAGGATCATTCCAAGGATACGAAGCCCGACTTTAATGCTGGGTTCGGCAAGTTCGGCAGCGCACTGATCATCTCGCTCCATGAAGACGGCGACATCTTTGGGTGCCAGGTGGTCCACACCGCGCATGCGAAGCAGGGCTTCAGCTCGATCGGCCAGATCAAGACGAACAACTTCCAGTTTGCCGACGGCCAGGTGCAGGGAGAACTGACTACCGATGGCCAGGCCAAAGTGTTCGGCGAGACCTGGGAGGTCAACCTCAAGTTTCTTGCGCCGCTCGGAGAGATCCCAAAAGAGTTTCAGGTCGCCGATTCGAAAAAGCTCGAAGAGGACGTAGCGGACAAGCTGGCAACCACGAAGCCGACGACTGAGCTCAACGAAAAAGCCGCGCCCGAGCCGGCGAAGAATCAACTCAATGTCAAGGACCTGGCCCTCACGAAAGATGCGTCCGACGTCGAGTACCAGGAGCTTGTTGAGCACGTTGTCTTCAAGAGCACGTCGAGCGTTAAAGCCGTATGCACCGAATTGGCCGCGAATCTCAAGGCCCAAGGCTGGACCAAGGACGGCAGCGATCTGGTCACGGCGGCGTCCTCAATACTGAAGCGGAAACGGGGAGACGCTGAGCTCACGATCTTCGTGAAGCCGGAGAACGGAGGGAGCGAGGTGAAGATCTTCACCGAGGGCCTCTCCTGGGACGAAAAGTAAGCCGGCCGGTTTTTGGCCGGAAAACGCCAGTGCGCGGCCTAACGGCCGGGTGGGGAAATGAGCGGAATCACTTCGCGTTTGTTTCGCCGATAGACGCGAAAATCTTCGTCCACGGTGATGACGCTATGTTTTGGATGCAGCTCGCTCATCCGGATGAGACAGAGATCAGCCAAATCGGGTCGTCGATCTTTGTAACGTTTAGCTAGCGCTGCGAGCTGCGGCAGATGATCGCTGCAATCAAAAGCGAGACTGACCAACTGGTCTTCGATCATTTCGAAGACAATACCGGCGTCGCCAAGATGAAACGCCGTCTCAGACAAGACCGATTCACAAGTGAGAAGCGGCTCGGTAATGCCCTCCGCGACATCCAAAGCCCAAGCATGATAAATGTCGCGGCTCCGAGTGAAGGCGACAAGAAATCCAGTATCTGCGATGCCTTTCACCCCTTGGAATAACCCTTGCGGGTGGAAACATCGCGTGGCCCGCCCCGGATAATTCCGGCCAAGCGCATAAAATTTTGTGTTTTCTTATCGCCACGGCGAACTCGCTCCAGTTGTTCACGCACGATCTGACCCTGCGATATTCCCGTGCGCGCGGATTTTTTCTGAAGCCATGTGGCAAGATTTTTTGGAACACGAATGGTTATTGTCTTACCCATACGCCACAATTGTGACACACACGGATGAAACTCTCAACCGACTTCGGCTCTGGGCCGGCCAGGATTTTTTGAAACCGCGGATCGCTTCGCAGTGGCTCCCATTCCCAGCGTGTCCGCAAATCGGAAAGGGTGATGCTGTCGTCGGCGTAGTCGACAGCAAAACGAGTTGTCAGCAGGCGCTCAATTTCAGAGACGGCTCTGTCGGTTTCTCCGGAGTTTCGTTTTTGTCTTGATCGCGCTCAATAACCCGACAAAACTCTCGCCGTAAATCGGGATCGCCCCAACCCTGCGATCTAAAGGCGAAACCGCGGGAAGGACGCAAGCGCTGCAAAGATGACTGACGAGCACATCGAAAAAACCAAATCGGTTGTTGAGTCTGCCGAAAATATCCCGGCCGATAAGAAAGCCGAGTTGCTTGGCTTGCTGTCGAAGCTCAAGCCAGCCATCGCCAAGGTTTCGGAGACTCATCACGACGATGCCCGGAGCATCGCGCGCCTGGTGGAGGCTTCGGCCCAGGAAACGATTCGCGCCCAGGAAAAACCGGAACTGACCAAGAGACTTTCGCACGAATTAAAACGATCCGTGGAAAAGTTTGAAGCGTCGCATCCGGACCTCGTCGCTTTTGTGACTGAATATACCGGGTTTTTATCCGCGTTAGGTATTTGACCGCACGCGCGGAGCGCAGCCAATTCGCGCAAAGATACGGCGGGGAGCCCTGGCGAGTTACGGCGCGACGGTTGGGGGCGACGAAGCTGGTTTGGTTCGGCTTCGGACAATGTCGAACGCGAGCAGACTCGAAGCGAGCGCGGCGACTAGAATAATGAAGGCGGCAAACTTCCGCCGACTCCAAGTGGGAAGGACGGCGTCGGGCGGGACGTTCTCAGTCCGTTTCATTCCTTCCGGTGTTGCTTCGAACGCCCAGGAAATGTACAGCGCCACAACAAAACCGAGCGCCACCATTACGATCAGCATCGTCATCGCGGAGGCCCGCTCCTCATGGCCGGAAAGCAAAAGCGATGTGGCTTCAATCAGCAGCCATGCGTTCAATGCGTAAACCGTCGCAACCTTGTGAACATTGCGCCGCCTGAGTTCACGGAAAAAAGTCTTCGCATCCATTGATTTGGTGTTCTGCCATAAACCGAGAAAAATCTTAAGTCTTAATTTTCTGCGTCCGGAAAAAATGGGCAGATCGAAACAGGGCGGCGCGGTTAAGTGCCGCCACAAGACTAAATACTCGCCAAGGCGATGGGCGACGCCTTACGATTCGCGTTCGATTAACCGAAACAAGCTGGCCTTTTGCGGACAAGGGCGATGGGAGCCGTAAATGCACAATATGAAAAAGAGGGGCTTAACAAAATTTCTCGTGATTGCCGTGCTGTTAGTCGCCGCCGGTGTCGGCTGGTACGTTTGGAAACAAAAGCAGGCGGCCGCAGTTCCGCGTGGCATCGCTTTCGGCAATGGCCGCATCGAAGCGACTGAAGTGGACGTGGCCGCGAAGCAGCAGGGCCGGGTCGAGGCAGTGATGGTGCAGGAAGGTGACATGGTGGAGAAAGGTCAATTGCTTGCGCGCATGGATTCGGAAGTGCTTCAAGCGCAGTTGCTCGAGGCCGAGGCGAACAAACTAAAAGCGGAGACGGATCGCAATGTATCGGTTGCCGTTGTTGGTCAGAGGGAGAACGAACTCGATCTCGCGAGGAAAATCCTCAGTCGGAGCCAACAATTGTTTCAGAAGAAGAGCCTGGAACAGAATCAGCTCGACAAAGATCAGGCGTCGGAACAAACGGCGAGAGCAGTCCTGGACGCGGCGAAAGCGCAGGTCGCGAGCGCGGACGCGGCCATCGCATCGGCCGCTGCCAAGATCGACAAGGTGAAGGCAGACATCGCCGATACAATTCTCAAGAGCCCGCGCAACGGGCGCGTCGAATATCGGCTCGTCGAACCGGGCGAAGTCATTCCAGCTGGCGGCAACGTCGTCACATTGCTCGATGTTTTGGACGTCTACATGACGTTTTTTCTGCCGACGAGCGAAGCGGGCAAGGTCGCAGTGGGCGCCGATGCGCGGATCATTCTGGATGTCAGGCGCGATCTTCCCATTCCGGCGAAGGTTTCGTTTGTCTCCCCGATCGCACAGTTCACGCCGAAAGAAGTCGAGACACGGAGCGAGCGCGAGAAGCTGATGTTCCGGGTCAGGGTCCGGATTGATCCCGAACTGCTCAAACCGTTTGCCGATCGCGTGAAAACGGGCTTGCCCGGGGTCGGCTACGTCAAGCTCAATACGTCGGCGCAATGGCCGGACTGGCTGAAAACGCCGAGGGACAAAGGTTTGCCACGGCCGAGGCCGGAAGACATACGTTGAGTCTCGGACAACAATCAGCCGGACCCGTCGCGCGGGTCACCGGTGTGACTCAGCGCTACGGTGAAACGGTGGCGTTAACTGGTGTAAACCTGGAATTGCCATCGAGCCGCGTAATCGGTTTGATAGGCCCGGACGGAGTGGGGAAGTCCACGCTGCTCGCGCTCATCGCTGGGGTCCGAAAGATTCAACAGGGGACAGTGGAAGTGCTCGGCGGCGATATGGCGCGATCAAGCCATCGGACGGCGGTTTGTCCGCGCATCGCCTACATGCCGCAGGGTCTGGGAAAGAATCTTTACCCAACGCTTTCCGTTTTCGAGAACGTCGATTTTTTCGGCCGGCTGTTTGGGCAATCGCAAAAGGAACGCGCCTGGCGGATCGAGGAATTGCTGGCGAGCACGGGTCTCGCGCCGTTTGCAGGTCGTCCGGCGGGAAAACTTTCCGGCGGCATGAAGCAGAAGCTCGGGTTGTGCTGCTCGCTCATGCATGATCCCGATCTGCTCATTCTCGATGAACCGACAACCGGCGTGGATCCGCTCTCGCGGCGGCAGTTTTGGGAACTGATCGGTTGTATTCGGGCACGACGCGGCGGGATGAGCATTGCCGTGGCCACGGCCTACATGGATGAGGCCGAGGGCTTCGACTGGCTGGTGGCAATGGAGTCGGGAAATGTGCTCGCCACCGGCAGCGCGGCTGAACTCAAAACAAGGACCGGCACGGATGGATTGGAGGAAGCGTTCGTTGCGTTGCTGCCTGAAGCGAAACGCGTGGGACATCGCGCCGTCGTTGTGCCGCCGCGCGTCACGGCCGACGGCACGGTTGCAATCGAAGCTGTCGATCTAACGAAACGGTTCGGCAAGTTCACCGCGGTCGATCACGTGAGCTTTCGGATCCAGCGCGGTGAGATCTTTGGTTTCCTCGGATCGAACGGCTCCGGTAAGACGACGACGATGCGCATGCTCACTGGCCTCACGCCGGCGACCGAAGGCACAGCGAAACTGTTTGGCCGGCAGCTCAACGCGAACGACCTCGAGACACGCAATCGTGTCGGTTTCATGTCGCAAAACTTTTCCCTCTATTCCGAGCTGACCCTCATGCAAAACCTCGAACTCCACGCGCAGCTCTATCATGTGCCACCGGAAAAGAGAGAAAAACACATCGCGGAATTGGTCGAGCGATTCGGGCTCGGCGATTATCTCGACGATCTGGCGGAGGCCGTGCCACTCGGCATTCGGCAACGCTTGTCGCTGGCTGTCGCAGTGATTCACGAACCCGAGATGCTGCTCCTCGACGAGCCAACGTCCGGGGTCGATCCAGTGGCGCGCGATCAATTCTGGGAGCTTCTGATCTACCTGTCGCGCGAGAAAGGCGTCACCATTTTTATCTCGACGCATTTCATGAACGAAGCGGAACGCTGCGATCGCATCTCGCTCATGCACGCGGGCAAAGTATTGGCCTGCGACACGCCGGACGCGCTGATCAAATCGCGCGGCAAAAATTCGCTCGAAGAAGCCTTCATCGCCTGTCTCGAAGAAGCGGCGCCTGAAGCGACGTTGGCTGAACCGCCTGCGCCCGCACCAACGCAGGCAGCGCTGACTGTTTCACGCGGAAGCAGTTTCAGTCCGCGCCGGCTGCTGGCTTATGCGCGGCGTGAAACGCTCGAAATTCGCCGCGACCGAATCCGCCTGGCGTTTGCGCTTTTGGGGACAGTATTATTGATGCTGATCTTCGGTTACGGCATCACCCTGGACGTAGAGCACATTGCTTACGCCGTTCTCGATCGCGATGACACGACCCTGAGCCGCGATTATCGAGAGAACATCTCGGGCTCGCACTACTTCAACGAGCACGCGCCGATCGCCGATTACGACGAGCTCGAGCAACGAATGCGGAGCGGTGAAATACAACTCGCGCTCGAAATTCCGCCGAACTTTGCGCGCGATGTGAAACGCGGACGCAGCCCACGTATTGGGGCGTGGTTGGATGGCGCGATGCCTTTCCGGGCCGAAACTGCGCGCGGTTACGTGAAAGGTCTGCACGAATCGTGGCTCAAGGAGTTTTCTCGCCGAACCGGCTCACCGGCTGCGAGCGCGCAGCTTGCCGACATCGAAGTGCGTTATCGATACAATCAAGCTTTCAAAAGTATCTACGCGATGGTGCCATCGACTATTGCGCTGTTGCTCGTTTTCATTCCCGCCGTGTTGATGGCGGTCGCTGTCGTCGGGGAAAAGGAGATGGGGTCGATCATCAATCTCTACGCTTCACCGGCTACGCGGACAGAATTTCTGCTCGGAAAACAACTCCCTTACGCTGCGATTGGCATGATTAACTTTCTTGTTCTTACAGCGTTGGCAGTGTTTCTTTTCCGGGTCCCGCTCAAAGGCGGCTTTCTGCCACTGGCATTTGGTGCCGTGCTTTACGTGTTCGCCACGACGGCTCTGGGCTTGTTCATGTCGTCCTTCGCGAAAACGCAGATCGCGGCGATCTTCGGCGTCGCCATCGCCACGACCATGCCGGCAACGCAATTCTCCGGCATGATGACGCCGGTCGCGTCGCTCACCGGCGGCGCCGCGCTAATGGGGAAATTGTTCCCGACAACCTATTTCCTTAAGATCAGCGTCGGCACATTTACCAAGGCGCTCGGTTTTGTCGACTTGGTCCCCAATTATCTTGCGCTCGCCGCGTTCATTCCCGCGCTCATTCTGCTCAGTCTGATTTTTCTCAAGAAACAGGAGACCTGAGGTGAAACGATTTCAAAACGTCTTCCATCTCGGCATCAAAGAACTGCGCGGTCTGCGTCACGACACAGTCATGCTTCTGCTGGTCATCTACGCATTTTCCTTCGGCGTCTATGGGCCAGCCAAAGGCACGGGCTCCGAGCTCACCAATGCCTCTATTGCCATTGTCGATGAAGATCGGTCGCAACTTGCCGAGCGCATTGGCAGCGCATTCTTCCCACCTGCATTCCAGCCGCCCCGCCAGATTTACGTTTACGAGATCGATCCGCAAATGGATAGCGGCAGGTCCAGTTTCGTGTTGGACATTCCGCAAAACTTTGAGCGCGATGTGATGCGTGGACGGCGGCCGTCGCTTCAGGTCAACATCGACGCGACCGCCATGCAACAGGCCGGCATCGGCGCCGGCTACATCCAGAACATTGTTTCGAACGAGATTACGGAGTTCGTTCGAAAGGGTGCTGCACAACCTCTCTCCGCCGCACGGCTGGCAGTCCGCGTTAAGTTCAATCAGAACCTGGTCAGCTCGTGGTTCAGCAGTGTAATGCAAATTATCAACAACGTAACCATGCTGGCCGTGATCCTCGCCGGGGGTGCGCTGGTGCGCGAGCGCGAACG
>WNFZ01010172.1_pt1 | contig 10079 bp, 6 predicted proteins | sample 5400081 | NCBI WGS metagenome assembly WNFZ01 (sample SAMN13153365, study PRJNA577476) | soil metagenome | isolation source: 80 cm soil or saprolite under grassland replicate 1 | place: USA:California | collected 2016-06-15
TCAGCGCAAGATCTCCAATCAGGGCAAGATTTTCCGCCTGTTCTTTGAGGAAAGGTTCCAGTTCGCTGCGCGCTTGTCGCCAGGTTTCCTGGGCGCCGGCATGATCGCCTGCGATTTCTTGCGCCCAGCCCAGCCAAAAGCGCAGTTCACCATTCAAATAACCCAACGCTGGGTCAGGCTTGGCCAGCACCTCTTTTAATCGAGGAATAATTTGCGCAGGACGACGCTCCAGGATCGCCTGGTACACTTGTGTTTCCAACGCCTGATTGAGGTCGGCGGTCGGGCGAAGCGGAGCGAGGAGGGCCGAGGCGCGCGGCAGATCGCCTTCGGCTTGTGCGATAGCCGCCTTTTCCGCGAGGATATCGACGTCGTCCGGCGTGATATCGAGAACCTGATCCCACTTCCGTAGCGCTTCAGGGAAACGACGAAGACACTGATAGGAAATCGCGTGCTGGCCGAGTAGGTCAACGTTGCGCGGGTCGAGCCGCTCGGCTTCGTTGAAGTATGAGTCGCTCTGGTCCCAATGGCCTCGCCTCCGCGCGACATAAGCCAGCGATTCAGGAATCCGGCTGCTATTGGGCAGGAACTGACGTGCTTGCTCAAAGTAACGCACCGCAGTGTCGTAATCCTTCAGGCAGGAGTAGTGATAATAGCCCTCGGCCCATACTGCCTCCCCCAGATTGGGCTGAAGAGTGAGCGCAGTTTCGGCCGCCTGCCGCGCCTCTTCACGCAGCGTGACCGTTGGTTGAAGATTCGCTGTGAGATACCCGCGCGCTTCCACGAATGAGAGCAGCGCCCAACCAAGGGCGAACTTCGGGTCCAACCTCACCGCTTCTCTGAGATATTTCTGCGCGCCAAGGGCGTTGGCCGGTAGGTTCCCAGCCTTGAGTGAATAAGCCAGACCACGCAGGTAGGCTTCGTAAGCCTCGGTATTGTCTGTCGGTTTGGCGGCGATGACTTGCTCTTCCTGACCGGTGAGTTTCGCCCGCAATTGATCCGCGATAGCTTTAGCTACCTCGCTCTCAACCGAAAAGATGTCGGTCAGTTTGCGATCAAAGGTATCAGCCCACAGATGGGAATCGTTGGCCGCTTTGATTAACTGCACGTTGACGCGCACAGAGTCGCCGCTCTTCTGCACGCTTCCTTCCACGATGTGAGCAACGCCAAGTTGCCGCGCGATCTCGGACAGGTTTTCCGGCGCGCTTTTGTAATGCTGGGTGGATGTGCGCGAGATCACCTTCAGATCGGCGATCTTGGCTAATCGCGTCAGAATCTCGTCCTGGATGCCGTCGGCAAAGTAGGCGTTCGCTTTATCTTCACTGCGGTTTTCGAACGGAAGCACGGCGATGCTCTTTTCGGGAATCGCAGCGGCAGCCGGCATCGGAGTAGCCGGCGGAGTGGATGGTGCGCCACTGCCAGTTGCGACCGGCGCAGAACGCCGCGACAAGAGGACGGCGGCGATAATCAGCGCGGCAATTAGAACAACGGCGGCTGCAATAACCCAGCCTCGTCCCTTCTTTTCTTGAACCACTGGAGCCGCGCCTTTACGCGCATGCCGAAACTTCTGCGGCACCTCAGGATTCCCGTGGTCTTCGGTGTAGAGATTGACCACCGACACCCGCACGCCATGTTTCACTTCGCATTCGCCCAAATCGTGCAGGTGGCGCTTCCAATGACCGTATTGTTCTAAGTCTTCGGCCATGTGTTTGGACACCAGGATGTGACCGGCATCGCCACAATCCATCACCCGCTGCGCGATGTTGATTCCGGCTCCGGCAATGTTGGAGCGACCACTTACGTCAACCACACCACTGACCGGCCCGCTATGAATTCCCATGCGCAGCTTCACTTCAGGATGTTCGCTTGCAGCGCTGCTGACCTCGAGCGCGCATTCCACTGGCGCTTCCGGAGTGTTGTAGAAAACCAGCGCCATGCCGTCGCCTGTCGGGACGCTGATTAGACGGCCTTTTGCCTCGGCAGCACGAAAATGTTCCGACTCGCGCACGATCTGATTCAGCAACTCAAGCAACCGCCGCTGCTCCGAAGTCACCAGCGTCGAGTAGCCGACAATGTCGATGAAGAGCACGTAGGCAATCTCCAGCTCGATCTCCTTGTTCACTTCAATCGACATTGGGAAGGATTGTAGGCGCTGGTCGCTAACGCCTCTACATCAATGTTTCGGCTGGGACGAAGCAGCGAGTTTTTGGAAACGCGGATCGTTCCGAAGCGGATCGAACATCGGATCGAGCCGGAGCAGCGCGGGAGCGAGCGAGTTTCAAATTCGTATCTGAATCTTTGGCGTTAATGCGCGTTATTCATTAATGTTGTCGAGGCCGGCAAATTTCCAGCCGCTTTTGGTCAATTCGAACTCGAAGCGAATTGGTGCGTTCTCGCGGTCGTCCGGAGTTTCTTTAAAAGGACAATAGATCTCACACCGCCGGCCGGATTCTTTTCGCGGTTCGGCGGTTGCAAAACATTGGGCGGCATTGGCCTCGCCTCTAAAAATTTCATTATAACGGCGCAAAAAATCGGCCCTATTCTTTACGGCCTTTTGAAAGGCAGGCATCGACAGCGGGAATTTTGTCATCTCCGCAACTGTTGCTTTATCGCCAGCGATGACCGCGGTTCTAAATTTTTTCCAAAATGTCGAAAACTCGCTCTGCGCAAAAGCGTTTGGAAAGAACAACAGAACCAAAATTCCGGCTAACCAAGCGCACCTCCGAATCACCCCCGGGTCAGACGCGAATGAATTCAGTTCCGACGCTCTCACTGTTTCTTTTCTCGCTTTTCGACTTCTTTCTCCGACATCCGGTGCCCCGAGTCCATGATGTGGCCGATTTCTTCCTGAACCAATCCCTGCAAGACCGATGACGCCTATGCCCTTGATTTTAACGATGCCGAATGGCGAGGAGCGCGAAACCAGCTTTACGGAAGCAGAAAAGATGATTTGCGGCCATTTTCCAAGGCGCGAGCAGCCTCCCGCAGTCGAGTCCGATCTGGGCAACGATGGTGAGTCCGAACGCGTGCCGCTATTTCCCTCCTTTGGGAAAATGAATTGAGAACGGCGGTTGAGTGCCTTCGGGCTCTCGCTTTATCAAATCGACCGCCTCCTTCGTTAGGTATCGCTCGTGAACGCCTTCCTTCTTGTCGTTACCCGGTTCTGGCTGGACTAAAACGACCGTCACTCGCACGGCTTGTTTGGCATTCTGTTCCGGAATTGCCGGATTGCCGTTCATTACTTGGCACAAGCGCACCGCATCCGGTTCATCCCCAAAATAAAATAGCAATTCGCCGCCGGGGAGCCCCTGCAAACGGTCGTGCGGGAATTCAATCCAGACGGGCGTGTCAGAGAAAAATTTGCTCATAGTGCTAAGAAACTCCGCGTTCATCATGTTTCAGTGCGGGTGAATGCTTCAGCTAAAACATCTCGGCCTTCCTGCATTGCAATAAGGTGAGAAACGTCGAGGAAATATATCGGCTTATCTCTGGCGAACTCGACGGCTCCTCGGGAGAAGCCGCCCCGGGAAACGATGATACCAAAGCTGGCGCGGGAATGATGTATGACGCCATAAAGATCGCGAACCACGTGCGGCCCAACACCCGAGGTGTGCGCCTTGCATTGGACGACGCCTTTGCGGCCGTTTCTTGTCACTTCAATATCGACACCGCCGTCGCCTGAACCAGGCGTGACCACCGCATTGAACTGATGCTTGGAAAGGACTTCGGCGGTCGCTCGTTCAAACGCATAGCCATCGAGGAACTCCCAGTATGAGCGTTTGCGCAGTTCGGCTTCGTGCGCGGCTTGGCGTGCGGCCCACTCCGCTTCGCGTGCGGCAGTTAGGTATAACTCGTGGAGGTGAAGCGCCTGCCGATACGCCAATAGGCCAGCGCTTGGATGTCTGCGCTCGTAGGCAGCGATGCATACGCTTACCGCCGCCGAAAGAATTGGATATATGTATAGTGCCGTTAGCCCTCCCCCGACTATCAGACCAACAAAGAACAGTAGAACAAATTCACCAACAGTGCCGCGGAGACTTGCAGCCAATACGGCAAAACCCAAGGAATACACCAGAAGCCAGATCGGTAGAAAGAATTTCCATGAGGGACTCTCCTTGTACTCTAGCCCAGCGGCGGTGCGCAGATTATTACGATCTAAGGCGTCATAAGTCAGGCCATAATCGACCGGCTGAGGGTGGTTTGCGGCTGCTTGATTGCTAAGAATAGTTCCCGTCGGAGCCGATTGACCGTGGATGTCCTCTTGCATTTTTCTAGATTTATCGCCAGCGATTTGATTGTCCTTCGCCTCAGTTTCCTGTGGCGAGATTGGCGGCGTTAGAACCGGCGTGGCCGTAGTCAACCTACGCGCAGAATCAGGCTCGGCTGGCTCCTTCAACTGTGGCGGGATTGGCGGCGGTAGAACGGCGTGGCCGTCGGGGGCGTCGTGTTTAGAGACGATGAGCCTAACAATTTGCCGGAGTTCTTGCGCGACGCCCGCATTCGCCATGCGATGTTCATCCTCGCCCTCACTTGTTCAACGCTTTCCTTTGGCGGGGGATTGGGGACTCCCGTCGGCGATTCCATACCGCGCCGCTGCTCGTGCGTATGCTCTTTCACTTCATCCTTCATAACGGCGAAAATTTATTGCCGAGACATCTTAGACATACATTCGCCTCTAACATTATTCAGCACATTAAGACAAGCTGAGGCCATCGACCAACAACGTTCGCGTTCCTTGTCAGACCTCCAAGCAGCGAGTTCCTCTACGGTTCTATTTCTGTGTGGGAAAAAGCTTTGTCTATGAACCAGTGGCTCGTTGAGAGCAGTTTTGAATCTGTGAACTGCGAAGGGCGCTTGATGGCGTAACTTGCCCAACGCCTTGTCGGTAAATCGCTTTAATCGCTGCGAATCCGTCTTGTTGTCTCCCGCGTACCAGTCTTCCAATCCCTTAAGCTCGGACATTAGATCGTCGATGGCTTCGACGGGCGTTTTTTCAGTTAGATCGCGCCAACGCTGATTCTCTTTCACCCAAATCCGATACGAGCCAATGACAAAGCAGATTGCCGATACGACTAATAAGAGTTGCTTTGCTTGTGCTTGCGAGGGCGGCCAGAGTGTAGCCCAAAAGAAAAGTGCAACCGAGGCTATTCCGCTCATTAGGCCGAGCCAATCTTTACCCCAAGCCAAGATGAACCTGCCAAGCCGCATGGTCGCAGAATAGGCAGGAAGCAGCCCGGATTACAACGCTCCAATCGGCACACCAACACCCTTGGATTTCACGAAACGCTAAACACGATTCGGGTTCGCCTGAACATAGACATGGGCGAACGTCGGCGGACTTGTTCTGACTAAATGTTGTGACCACTCGCAAGTAGCCGGATTCTTGGGCTGTTTTGCCTATGGAAATGCTCAAAAAAACACAATCGAAATGCGGGTTCGATTCCCGTTGCCCGCTCTTTTCTTTTTCATAGGTAAAACAGGCTTTCTGACCCGTTAGTATTGCTGAGCTCCTATTGCACCGTAATCGCGGATGAGACCGAGCGGCCGTGGTCGTCCAGGGCGATCAATTCGTATCGGCCAGCCGACGCCTTCCATGAAATTACGTCCTGCGGCGGGGCTCTGCCGATAAAAGTCTTGCCCGCGAACCAGTAAATCTCGCGCACATCCGCATCCGCCTTGGCCTGCAACGGTATTGCGCCGGCTGATGCCGGCAAAATCTTCTGCCCATCAGGCGGCGAAACGATTCGCGGCGCATTTCCGTTACGCGCGACAAATTCCGCGGTCGTTCCGGGCAAAAAAGGCGGCGGCAATTTTCTCGGCACTCCGGCCCGGCGAAAGATCGACAACAACTCTGTCGGCCAAAATTCATAGACTTCACGGCGGAGCTGGCGCGTCCCGTCATCCCTCGTCACGCGAAGTCCGCTCACGGCATCGACGAGCACTTCCTGATGCACATCGCAGGGTGTGATCGGAGAAATTCCGGGAATGAACCATCCTTCGACTTGTTGAGTGCAATGCGGCGCAGGTAAATCACCCGAGACCGCGCAAAAAGAGACACGCTTCAAATTTGCGCCCGGAGGCGGGAGATGCGGCTGGTTCGGTTCCGGCCAGCTCAAGCGCAAACTATCGATGATTTGAAACAAGAGAGGAGCTGCGGCGATTCGTCCGACAAAAGTTCCATTGGCGCGACCGTCAAAATTTCCGATCCAGACCGCGAGCACATAATGATTGAAGACGGCGATTGACCATGCGTCGTGAAAACCATGAGAAGTTCCCGTTTTCCAAAAAACGGGCGCAGCGTGGTCGGAATAAGCGCGGCCAAATTCCGGCCGTGGCAAGTTGAGCATCTCCAGAGTCAGGAATGCCGCTTCCGGCATCATAATCGACCGACCGCGCGCCGCGATCGGATCGCGCGATGTGCGACGAAGCGGACGCAGTTCTCCGTTGTTAGCGAGCGCAGCGTAGAGCCGCACCAGGTCTTCCATTGTGACTTCGGCCCCGCCCAGCGGAAGCGCCAATCCATATAGCGGTTCCGAGCGCGGTAATCGAACGCCCGCGCCCCGCAGGAATTCATACAGTGTGGGACGACGCAACTGGGATGCGAGTTCGACCGCTGGAAGGTTGCGACTGCGCGCGAGCGCGTCACTGGCGCGGATGGGGCCTGCGAATTCGCGATCGAAATTCTCCGGATTGTAGTCCGCGAAACTATGGGGCGCATCCGACAGGATCGACAATGGATGAATCAATCCCTGCTCCAAGGCGAGCGCATAGACGAACGGTTTAAGAGTGGAACCGGGCGAGCGCGGCGAACGTGTTCCGTCCACTTGTCCCTGTATGTCAGCGTTGAGAAAATCCGCCGAGCCGACTTGTGCCAGCACATCCATGTTGCGCGTATCGACCAGCAGCGCGGCAGCATTCTGAATTCCGCGACCGCGATTTGTTCGAACGTAATCAGCGATGCGTCGCTCGATTAGTTGCTGCTTTGGCAGATCGAGCGTGGTGACGATTTCGTCGTGGCCTTTCTCGGCCGCCAGCACCTGCTGAACAAAGTGCGGGGCGAGAAGTTTGTGTTCGCTTAAAGCGCGCGGTCGAAAATCGCGCGCCAGCGTAGCATAGTCATCTTGGCTGTAGGGCAGGCGTGCGTCTCGCCTGCCGAATCGCGATAACGCGGCGTTGAGCGAGCGGTTATCCTGATCGACCGACAACGCGCGCCGGGTCGGGCTTTGCGGAATGACACTCAGCGAAATCGATTCCGGCCTGGTTAAATGCGCGGCAGTCTTGCCAAAATAAATCTGACTGGCCGCGCCCACGCCCTCGATGTTCCGCCCATAGGGCGCGAGATTGAGGTAGGCTTCAAGAATTTCGGCCTTCGAGTAATGGCGCTCCAGTTCGAGCGCGCGAAGGATTTGAACGAACTTTCCGCCGAGGGTGCGGGTGCGCAGATGATAACGCAACCGAGCCAGTTGCATCGTAATGGTAGAAGCTCCGTTATGTGCGTGGCCCGGTCGCAGATTCAAAGCCGAGCGCAGTAATGCGACCGGGTTAACTCCCGGGTGATGCCGGTAATATTTGTCTTCAAATCGCAGCGTCGCATCGATCAATGCGGGCGAAATTTCGCGCAGCGGCGTCCAGATCCGGAACTTCTGGTCCGCGCTCAGCGTGACGCGCAGCAGTTTTCCGTTGCGATCGCGAACGCATTGGGAAAATGAGATGCCTTCGAGCAAAGGCGGTTTCGGCAATGCCAGCCAAATTACACATGCAGTCATCCCGAGCAGCGCGAGGGACTTCACCCACGGAGCTATGATGACACGCGTTTTCATCTTCTGTAATTCCGACTACCTATTCCGTGACGCTGATCTTCCTCCCGACGCCGCGGCCTTTGATGTTTCGCTCGTACATTGCCTCGGCGAAAATGGGCGGCACTGTGAACTCGCCTCGATTAGTAGATTTGATCTGATAATTAATCTCTAGCGCGCTGCCGGACACGGTTCCGTAGAAGACAGAGCGATCTTCGCGCACATCGACATAATCGACGCCGGAAATTGTTGAAACACCCGGTTGCAAAGATGACCCCACAACTTCGAATCCGCCGGGCAGAAGATTCGTCCGCGTCACCGGCTTGTCGTTCTTGTCGAGTAACTCGCGTTGAACTTCCAATCCAGCAGTGAGCGGTTGCGCCGGCGCATGTCGATCATATCCCGCTTCGACGACCTGGAAAAATGCTCCGGGACCGCTGAGCGTTCCGGCACTTTTAAAGCGGATCGCAATCGCCTCTTTGGAAAATGCCGTCCGTTGCAGCAACTTTGCACCGCTCGTCAGGCCAACTTCCCGCTTGTCCCGGTGGATTTCGGCAATGCTGAGCTGGGGCAGCTTTTGCGCGATCATGTGCGAGTACGATTTCAACGCCGAAACAGCGTAGGCGGCCGAGAGCGTGTTGAATTCGCCGCGCCCGATCGGCTTGAGAACTTGCTCGAATTCCCCTCCCGAAATTTTCTTCAACCGCTCCGGAAAGGCGCGCGCGAGGATGGCGATGTACTGCGCGTTTGCGCCGAGCGGCTGGCAAAAGTCGTCGTACTCTCGTCCCGATCCCTCGGCAATCTTGAAGGCGGCGATCAAATCTTCGGCCTCTTTGTCCTTGTGCAGAAGTTTGAGCGCGCCCGCGAGATAAACGCCGGTGACATCATTCTGCCATATATCGGTTTGATGCTGGTCGAGATAATCCTGCAGATTAAGGACGTAATTTGTGGTGACGACGCCTTCGCGGGTGAGCACGTAAATCCCGTACGCAATGGTGCGCGCCTCGGCCAGGGTCGGGGGCTCGCGCGCGACCATCTTTTGCAAATAGCGCAAGCCGCTCGCGAACATGTCCGCTGGCGGAGCAAAGCCGACTGTTTTCGCCGCGCTCAGGAAATCCATTACGTAAACAGAATTGAAACTGATCTTCTCGTCAGTTTCCGGCGCCCAATAACCGAACGCGCCTTGATCGTTTTGCCGGCGTCTCAGAATCCCAAAGGTTTTTTCGATCTGTGTATTTGCCTCGGCGCGACTGAGCCCGAAATCGGCCTCGTCCGAGAGCAGCAGCCGGCAGAATGCGCCGCTGGTTAGTTGCTCGCTGCACCCGTGGGGAAAATCCTTGAGAAAAGCGTAAAGACCGTGCGCCAAACCCAGCGGGACAGCTGCAACCGCAGCTTCGCGTTTGGCGAACTCAGAATAGATCTCACGCGTAATCGGAACGTCCGCGTTTCCTTTTTTGAAATTCCCGCTGCGAACATCGGTCGCATATGGAACGGGCGGCCGGACGCTCAGGGTAGCGCGCCGGCGAGTCTCAATCCCATTTCGGCTGGCCACGAATTTGATTTCGCCCGAGCCGAGCGTGTCGTTGACGTGAAAGCGCAGTTTTGCGCTTTGCTCGCGCCCCTCGGCGATTCGCAATTTTTGGGTGGACGCACCCAGGATCGACAATTGCGCGGACGTCTCGACGCGGAGCTCGATCTCCGCGTCCGCACCAGAACCTTCCACATTATTGGCGACGGTTACGCCGGCCTCAAATTCATCGCCGGGGGCGGTCAGCACCGGCGCGCTCGGCGTAATGACAAAAGGCCCGCGAATGAGCGCGTCACGTTCGGTTGAGGCGGCTGTTTCGTTCGAAACACCGACCGCCATTATCTTGAGTGTGCCGTCGAAAAAGTCGGGCACATCATAGACAACTTCACGAGCAGTCGCGTCGGCATCGATAATGCCAGACCAAAACACGACCGGTTTTTCCGTGATGCGTTTGAACGGATTCAATCTTTGCGCCCCTTCGCCATCGCCGCCAAAAGCCGAGAGAGAACGGAGCAACGAAAATTCCGGAATTATAAGATCGACAATCTGCGCCGTCTCGACGCCGAGCGCGCATTTCCGAAAGAGATAAGCGAGCGGATTCGGCGTCTTGTAATTAGTGACCTGCAAAATTCCTTGATCGACCGCGAAAATGACAATCTTGCTGGGACGGTCGGTTTTGTACCCGATGTGCAACGGTTCGCCGGGCTTCGCTTTGGCTGCGGCTTGCAGATCGATCTTCAGCCGGCGTTTTTCGATGT
>WNFZ01039958.1_pt1 | contig 10072 bp, 12 predicted proteins | sample 5400081 | NCBI WGS metagenome assembly WNFZ01 (sample SAMN13153365, study PRJNA577476) | soil metagenome | isolation source: 80 cm soil or saprolite under grassland replicate 1 | place: USA:California | collected 2016-06-15
GCAAACATTGGCGAAGCCGCGGGCGCAGGCGTGAGGGAGCATGTTCATATTCACGTTGTTCCGCGCTGGTATGGTGACACCAACTTTATGTCCACATTGGGAGAAACGCGCGTATTGCCAGAGACGCTGGAAGATACTTTCGAGCGTGTAAGAAAGGGTTTTCAAGAGGATTGAATAGGCTCTAGGTGGCTAGAGCAATCTGTAGAGAATGCCCCGATCTTTTCCGCGTTTTCCCATCCTCTGGATCATCTTGATATCCTTTTTACTTGGGAACTGCACCCCAGGTATTCCAACTGCAACTCCTTCCACGGCAACTTCAACAATCAACCCAACGGAAAGCACAAAATCACCGATTGCATCTTCCTCAGAAACAATTGGGCCAGCTTCACAACTCCAAACCATCAATCCATTGACAGGTTTACTGGTTGCAGATCCCACTCTGCTCCAACTGCCTGCGCTGTTGGTTTCCATTTCACATTTCCCGGTCAACGCGCGCCCGCAGGCGGGATTGTCATTTGCACCGTATGTCTTTGAGATATATATCACCGAAGGCGCTACGCGTTTTCTGACAACCTTCTATGGAGAATTTCCTGCGCCCGAAGTACCAATCGTTGGAAATTGCAATATCAGAAGAGAGCCATTCATTCAAACAAATCTAATTCTGGGCAATCAAGTTTGGTTGGATTCGAATAAAAACAATATTCGGGATGTGTGGGAGCACGGTGTCGGCGGTGTGTGCGTCAATTTATATGATAAGACGGGGGCATTGCTTCAACAGACCACTACAGACAGCAATGGCTATTATGGATTCAACGTCGAACCTGGAAAATATTTCGTGGCATTTCTAAAGCCTCCTGAAATGGAGTTTGATCAGAAAAATATTGGGGAAGAAGAAAACGACAGTGACGTGGATCCGGCCGCGGGTCGCACGGACGCGGTGGATATCACCTCCTCATTTCTTCAGGTGGACGCAGGTTTGATCCCGCTTACCATCCCTCCACCCACCTCCGAACTCATGTCTGATCTACGCCTATGCCTCGGCGGAGGTGCTGGTACATTTACCAAAATGTTTCTTTGTCAATCATGATATTCAAGGTGGCGGTTACATGTTGGATATCGCTCAAATGGTGCGGCTTGCGAAGGACAGCAAAAAGCCTGATCAGGAAATTGATTACACCAGCAATATTTATTCTGATGAACCTCCAGCCGGCGGCGTGGACGCTGCACGGCTGCATGTGTATATTGCCTGGCTGAATCAGTCAGAGTGGCGCTACGATCCGCTTTACGAAAGCTGGTGGCGCTACGTGGACAATGCTGATGAGCAAGCGGCAGGCGTTGTTCATCCCGAAGTTGACCGCCTGACAGGCCGACAGTTACATTTTGAGAACGTTATCGTTATATATGCAAAACATGATGTTATTTCCCCCACGAATCTAGATATTCACCTGGAGCAGGACTGGGTGGGTGACGCGCTCTTATTCCGCGATGCGAAAATGTACAAGATCAGGTGGAATACCGTCGCAACAGATGAAGAAGTCAAATCTGGTCGTCGCCACCCCATTCAATTTTTAAACCTGGATGACAAGACTCCGTTTCCGCTCAAGCCCGGCCATACATGGATCATTGTGGTCACACCTGAAACGACCGTCGCTGAAGAGTCACCAGGTCAATGGTTGTTACAGTTTTCCCAGCCGCCAGGTGCGAAATAATCTTCGCAAAGCGTTTGCACTGCATAACAGATATGCTTCGCAAAATATTTCTGTTCCCATTTCTTTTGATTATCATTGCATGTAATAATTCACAGGCAGTTCAATCCACGCAAACAGAAACGTCTTGGCCAGTCATAACGAACCCTCCAGCATCAACAGCAACGCCAACAGTGACATTGACTCCCCAGCCACATCTTTCACCAATCACATACGGACCTGAGATGGAAGATTTTCCATCGAATGTCAATCCGCTGACGAGGCGCGCGGTGGAAGACCCATCGCTTCTCAAATTTCCTGCCGTCCTTGTTTCCATCAGCAATATGCCAGTTACAGCGCGGCCACAAGCCGGGCCTGGCTTCGCGCCGTGGGTGTATGAGCTTTATGTTGGCGAAGGCACGACACGTTTTCTGAACGTTTTCTACGGAGATTTCCCGCGCGCGATTCCAAATGTCAATGGCGGATGCAAAGCGCGGGAAGAAATCATCCGTCCAAAGGGAAATTGGATCGGCAACCGAGTCTGGCTTGATGAGAACGAGAACAGTCAACAGGACGCCTGGGAAGGAGGCGTCGGCGGTGTTTGTGTACTTTTATCTAGAAATGGAAACAATGAACAATTTTGGGTTACCGCACTGATTCTAACGGTTATTACTTCCTTGATTTCCCAAAAGATAATACAGGCAGACAATTAAATGGAAATTACGAATTGAGATTTGAAACATCCAATGCTTACAAATTCACTACACCGTTGATCCTGTCTGAAAAACCCACCCCGACTCCAAGCCTTGTGGTAACCGGTACGCCACCGAATTGGTACGTTCCTTCCGAGCCGTATGTAGGTCCAATCCGATCAGGACGACTGACGTACAATCAAATCGGACGCATGTTCCCGAATAGTTGTCTCGTGTACGCCAGCGCCGCGTGGGACATCGGCGAAATGCTTGATGCGTGCCAAATTGTTTACGGCGTCGACAAAACCACACCGAACAGCGCACTGCTACCGGTAACGCATTTGCGTGAACTTGCGGAAAAAAGTTTAAACCCGAAACAACCGGTCAATTATTCAGGGAATTTATTTTCAGAAGATATTCCGGCTGGTGGAAACCCTGCAACCACAATCAACGTTTTTTATCATGCTTATACTCAATCCGGATGGCAATATGATCCGATCTCACAAACATTTCTGCGTTGGACTGATCTTGCGGATGGCACAGGCACTCTCATCCCTGCAACAGATCGGTTGACCGAAAGGCAGATGGCTTTCGAAAATGTGATCGTTGTATTCGCCCAACACAATCGCTTTCGACATAACCAGCTTGAAATTGATTTCAGCCTTGGGCAGAAAAATGTCGCCTATTTGTTCCGAGACGGACAAGCCTTCAAAATTTACTGGTCAACTGAAAACCGTGAATGGGAAAAGAAAACAGGACTCGTGCGCCCCATGCATTTTGTGGACGCTCAAGGGAACCTTGTCCCCCTTCGCCCCGGCAAAACGTGGATTCACATCGTCACACCATTTTCATCGGTGACAGATCAAGGAAATGAAAACTGGCTAGTGCAATTCGTCCAGCCGTATGATCCAGAAGATACGCCATCGCCATAAATATGTCACTCTGAGCGATAGCGAACAATCTTGCGGATGGTGTTAGAGATGCTTCGCTGGGCTCAGCATGAAATCTCGCAAAAAATGAGGAAAAAACCATGCACCCGTATGTTGCCTCCCTCAAAACATTGTTTGAGCAAAACGCCGATCCCCTTCAAGCTGCGCCGATGAAAAAATACATGCGCGACCAATTTGAATATTTGGGAATCAAGACTCCTAAAAATACGGCCTTGCAAAAAGAGTTTTATCAAGAGCATGGCTTTCCTGAACTCTCGGACCTCGACGAGATTCTCCGCGATTTATGGGCGCTTCCCGAGCGGGAATTCCAATATATCGCAATGGGATTACTTGGAAAATTCGAGAAGCAACTTCCAGCCGATTTTATCGACACCCTTGAATTCTTTATTATCACAAAATCCTGGTGGGATACGGTAGATGCGATGGCATGTCACACCGTGGGAACTCACTTCAGGCGATTTCCCAAAATCCGCCAACGGTACTTGAAAAGGTGGCGTAAATCCAAGGATATCTGGCTACGAAGAACAGCCATTCTGTTTCAGCTGGGCTACAAGCAGGAAACAGATTTTGAATTATTGACAGAGATTATCTGCGAAAACCTGGGCTCAGATGAATTTTTTATCAATAAGGCAATCGGCTGGGCATTACGCCAATACGCGTATACTGATCCGCAAGCCGTGACGACGTTCGTCAAATCCACAGCGCTGCATCCATTGAGTCGGCGCGAAGCGATGAAGCATTTGGAAGGCTGACTAACCCTCTGGCTGATTTTTCATAAAATCTGCAGCTTCGGCAAAATGGTTCTTAAGATATTCCACCACCCGTGGATCAAGTCCACTATCATCCAGGGCTCTGTTTATGCACCACAGCCATTGATCGCGTTCAACAGATCCAATCGAAAATGGCATGTGCCGCATTCGAAGCCGCGGATGCCCAAAGCGCTCCACATATAATTGAGGTCCGCCCGACCACCCGGAGAGAAACATAAATAACTTCTCACGAGATTGATTCAAGCTCGTCGCATGAAAACTTCGGATCTTTGCCGCTTCGGGCGAGGAATCCATTACATCGTAAAACCGATTTACCAAAGACCGTAAGCCTGGTTCACCGCCAAGCATTTCATAAAGGGACAATTCAAAATCTGCCATACCAGGATTGTAATATATACTTCGACCCTCAAAAATCTTTCTCACTTCCGTATAGGCTTTATAATTGAATCGTAAATTTCGCTAACTGGAGGAACAATGGCAAGAGAAAACGAGGCTGTGATCCTTTCCGCGGCGCGTACGCCAATTGGAAAGTTCCAGGGGTCGCTTAGCAGTGTTCCTGCAACTCAATTAGGCGCAATTGCAGTGAAAGCCGCGGTCGAGCGCGCCGGCATCAAACCAGAAGAAATCGAAGAAGTGATTATGGGGAATGTGGTTCAGGCTGGTGAGGGACAGGCTCCTGCGCGTCAATCAGGCATCCTGAGTGGCATCCCGGCAACGGTCAGCGCAAGCACAGTCAACAAAGTTTGCGGCTCAGGATTAAAAGCGGCGATGTTTGCTTCACAAGCCGTCCGTGCAGGCGATGCAGATCTTTTTGTCGCAGGCGGGTTCGAATCCATGAGCCGCGCGCCGTATCTGGTCAGCGGCCGTTCGGGCGAGTTGAAGTTCGGCAATCAGCCTCTCACCGACGCCCTGCTCTACGACGGCCTCTGGGATCCCTTCGAAAATTGGGGGATGGGCAACGCGGCTGAATTTATCGCGGACGAATACGAAGTCACGCGCGCAGCGATGGATCAATTTGCGCTCCAATCCCACCAGAAAGCTGTAGAGGCTCAAGAGACAGGCCGCTTTAAATCCGAAATTGTTCCCGTTCCAATCCCTGGACGAAAAGGGGAAGTAACAATCGTAGACACAGATGAGGGTCCGCGCAAGGATACCTCACTGGAAGTGTTGGCAAAACTCAAGCCTGCTTTTAAACCTGATGGAAAGGTCACACCGGGAAACTCCTCTCCGATGAATGATGGCGGTGCAGCAGTTGTGATTGCATCGCGCGTCTATGCAGAAAAAAACGATCTCAAACCAATGGCAAAGATTGTTGGTTACGCGCAGGCTGCCGTTGAACCGAAATATTTGTTTGCGGCACCTGCCTATGCAATTCCAAAATTGCTCAAGAGAATCGGCTGGACGTTGGACCAGGTGGACTTGATCGAACTCAACGAAGCCTTCGCCGCACAAGTCCTTGCAGATGGATACGCGCTCGCTGATCAAGGCTGGGATTGGAATAAGGTCAACGTCAACGGTGGCGCGATTGCGTTGGGGCATCCGCTGGGCGCAAGCGGTGCCCGCGTGTTGACCACGTTGCTGGCGGTCGAATTGGAATGACAAACAAAATCGGTGGTCGAGTAATTTCGAGCGAAGCGAGAAATGTATCGAGACCACTAGCAGAAGAGCGATCTAGTAAGTGGTGGTCTCGATATGGACAGGAAAAACACCTGTCCTACTCGACCACCGAGGAATGAAAGTAATGAACAAGCAAGAACGTAATGAGAAAATTGAACTGTACGGCAAAGGTTTTGAACTGCTCGTCGAAACACTTAAAGACATTCCGCGCGAGATGTGGAAGTTCAAGCCCGAGCCACAAGAATGGAGTGTTCATGAAGTACTCGTCCATTTGGCGGATTCCGAATCGAATGCTGCGTTGCGGGCTCGCAAATTGATCGTCGAGCCGGGCGGCACGCTGATGGGATACGACCAGTCGCTCTGGGCTGATGAATTGAATTATCACGATCATAGCTATGAAGACGCGCTGGAAATTGTCAGACTTGTCCGAAAGACAACGTATGAATTGCTCAAGAAACAACCGGATGAAGTCTTTGAACATTCGGTAAAGCATCCTGAGTATGACGAGCCCTACACGTTTGAAAAATGGCTGAATATTTACTTGGCGCACATCCCAGGACACATTGAGCAAATTAAGAACAACTATAAAATCTGGAGAGATCAACAGGGATAGCAAATGTCATTGCGAGGACTGGTGATCGAGTAGCCCACTTTGCGTATCGAGACCCAGCCCGAAGCAATCTCAACTAACCATCAAACATGAGATTGCCACGCTTCCCGCCTTGCGGGTTGCTCGCAATGACATATCAATGAGGAAACTATATGCCAATCAAACATATCTTTGTCATCGGTGCGGGAACTATGGGGAACGGCATCGCGCAAGCCGCGGCGACATCTGGTTATCAAGTCACATGTATGGATGTCATGCCGGCCGCGCTGGAAAAGGCTAAAACGACAATTTCCAAATCTACATCGAAGCTTTTGGAAAAAGGCACGCTCACCGCGGGACAAAAAGCAGATGCAGACAACATCAACTTTGTCTCATCCTATAACACGCTCCCCGACGCGGATTTTATCATCGAAGCCGCGACGGAAAATCCAGATTTGAAATTCAAGATTTTCAAAGACATGGATGCTGCCGCGCGTGAAGATGTGATTTTAGCTAGCAACACATCTTCGATCTCGATTACCAAAATCGCTGCAGCCACAAAGCGGCCGGATAAAGTCATTGGTATGCATTTCATGAATCCAGTTCCTCTAATGAAATTAGTTGAAGTCATCAAGGGACTCGCCACGAGTGAAGAGACTCTTGCCACAACACTGGAGCTCTGCAAAGCCATGGGTAAGGAAGCCTGGTCCGCGAACGACTCACCGGGCTTTATTTCCAACCGTATCCTATGTCCCATGATCAACGAAGCCATTTTTGCCTTGCAGGAAAATGTTGGTACGCCGGAAGCGATCGACGCAGTGATGAAATTGGGAATGAATCACCCGATGGGGCCCCTCACATTAGCGGACTTGATTGGGCTGGATGTTGTGCTATTTATTATGGAAGTTTTGCAACGTGACTTGGGCGAGGACAAGTACCGCCCCGCTCCACTACTGAGGAAAATGGTCGATGCGGGATATTTGGGAAGGAAAAGTGGAAGAGGGTTTTATCAGTATTAGCGGTCAGCATTCGGCTTTCAGCTGTCAGCGATACTAACGGCTGAAGGCCATAAAAGTAGACAATAAAAAAATTATTTTCGTTTGTTTTTGTAATTCTTTTTTTGCTGGCTGCTTGTGCACCGGCGACAACACAAGTCATTCCGTTTTCTACAATCTCCTCTGTTACCCCAATACTAAGTGAAACCTTGACCGCCACGCCGACATTTACGGTAACACCATTACCGGTCACACCTTCTGCGACACCCACTGAAACCCAAAGACCGGATATTGCTCCGACCCTGCCTCATGCAAACGTCAATTTTATTTATCATGGTGATCGCAGTAAACCATACGTCGCGCTGACTTTTGATCTATGTCAAAAGCCAGAATTACCAGCCTGGTTCGATCGAGGCATCTATGATGTGCTGACGAAATATGATGTGCTGGCCACTTTCTTTATGGGAGGAGACTGGATGCGCACTCATGTGGATGAAACGCTTTTATTGGCATCCAATCCTAAATTTGAACTTGGTAATCATTCCTGGAGTCATCCTGATTTACCTGGTTTGAGCGAAGAAATAATAAGCAAAGAGATCGTAAAGACGCAAAATCTGCTCTATCAACTGACCGGCCGACAAGCCAGGCTCTTTCGCCTGCCGGCTAGACTCTATGATGATTTAACTTTGAGCGTAATCGCCTGGAATGGACTCTACACCATTCAATGGGATGCCGAAACGGGCGATCCTGATCCCACGATTGACGCGGAACGCATGAATTGGGCTGTGCGCGAGCGCGTCCAAAACGGCTCAATCATGATTATGCACGCCAATGGACGCGGCTGGCATACGGCTGGGGCGCTGCCTCAAATGATCGAATACTTACAGAGTCAGGGCTATACCCTGGTCACCGTTTCCCAGCTATTGGGTTTGGAACCCATTCCAAACGATTAACTACAAAATCCCGGTTATTTTACAGCGCGTACAAAGCCAATCACTAAAACGTTGCCATCAGGTTGTATGATCTCAGTGAAACCTGCGCCGTTTAAGAACTTTCGTAAATCCTCGAGGCCATTTTTAAGTCCTCGGTGGCGAGTAAATGCGATAAACAGATGATTTATGAAGGACCCGGTCGGGCGCATGAAGTCTGCAATGAGGAGGCGTCCGCCGGGTTTGAGCACGCGATAGATCTCAGCTAAGCCGCGGACTTTGAGATCCTCTGGCAGATGATGCATCATCAGGCTGGAGGTGACCACGTCAATGCTTGCATCTGGGAATGGAAGCGCTTCAATCACACCCACGCGGAAATCAATATCGAGTTTTTTGCGCGCCGCTTTTTTTCGAGCCACGGCAATCATCTCTGGCGCGGGGTCAATGCCATAAGCTTTGCCTGCTTTTGCGCGGGTCTTTGCCAGTAGAATCACTTCGCCGGTACCACAGCCCACATCTAATACGCTATCACCGGACTTGATCAGGGCATTATCCACCGTTAGGTTGCGTAAAAGCCTCGCATGACCAAGAGTAGTAAAGTTTACGGCCAGATCATAATAAGATGCCCAGCGGATTAGTGTTCCTTCAGTTTGAGCGGGTTGTTCAACGGAATGAGAATGGTGTGTCATGATTAATCTCCTTGATGGCATAATTCTATATTTATGGCTGATCAAAATCAATCATCAGACCGAGTAGAATGTCCATTAATGGATAAAACTGCCGAAGTGTGCGGAAACAAGGAGCCAGACGATGAGCGATAAACAGGATCGCCGGAGCCAGCGAACTCGTCATTTATTAAGTGCAGCGCTGGTTGAGTTGATCAGGGAAAAAGACTACAGCATAATCACAGTCAGTGACATCATCGAAGAAATACCATTTTTCCCGAGTCTTGGATTATTCCGCCATGTGGGAGAAGAATATGAACTTTATAAATCGCTTCTTTGGGGTTCGGGCATCGATCTGCTCATCAAGCATCTGCAAAAATCACTCAGCAACAGAATTGAACAGGGTCTTCAGGAAAGTGGAAAAGAATTCAACGTTCCGCTTCCAATTCTGGCAAGTTTTATCGCTGGCAGCTTCCTCACCCTGCTTAAGTGGTGGCTTGAGAACAAAATGATTTATTCTCCGGAAGAGATGGATGAAATTTTCAAGAGATTGACCCTGGCAGGGATCGAAAAAAAGGAAACCAGTAAAACAGAATAGCGACTCTGAGAGTCGCTATTCTGTTTTGATTTTGTGTAAAGAGCATTACAACGACAGCCAGATACCCAGCTCTTTTTCTTTTGCATATTGATAAATGGTCGGGGCAACAGCCATATCGTCTAGTGCCAGACCGAGGTTGATGGCGAGTGTCCGTTCTTTTTCATCCGTACGACCGGGCTTGAGCCCCGCGACCAGTTCACCCAAATCCGCATAGGGCGCCGGCGTCTGCTGAAAATATCCGACCGATTTGTAATATTGGAACTGGGCATGATCGTCGGTGCTGATGCGGTCCATTTGCGCAAGCGCCTCTGAGGTCCAGTAGGAATCGAAGTCCACTGCGGAACCGTAAGCGCCTGGGCGCAGCCAATCCTTTGCAATCGCAGGAGTCGGGTGCTTCAAAATGGGACCCGAGGTCACAACCAGGTCTGATTCGAACACCGCCTGTTTTGGCTCTTTGACACCGATGACCTCAAAATCAAACCGAGTAGCTATATCCGCGACGAACCGTTCCTGGACTTCGGGCAGGACATCATAGGCATAGACGCGCTTAATGGGAAACAGACAAGCTAGCGCTTCCAGGTT
>WNFZ01007078.1_pt1 | contig 10065 bp, 9 predicted proteins | sample 5400081 | NCBI WGS metagenome assembly WNFZ01 (sample SAMN13153365, study PRJNA577476) | soil metagenome | isolation source: 80 cm soil or saprolite under grassland replicate 1 | place: USA:California | collected 2016-06-15
CCGTTCGGCCCGCGTCGACTCGCCAAGCAGTACCCGGCCGCGTCCCGGGTCGAGCGCCCGCAGGCGCATCGGGCGCTCCCACCGCACCGCGCCGGTCCGCCGGTCCAGCGCGACGGTGTCGCTGCGCTGCGTGCCCGGGTCGGTCGTGCTCACCAGCACCAGGTCGGCGATCTCCTCGAACAGGATGATCCCGGCCAGCACCGGCACGACCGTGGACCAGCGGGGCGGCCCGGCGGCGAGCGGGTAGGCGGTGACCCGGCGCTCCGGCCGCAGCTGCGCCACGTAGAGCGTGTCCCCGACCGGCTGGCCGGACGCGCCGTTGACGACCCACACGGTGCGGGTCAGCACCAGCGGCGGGGTCGCCGGGGCCGCCGCGGCGGCCGGGGCGAGCAGGGCGAACGCGAGCACCGCGGCGGACATGATCCGCCGCCGCGACCGCACCGGCCGGCGCGGCGTCGGGGCCCCGGCGGCCGGCACATCGAGGTCGATCACCGCGTCGCGCGGTGACACGGGTCAGCTCCGGGCGGCGGGTACGACGGTGGCCGGCTCCAGCCGGGAGACCGCCTCGACGACGTCGCGCGCGACGTCCTGCGCGGTCAGCCCGAGGTCGGCCAGGATCTCCGTGCGGCTGCCGTGCGGGTGCCAGTCGCGGGGGATCGCCAGGTCGCGCACTGGCGTGGGCACGTGCGCGTCGCGCAGCGCCTGGGCCAGCGCGTCGCCGACCCCGCCCCGGACCCCGTCCTCGACGGTGACCACGAGCCGGTGCTCGCGGGCCAGCGCGGTCAGCTCGACCGGTACCGGCCGCGCCCAGCGCGGGTCGACGACCGTCACCCCGTACCCCTGCTCGCCGACCCGGGCCGCCGCGTCGACGGCCAGGTGCGCGAACGGCCCGACCGCGACCAGCAGCACGTCGCGCCGGTCGGCCTCGGCGAGCACGTCGACCGGCCCGCGGCGGCGCAGCGCGGGCAGGTCGGGCGGGACGGCACCGGTCGGGAACCGCAGGACGGTCGGCCCGTCCTCGATCGCCACCGCCTCGCGCAGCTCCTCCCGCACCGTCGCCGCGTCGCGCGGCGCCGCGATCCGCAGCCCCGGCACGTTGCCGAGCACGGCGAGGTCCCAGATGCCGTAGTGGCTCGGCCCGTCCGGCCCGGTGATCCCGGCCCGGTCGAGCACGAACGTCACCGGCAGCCGGTGCAGCGCGACGTCGAGCAGCACCTGGTCGAACGCGCGGTTGAGGAAGGTGGCGTAGACCGCCACGACCGGATGCATCCCGCCGAAGGCCAGCCCGGCCGCGGAGGTGACCGCGTGCTGCTCGGCGATGCCCACGTCGAAGGCCCGGTCCGGGTACTTGCGGGCGAGCCTGGCGATGCCGGTCGGCTCGGCCATTGCCGCGGTGATGCCGACGATGTCGGCCCGCTCGTCGGCGAGCGCCACCAGCTCGTCGGCGAACACCGAGGTCCACTTCAGCGTCGGTGCGGCCAGCAGCTTGCCGGTGAGCACGTCGAACGCGCTGCTCGGCCCGTGCAGGCAGTCGGCCTCGTCGTCCTCGGCCGGCCGGTACCCGTACCCCTTGCGGGTCACCGCGTGCACGATCACCGGAGCGCCGAAGCCCTTGGCCTTGCCCAGCGCGGACTCCACCGCGCCGATGTCGTGCCCGTCGACCGGCCCGACGTACTTGATCCCGAGATCCTCGAAGAGCGCCTGCGGGGCGACCGCGTCCTTGATCCCCTTCTTCACGGCGTGCAGCGCCTCGTACAGCGGAGCGCCCACCAGCGGGGTCCGGCCGAGCGCCTCCTTGACCAGGTCGAGCACCTTCTCGTAGCCGGGGTTGAGGCGCAGCGTAGCGAGGTGCTGGGCCAGCCCGCCGATCGTCGGGGCGTACGAGCGCCCGTTGTCGTTGACGATGATGACCAGCGGGTTCTTCGCCCCGGCGATGTTGTTCAGCGCCTCCCAGCACATGCCGCCGGTCAGGGCACCGTCGCCGACCACGGCCACCACGTGACGTTTCTCACCCCGCAACGCGAACGCCTTGGCCATCCCATCGGCATAGGACAGCGCGGTCGAGGCGTGCGAGTTCTCGATGATGTCGTGCTCGGACTCGGCCCGGCTCGGGTATCCGGACAGCCCACCGCGGCAGCGCAGCAGGTCGAAGCCGTCCTGGCGACCGGTTACCATCTTGTGCACGTATGCCTGGTGACCGGTGTCGAACAGGATCCGGTCCTTCGGCGAGTCGAAGACCCGGTGCAGCGCCAGGGTCAGCTCGACGACGCCCAGGTTGGGCCCGAGATGCCCACCGGTGCGGGAGACCTTGGCCACCAGGAAGTCCCGGATCTCGGTGGCGAGCACCGCCAGCTCTGCCGGGGTGAGCCGCTTGAGGTCACGCGGCCCGGTGATCCCGGCGAGAAGCCCTCCGTCGGCCTCCGTGCCGGTCACGACAGCCCCCCACGACGGTGGATCCTCCGGAACCGGCCTCGCCTACGCAAGCTCATGAGCACCAACTCTAACGGGGGGTCCCCACGTCGTCTCGGCGCGTGTGAAGGATCCGCGAAGACCGCCCCGGGCCGGCGCGCGGACCGTGGGCTACCGCGGGCGGAGCAGTCCTACGCACTCCACGTGGTGCGTCATCGGGAACGTGTCGAACGCGCGCAGCTCGGCCAACCGCCAGCCCGCCTCGCGGAACGTGGCCACGTCCCGGGCGAACGCGGCCGGGTCGCACGCCACGTACGCCACCGCCCGGGGTGCGGCGGCCATGACGGTACCGGCGACCGCCGCGCCCGCCCCCGACCGCGGCGGGTCGAGGACCACCACGTCCGGCCGGTCGGCCGGGCGGAAGCGCTCGACGGTGCACCGGACCACGCGGACGGCCGGCAGGTCGGCGAGGTTGTCCCGGGCCGCGGCCGCCGCGGCGCGGTCGGCCTCGACGAGCGTCACCGCGCCGGCCGGCCCGACCGCCTCGGCGAGCACAGCCGCGAAGAGCCCCGCGCCGCCGTACAGGTCCCAGGCCCGCTCCCCCGGCCGGGGGTCGAGCAGCTCCAGGACGGTACCCGCCAGGACGTCCGGGGCGTCCGGATGCACCTGCCAGAACACGCCCGCCGGCAGCCGCCAGCGCCGCCCGACCGCGAACTCGGTGACGCGGCCGGGATCCCCGTGGTCCCCGTAGACGCACACATCCCCGCCGGAGGCCGCCACCGCGGTCACGTGGTCGTCGCCCGGCCACGGGTCACCCGTCACCGGCAGCGCCTGGATGTCCGGGTGGGCGAGGAGGCAGCGGTCCACCGGTACCACCTCGTGGGAGCGGTGCGCAAGGAGCCCGGCCCGCCCGGCGGCGTCGACCGTGTACCGCACCCGCGTGCGCCAGCCCAGCGGCCCGCCGGGCAGCTCCTCCACCCGTACCCCCAGCTCGTCCACCTCGGCCGGCGACAGGCCGGCCAGCCGCCCCAGCTGCTCGCGCACGACGGCGGCCTTGAGCTCCCGCTGGGCCGCCGGCGCGACGTGCTGGAAGTCGCACCCGCCACAGATCCCGGCGTACCGGCACGGCGGCGCCACCCGTTCCGGCGCGGGCGCCAGCACGCTCACCGCGTCGGCCCGCAGGTAACCCCGGCGCTCCTCGGTGACCCGCGCGACCACCCGCTCACCCGGCAGCGCATGGCGGACGAAGACCACCCGCCCGTCCGGAGCCCGCGCCACGCAGTGCCCACCGTGCGCCACGGCGCCGACGTCGAGGGTCAGCTCGGGACCGGTCACCGGCCCGCGCCGACGTCGTCACGCTCGGGCTCGCGCGGCCCACGCGCCGGCCACCGGCTGCCGTCCAGCCGGGTGAGGTCCCTGCGCTGGCTGGAGGCGAGCTGCCAGGGCACGCTGACCACCATGACGCCGGGCTCGAAGAGCAGCCTGGTCTTCAACCGCAGGGCGCTCTGGTTGTGCAGCAGGTTCTCCCACCACTTGCCGACCACGTACTCGGGGATGAACACGGTCACCACGTCGCGCGGCGACTCCCGGCGCACCGACTTGACGTAGTCGATCGTCGGGCGGGTGATCTCCCGGTACGGCGAGTCGACGACCGTCAGCGGTACCGGGATCTGCCGCTCCTCCCACTCCTTCTGGATGTGCCGGGTGTCCGCGTCGTCGACGTTGACGGTGACCGCGGTCAGCGTGTCCGGGCGGGTGCCCTGCGCGTAGGCCAGCGCCCGCAGGGTCGGCAGGTGCACCTTGCTCACCAGCACGACCGCGTGGTTGCGGGCCGGCAGCATCTCCCGCGCGTCGGTCGGCTCCAGCTCCTTGGCGACGTGGTCGTAGTGCCGGCGGATGCCGACCATGGTCAGGTAGATCACGGCCATCGCGGCGATCGAGATCCAGGCGCCCGCGGCGAACTTGGTCACCACCACCAGGATCAGCACGAAGCCCGTCATCGCCGCGCCGAAGCCGTTGATCGCCCGGGCCCGGTACATGCGCCGCCGCGCGCCCGGGTCGCGCTCGGTGCGCAGCAGGCGGTTCCAGTGCCGCAGCATGCCCGACTGGGAGAGGGTGAACGAGACGAACACCCCGACGATGTAGAGCTGGATCAGCCGGGTGGTCTGCGCGTCGAACGCGAAGATCAGCACGCCGGCGAAGATCGCCAGGAACAGGATCCCGTTGCTGAACGCCAGCCGGTCGCCCCGGGTGTGCAGCTGGCGGGGCAGGTACCGGTCCTGGGCCAGGATCGAGCCGAGCACCGGGAAACCGTTGAAGGCGGTGTTGGCGGCCAGCACGAGGATCAGCGCCGTCGTCGCGATCACCAGGTAGAAGGCCGGGCGGAAACTGCCGAAGATGGTGTGCGCGAGCTGCGGCAGTACCGGCTGCTGGGTGTACCCGGCCGGCAGCGTGCGCCCGGGATCGACGATCCTGAGGTCGGTCAGCCGGGTCAGCACGACGATGCCGACCAGCATCGTGATCGAGAGCAGGCCCAGCATCAGCAGGGTGGTTGCCGCGTTGCGGCTCTTGGGCGGGCGGAACGCCGGTACCCCGTTGGAGATCGCCTCCACCCCGGTCAGCGCGGTGCTGCCCGAGGCGAAGGTGCGGATCATCAGGAAGGCGAACGCGAACCCGGTGACCGCGTGCTCGGGTGGCACGTCCAGGCCCGAGCTCGGTGCCCGCAACTGGTCGCCCAGCACGACGATGCGGAGGAGCCCCCACGCGATCATCAAGAGGATCGAGAACATGAAGGCGTAGGTCGGGATGGCGAAGGCGGTACCCGCCTCCCGGATGCCCCGCAGGTTCATCGCGGCGAGGATCGCCACGAGGCCGATCGCCACCTCCACCTTGTGCTGGCCGGCGAAGGCCCAGGCCGAGCCCAGGTTCTCCACCCCCGAGGACACCGACACCGCCACGGTCAGCACGTAGTCGACCAGCAGCGCGCTCGCCACGGTCAGCCCGGCCCGGGGGCCCAGGTTGACCGTCGCGACCTCGTAGTCGCCGCCGCCGGACGGGTACGCGCGCACGTTCTGCCGGTAGCTAGCCACGACGGTCAACATGACGACGACGACGCACAGCGCGATCCACGGCGAGTACACATAGAACGCGGCCCCGCCCACGGAGAGCGTCAACAGGATCTCGTCCGGCGCGTAGGCGACCGAGGACAACGCGTCGGAGGCGAACACCGGCAGCGCGACGCGTTTGGGCAACAGCGTGTGGTGCATCCGGTCGGACCGGAACGGCCGGCCGATGAGCAGACGCTTCAACAGGGCGGAGGGACTGGCCACGACCGTCAAGCGTAAGGCCAGGTGGCCGCGGAGTGCGTGACAGGCTGGCGCACACATCAGTGGCGGCGCATGGCAGTCTGTGAGAGGAGCAACGGTACGGCGGGCCGGGAGGCGCACGGGTGCACATTGTGATCATGGGATGTGGGCGGGTCGGTTCGACACTGGCGCACACCCTGGAGGCGCGCGGACACTCGGTCGCGGTCATCGACCAGAACCCCGACGCGTTCCGCCGGCTCGGCTCGGAGTTCACCGGGATCACGGTCACCGGGATCGGGTACGACCGGGAGGTCCTGTCCGCGGCCGGGATCGAGCACGCCGACGCGTTCGCCGCGGTGTCCAGCGGGGACAACTCCAACATCATCTCGGCCCGGCTGGCCCGCGAGACGTTCGGCGTCGACCGCGTCGTGGCGCGCATCTACGACCCGAAGCGGGCCGAGGTCTACGAGCGGCTGGGCATCCCGACCGTGGCCACCGTGCGGTGGACCGCCGACCGGATGATGCGGCTGCTGGTACCCGACGGGCACCACGAGATCTGGCGCGACGCGACCAGCTCGGTGGCGATCGTCGAGGTCGCCGTGCACCCGGCATGGATCAGCCGGCCGGTGCGCGCGCTGGAGGAGGCCACCGGCGCGCGGGTGGCCTACGTCACGCGCTTCGGCCTCGGTACCCTGCCCACCCCGTCGACCGTGCTGCAGGACGGCGACCAGGTGTTCATGCTGGTCACCGATGAAATGACCGCCGGGGTCACCAAAGTGGCCGCGGCACCGCCCGAGGGAGGGCACTGATCATGCGGGTAGCCATCGCCGGGGCCGGCAACGTGGGTCGCTCGGTCGCCAAGGAGCTGATCGAGAACGGGCACCACGTCATGCTGATCGAGCGCGACGCGGCCGTCCTGCGGCCGGAGCGGGTACCCGAGGCGGAGTGGGTGCTGGCCGACGCCTGCGAGCTGTCCAGCCTGCAGGAGGCCGAGCTGAACCAGTGCGACGTGGTGGTCGCGGCGACCGGCGACGACAAGGTCAACCTGGTGGTCTCGCTGCTGGCCAAGGCGGAGTTCGGGGTGAACCGGGTGGTGGCCCGGGTCAACCGGGCGGAGAACGAGTGGCTGTTCACCGACCAGTGGGGCGTCGACGTCTCGGTGAGCAAGCCGCGCATGATGGCGGCGCTGGTCGAGGAGGCGGTCACCGTCGGCGACCTGGTCCGGTTGATGACGTTCCGGCAGAGCGAGACCAACCTGGTGGAGATCACGCTGCCGGGCAGCGCGCCCTACGTCGGGCATCCGGTGCGTGACGTCCCGCTGCCCCGCGACTCCGCGCTGGTGGCCATCCTGCGCGGCAAGCGGGTGCTGGTACCCAGTGCCGACGACCCGCTGGAGGCCGGCGACGAGCTGGTCTTCGTCTGCACCACGGCGGTCGAGGACGACGTGCGCGCGGTGGTGCTCGGCGCCGACAGCGTGGCGCGCACCCGCACCGGGCGGTAGCCGCTCAGGCCTCGTGCTGCGCGGGCACGTGCGGGGCGTCGGGTCCGGCCGCGCCGGCCCGGCGCACGGCCCAGACCGTGATGGCGATCAGCAGCAGGTAGGGCGGGTACCCGAGAGCCAGCCGCAGGATGCCGAGCACGGTACCGGGATCGGTCGCCGAGGTGTGCTGGAAGACCACCGCCTGGATGCCCACCTTGACCAGGTAGGTCACCGCCCAGAGCACGGTCAGCCGGCTGAAGAGGCGGACCAGCCGCGGGTCGCCCTGCCACTCCGCGCTGCCTTTGGCGACCACGACCGACCAGGCCCAGCCGACCAGCGGCCGGCGGACCAGCACCGAGCCCAGCAGCGCCAGCCCGTAGGCCAGGCTGATCAGGATCCCGGGCAGGTAGAACGCCTTCGCGCTGCCGGTCTTCCAGGCCAGGAACGCGCCGAACAGGATCCCGACGAGCCCGTTGACCGCGTGCCGGACGGACTGCCGCCGGGCCAGCCGCCACACCGCGATGAACACGGCCGAGCCGACCGCGACGAGCAGCGCCGGGGTCAGCGGCCAGATCAGCTTGGCGATCACGAAGATCACCACCGGGACCCCGGACTCGATCACCCCGCGGACCCCGCCGAGCTGCGTGGCCAGCTGCTCGGAGAAGGTGGGGAGCTGTTCCTCGTCCTCCTCGACCGTCATCGGGGCGGCTCAAGCTCGTAGTACGGGTTGTAGATGACCTTCCGGTCGTCGCGGACGGCGATCCGCCCGCGGACGGTGAGCTGCCGGCCCGGTTCGATGCCCGCGATGTGCCGCCGGCCGAGCCACACCAGGGTCACCACGTCGCTGCCGTCATAGAGGTCGGCCTCCAGCGTCGGCAGGTTGGTCCGCGGAGTGTAGACGACGGTGCGCAGGCGCCCACTCACGCTGACCAGCTGACCGCGCTTGACGTCGCTCGCCGGGGTGCACCCGGACTCGGTGGTGCTGCGCTGGAGCTCCTCCGCGTCGAGCTCCGCCTCGCTGGCCACCAGGCGGCGGAAGAACTTGCGGAACGGCGAGGGCCGTTCGACGGTCGCCATGGTCGGGACGTCACTCTCCTTACCGGGCAACGGGCCGTCCGCCCGGTTGTCCGGTAAGAGTACGTCGGCAATCGGCCATCCGGTCAACCACGTCAACCACTCGGGGAGAATCGGACACTCGGGACTACCGGGACCGGCGAGGCCGCGGGGGCGACTTGCGTTTGGGGGTACCCGGTGCCGTGCCGTCGACCGGGCGGGGTGACGGCTGCGCGGTCTCGGCCGCCGCCAGTTCCGCCTGCTCGGCAACCTCCTTGGGCAGCCGCAGGGGCAGCGCCTCCAGCGCCGGCATCGCCTCCTTGCCCCGGTCGACCACCACGTTGCGCAGGCATTCGGCGAGCGGGCCGGCGGCGGTGGGCGGGTCGACCGCGGCCGGGCCCTGGTAGATCGCCCGGATCATCCAGCGCGGCCCGTTGATACCGACGAAGCGCAGGTCGTTGAGGCCGTCCGGGGTGCGCACCCGGGCCCGCAGCTCCGGGCCGTACTCGCCGGGCTCCTCATCGACCGCGACCCCGTCCTTGGACAGCGAGGAGCGGATGTCCGCGCGGGCCTCGTCCCAGATGCCCGAGGAGCGCGGCGCGGCGAAGGCCGAGAGCTGCAGCGCGCTGTCCTCGTACACGAGGATCACCTGCTGGATCGTGCCGTCCGGCCCGGCCTGGACCCGGATCTCCACCCCGTCGACCACCGGGATCTTGAGGCTGCCCAGGTCGAGCAGCTCCAGGTCGGCCGGTGCCTCGCTGATGTCGTACGGCCCGGCGGTGACGGCCTCGGCCGGCTCGTCGGCGGCCGCGTCGGAGACGTCCGGCGGGGAGCTGGCCGAGTGCCGGCCGGAGCGGCGGTCGTCGGCCTTGTGGTGCCGACCGCCACTCCCGCGGCCACGGGAGAAGATCACCGTTCCACCCTTCCTCGTCAGACCAGCCCGGCGTGCCCGCCGGTCGAACCGTGCCCGCCCGCGCCGCGGGCCGAGCCGGGCAGCTCGGCGACGCGCTGGAAGTCCGCCCGTTCGACCCGTTGTACGACAAGTTGCGCGATCCGGTCACCTCGGGAGATCTTCGCGGGGTGCTCCCGATCATGGTTGATCAGGTTGACCATGATCTCGCCACGGTAGCCGGCGTCGACCGTACCCGGTGCGTTGAGCACGGTCACGCCCAGCCGGCTGGCCAGTCCCGAGCGCGGGTGCACCAGCCCGACGTACCCCTCCGGCAGCGCGATCGCGATCCCGGTGGGCACCAGCGCCCGAGCCCCGGGGGCCAGCTCCACGTCGCGCGCGGCGACCAGGTCGGCGCCCGCGTCGCCCGGGTGCGCGTAGGCCGGCGTCGGAAGCTGCGGATCGAGGTGGCGCACCGCCACCGGTACCGTCTCGGACACGTGCTCCCCTTCGTTCATCCCGTCCATGGTGCCGCGTGCGCCGCGCTGCCGTGCAGCATGGTGGCATACCCTCGTCAGCGTGGCACAGCAGCCAACGAACGGGTACGCGGAACGGCTCCTGGTGCCGTGGTGGCTGTGGCTGCTCGGGCTGGGCGGGGCGGCGGTCGCGTCCGCCGAGATCTACCTGGGCGCACCCGGCTTCGCCACGTGGGTGCCCTACCTCGTGCTGCTTCCGCTGACCGCGTTCGGGCTGTGGTGGGCCGGGCGGGTCACGGTGGCGGTGCGCGACGGCGAGCTGTGGGTCGACGACGCCCACCTGCCGGTGCGCTATGTGGCCGAGGTCGGCGTACTCGACGGGGCCGGTAAGCGGGCGGCCCTGGGGCCGCGCGGGGACCCGCTGGCGTTCGTGGTGCAGCGGCCATGGATATC
>WNFZ01007081.1_pt1 | contig 10065 bp, 9 predicted proteins | sample 5400081 | NCBI WGS metagenome assembly WNFZ01 (sample SAMN13153365, study PRJNA577476) | soil metagenome | isolation source: 80 cm soil or saprolite under grassland replicate 1 | place: USA:California | collected 2016-06-15
ATTCGGCGCGTTCGTCATGGGCGCCGCGATGCCGCGCGGGGTTGTCGTGCGTGATCTTGTCGGCCGCATTCAGCCGCTTACTGTCGCGCTGCTGCTCCCGCTCTTTTTCACGTACTCGGGCTTGAATACAAAGATCGGTTTGCTCAATACGAGCTTCCTCTGGGCTATGTGTGGCGCGGTGTTGATCGCAGCAGTTCTGGGCAAAGGCGTCGCGTGCTGGTTAGCCGCACGGGCCACCGGCATTCCAAATCACGAAGCGCTCGGCATCGGCACACTAATGAATGCACGTGGATTAATGGAACTGATTGTGATTAACATTGGGCTCCAGCGCGGGATCATATCCGAGGGACTTTTCGCGACACTCGTGATCATGGCAGTCCTCACTACACTGATGGCCTCGCCGCTCTTCGAACGGCTTGTGGGAAGCGGGACGCACCAAGCAATCCCCGATCCCGAGGCTGAAGAAGCAAGCGAACCTAAGTTTGTCCGTTAACGTGACCGACGTCCAAGCGCAGGTGGAGAAATTTTAAGATAAACGTCTTACGACTTGGAGACACAAGCTCATTCGCAAGAGCGCGACTGATAGCTGTGTTGTTATCGTTGGCCTACGGGAGGAGCCAAAGGTCGAACCCCATTCGCAACGGGATCTTCGGAGCGCGTTTGGATCGGGTAACCGGCATCTCGGTCGCGTCGGAAAACAGGGGGCGTTATGTTGAGCCGCTTCTGGATCGATATCATGGCGAAGAACAGCTGGTTCAGAAAGCGGGTCCACAAGCCGGCATCCCACCTACCCGCAAGCATCGTGACGACTGACCGAAAAATGAGCTTCGGAGGCTCTGGACTGAAAAAGACATCGCGAAACTGTGGTGTGTAGAATCCCACCACAAACCGGCGAAACGTCTCGAATCTTTTTCGCTGACGACGAGAGAACGCCGCGAAGCTGGAGGCTGAGAAGTCATTTCTCTCCAGCGCCCGATGGAGCTCGGCAGCGGCTTCTATTCCAGATTCCATAGCGATTGAAACCCCGGTCGAGAATACTGGATCTAGAAACGATCCGGCGTCGCCGGCCAGAATCCAGCGATCACCAGCGTACGCCGAAGCACTGTACGAGAAATCCTTCTCAACGCGTACTGGCCACTCGCGCCGGGCATTGCGCATTAACTCATCGACAATCGGCGTATCGGAGATCGTGCGATTGAGCGTCTCTTCGGCTGAGCTGCCGTTCGCCAATCTTCGGTAAAGGGCCTTTGGCAGAACGACACCGACACTCGTTAACTCTTTTGAAATCGGAATAAGCCAAAACCAGCCGGCGTCGTTGCGCGCGACAAGTCGGATATCATCGGGCCGCGGCCCTTCCAATCGCGGCACGTTCGTGTAGTGGGAGTATATCGCTATGTTGGCGAGTCGGGGCTCCTCGCTGCGCAGATTGAATTTTCGAGCGATCAATCCTCCGCGACCTGTGGCATCAACCAGAGCTCGCACACGCACCCGCGCGGCGGCTGTATTGCCGCATGAAGCGACGTCGAGAATTGCCGCATCCGGAGTAAACTCGCATGCGGTTACATTGCATGCTTCTCGAACATCGACGCCCACTTCGCGAGCCCGTTCCAGCAAAATGCGATCAAATTCCTGGCGGCATACTTGATACGTCTGAGGCCTCGTGACCTCACGGGCGTTTGCGAAGTCAACGTATCGTCCAGTCTGACCATCGTGCGTGAGGAGGCGCGCACCCCACTTCTCGGGAAAACCGGCAGCCTCGATTCTCTTGGTCACACCCAAAGCGGCGAACGCGTCGTTGGCAGTCGACAACAACGACTCCCCGATATGGAATCGCGGGAACGTTTCGCGCTCAAAGAGAACGACCGAATGACCAAGCTGCCCGAGCGAGATGGCCGCCGACGAACCAGCAGGACCGCCCCCGGCCACAGCGAAATCAAAGTCATATCGAGAGTTCGCCGGGTTCATCACATCGCTAAAGTATCATTTGGAGAAACGGGAGGCAGGCAATTTCTTTAAGCCTCTCATGTACGAAGAATATCCGAGCACTTTGCTTGGTCGCATGCTCTCGATTCGGTCGACTGGAACAAGCAATCCCATCTCGCGTGTAGCGTACATGAGCCATCCGTCGGCTAGATTGCGGCCCGCCCAATCCGAAATCTGCGTTCCGCAATCGACAATCGAGGGAGCCGGCAGTCGGATTCGAACCGACGACCTGCTGATTACAAATTAAATGGTTGACGCGTTTCGAACTGTGTGGTCAAGTCGCAACTTGTCTGCATTTACAGAGGAGAATACCTATGAACTATATTCGTCGGCATCCCAGCAGTTCCGAACACAAAACCGCAAGTCTGAACCCAAAAAGTGTCCAAGAAGTGTCCAAGAAAAATGGATATACTTCTGGCCGACATTCGAAAACCGACCTGCGGTACTGGGACAAAGCGATCTTCCAACCGACCTACACATGCAACGGCCATGTCAGGAAAGTCGGTGAGTGGGCTGCGAAGATTCAGCATTTGGGGCGCCGGGAAACATTTCCATTAGTCAACGCCAACAAAGCAAGAGCCGCCGCGCGCGCAAAAGAAATCTACTTGAGTCTGAGGTCCGCTGGCTGGGACGCCACGCTCGCTAAATTCAAACCGAAGGCTGCGCCCACAGCAGTCTCGACGGTCGGTGAGTTTCTGGAGGAAGTGAAGGCAAAGGCTGGCGCGAGACCCAAGACGATCGAGAGCTATTGCCGGGCGTTCCGCACCATCGTGGCCGACATTTGCGACATCGACGGCGGTAAATCGAAATATGATTATCGCAACGGGGGTCGAGCTGCTTGGCTGGCGAAGATCAACAGCATCAAACTCACGAACATCACGCCGGACGAGGTACAAAAATGGAAGCTGCGCTTCGTGCGGCGAGCCGGTAATGACCCTCTCAAACAACGTATCGCGAGGATTTCGGTGAACTCGCTGATGCGGCAAGCAAAGAGTTTATTCTCGCCTGGAATCCTAAAATTCGTACGCCTTGAGTTGCCAAACGCGCTGCCATTTACCGGCGTCGGCTTTGAGCCGAGGCAGTCAATGCGCTATCGCAGCGGATTCGATGTCGAGACGCTGATCGAAGCGGCGCAAAAGGAACTGCCCGTTGAACAGTTGAAGATTCTCCTGCTCGCAACTATGGCGGGTCTACGCCGGAACGAAATAGACAAACTCGAATGGCCTGCCTTTCAATGGGGTCAGCGACGCGTTCGCATTGAAGCAACGCGTTACTTCCATCCGAAGTCAGAGGATTCCCTTGGGGATGTCGAAATTGACGGCGAATTGTTGAACGTGTTCCGCGGCTTTCACGCACAGGCAAGGAGTACCTTCGTGATTGAATCCGAAGTGGCGCCACGGCCCGAAGCGACATACTCGCACTATCGTTGCCAGCGGGATTTCGAGGCGCTCACCGAATGGCTCCGTCAAAAAGGGGTTCCCGGAAATAAGCCGCTTCATACCCTGAGAAAGGAGTTCGGAAGCCAGGTTTGCGCGAAGCACGGTATTTACCTAGCGAGTCACGCCTTACGCCATGCCGACATTGCGATTACAAGCCAACACTATCTCGACAAAAAACGCCGCGTCACAGTTGGATTGGGCGGCCTGCTCAAGTCGCCGGACAAGGTGGTGCCTTTTGATGCGCAGGCGAGCCTTGCGACTCCGTCACGGCGCGAACGGCATTTGCAACGTCGATAGGACCAAAATAATCGGACAGTTTCTCGCCTTCTGCTAGGCAGCCTTGCCGCCTTAGTGTGAGATAAATGTTTCGTTTGTCCATCGGCTTACCGGCCGCGTTAAGCTCGAAAGCTGCGTTGTAAAGGTCGGCAAAGCCAAGGTCGCGTGGGGCCCTCGTCGGAAAGGAATTGCAATCTCGCAAATAATCTTCTTTTGCCCATTCATCGCTTTGGGTTGGAGAGGCAGCCTTCTTGTGGGCGAGCTTCAACGCCTTTCCCACCAACCCAGGGTACGTACGGTACATGGCCGATTTCGACATACCAAGCACTTGGGCTAGGGAGCGATAGGTGATTTCGATTCCGTACGTCCTGTTAAAAACAGCCAGCCGTTCCGCAGCATACATGATGTCGCTTTCTCTCAGGTCCCTGACGAGTCTATGGCGCGTGAACCGGTGCTGCTTTGAGGAGGCCGGTTTGCAGAGACCGTAGCTCAATCGAGATTCTGTTCGTTCGAAAGCTAAAAGCTTTTTTTCATGTGGTGACGGGTCAATCACCGAGATACGCCTTTCGTTTCGATTGAGCGGTAAACTCGTAATTTCCCTCTGGGTGAGGTTGTGCAGTCGCAAGGCTTCCCGATAAGAAAGCACAGTAATTAAGTCGTATCTGTCGCGGATCGGTGCGGTGTAAACCGGCCGCCACCGTATTACTTGTTTTGTCGGCACGAGTTTACCTTCTGAGTTCTCCTCATAGTGTTGAATGGGGATGGGTTCGCAGAAGCTCGGCGGGTCAAATCTTTGAAATGTAAGTGCTTCGCGCAGGTCTCGAATCGCCCTTGGCGATGTATCGTTGATTCTCCATTTCGGCCTGCCGGTACGGCCCGTTGTTAATTCTGCGGATGGAACGAGTCTGCCCCGGCAGTAGCGGCGAACCTGGCGCTCAGAAACGCCAAGTTTCACAGCGTAATGAGAGACCGAGTTGTCGTAATCGGACATGAGGTGGGAAGTCGCCAATCTAGGTATGACAAAACCCAACAAGAATCAACAAAAAGATACCGTTCCAGACGTTCTTCTATCTCGGCGACAAGTAGGAGCAATACTGTCGCTTTCGCCGGAAAGCATTAAGCGCCTCGAGCGGCGCAATGCACTTCGAAGCGTAAGGCTTAACTCCCGGGTCGTCCGATATCGTCGCTCTGACGTCGAACGGCTAATCAACGCGGCATCCTAAGAAGCAACTTGCCCGAAAGGAGGCCAAAAAATGACAAGTGAACTCAGCAGCGTGGTCGTAATGACCAAGGCGGAAGCCGAGCAGACACACCAGAAGATTGGGCAGGTGCTAGTGCGCGCCGGCCGCGACATTGGGGCGCTCTGCTTGGATATGCGCGATCGCAGAGGTTACGAAGCCCTCGGGTCTAAGACATTCGAGGATTACATCAACAAGAAGGTCACAGCCGACTTTGGAGGCGCCCAACGGTCGATCTACAATTACATGGCGTGGGTAGAAGTAGAGCGCGCACTTCACGCGAGCACTGGGAAATATGTTCAATTGCCGCTTCGATACGCCCTTGTGATGTATCCCGTTCGAGAGAAACCGGAACTACTTCTTGAGGCGTACGAGAAGGCGGACTCCGAGCAACGTCTCAAGGTTGTTGTCGGGCGGCTGTTGCCGAAGCCAAAGAGCAAGAAGCAGCGCGACATGACCGGCGAAGAAGGCTGGACCCAAGAGGACTTGGAAAGCGACACCGAGCTCCGGAACGCGCTCGACAAAATCCAGAGCGTTTACGGCAAGGAGGACCGCAACGCAATCCAGAACGGCATTGTTCAGACGCGGCGCCGAGAAGTACTCGAGTTAGCGAAGTGCTACGCGCCCACAATGGAGAAGATTCGCCTTTTGGTCATGGCGAAACACTGGAGCGTGAAAGAATCAGTCGCGTTCGTTAACGACAGTGCAACCGAGACAAGCACGGTCGAGCAACTCATCAACTGGTGTCTGGCTGAGAAGTCGCTGCACTGGACCGGAATGTTCGGCGGTTTCGAGATCAGCGTACGGGCAACGCCAGCTACAAAGAAGAAGATCAACGGATGAGCCGTTACGCTGAGAACACTCACGTTCCTGTCGATCGCTCGAAAGCGGGGATAGTACTAGCACCAAAACTTGAGAACGAGCCGCGATGAATTGCAAGCGTAGCACGAAGGACGGACCCTTTTGCTGGCAGAATAAAAATATCCTCCGCTCAATCCGCGATTACTTCGACGCCACCAACAATGTATCATCCGCGTTAGCAGTCTATGTCGCGCTGACCGAGATCGCTTCTGACAATCAGTCCGAGGTGTTTGATCGTCGCATTGGCGACATTGCGACGAGAGCGGGTGTCTCCTACAAGACGGCAAGCAAAGTTCTGCATCGCCTTGAGTCGTTGTCTATCATCGCCATTACCCGACACAAAGTCTGCGGCATGAATGAAAATGCGCCAAGCACGTATCGGTTGCTGGGGCTCTGTAATGATTACCCAACCTCCGGAAATGGAACAGAGCCAGAATCGTTTCCGAGAAAGACTGAAGAATCCCCTGAAGATCCCTTTGAAGATACACACCATTCTGACGAATGGCGCTTAGCATACGGCGAGGATGAGTTGCAGATTATTGACCTCTACAACGAAATCTGCGTGCCGCGGGGTTGGCGTTGTGTCAACAAATTCAGCGAAGAACTGCGGGAGGCGATTGAGATCGTCGCAGGAGATCCTGAAGGGCCCCTACGCGAGATGTTCGAAACAGCCGCCGAACAGCGCGAGTCTGGCGACGCCGAGTATAATACCCGGCTCGGTAACAAACTAATTCGAATTCTTCAGAACAGTCGATGACGGACGCGAAGGATAGGGGTTCACTGGTCCTATGTCGGTCGGTCGATTTCAGCAACGCGAATTCTATTCGTTAAGACAATCACTCCACTTACGTAACCGAGCGTCCTTTTAGGCGTTGGTTCCGGGTTCGAGTCCCGGCTGGTGAGTTCGCGAGAACACCACGCGTGCCAAGGAGATCAAAGCAATAGCCATCACGTTACGCGCCAGACTTAGGATTGCGAAATCACCCATTTCAGAGCGTCGCTTTTCATTTCAAAGCGAAAGCGTTCTACGAGGGGAAAACAGGTTTTTCGTGTGAAATCGTCGCGAGCGCGATTGGTGAGTAGAATGCGCCTCGTTCTAGCACAAATTCTAGCACAGACGCGCCAGACTTCGCTTCTTGCGATTCTCGATTTTTTGACTGTTGCCGACGAAAATGCCGCAATCGCACCCGGTTTAATTGGGGTCACGAGAACACTCAAGCGGTGTTCTGAGCTACTTCAATTCTGTCGGTCCAAGTCCAGAAAAAGGAAACGAGCGAGCGAACCTTGGCGTGGTAAAAATAAATCTTGACAAGTTTCCCTCGATAGCCATAAAAAGTTCCTTGATTACGTCACCCGACGTTTCAACGCATCTTCGGCCGAGCTGAGAAGCCCGAGGGCGCTGGACCTTCGCTGGAACCGCCGCTTAACGCGATCTCTAGGTCCAACTGGAAACCCCGAGTCAGTCGATGCGAGTCGCTTATTGGAAGAAGTCTCGCAGCAATAACGATTCTCGGTTCCGCGCGGAACTGGATTGCAATTAACAATCCTCCCGATATCGGCGCTTATGACGCTACCGCAGTTCCCGAATCTGACGGAAGAGAGTCCAGCGATTCAAGTAGCGATCGTCTGCGGACCGGAGACGACTGCTCTAGCCGACTCGCTCGAGACGTTGCTTGCCGACGCGAGGGGGTTCACGTTCTCGCGATTCGAGTATCGCACCGAGGCCGGCCTCAAGCCGCATGCAGCCGGCTTTGGCAATCCCGACGTAGTCGTGGCCACGCTCGGTCCTTTTCAAGCAACAAACGGTGAACTGTTTTTTGCGTCTCTTCGGCGCGCTTTTCCACATCGCTCGGTACTGGTGACTACGACACATCCGAATACTTTTGATTTCTTGCGAGTGCTTGAGATGGGGGCCTCGGATTTTCTGCTGCCTCCCTTGCGGCGTTCAGAATTGTTGCCGCGGCTGATGCGCCAGGCGCGAATCACGTGCTGCAGTGATGCGCTCGTGCAAAAGCTCAAGGAGGATATTGGGCTCAAACAGATGATCGGCGAGAGCCCCACGTTTCTTGACAAAGTCCGGTGCGTACCGCGATTCGCGCGGTGCGATGCGCCGGTACTGATCTCCGGCGAGTCCGGCACCGGCAAGGAACTCTTCGCCCGCGCAATTCATTATCTGAGTCCGCGGGCAGACCGACCGTTCGTACCGGTTAATTGCGGTGCGCTTCCGGAGAACTTGGTGGAAAGCGAGATCTTCGGCCACAAGCGCGGCGCGTTCACAGGCGCCGTGTCCGATCAAGCGGGGCTGATTCGCGAGGCCGAGGGCGGCACGCTTTTTTTGGATGAGATCGATTGCCTCACGCCCCAGGCACAAGTGAAGCTGCTCCGTTTCTTACAGGACGGAGAATACCGTTCCGTGGGCTCACATCAGATCCTTCGTGCAAACATTCGGGTGGTCGCGGCGGCAAACGCCGATTTCAGCCACATTGTGCGCGAAGGAAAATTCCGCGAGGATTTGTTCTATCGACTGAACGTACTCGCGCTCGCGCTCCCGGCGTTGCGCGAACGCCCGGGCGATATCCTCTTACTCACCCACGACTTTTTGGAGAAGCAGGCTGCGATCACGGAGGCAAGACCGAAAAATCTCTCGCTCGCTGCGCTCAACCGCCTGCTCAGTCATTCCTGGCCGGGTAATGTACGCGAACTCCAAAACGTTCTGACGCGCGCCATCGTCCTCTCGGATCGCGACTCGATCGAGCCCCCGGATCTCGATCTACCCGAAGACGGCCCCACTGCGGAGGAGCAGTCGTTTCGAGCCATGAAGTCCCGCGCAATTCAGCGGTTTGAGCATGACTTTCTCGCGACCATTATGCATGCACACGGAGGGAACATCACTCGCGCTGCATCCGCAGTGAAGAAAAACCGCCGCGCGTTTTGGCAACTCTTACGCAAGCACGGCATGCTCGCTGGCGGGGGACGCGGTTGAACGTCGCTCACGCGAGATAGCGGCACTGGCTGCCTTCTCGACTCACAGCAACTGTTCGGCATGCCAAAGGACTGTCGGAGCGTGGACGAAATTGTCCTCGTCTGTACGCAGAGGATCGCGACCAAACCGGCAGCGAATAGTCGCAAGGATTATAGGACAAAATTGTCCTCACCGGGGCTTTCGAACCCAATGCCGAATGCGTGTTCGGACACTGATAGAAGTCCTCTTAGGCAGGGGCAGTTTCAGAGGAGGAATTGAACCTTGCCAGACCGCGCGGAGGCACGGAGTTGGTATCGGGATCCACAGCAGCGGAAACTGCAGGTACGCTGATTGCTAAACAGGGAGATGACGTCCCCAATGTGCCTGACGAGCCTTTGCTTCCACCTCCGGCGCCAGAAATTCTCGATTATCTGGCCAGACAGCCGGGTGCCCAGGACACTATCGACGGCATCCTTCACTGGTGGGTGCTCGACTCTTGTATCCGAAACTGGGCACCGAAAATTGCACAGACCATCGCTCAATTGGTCGAACGAGGTTTCCTCGAAGAAAAACCGTCTTCGGATGGCAAAATATTCTACCGCATCTCTCCATTTTATCTCTCCACTTTTCAGCAACCGCCATCACCAAGGTTCAATTCCGATGACGAAGGATGAAACTCACTGGTTTGCACGGATCGAATCCCGACCCGAATTGCCGAGGTCCGGTCGATGAAGCTCGCCCAAAGCCTCAACCGAACAGTGCTCGTAGCGATCCCCGCCTTCTTCGGCGACGACGAACCGCGGGCCTGCACGCTGGTGGATGTCGAGAGCGCGGGATTGTGGCTCGCGTGCGACGAGTTGAAGGATCGACTCGAACCGGCCCACGAGATCTCGGCCGCGTGGAACGCGCCCGTCACCGGGTTTTTCCCCTTTACCCAGATGCTTTTTGTCGTCGATCCCTCTCAGTTTGCCGTGCTCGCTAGACGCCTGCACAGGCCGACGCCCCCAAGTCCCGCGTCGCAGGATGCGCCGAGACAGCCTAGCCGTGAGCACGCGCACCGCAAAGGACGAACCAAGCGCAAGAAATCGAACGACAGGAGGTAGGCGGTGGCTGACTTCATCATTCTCCGGCTCACACCCGCAGCGCCCGTCGACGCCGCCGCGACGTTCGCGAATTATCTCAACGGCCTGACGATCAATGTCTTCGATGCCTCGTTCGCCACGCCCAAGGCAGGGATGCCGGGTGATCCGACGCCGCCGATCGGCTCCGCCACGTTCAACGCGCCCGCATTCGTCGGATTTCCCGC
>WNFZ01007082.1_pt1 | contig 10064 bp, 8 predicted proteins | sample 5400081 | NCBI WGS metagenome assembly WNFZ01 (sample SAMN13153365, study PRJNA577476) | soil metagenome | isolation source: 80 cm soil or saprolite under grassland replicate 1 | place: USA:California | collected 2016-06-15
GCCCTCGCCTCGTCGGGCACCGCGGCGCAGCGGTCCAGGACGCTCTCGGGCGCACCCTTCGTCACAACCAATCGGCCCCGACCGGCGTCCTCCACCAGCACCGAGGTCATCTGGCGATCGTGGTCGAAGGGAAGCAGCGATAGGCGCCGGAGCCCCTTGGTCCGGATACCCACCGCGCCGGGGGCCGCCCAGCACGCTCGGTCCAGCTGGTTCCCCCCCACCACCCCCACAGCACCGGCCGTGGCCTCGTTGGCAAGCAGCCCCAGAAGGAGCACGTCGTCGGACGCACGGCCCGCCGGGTCGGTGGCCCGCTGGAAGGAGATGCGGCCCTCGGTGAGGGTGCCAGTCTTGTCGGTGAACAGGACCTCCACGTTGCCGAGGTCCTCGATGCCGACCAGTCGCTTCACCAGCACCTTGCTGCGGGCGAGCCGGCGGGAGCCCGTGGCGAGGCTGGTGGTGACCACCGCCGGCAGGAGCTGGGGAGTGATGCCCACCGCGATGGCCAGGGAGAAGAGGAGGGCATCGATGACCGGGCGGCGAAGCAAGAGGTTCACCACGAAGATCGAGCCGGTGAGCCCCGCGGCGACCCAGGCGAGGAGAACGGAGAAGCGCCGCAGCCCCACCTGAAAGGCGGTCTCGGGGTGGCGCTGACCCAGGGCGAGCGCGATGGTGCCGAAGGCCGTGTGGGCACCCGTGGCCACTACCACCCCTTGACCGCTCCCCTCCCGCACCGTCGTTCCCATGAACACGCACGATGAAAGGTCGGCGATGGCCAGCCCGGTGGCCACGGGAGTCGGGGATTTCTCCACCGGTTCGGCCTCCCCGGTGAGGACCGACTCATCGCACTCGAGGTTGGCCGCTTCGGCGATCCGGAGGTCTGCGGGCACGATCATCCCGAGCTCCAGGCGTACCACGTCCCCCGGCACGAGCTTCGTGACATCCACGTCCGACCACGCACCGTCCCGAAGGGCTGGAGCCTGGTGGCGGATCTCCTCGTGCAGGGCCTCCACCGCACGTTCGGCCCGGTACTCGTTGACGAAGCCCAGGCCGACGCTGATGGCCAGGATGGCCCCGATGATCGCTGCGTCGACCTGCTCGCCGAGGAAGGCCGACACCACGGCGGTGATCAGCAGCAGGAGCAGCAGGGCGCTCCGAAACTGGCGGCCCAGGACCGCCAGGGGCTGAGCGTGGTGGGTGCGCACGGCGTTGGGACCCGCGGCGGCGAGGCGTAGCGCCGCTTCCGCCGAAGTGAGCCCTTCCGGCATGCTCGACAGGCGCTCGAAGACCGCTCCGACGTCAAGAGAAGCGGCCTCGGGGACCGAAAGCGAGCTGGAAGCCTCGATATATGGCGGGACTTCGCGCGATTCCCTGGTTCGCACCCTCGCCTACCCGAGTCTGCCGGAACGCATCCGCACGGTCCAGAGTGTGGCACCGTCTCCACCGGAGGCCTCGGCAGGGGCCTCCAAGCTTCAGCCCACGGTGGCGAGCTTCGGGAGCTCGTCCTCCAAGCCCGGCCACCGCCTTTGCGTCACCGAACACCATCATCGTGTTCTCCAGGTAGAACAGCTCGTTCTCGACGCCAGCGAACCCCGGGCGCAGGCTCCGCTTGATCACCATCACGGTGCGACCCTTGTCCGCCTCCAGGATCGGCATGCTTAGATGGGGCTGGCCGCGTCGTGGCGAGCCGCCGGGTTCACCACGTCATTCGCCCCGATCACAAGCGCCACGTTGCAATGGAGGAACTCCGGGTTGATCTGGTCCATGTCGTACAGCTGGTCGAAGGGCACGTCGCCCTCGGCCAGCAGCACGTTCATGCGACTGGAATCTGTGTTCCGACAGGGTGTCTTCTCGGTTGAAGCAGAGGAACCCTGGCCGAGGCGGCGAGCAAGATGCAGTTCGAGGAGATCGCCATCTCCCAGTCGTCGTGGGCGGCGAGGTAGTGGGCATGGTCTCGATCCGGGACCTGCTTGAAGAGGCCGCCTTGGCCGGGCGATGACGGCCTGGTGCCGTGCTGCCCGGAGCGGCGAAGCTCTATCGAATCTTCAGAGGGGGCCAGCATTCGATGAGGAGCGAGGAGGTATCCATGGACCGGCGAGAGGCAGCTCGACCACGACCGCTCCTCGTGAGCAAGGACTTCGTCACGCGCCAACGATAGAAGTCATGGCTCCAGGTCGAAGGCCTGGACGTGGCGACATGTGCCGGCCCTGGTGCCGTGGTCCGCTGCCCCCGGGCGCTTGGCCTTTCCTGCGTGCTCCGCGAGTGGGCCGATGTGGCCGTGATCGATGTGGGTGCGGGAGACGACGCCCGAGGAGCCTGGGAAAGCCTCTCCTGCACGAAGTTACGGGATGACACACGGACGCTTCTGGTTCATGACCAGGGGATACACCCACGTCTCGGCGATGCCGCGCCGGCGGTGAGCCATCCGATTGAGAGAGAGCAGCTCGTCAATGCCATCCGGCAAGCGCTCGCGCAGACTTGAGCACGTCGGCTACGCGGCCTGACTACGCGAGGCTACACTCATCCTCACCGACGGGGGGTGTCGAAGGGAGTTGTGGACCGTGCAGTGGTCGATCACGGCTGTCAAGGCAGCTTCCTCCGAGGGTGTGAGCTCGGCGGGCACCGACACGTGCAGGTCGACCGAGTCCACTCGCGCAGGCCGCTCGCCCATCTCATAAGCGCACTCGACCCGGAGTCCGTCGAGCGGCAGCCTGTGGCGGCGGAGGAACCGTTCGGCGTAGAACGCGACGCACGAGGCCAGGCTCGTCACGAACAACTCGGTGGGAGTCGGCCCCACGTCGTCTCCTCCCGCGTCTCGAGGCTGGTCGATCACGACGATGTGACCCCTCATCTCCGCCAAGAACCGGTCGCCGCTGGCGTGCAACACCACGATGCGCTGACTGTCGCTCATAGCCTCAACCCCCTTTCAAATGAACAGCGTGATGGCGTCCTGGGCCTCGAGCAGTGCGGTGGTGGCCCCGGCGGGCTCCTGCAGCCCTTCGACCAGGTCCTCTCGCTTGAGCCCCATCAGGTCCATCGTCATCTGACAGGGCACCAAGTTCACGCCCATGTCCCGAGCCATCTCCAGCAACTCGGTGGGGCTGGCCACCTTGTGGTCCTTCGCCAGCCTCTTTATCATCCGCGGCCCCACCCCAGCGAAGTGCATCTTCGAGAGCTTGAGGTGCTCGGTGCCCCCCCGATCCATCAGCGAGAGCATCTTCTGCATCCAGTTGTCGCCGGTGATGCGCACATCGTTCTTCACCAGGGGGAACAGCCCCCAGAACGTGAAGAACACCGTGGTCTGCATGCCCATGGCCGCCCCGCTAGTGGCTAGGATCAACGTCGCCCACACCCGATCCAGGTCACCGCTCCAGGCAAAGATGACGAGCTTCCGTCCCCTCTCCTCGTCCGGCCCGCGGGTCTCCCGCAACGCCTCCAGCCACGGGTCTGGCGGCTGCGGCGGGACCGCCGTCCCGCGGAGGCCCTGCCAGCCCTCGATCGCCTCGCCTGCATTCACCTTGTCGGTCATCTCACTCACCTCTTCCTGATCACGAAGCGGAACACCCCGTCTTGGTCCTCCTGGTCGACCAACGTGTTGCCGGTGGACCGGCACCAGGCGGTGAAGTCGGGAACCGAACCGGGATCGGTGGCCAGCACCTCGACGAGCGACCCCGAGGGCAGCAGCTTCAGCGCCTGCGCCGTCTTGATGATCGGTAGCGGGCAGGACAGTCCCTTCAGGTCCAGGCTGGTTAGGGTGGTGCTCATGTGGCGCTCCTTTCGTCCTGGCGCTTCCCCCGCCTGGAGGGAAGCTCCGGGATCCGGCCCTGAGGGACCGTCACCCAGTACAACCGGTTGAACATCCACTTGGCGGCGTGCCAGAAGCGGCTCGGCTGAGGCGGCGCCGGGGGGTGCTCGTAGTCGAACCGCAGGGCCGTGGCCTTGCCGCCGCCGGTCTCCAGGAAACACATCACCCGACCTCCGTACCGGGTCTTGGGCGCGGTTCCTCGGATCAGGGAGGCGATCCTACTGGCCACTACGGGAGCCTCGAAGTGGGCCGTGGAGCCGCTCTTGGAGATCGGAAGATTGGTCGCGTCGCCAAGGGCGAAGATCTGCTCGTGATCGGCGTGCTGGAGGGTGGTTCGATGAACCGGAAGCCAGCCGCCCGCGTCCCCGAGCCCCGACGCCTCCACGAACCGTTGCCCTCTGTGTGGGGGTACCAGGACCAGCAGGTCGTACTCGGCCTTCTCCCCCTCCAGGGACGTCACGACGTGAGCGGACGGATCGACCGCCTCCACGTTGAAGAACGTGGCCAGCCCGATCCCGCGCCGCTCCATGATTGGTTGGACAACCTTGGAAGCGGACTCGATGGTGAAGGCCCGATTGAGCGGCGAGAGCAGGGTCACCTCGCTCTTGGCACGGATCCCCCGCTTCCGCAGGAACTCCTCGACCATGAACGCGAACTCGACGGGTGCCGGCGGGCACTTGTACGGGATGCCGGCCACTCCGATGAGGAGCCGGCCTCCCCGGAACTCCCACAGCGCCTTGCGCAGGCGCTCGGCCCCTTCGAGCGAGTAGAACTCGCTCGCCCCCTCGACCATCCCGGGGACCTGGTCCGGCACCAGGCGGGCGCCGGAGGCGATCACCAGGTAGTCGTATGGAAGGGTGGACCCGTCGTCCAGGCGCACAACCTGCTGCTCGGGGTCCACGTGCTCCGCCGCCTCAACCTCCAGCACCACGTCGTGCCGTAGGAGGAACCGTTCGCGTCTGGCCAGCCACCGGCTGTTGGCCTGCCCCAGGGCGACGTACAGGAACCCGGGCTGGTAGACGTGCATCCCGGTGGGATCGACCACGGTGACCCGCGCATCGTGGCCCAGGTCCTTCGACAGGAGGTTGGCGGCGAGCGTGCCGCCGACCCCCCCTCCCAGGATCACGATCCGGGCAGGCATCTGGGCTCACCGGGCCTTTCGGACAACGAAGCGGGCGAAAGATCCCTCTGAGACCACTTCGATCAGCTCGTGGCGGGCCTTGGCGACCCAGGCCGGGATGTCGGTCTTGGAGCCCTCGTCACTCGAGAGCACCTCTATCACGTCGCCGACCTGCGCTTCTCGAATCGCTCCGATCAGCGACATCAGTGGCCCCGGGCACGGCATGCCCAGGGCGTCGATCGAACGGTCGATCTGCACAACTGTCATCGCTCCCTCACCTCTCGTCACACGAACACGACTGGGCCGGTGGCCTCGCCCATGAAGGCGGCAACGCCTTCCACGTCATCCACCAGTGGGTCCAGGTCGTCCTTGGCCAGCCCGAATGTGTCCATGGAGAGTGAGCAGGCGTGGATCCCGACTTCTCCAACATCCTTGGCTTGGCGAAGCATCTCGCTCCAATGCTGCTGACCGTCCCGGAGATGGCTGAGGCGGACCGACCGGGTCCCCTCTGAACCGGCCTCCGGGGCCAACCCGTGGTCCTCGTGGATCCCATCGGCCCGGAAGGCCTCCAGGGCCCAGTACTGCAGGAACACGTTCACTTTGCGGCCCATGGCCGCCGCACCCACCGCCAATACCGCGGCGGCGGTCAGCTTGTCGTCCGTTCCAGAGAACAACACGAGCGAGAGGGTGTCGTCTGTCTCTTCCATGGACTCCTCCTTCCTGCCCAGAGCGTCCCAGGGTGGGATCGCGTCACCCAGGGCCAGGAGTCCCGCCGTGCAGGGGTCCGACAGCCCGGTTCCCCGCACGCTCCCGGGCGGGTCCATCGGCCCGTGTGATGCGGGCCGATCGCCCCGAACGTCTGCTCGTCGGAGCCACGTAGGGTGAGGCACGAATGAGACCGGTACGACGATCGGAGCGGATGTGACCACTGCGACGGAGAAGCGCGACCCGACATCCATTACCGGCCGGCCGGTGTGCGTGGACGGGAACGAGGCGGCAGCCTCCGTGGCCTACCGGCTGGCTGAGGTGATCCCCATCTATCCGATCACTCCGGCCTCGCCGATGGGCGAGCTGTCCGACGCCTGGGCGGCTTCGGGCAAGACGAACCTGTGGGGAACGGTCCCGGAGGTCATCGAGATGCAGAGCGAGGCGGGAGCAGCCGGCGTGCTTCACGGAGCGGTGCAGAAGGGGGCGCTCGGCACGACGTTCACCTCTTCCCAGGGGCTGCTCCTGATGCTGCCCAACATGTTCAAGATCGCCGGCGAGCTCACCCCGGCAGTGATCCACGTCGCCGCAAGGGCAGTGGCCACCCACGCCCTCTCGATCTTCGGCGATCACAGCGACGTGATGGCAGTGCGCTCGGCCGGGTGGGCCATGCTGGCCTCCTCATCGGTACAGGAGGCACAAGATCTGGCCCTGGTCGCCCACGCGGCGACTCTCTCCAGCCGCATCCCGTTCCTGCACTTCTTCGACGGGTTCAGGACCTCGCACGAGATCCTCAAGATCGAGGCTCTGGGAGACGAGGACCTCCTGGCGCTGATCGACCAGCAGGCCCTCCGCGACCACAGAGCCCGAGGCCTGACTCCGGACCTGCCGGTGCTCCGAGGCTCCGCGCAGAACCCCGACGTGTTCTTCCAGGCCCGAGAGGCGGGCAACCTGTTCGTCGCTGCGGTGCCGGACCTCGTTCAGGAGGCCATGGACCAGCTGGTCGAGCGCGTGGGGCGTCGCTATCACCTGGTCGACTACGTAGGGGCACCGGACGCGCGCCGCGTCATCGTGATGATGGGCTCGGGGGCCGGAGCGGCAGAGGAGGCCGTGGAGTCCCTCGTCGGCACCGGCGAGCGGGTCGGCCTGGTCAAGGTCCGGCTGTTCCGGCCGTTCCCCTCGCAGGCCCTGGTGGCGGCGCTCCCTCCGACCGTCCGGGCCGTCGCCGTACTGGACCGGACCAAGGAGCCGGGCGCCCCCGGAGAGCCGCTCTACCAGGACGTCGTGACCGCGATAGCCGAACTGAGCGCAACTGGCGGGGCGGCCTTCAAAGAGCACCCTCGGGTGACGGGCGGGCGGTACGGTCTGGCATCGAAGGAGTTCACCCCGGCGATGGCGAAGGGGGTGTTCGACCACCTGGCCGACCACGGCCGCCGGAATCACTTCACCGTCGGGATCGTGGACGACGTCTCCCACGCCAGCATCGACTACGATCGGGCGCTCTACACAGACCGAGAGACGGTCCGGGCGGTCTTCTACGGCCTGGGCAGTGACGGGACGGTCAGCGCCACCAAGAGTTCGGTCAAGATCATCGCCGACGAAACCGACCTCTACGCGCAGGGCTACTTCGTGTACGACTCGAAGAAGGCCGGCAGCGTGACGGTTTCCCACCTTCGCTTCGGGCCGAACCCCATCCGTTCCACCTACCTGGTCGAGAGGGCCGGGTTCGTGGCCTGCCACCAGTTCAGCTTCCTGGACCGACTCGACGTGCTGAAGCTGGCCGAACCCGGGGGGACCTTCCTGCTGAACAGCCCGTACGGACCAGACGAGGTGTGGAGCCACCTGCCGGTGGAGGTCCAGCGGGACATCATCGACAAGGAACTCGACCTTTGGGTTATCGACGCCTATGCCGTGGCCCGCGAGGCCGGGATGGGGCTTCGCATCAATACCATCATGCAGCCATGTTTCTTCGCCCTTTCAGGCGTCGTCCCGAAGGATGCGGCCGTAGCCGCCATCAAGCGGTGGGTCGAGAAGACGTTCGCCAAGCGTGGCGAGGCCGTCGTCATGCGCAACTTCGCTGCCATCGACGCCGCCCTGGACGCGCTGCACCGCGTGGACGTCCCGGCCGCCGTGACGGCCACGCACCGTCGGCGGCCGGCGGTCCCGCCCGAGGCTCCGGACTTCGTGCAGCGCGTGACGGCGCGGATGCTGGCCGGGGAGGGCGATCTCCTTCCGGTCAGTGCGCTCCCCGCCGATGGCACCTTTCCCATCGGCACGTCCAGGTGGGAGAAACGGACCATCGCCCAGGAGATCCCGGTCTGGGACCCCTCCATCTGCATCGACTGCGGCAAGTGCGCGCTGGTGTGTCCCCACGCGTCGATCCGGATGAAGGTTTTCGAGCCGTCGGCCCTGGAGACACGCCCGGAAGGGTTCAAGACAAAGCCCTTCACCTCCCGGGAGCACCCCGGGCTCGTGCTCTCGATCCAGGTGGCCCCCGACGACTGCACCGGCTGTGGGGTCTGCGTGGACGTGTGCCCGGCCAGGAGCAAGCAGGAGATCAAGCACAAGGCCATCGACATGGAGCCGATCGGCCCGCACCTGGAGGCCGAGCGGTCCAACTTCGAGTTCTTCCTGGACATCCCCGACACGGGACGCTCGATCCTGGAGCCGGACACCATCAAGGGCTCTCAGGTGCGCGACCCGCTGTTCGAGTTTTCGGGTGCCTGCGCCGGATGCGGCGAGACGCCCTACCTCAAGCTCCTGAGCCAGATGTTCGGCGACCGCATCCTCGTGGCGAACGCGACGGGATGCTCATCCATCTACGGCGGCAACCTGCCCACCACGCCGTGGTCGGCAAATCTCGAGGGTCGAGGACCGGCTTGGGCCAACTCCCTGTTCGAGGACAACGCGGAGTTCGGACTGGGCCTCCGGCTGGCGCTCGATCGGCTTCGGTCACGGGCCCGGCGCCTCCTGGAGGACCTCGCCCCTGAGGTGGGGCTGGATCTGGCCCGGGAAGTCCTGGAGGCAGACGAGCGTGACGACGCCGGGGTAGCTGCGCAGCGGGAGCGGATCGTCGAACTCGAGCATCGCCTGGCCTCGATCGAGGGTGAACTGTCGGCACCGGCCCGCGAGCTGCTCGATCTGGCGGACGAGCTGGTGCACAAGAGCGTCTGGATCGTGGGCGGCGACGGGTGGGCCTACGACATCGGGTCGGCCGGCCTGGACCACGTCCTGGCGTCAGGGCGGGACGTGAACGTTCTGGTGCTTGACACCGAGGTCTACTCGAACACCGGGGGGCAGGCCTCCAAGGCCACCCCTCGAGGGGCCGTGGCCAAGTTCGCCTCGCGGGGGAAGCCCACCGGCAAGAAGGATCTGGGGATGATGGCCATGGCCTACGGCAACGCGTACGTGGCCCAGGTGGCGCTCGGGGGCAACGACATGCAGACGATCAAGGCGTTCGCCGAGGCCGAGGCATGGCCGGGCCCATCGCTGATCATCGCCTACAGCACCTGCATCGCGCACGGCATCGACATGGAAACCTCGATGACCCATCAGCGCGACGCGGTCCGCAGCGGCTACTGGCCGCTGTACCGCTACAACCCAAGCATGGAAGGCAGCCCGTTCCACCTTGACAGCAAGACCCCGACCGTTCCGCTGAAGGACTTCGCGGCGGCCGAGGCTCGTTTCGGCATACTGGCTCGAACGGACCCTGAACGGTTCGACTCGCTGATGGCCACGTCTCAGGAGGACATCAACTCGCGGTGGAAGCTCTACGAGCAGCTAGCCGGGATCGAGCGCGAGATGCCCGAGCTGCCGAAGTTCGGCGAGGAGCCAGCGCGTCCGTCCGGAGACGGCAGCGGGGAGGAGGATCAGTGACCGACCTCCGCTCGAAGTACCTGGGCCTCGATCTGCGCTCACCGCTGGTGGCTTCGCCCGGTCCGCTGACCGGGAGCCTGGAGTCCCTCCTTCGTCTGGAGGGAGCCGGCGCCGCGGCTGTGGTCCTCCCGTCGCTGTTCGAGGAGCAGATCACACACGAGTCCCTCGACCTGCACTCTCTCCTCGAAGCCACTGCCGAGACCTTTCCGGAGGCGGTCTCCTATTTCCCGGAGCTGGACGACTACAACGCCGGCCCCTGGGTCACCCTGGAGTACATCGAGGCGGCCAAGGCGACGATCGACATCCCCGTGATCGCCAGCCTGAACGGCTCCTCCGATGGCGGCTGGGTTCGGTATGCCCGGTTGATGCAGGAGGCGGGGGCGGACGCCATCGAACTCAATATCTACTTCCTGGCGACGGACCCCGATACGGGCTCGGCCGATGTGGAGGCCCGGTACCTGGACCTGGTGGCGACTGTACGTCAGGCCGTGTCCATCCCGGTCGCGGTGAAGGTCGGCCCCTACTTCAGCGCCATGGCCAACATGGCCCGGCGGCTGGTGG
>WNFZ01007083.1_pt1 | contig 10063 bp, 10 predicted proteins | sample 5400081 | NCBI WGS metagenome assembly WNFZ01 (sample SAMN13153365, study PRJNA577476) | soil metagenome | isolation source: 80 cm soil or saprolite under grassland replicate 1 | place: USA:California | collected 2016-06-15
CGAGGCTCCGAATCCTGGTCTGCATGGCAACCTCCGGTAGTGGGTTGCCGTTGGGATGCCGCTCGAGGCGAGATGGTTTGGAGGCTACTGGGCGATCCGATACACCCTGCCGTTGGCGGACAGAACGTACAGCTCTCCGCTCGCGTCCTGGCCGAAGGACAGAGGACTGCCCAGGCTCACGTCGAGAGTCCAGGTCGTCCTCCCGGTCACCATGCCACCTCCGTACGTGAAGCTCCGCACCCATCCGCCGCACAGATCGGCATAGAAGTACTGCCCGGCGAAGGCGGGAAACCGGGTGCCGCGGTACACGAACCCCCCGATGATGGAGCACCCGTCGTCGGGGTTGGGATACTCGAGCGCCGGTAGCACGAGGCCGGTGCTGTTACAGGAGCTGGCGTTGTAGCAGTGCGTCCCTTCCATGATCCGCCAGCCGTAGTTCAGGCCACCCTGGCTCACTGGCTCAACGTCCACCTCCTCCCAAGCATTTTGGCCGACATCCGCGATGTAGAGCAGGCCTGCGGTCCGATCGAACGCGAATCGCCACGGGTTGCGCAGCCCCAGCGCCCAGATCTCGGCCGCGCCGCCGCTCGTTGCGAAGGGGTTGCCGGGCGGGATTGCGTACGGGTCGCGCCCGTCCACGTCGATCCGCAGCAGCTTGCCGAGCAGCGAGTCCGGGTTCTGCGCGCGGTTCTGCGGATCGCCGCCCAAGCCGCCGTCGCCCATCCCGATGTAGAGCATCCCGTCGGGGCCGAACATCACGAGCCCGCCGTTGTGGTTCGAGTACGGCTGAACGATTCGGAGAATCAGCTTGGCGCTGGCGGGGTCCGCGACGTTGGGATCGGCGCTCACGGTGTAGCGCTCGATCAGGGTGTAGAGCGTGTCGCGGGTGGCGTTCTCGTGCGTGTAATCGACGTAGAAGACGTGGTTCGTCGCGTAGTTGGGGTGGAAGGCAAGGCTCAGCAGGCCCTCCTCACCTCCAGATGCCACCCGGTCCCTGATGTCGAGGAAGGGAGTCGCGAGCAGCTGCCCGTCCTGGACGATCCGGATCTCTCCCCCCTGCTCCACGATGAACAACCGATGGGTGTCGCCTGGCGGGGCGGTGAGGTAGAGCGGGCTCGAGAGCCCGGTCGCGACCAGCTCGAGGCGCAGGTTCCCCGGGGTCCCCGCAGGCCCGTCGGACCCGTTGCAGGTGAAGAGCGCCAGCGCGCAGAGCAGTCCAGCGATCACGGCGTGCGTACTCACTTGGCTTCGAGCAAGATAGTCCCCTTGAAGCTGCGGACTGTGACCTGGGCCCCACCGCTTCCGGTCGAGAAGCCGAGCTCCTGGCCCACCCCGGCGGCGCGCCGCCGCGGTGCCGCCGGCGTCAGCGTGTTGGTGATCGTCCCGCCGATCGTGAGCAGGTCGAAGTCGGCGACGGTGGTGGGAGGGGGGGGCACCCGCACCGTGACCTTGCCGCTCTGGCTCTCGAGCTCGACCACGCCGCCCCGCCCCAGTTCCCCCTCGAAGCGGATGTCGCCCGTGACCGACTCGAACTTGCCGCGCTGCACGCCGGTGCCGCCGCGCTGCCATCCGGCGGCGCGGACGACGATCGTGCCGCTCAGGGTGGAGGCGCCGAGGTCCGCGCTCGCCCCCCGCAGCAGGATCCCGCCGCTCACGGTCTTCACGCGGGTGCGGCCGGTGCCTCCCGCGATCTCGACGGCGCCGTCCATCGTCTCGGCGGTGACATCCTGCGGGGTACCCAGCACGTGGATCGCGCCGCTCACGCTATTCAGGTCGAGCGTCCCGTCCACGCCCACCACCTCGATGTCCGCCGTGGCCGACTTCACCCACACGCTGGCGCGGCGCGGGACCCGGACCTCGAGCTCCGCCGGGCCGGTGTCCCGCTCGTCCGCCGGAACGTCGACGCCCAGCTTGCGCACGCGGGCATCTCCCGCCGCGTAAAACCGGCCGGCCCCAGGCGCGAGGCGGCCGGAGACCGCGAGACTGTCCGCGTCCCAGCCGATCACGCGAACCCGCCCGAATGGATTCATGATGCGGACCGATCCGCCGGCGTCGAACTCCCACCGCTCCTCGACCCGCCCCTGTCCGGCCAGCCCCCGGGCGCCGAGCGCGATCAGGAGCGCCCCCCCCAGCCAGCCCACGCTTCTCGTCATGGTCGTCCTCGCTTCAGCTCGAAGTCGCGACGCGCGCCGCCCAGCGCAGCAGCTCGACCTTCTGCCGGTACGCCGCGGCGAACAGCCGCCGCAGCTCGGCGTTGGCCGGGTCGCGCGCCAGCGCCGCGCGGGACTCGGCGATCGCCGCGTCGATGATCCGGAGATTCCGCTCGATCACCGCGACGGTTTCGGGCTGCAGCCGGCCTCGCCCCGCCGCCAGGGTCCGGCTCAGCTCGATCGCCGCCTGCTCATAGTCGGCCTGCACCGCCGCCCAACCCTGCCCTTCCGGGCGGTAGAGGGCGGTAGAGGGCGGTAGAAGGCGGTAGATGCCGAAGGCGATGACGAGCGTCGCGGCGGCTGCGAGAGCGCCGGCCCAGAAGGCTCGTTGCACGTTGCCCGTTGCACGTCGTCCGAGCCGAGCTGCGATCCCACCCCACAGATCCCGATTGGGCTGGATGCTCTTCGGGAGCCGTCCCGCCTCCGCCACGAGCGCCTGCAACCGTGCCACAGCCTCGCGACAGCTGGCGCACGCGACGAGGTGGCGCTCCAGGGCCACCCGCGCGGCGGCCGCGAGTGTTCCGTCCACGTACTCGTTCAGCTTCGGTTCCATGTCGACGCACATCATCGGCTCAACGCCTCCCGCAGCAGCCGGCGCGCCCGAAACAGCTGCGCCTTCGAGGTTCCCACCGCGATGCCGGTGAGCCGGGCGATCTCTTCATGCCGGTACCCTTCCACGTCGTGCAGCACGAACACCTGTCGCGCGCCGGGGGGCAGCCCCGCCATCGCCCGCTCGAGATCCACGCGCCCGCCGCCCTCCTCGGAGTGGGCGGCCTCGAGCGCGGCGGGATCGTCCGTGGCGAAGACCCGCAGCTCCCGCCGCCGCGTCGCCCGCCCGTGCAGGAACACCACGTTCACGGTGAGCCGGTAGAGCCACGAGGCGAACGCGCTCTCGCCGCGAAACCCGGCGAGCCGCTCCCACGCCCGTACGAACGCGTCTTGCGTCAGCTCCTCGGCGTGGGCGGCGTCGGTCGTGAGGCGCAGGCAGAGCGCGTACACCCGGCCCACGTGCGCGCGGTACAGCGCCTCGAACGCGGCCTGGTCGCCCTGTTGGGCGCGGTGGATGAGGTCGTTCGGGTCCGATGGCATCAATCGCCGGAACCGGCACGCCTGTAGGATGCCGGCGGGCGGGAATTGGTTGGAAGCCCTACCGCGGCCCGCCAGATCCCGTGTCCCACCGCTTTTGGAACGCGTTGACGATCAGCTCCCGCACGGCGCGCGCATCGCGGATGCCGACGAACGCCTCGGCCTCCTCGCCCTCGCCGGTGAGGCTCGCCGCGACGTCCTGGACCAGGTCGCGGCGCTGGGAGCTGGGGCGTGCCCACGTGCGCCCGAGCGGCGCGGTGCGGTTGCGCCGGAACACGAGGTCGCCCGTGCCGTCGGAGTACTCGACCAGCTCGACGTCCATGAGCTCGTAGCGCCCCATCCAGATCGAGCCGACCGCCCCGCCCTGGATGAAGATCAGCCGCTCGGTGCTGACGGCGTAGCACGTCCGCCCCGCCACCCACTTCGCCCAGGCGAACGCCGCACCGGCGCACATGCCAACCGTGAGCAGGGCCGACGCGAGGAGGTGGAAGCGCGACGACGCGATGAACGTGTCGAGCGCCGACGCCGCGCGCGGGTCGAGCCCGGCCGTGGACCACGCGTGAAACAGGAACGCCACGACGCCCGCGGCCCCGCTGACGATCCCGACCGTCGCGAGCCGGGCGACGTGTTGCTCCATGCGCCGCGGCGCCGCGCGGCCGAACCAGAGCAGCTTCTCGCCGCGCTGCAGGTGCTCGGCGAGGATCGAAGCGGCCCGGCGGTCGGGAACGATCATCGCGTCAGGGCAGCCTGATGCCGGGAAGCCGCGTCAGGTCCTTGAGCCGCTGCTCGAGCGTCCGCCGGACCCCGTCGAGCCGGGCGCGCTCGGCCGCGAGCCGCCGCGGGACGTCGGCCGTGACGGATCGGGCCGCGGCCCGCGCCGGTCCCGCGTCGCGCTCCACGATGCTGTCCACCCGGCCGCGCATCTTCCGCTCGGCTGCCACCACCTCGTCCCCCACCAGGGCGCGGATCCGCTCCGCGACGACGCGGTCCAGGTTCGAGCTCACGGTCAGCCGCGGCCGGGCGAGGGTTCCGGCGAGTCCCGCCGAGACCTCGAGGCTCGGGATGCCCGACACCGCGCGCCACACCACGTCGCCCAACGGCGCGGTCGCAGCCTGAGCGGTATCGCGCGCCCAGCGCACGCCGTCGGCCCGGAGGCTCCAGCGCGCGCGGATGCTGTCGCCCGCGAGCGCGAAGCTCAGCGTCGCCGAGCCCCGCCCCGGGGCGAGGCGCACCGGCAGCTGCGGCAGGGTGAGCTCCGGAAGCGTCAGGCCCGCGAGGCTCGCCGCCGCCGTATCGCGCGGAGTGGCATGGACGTGATCGAGCAGCGCGGCCGCGCGCACTCCCGGCGCCGACGCCGACAGCGTCGCCGGCCGCCCGTAAAGCGCTGGATCGCTCGTGAGCCCCGCGACCTAGGCCGCGTAGGCACGCGGCTCGGCCCTGTCACCACCCCCCGCCCCCGCCCCCGCCAGTTGAAACGACAGCTCGCCGGAGCGGAGCAGGAACGCCGGGTAGGCGCCCGCGCGCGGGAACCGGACGGTGCTTCCCGCGCGGCGGGCGCGCCGCGGCCCGGCCTCGACCTTCGGCAGGAGGCCGGGCGGCATGTAGCGGCGGCCGAGCTCCGCCCAGTAGAGGGCGCGCTGGAACCGCTCGACGGCCGCTCGACCGAACAAGGCGGCGCCGATGTCCGCCGCGTCGAGGCTCGGCAGCTGGAGCAGCGTCTGGCCCAGCGCGTAGTCGCGCCGCTTCGCGTCCTCGAGCCCCGCCACGCCCGTTTCGAGCAGCGTGGTCCCCGTCCGGACGGTGCGCTCCAGTGCGGTGAGCCGGGTCCCGGTTTGCTTCACGCGGTCCAGGGTGCGGGGCGCGTCGCCGAGCAGCTTCAGGTCCGGGGGCCCCCCCTTGGCACGGCGCAGCCGCTCGGCCATCTGCACACCCGAATCCACGGTGGCCGAGACGTCGAGTCCCGCTAGCCCCTCGTCCCAGGCCTGCCGCACGGAGTCGACGCGTGCGCCGAGTGCCCGCGCCGCGGCCGGCGTCTCCAGCCGGGCCGGATCGAGCCGGGCGATGTCGATCTTGCCGGTCGCGAGCTGCAGGGCCGGAACGGGCAGCCGGCCGGCGAAGTCCTTGGCCCGGTCCATCAGGCCGCTCGAGCTTCCCGGGATGCGGCCGTCGGTCGCCCGCGGCGTGCCGAACCGGAGGCCTTTCGCGGCCAGGCGATCGATCACCACCTTCTTCTCGAGCAGCGGCGCGAGCGCGAGGTCCGCCACGAGCTCGTCCGCCTGGAGCAGGTTCTCGAGGGCCTCGAAGGGGCTGGCCACCGTGAGGCCGCGAATCGCGACCCGCCCGCGCGCTAGGCGCAGCTCCACGTCCCGGATCTCCACCTTCGCGCCGAGCGCCGCGCTGCCCACGGTCTCGAGCGTGCGCCGCGCGATCCGGTCGGCGAACAGCCACCACGCCACCAGCCCGAGCGCCGCGAAACAGGCGAGCGGGCCCACCGCTTTCCAGCGGATCACGGGCGGAACAGCCGGCACGCGGCGTACAGCTTGGACGCCGCGAGCGCGCGGTACAGCCGGGAGCTCCGCACCCGCTCGGCCACCGTGGCGCGATAGCGCGCGACGCCCCAGCGGCTCGCGACGAACAGCGGCGGCCAGAGCGCGAGGGCGCACACCAGGCTGCCCAGCACCACCGTGTTGTTGAAGTTGGTGAGGGGCACCACGGGCGTGTTGTACAACCCGGTCCACAGCGGCGTGAGGGCGGGCGTGTCGAGCAGCAACCGCTGTCCCAGCCAGTCGAACGCGGGGTCGAGCAGGAAGCCCACGGGCACGAACAGCGCCCAGCCGAGCAGCGCTCCGGGAAACGACACGTCGAGCAGGACGATGAGCGCGAACACGACGCCGTTGTGCAGGTTCAGGAGCGGCGTGAGGCCCAGGATCGAGCCCAGCGCGATCCCCGCCGCGACCTGACCCGGCGCGCCTTCGGAGTGGAGCGCCTTGAAGAACGACTGCAGCAGCTTCAGGAGCACCGGGCTCAGGGTGTGGCGGTCCGGGCCACCGGGCGCATCAGCAGGCCGGTGGTCGAGACGCGGACTTCGTAGGCGGTGGGCCGGCCGGCGGGCACGAAGGTGGCCGAGCCGTACTCCGCATCCACCAGCGGCCCGAGCAGCCGGCGGCGCGCGACGAAGAACAGGTCGAACGGCTTCGCGCGCGCGAGCGAATAAACCGTGTGGGGCCGGCCGCGCTCGTCGGCCACGTCGTTGTAGCGTCCCGCAACGCGGTCGAGCTCGTACGCCGTGCGCAGGCCGAGCAGGTTCACGACCGGATGCCACTTGAGAATGTGGGCGTCCATGTAGAATGCGTCGCCCGCGAGCTCGTACATCGCCAGGCGGTGGTCCGGCAGGACGATCGTCGCCCGAAACCGCTGCGGCGCGACGGGGTCCATTTTCACGGTGGCGGCCACCGTTTCCAAGGTCAACGCCCGGTACCCCTGGATGCCCACGGTGATCGTCCCGGCGAGGGCGGCGAGGGCGAGCGCGAGCGCGCCGAGGAGGGCCCGCACGCCGCTCCCGAGCCAGCGGCGGGCGCGCAACGCCCGCAGCGCAGCCGCGAGCCACAGGGCGCCCAGGAGCAGCAGGCACAGTGCGGCGACGACGAGGGTGGTCGGCACGGTGGTCTAAACTACTGTTTTCGCCTAGTCTTAAGCCATGGCCCCGCCCCCGGCCGCCCCCGCCATCGAGCTGCGCGCGCCGCCGCCCGCGGGCTGCGCCGAGATCCTCGGGCCCGCGGCGCTCGACTTTCTGGCCACCCTGGCGCGCCGCTTCGAGCCCGTGCGCCGCGAGCTGCTCGAGCGCCGCCGAGCGCGCCAGCGGGAGATCGACGCCGGCCGGCTGCCCGACTTTCTCCCCGAGACGCGCGACGTGCGCGAGCGCGACTGGACGGTCGCACCGATCCGCCCCGATCTGCTCGACCGCCGCGTCGAGATCACCGGTCCGGTGGAGCGGAAGATGATGATCAACGCGCTCAACTCGGGCGCCAACGTGTTCATGGCGGACTTCGAGGACGCGAACGCGCCCACGTGGGAGAACAACGTGCGCGGCCAGGCGAACGTCCGCGACGCCGTGGCCGGCACGATCGCGTTCACGAGCCCGGAGGGGAAGCGCTACGCCCTCGAGGCGCGCACGGCGACGCTCGTGGTCCGGCCGCGGGGGTGGCACCTCGTGGAGAAGCACCTGCTGGTGGACGGAGCGCCGATCGCGGCTTCGTTGTTCGATTTCGGGCTCACGTTCTTCCACACGGCGGCGGCGCTCGTCGCGAAGGGGAGCGGGCCCTACTTCTACCTCCCGAAGCTCGAGAGCCATCTCGAGGCGCGCCTCTGGAACGACGTCTTCAACTTCGCCCAGGACCACCTCGGGATCCCGCGTGGCACCATCCGCGCGACGGTGCTGATCGAGACGATCCTCGCGGCATTCGAGACGGACGAGATCCTGTGGGAGCTGCGCGACCACGCGGCGGGGCTGAACTGCGGGCGCTGGGATTACATCTTCAGCTACATCAAGAAATTCCGGCAGCGCCCCGAGTGTGTCCTTCCCGACCGCGGTGCGGTGACGATGGACAAGCCCTTCCTCCGCTCGTACGCCGAGCTCGTGATCCGCACCTGTCACCGCCGCGGCATCCATTCGATCGGCGGCATGGCGGCGCAGATCCCCATCAAACGCGACGCGGCGCGCAACACCCAGGCCCTCGACAAGGTGCGCCAGGACAAGCTGCGCGAGGTGCGCCAGGGGCACGACGGCACGTGGGTGGCACACCCGGCGCTCGTCCCGCTGGCGCGGGAAGTGTTCGACGCTCACCTCACGGGCCCGCACCAAATCGCCGTGCGGCGGGAGGACGTGGCGGTGAGGGCGGGCGACCTGCTCGCGGCCCCCACGGGCGACATCACCGAGGCGGGGCTGCGCACCAACCTCGACGTCGCGCTGCGCTACCTCGCATCGTGGCTCGGCGGCGCCGGGTGCGTCCCGCTCCACGACCTGATGGAGGACGCGGCGACGGCCGAGATCTCCCGCGCCCAGGTGTGGCAGTGGCTGCGGCACGGCGCGCGGCTCGCGGACGGGCGTAGCGTGACCGCACCGCTGGTCGAGCGCATCCTGTCCGACCTGGTGGAGACCCTACCCGAACGGGTAGGTGCGGATCGCGTTGGCGATCCTCAGTTTTCGCTCGCGGGACGACTTGTCGCCGAACTCGCGACCGGCGCGGAGTTTGCGGAGTTCCTGACGACGGTCGCGTACCAGCATCTCGACTGATTCACGGCGCGACTCATCACCGACGGGCCGGGGGCAGGGGGCAGCCATGGACAAGCAGGAATTCATCGCGTCGCTCGAGCGCGAGTGGGCGACGGACCATCGTTGGGACGGCGTCAAGCGACCGTACACCGCGGGCGACGTGTGGCGGCTGCGCGGCACCGTCACCATCGAGCACACGCTCGCCAAGCGTGGGGCGGCGCGGCTGTGGCAGCTGCTCCAGAGCGATGACGCGGTGACGGCCCTGAGCGCGATCACGGGCGCCCAGGCGGTGCAGTGCGTAAAAGCGGGCCTCCGGGCGATCTACTGCAGCGGCTGGCAGGTGGCGGGCGACATGAATACGGCGCTGCACACCTACCCCGACCAGAGCCTCTACCCCGCCGACAGCGTCCCGCACCTGGTCCAGCGCATCAACAACGCGCTGTTGCGCGCCGACCAGATCCACCACATGCAGGGCGACGACGCGATCGACTGGCTCGTACCGATCGTGGCCGACGCCGAAGCGGGGTTCGGCGGGCTGCTCAACGCCTACGAGCTGATGCTCAACATGATCGCGCACGGCGCCGCGGGCGTGCACTACGAGGATCAGCTCGCTTCGCTCAAGAAGTGCGGCCACCTCGGCGGCAAGGTGCTCGTCCCGACGAGCGAGTTCGTCACCAAGCTCGTGGCGGCGCGGCTCGCGGCGGACGTGGCCGGCGTGGACACCGTCCTGATCGCGCGTACCGACGCGCTCGGCGCCACGATCCTCGCGAACGACATCGACCCCTACGACCGCCGCTTCATCGAGGGCGAGCGGACCCACGAGGGCTTCATCAAGGTGCGGCCCGGCATGGAGGCGGCGATCGCCCGTGGGCTGGCCTACGCTCCGTACGCCGACCTGCTGTGGTTCGAGACCTCGAAGCCCGACTTGCAGGAGGCGAAGCAGTTCGCCGAGGCGATCCGCGCGAAGTACCCGCGCAAGCTGCTCGCCTACAACTGCTCGCCGTCGTTCAACTGGAAGAAGCACCTGAGCGACGCCCAGCTCGCGTCTTTCCAACAGGAGCTGGGGGCGATGGGCTACAGGTTCCAGTTCGTCACGCTGTCGGCGTTCCACGCCTTGAACCACAGCATGTTCGTTCTGGCCAAGGCCTACCAGGAGCGCGGCATGGCCGCCTACGCCGACCTCCAAGGCCGGGAATTCGCCTCGGAGACGGACGGCTACGACGCGGTGCGGCATCAGGAATTCGTCGGCGTGGGCTACTTCGACGAGATCACCCAGATCGCGACCGGCGGGCAGTCGTCGGTGACGGCGATGGAGGGGTCGACGGAGCAGGAGCAGTTCCACGAGCCGCAGCGCCGCCCGGCGGCCGCACACGGGTAGCGCGGGCGTCCCCGGTGAAGCGCTCTACGCTGTACAGCGTCGCCGCGGTGCTCGCCGTCGCGGCGCTGTTCTTTTTCATGACCACCGCCCGCGCCAAGGTGCAGTGCCGCGTGTGCA
>WNFZ01007084.1_pt1 | contig 10062 bp, 9 predicted proteins | sample 5400081 | NCBI WGS metagenome assembly WNFZ01 (sample SAMN13153365, study PRJNA577476) | soil metagenome | isolation source: 80 cm soil or saprolite under grassland replicate 1 | place: USA:California | collected 2016-06-15
AAAACCATGTCGGGCTGGACCGGGTGATTGCCTTCGTCGGGGAATTCCGCGGGCGCGACAAGGAGACTCCGGTCGTTCTGATGGGGTATGCCAATCCGATCGAGGCGATGGGGCTGGAAGCTTTCGTCAACGCCGCACGGCAAGCCGGGGTGGACGGCGTGCTGGTGGTCGATTACCCTCCTGAGGAGAGCGCAGGGCTCGCCGCGATGCTGCGCGGGCGCGGCCTGGACATGATTTTTCTGCTCGCGCCGACTTCGACCGAGGCGCGCATCGAGAAGGTGGCGAAGCTCGCGAGCGGCTACCTCTACTATGTGTCGCTGCGCGGCGTCACCGGGGCGAAGCACCTCGATCTCGAGGAGGTCGCGGCGAAGCTGCCGGCGATCCGCGCTAGGACGAAGCTCCCGGTCGGCGTGGGCTTCGGCATCCGCGACGGCGACACCGCGCGCGCCGTGGCGCGCGTCGCCGACGCGGTGGTGATCGGCAGCCGCATCATCGAGGAGATCGAGCAGGCTTCGCCCGAGACCTGCGTGGCGAAGGGGGCGGCGCTGCTCGGGGAATTTCGCCGGGCGATCGACGCATGAGCTGGCTGCAGAAGCTGCTTCCGCCCAAGATCAACCGCACCGCAACGGGCGCGAAGAAGAACGTTCCCGAAGGCTTGTGGAGCAAGTGCCCCTCGTGCGCGGCGGTGCTGTACGCGACCGACCTGGAAAAGAACGCCAACGTCTGCCCGAAATGCGGCTATCACAACCGCATCAGGGCGCGGGCGCGGCTCGAGCTGCTTCTCGATCCGGAGGGGCGCTTCGAGATCGGCACCGAGGTCGCGCCGGTGGACAGCCTGAAATTCAAGGACGACAAGCGTTATCCCGAGCGGCTCGAGGAAGCCGAGAAGGAGACCGGCGAGACCGACGCGCTGGTCGTGATGCAGGGCGCCATAAAGAACGTTTCGCTCGTCGTCGCCGTTTTCGAGTTCGAGTTCATGGGGGGATCGATGGGATCGGTCGTGGGGGAGCGTTTTGTGCGCGGCGTGCACGTGTGCCTCGACCAGCACCTGCCGCTCGTGTGCGTCACCGCGACCGGCGGCGCGCGCATGCAGGAAGGGCTCTTTTCGCTCATGCAGATGGCCAAGACCACCGCGGCTCTCACTCAGCTGTCGGCGCGCAAGCTCCCGTTCATCTCCGTGCTGACCGACCCGACCATGGGCGGCGTGTCGGCGAGCTTCGCGATGATCGGCGATGTCGTCATCGCCGAGCCGCGCGCTCTCATCGGCTTTGCCGGGCCGCGGGTCATCGAGCAGACCGTGCGCGAGAAGCTGCCCGAGGGATTTCAGCGCGCGGAATTCCTGCTCGAGAAGGGCGCGATCGACATGATCGTCGACCGGCGCCAGATGCGCGACAAGCTTGCAAGCCTCCTCACTCTTCTGCTGCGGCAGCCTCCCGCCGCAAACTGAGCCGTCCGCGCGACCGCTTCATGCCGGCACGGAGCCTCGCGGAGTGGCTCGAGTACATCGAGCGCATCCACCCCAAATCCATCGAGCTCGGCCTGGAACGGGTGGCGAAAGTGCGCGGGGCGCTCGGCGGGTCGAGCCCGGCGGCGGTTTTCACCGTTGCCGGCACCAACGGCAAAGGCTCGACCTGCGCGATGCTGGAGGCGATTCTGCTCGCCGCCGGCTATAAGGTCGGTCTCTATACTTCGCCGCACCTGCTGCGTTACAACGAGCGCGTTCGTCTGAATGGCGTGCCAGTTGGTGACGGGCGACTATGCGAAGCGTTCGAAGCGGTCGAGCGCGCCCGAGGCGATACTCAGCTCACGTACTTCGAGTTCGGTACCGTGGCTGCCTGGGTGATTTTCGCGGCCGAGCCGCTCGACGCCGCGATACTGGAGGTCGGCCTGGGAGGGCGGCTTGACGCGGTCAACGCCTTCGACTGCGATTGCGCGCTGTTGACCTCCGTCGCGCTCGATCACATGGATTATCTCGGCGATACGCGCGAGAGCATAGGCGCCGAAAAGGCCGGGATCTTTCGACGGGGAAAGCCCGCGATCGTCGCGGATCCCGATCCGCCCCGCAGCGTGCATGAGCGCGCAAGCGCGATCGGCGCGGATCTCCGGCTGGTCGGCCGGGATTTCGGATACCGGCGGCAGGGGCGGCAATGGATGTTCTGGGGGCCGCTCGGGCGCCGTTCCGGGCTTGCGTATCCGGCCCTGAGAGGCGCGCGCCAGCTCTCGAACGCGAGCGCGGCGCTCGCGGCGCTCGATGCGCTGCGCGTGCGTCTCCCCGTCGGAATGCAGGACATCCGCAACGGTCTTGCGCGAGTCGAGCTTCCGGCGCGGTTCCAGGTGCTTCCCGGCCGGCCGGCCGTGGTGCTGGATGTCGCGCACAATCCTCAGGCCGCGGCGGTGCTCGCGGAGAACCTCGACGACATGGGTTTTTATCCGCAGACCCATGCCGTGTTCGGCATGTTGCGGGACAAGGACATCGGCGGCGTCTGCCGGGCGGTAAAAAGCCGGATTTCGACTTGGCTCGCAGCCGGCCTCTCGGTGCCGCGGGGCGCGAGCGCCCAGGCGCTGGCCCACGCCCTGGCGAGCGCCGGGGCGGCAGGCGAGGTGTCTTGCTTCGATAATCCCCGCGAAGCCTATGCCGCCGCGACGAAGCGGGCAAACGAAAATGATAGAATCGTGGTGTTCGGATCGTTCCACACCGTAGCCGAAGTCATGCAGGCGATCGAGGCCGCCCGGACCGCGGTGCGGGGGGTGCGCCAAGGGTGTTGAGGAGCTCCGATCGGAGCATTTCGGCAGCGTCTCATGATAGACAGATACCCATCTTCCCAGCGGGCAGCGTCCGCACGCGTCCGGCCCGGCGACGCGATTCGCACCTATTTCAGGGTCTCTCAGATTGGCAGACGACGCCACCCTGCTTAAGCGCCGCGCGCGCCGGCGCCTGATCGGGGCCATCGCGCTGGCGGTGCTTGCCGTCGTAATCCTGCCCGTCGTTCTGGACCAGGAGCCCAGACCCGTCACGCAGGCGCTGACGGTGGAGATCCCGAGCCAGGACGGAGGACCTTTCAACACCCGGGTTCTTCCGCCGCTGCCGCCTCCCCCTGCGGCGGCGCGGAAAGCCGCGGAAGACAAGGCCACGGCACCACCGGAGTCCAAGGCCGCCGAAACCGCGCCGCGGGCCCGTGCATCGCAGAAGGGGAGCGCCGGAACAACGGACAAGGAACGCGGGAAAACGGATGTGGCGGAGGCGAGGCGCGCCCAGGCGCTTCTCAACGACCAGGCTTATATCGTCCCGCTCGGCGCTTTCAGCAATCCCGACAACGCGAAGCAGGTGCAGGACAGGGCGGCGTCCGCGGGCATCAAGAGCTATACCGAAAGCCTCAAAAGCCCTCAGGGCGAGCACACGCGCGTGCGCGCCGGACCCTTCACGAGCCGGGACGCCGCGGAAAAGGCGCGGGACAAGCTCAAGTCGCTCGGCCTTGAAGTCGGGCAGGTGTCACAGCGATGACCTGGTTCGACTTCGGCGTGCTGATCGTCCTCGTGGTGTCGGTGGTGATCAGCCTGTTCCACGGCCTGGTGCGCGAGATGATCTCGCTCGGGGGATGGGTCGGCGGGTTCATACTGGCGATGTTTTTCGGCGGCTTTGTCGCGGGGCTTCTGCCGCAAAGCCTGAGTCCGCTGATGAGCGGCCTGATCGGTTTCCTGCTAGTGTTCGCCGGCGTGCTCGCGATCGCCTGGATTGCCGGGCTCGCGCTTTCGTCCGCGGTGCGCGCATCCGGGCTGGCTCCCGCGGACCGGGCGCTCGGAGGGGTTTTCGGGTTGGTAAGGGGACTGATCATCGTGCTCGTGGTCGTGGTGCTTGCCGGATTGACCCCGCTCCCGCGCGAGCCTTTCTGGCATGAGGCGCTCCTCTCGGGGCCGTTCGAGGCTGCGGCGCAGGCCTTGCGGCCCTATCTGCCCGAGGGCCTGGCGCGCCGGCTGAGGTATCGCTGAGCCATCAGGGATAAAGCATATGTGCGGCATCCTCGGAGTCGTCGCAAAGACGCCCGTCAACCAGCTGCTCTACGACGGCTTGCTGCTGCTGCAGCACCGGGGCCAGGACGCGGCCGGCATCGTCACCTCGGAACACAAGATGTTCCACATGCACAAGGGGCCGGGGATGGTGCGCGACGTGTTCCGCACGCGCAACATGCGCTCGCTTTCCGGCGGGACCGGAATCGCGCACTGCCGTTATCCCACCGCTGGCTCGGCGTTCAACGCCGCGGAAGCCCAGCCCTTCTACGTCAATTCCCCGTTCGGCATCGTCCTCGGTCACAACGGCAATCTGACCAATTCGGGGGCGCTGAAGCAGGAGATGTTCCGCCAGGACCTGCGCCACATCAACACCAACTCCGACTCGGAGGTGCTGCTCAACGTTCTCGCGCACGAGCTGGAGCTCGCGTCGAAGGGCCAGAAGCTCGATCCCGAGACCATCTTCACCGCGGTGGCGAACGTGCACCGGCGCTGCCGCGGAGCGTATGCCGTGGTGGCCTTGATCGCGGGTTACGGGCTGCTCGCCTTCCGCGACCCGTTCGGAATCCGTCCGCTGGTGTTCGGGCGCAATCAAACCGACGAGGGGCCCGAATACCTGGTCGCCTCCGAAAGCGTCGCGCTCACCGCTTTCGGCTTCGAGCTGGTGCGCGATGTTCTGGCCGGCGAAGCCATTTTCATCGACGAGGGCGGAACCTTCCACAGCCGCCAGTGCGCGGCGAAGCCGGTGAGCGCGCCCTGTATCTTCGAGTACGTCTACCTTGCCCGGCCCGACTCGGTGATCGACGGGGTCTCGGTGTACGAGAGCCGGCTGCACATGGGCCGGCAACTCGCGCAGAAGATCAGGCGCACGATGCCCGGTCTGGATGTCGACGTGGTGATCCCCGTTCCCGATACGAGCCGGCCGAGCGCGCTCGAGATCGCCCACGGCCTGAACGTGACGTACCGGGAGGGCTTTATCCGCAACCGCTATATCGGCCGCACTTTCATCATGCCCGGCCAGGCGATCCGCAAGAAATCGGTTCGCCAGAAGCTGAGCGTCGTCGGGCTCGAGTTCAAGGGCAGGAACGTCCTGATCGTCGACGACTCGATCGTGCGGGGAACGACGGGCCGCGAGATCGTCCAGATGGCGCGCGAGGCGGGGGCGAACAAGGTGTTTTTCGCCTCGGCGGCGCCCCCGGTGCGGTTCGCAAACGTGTACGGCATCGACATGCCGACGCGCGCCGAGCTCATCGCCACGGGGCGGAACGAGGAGCAGATCGCGCGCGAGATCGGCGCCGACGCGGTCATCTATCAGGACCTCGACGCGCTCAAGGCCGCGGTGCGCGCGGTCAATCCCAAGCTCACCCAGTTCGAAACCTCGTGCTTCGACGGCGTGTACATCACCGGAGACGTGACCAGCGAATACCTCGCCTCGGTCGAGCGGCAGCGCGACGCCGGCCGGCAGGAAGGCGAGGAGGAAGCCGAGAACAACCAGCTCGACCTGAACGCCGTGTAACGATTTGACATCCCCGCGCCGGGATAGTAAGGTGCGCACTGCGCCGATTTGATCGACAGCTTGCGGGCGCCGCCGGCGAAAGCCGGGTGTAAAAAACAAATACGGCTAAAGCGTGGTGAAGACCCGTCTTAGCGAAAGCTGGACGGGTTTTTTTATTTGGAGTTGCACATGCAGGATTACGACATCGAAACGCTGGCGGTGCGCTCCGGCATCCATCGCAGCCAGTTCAACGAGCACTCCGAGGGGCTCTACCTCACCTCGAGCTTCGTGTTCGAGAACGCCGCGCAAGCGGCAGACCGTTTCTGCAACAACGCGCCCGGGAACATCTACTCGCGCTTCACCAATCCCACCGTGACCGCGTTCCAGGAGCGGCTCGCGGCCCTCGAAGGCGCGCAGGCCTGCGTCGCGACCGCCTCCGGAATGTCGGCCATCCTCGCGACCGCGATGGCCACGCTGAAAGCCGGCGACCATGTCGTGTGCTCCTCCGGGGTCTTCGGCGCGACGGTGCAATTGTTCAGCACCGTCCTTTCCAAGTTCGGAATCGAGACGACGTACGCGGACGGCACCCAGCCCTCGGTATGGAAGGCGGCGATCAGACCGAACACGCGCCTGCTGTTCCTCGAGACGCCGTCGAACCCCCTGACCGAGGTGTTCGATATCGCGGCGCTGGCGCAGATCGCCCGCGAAAAAAGCGCGCTGCTCGCGGTCGACAACTGCTTCTGCACGCCCGCCCTGCAGAAGCCCTTCGAGCTCGGCGCCGACCTGGTGATCCACTCGGCCACCAAGTATCTCGACGGCCAGGGCAGGGTGCTGGGCGGAGCGGTGCTCGGCCCGAACGGCCAGGTGATGGACGCGATCTTTTCCTTCCTGCGCACGGCGGGCCCCAGTCTTTCACCCTTCAACGCCTGGGTGCTGCTGAAAGGAATAGAAACGCTCAGGATCCGGATGGAAGCGCAATCGCAAGGCGCGCTCGAGCTCGCCCGGTGGCTCGAGTCCCATCCGCGCGTGGAGCGCGTGTATTACCCGGGACTCGCGTCCCACCCGCAGCACACCCTCGCGATGCGCCAGCAGCGCTCGGGCGGCGCCATCGTCTCGTTCGTCGTGAAAGGCGGTCGCGAGGCAGCATGGCGCGTGATCGATTCCACGCGCATGATCTCGATCACGGCGAACCTGGGCGACACCAAGACCACCATCACGCATCCCGGCACGACCACTCACGGGAGGATAAGCGCCGAAGCCCGGGCGCGCGCCGGAATCACCGAAGGACTGCTGCGCGTTGCTGTCGGGCTCGAGTCAGTGCGGGATCTGCAGGCGGATCTTGCCCGCGGACTGGGTTAGGGCTCTGACGATAGCGCTAGGATACTGGGTGGAACGGCGGCGCGCGCGAATCCCGACGTAGCCCCGGCCTCAGCAGCCTGTTGTCACGCCACCGCGCTTCCGGCTGAATTCCCCACTCGTGATGGCTCCGGCCGGATTCGTGAGGCTGACCGAGAAAGTGTCGAATGTATCGCCGAATACCTGCTCCGCGTAGAAGCTGCGCATGCGGGTGCTGAACGCCCCGACGACCACAGCGGTGTCGGCGGCGACGACAATTCGGGATGAAGAAATGAGGCTCAGCGTAAAGCCGCTTGGGGCCGCGTGCACGGCGCCGTTGGGGTCGATTGAGAGCGTATTCGCGCCGCCCGAGCACGTGATGCTGCCCGAGGTCATGGTGTTTGCCAGCTGCTTAACTTGGGCGAACATGCTGGGCCATTTGCCTGCGAGCGACACTGGGCTGGAAGGGGTGCACACCGATTGTCCGCCAGCGGCGAGCGTCAGCCTGAGCGTGCTCAGGGTTCCACCGAGATTCCTCACCAGCTCGACCTGATCGTTGGTGGTGTTCAGAAAAAAGCGCCAGAACTCGTCGTTTCCGGTCTGGACGACGATTTGATCGCCGTCCGGCTGCTGGAACGTATAGGCATAGCTTCCGATCGCGATCCCGCTGATTTGGAGGCTGATCTGCGTGCTGCCGGAGGGCAGGCCATCCTGTGTCGGGACGCAGTTCGCCGTGAAGGCGAGCGGAAAAAGCTGCGAGTAGTCCGACTGAATATCGCCGGCCGACATCATGTGCTCTTCGATGCCCAGAATGTTTTCCCCGTCGATAAGCGACTGCCTCAAAGCCGTCATCGCGTCGTCGTAGGGATTGCCCGGGACCGGAGTGAACGGGGTCGAAACGAAGTCGGTTACAGCGGAGGCGTCCACCGGAGCCGAACGGCTTTGCAGGTACGTCTTCACCTGCTGAGTCGCGGTCGCGATCTCCTGATCGGTCGCGGCCAGGTTTGCAACGCCCATCGTATCGTCCTGCTTCCGATTCATCAGTCGCGTCACGAGGAGATCGGTGAGCGGCGTGATATTGACCGTGCTCGCTCGCGTGGAGTAGGAGAAGAGCCGCGGAAAGGCCGGATTAGCGGTCTGACCAACGTTCCCGGCGCGTATCGCGAAAGGCGGCCGCGCGCCCGACGGCAGCGTTATCGTGTAGTTGCCGTTCGCGTCAGTCGTGGTGCTCTGGCCCTGTGCGCTGGTTGGAAAGGCAGAGAACAGCACTAGCACCTCGACCCCGGCGAGCGGAGCGCCGATTGCGACAGTGCCCGTGAGGGTTCCCCCGTTGGAGGGGGGAGAGTCGCCGCCGCCTCCACCTCCGTCACATGCGATGAGCGCGCCTACGGCGCACACTCCTGCCGCTATCCTGGTCGCTTGCAATTTGCCTCCGCCTGCCGCTCTTCTTTGTCGGAAACTCGATATTAAGAACCGGTTGCAAAAAGGACCGATGTCATCCCGCGAAAGCGGGGATCCAGCGACTTTCGCGCCGCTGGATTCCCGCTTGCGAGGCTGTGTGAAAACTCCAACCGCGCGGGTTTTTGGGAGCTACAAAATGTCTCCCGAAGTGCCGATCGTCGATTGTGGGCCGTTCTGTGCGGTCGGGTTTTCACGTACTATCGACAAATCCTAGTTTTCACACAGCCTCTTGCGCGGGAATGACGATATTTGTGTCCGCTCATTTTGCAACTGGTTCTAAAGTACTTCCGGCACTCCCTGGGATGAAGGGAAACACTAACGACGCCAGGGACTATCGCTCACCGTTTGCAGCCCTAGCAAATCAGGGTCGACTTTGTTCAGACATTCGCCCCTAGAGTTTTTCCGCCCGGCAGCCCTTCTCGTCGCACACCAGCACCCCTCCCGACTCGTACCAGTCGGGCAGCACCCAGCGCTCGCATACCCTGCCGTCGACGCGGTGCTCGTGCCGGGCGGGGCGGTGGGTGTGGCCGTGGATCAGGCGCGGATAGCCGTGCGCGCGCAGCAGCGACTCCACCGCGCCGGCGTTGACGTCCATGATCTCGGCCGGCTTGCGCTTCTTCTCGATCTCGCTCCGCGCGCGCAGCGCCGCGATGCGCCGCTTGCGCTCGGGGAGCGGCTGTGCGAGGAAGGCCCGCTTCCAGGATTCCGAGCGCACTTCCGCGCGGAACGCCTGGTACTCGCGGTCGTCGGTGCACAGCGCGTCGCCGTGGGTGAGGACGGTTTTTTTGCCGAACAGGTCGAGCACGACCGGGTCGTCGACGAGCTGAGCGCCGCTCGCCTGCGCGAAGGCGGGCCCGAAAAGGAAGTCGCGGTTGCCGTGCATCACGAGGATGCGCGTGCCGCCGCGGGCGCATTCCGCAAGGGCCGCGACGACCTGCGCGTTGAAGGGATCCCCGATGTCGTCGTCGCCCGCCCAGTACTCGAACAGGTCGCCGAGGATGTAGAGATCCGGGGCCCGGAGGGCGCGCTCGCGGAGAAACTGGAAAAAGACCTGATTGATCCCCGGCCGGTTGCTCGAGAGGTGGAGGTCGGAGATGAAAAGGACCGCCATTCCTCTCCTACGCGACCTCCGCCTTCTCGATGACGACGTCCTCGACCGGAACGTCGGCGTGTCCCCCGCGGTTGCCGGTCTTGACCCGCTTGATTTTGTCGACGATGTCCCGGCCTTCCACGACCTTGCCGAACACGCAGTAGCCCCAGCCCTGGGAGCTGGGCGCCGTGTGATTCAGGAAGTCGTTGTCCTTGAGGTTGATGAAGAACTGGCTCGAGGCCGAATGCGGCTCGGAGGTGCGCGCCATGGCTACGGTATAGCGATCGTTCTTGAGGCCGTTGCCGGCCTCGTTCTTGATGGTCTTTTGAGTCGGCTTCTGGCGCATCCCAGGCTCGAAGCTGCCGCCTTGGACCATGAATCCGTCGATGACGCGGTGAAACACGGTATTGGAATAGAACCCCGATTCGACGTAGGCGAGAAAATTCTTGACCGTTTCCGGCGCGCGCTCAGGCTCAAGCTCGAGCGCGATGACGCCGAAGTTGGTGTGCAGCTTTACCATGGGTTTCGGTTACTTGACCGGCTTCAGCTTCACCGATTCGATCACCACCGGCTTCTGCGGGACGTTTCCGTGTTGTCCGGAGGTCGCTGTCGGCACCTTGGAGATGCGCAGCACGGTATCCATCCCCTCGACCACCCGCCCGAACACCGCGTATCC
>WNFZ01007727.1_pt1 | contig 10060 bp, 10 predicted proteins | sample 5400081 | NCBI WGS metagenome assembly WNFZ01 (sample SAMN13153365, study PRJNA577476) | soil metagenome | isolation source: 80 cm soil or saprolite under grassland replicate 1 | place: USA:California | collected 2016-06-15
TACCGCGTGTCCGGCGCAGTACCCGCCAACCCTCAGCGCCAGCTGGAGAGACTCCCTCGGCATGGTCACCAGCACGTCGACCCCGGCCGTCTGGCCGCATCCGCACGAGCCGCACTTAGCGAGTGAGCGGCGGATTGCTACCTCCTCCTGGGCCTGGATGCCATACCGGTGCCTCCCTGTTCCCGGTGGGATGAGGTGCCGCCGGCCCCTGGCGGGGATATTCCTTTAGCACAGCAGGGACCGGCGGCACGTCTCTAGCGACTCGGGTAGGTCGCGGCAGTCTTCACCACGACCTCATTCTCGGGGACAGGGTTGCCGATCCTGGCCCGCTCGGCCGCGTACAGGGCCAGGTACTCCTCGGGGTGAGCCAGCTGCAGCAAGCGCTGGGCGCGGCAGCTGATCTTGTAGACCAGCTTGTGGCCCGCGGGCTTGGCGCCGGCGTAGCTGGCGAGCAGCTCACGATACTCATCGCGATGGGCGCGCCGGTACTGGTTGGTAGCTACGCAGAACGCCCGTCCCGGGGGCCAGTCCGGATGGGCCGTGCGGAGCTGTTGGAAGCGCCGGCGCCAGCCGCCATCGTCACGGCGGGCCAGTTCGGCCAAGGCCCGGCCGCGTGCCCGTGGGCGGCAGGTGCCGTACCCGCCGCGATTCTGCCGCTGGCGGCGGCAAGCCTTGCACTGGGTGGAGCGCCCGTCGGGCCGCTTGCGGTCGAAATCGAACAACTCCACTCGCTTGGCCTGGCAGCAGTCGTAACACCGTTTCGTCAACATCGCTGACACCTCACGAACCAGCTGGGCGGCCCTACGCCTCAGCGTCGGCGTCCTCCCGCAGCAGAAAGCCATCGGCGCAGCAGGGGCGCTCCTCACCCGGCACGGGCATGAGCCAGTGCGCGGCGACCAGCTCGTGCAGCAGGCCATCGAGCTGCCCTCTGACGGCATCCCCGCCGAGCCGCTCGAGTTCGGCCCGCATGATCAACCGGCGCCGGGGTTGGACGAGCACGTAGACGATGATCGCCTTGGCTCCGAGCGATAGCTCCTCGTGGCGCAGGACCAGGTCGACGAGGCTCGGCTCGGGCATGGTCGCCGGCAGGTCAGGAATGGTGGCAGGCGGGAACATCACGGCGGCATCGCCCCTCGTGAGAAGAGTGACCTGGTCAACGGCCACAAAGCTTGAAGGTCGCGTTATAAGCTAGACGTCCGGCACCTCCTGATCAAGCCCCAATGTGCAAGTGCATCTCGGACAGCGAGGCCAGGCCATGGAAGGATGTGCACTACGCGAGCACCCACAGATGTCATGGCGCTCCCCAGGTCGAGAGGGGAACTGCTGGAACGCTTCCGATCAGCCGTCGCTGAGGCGCGTGAACTGATGGGACGGGCCGAACGAGCAGCCCGCCGGCATCAGTGGCGTGAGGCTGCCCAGCAGCTCAAGCAATCCCAGACCGAGCTCGACCGTGCGCAGTACGAGCTCATCCGTGAGATGCGAGGCGCCGACCTGTCATGGCCCGCCATCGGCCGGGAGCTCGGTGAGCGAAACTGGGAGGCCGTCTACCAACGGTTCCAACGCCTGGAGCGCCGGTTCGGTCGAGGGTCGAGCTCCGATAGGGCAGGGCCTGACCACCCCATGTAGAGACCAACGAGCATGCACGTCCTCGGGCTCAATCTGTCCGCTTACTCCACCAATAAGATGTTAGGATCAAATGGTGGACCCCGGGTCGCAACCCGCGAATCAGACGCCACAGGGCAACGCTGCTACCGGCGCGCTTGTCCTCATTTCCATGCCCTTCACCTTCACCCAGGATGAGCTGCTGAACACGGACGGCTTCATCCGTGCGGCCAAGGCTCGCGGGTTCGAGCTAACTCTCGAGGACCTCCAGGCCCTTCACAACAATCGTCTGCTGCTACCGCTCTACCGCGTGAGTGACACCCCCGTCATCGGCCGCCGCATCGACGTCGTGCCGGACGGCAACGTCAACGACCGCCGTCAGGCTCAGGCGGCTGCGGCTGCCGGGCGGCTGCGTGACCCGGCCGACGAAGGCTACTCCGCTGCCTGGCCGTACAACAGTCCAGAGGATGAGCAACCAGGATGGTGGAACGGCTTCCTCTACTCATCATGGCAACTCAATGATCTTCACCTGGTCGTTAGGGATCTGGCGTGGGTACGTAGCGGGTTCCTCAATCCAACGGACCGGCATGGCGTCGTCACGCAGCGCCACCGGCGTGTTCTTGCCCTGGCGGCGCTTGCGCCACGATACCTACCAGGCATCCTCGGCAGGCTGAGCGTTCCGCCGGGCATGGACAGCGATCGGTTGGAGAGGTTCCGCATTGACTCCGATGTGCTGGAACTACTCGACGCTGTTGGCTTCAAGCCCGCGCAGCTCCAGGCCGAAGCCGAGAATCTGCTGCTCCACGCACGCGGGAGAGATCCGTTATCCAAATGGCTCCCGCTCGTACGGCATGCCAACTACTCCGCCTGGTCAAAGCTGAGCGGCGAAGCGCTCCATTGTTTGTGGCTCCGGATCGGGGCCGAGGTACTGCTGCGTGCACACGAAGACCTCGCCGCGGACGCTCAGCTGGAGCCTCTGCCCGACCTCAGCGGGGCACAGTGGTTAACGCCCCTGCACGATCGCCTAAGCCGTACAGGCCCCCACGCCACGCCGCTGGAGCAAGAGCTCGGGAGTTTTGGCCTCTCGCCTCATCCCCGCGTGCTCCTACTCATCGAGGGCGAGACTGAGCTGATTCATGCCCGGAGACTTCTCCTGGAGCTTGGGCTCGACAGGCCGGAACAGGTTCGCGTCCAGCCGACCAGAGGCGCCAGGACCAATCCTCAGCTGCTCGCGCGCTATGCCATTACGCCACGTCTCGGTGAAAAGTTAGGAGAAGGCTGGCGCCTTACAGCCACACCTACTGCACTGGTTATCGCCGTGGACCCGGAGAACAGGTGGGCTACTCCTGCGAAACGCGAGGTCGAACGCAATAGAATCCGCGATGCCATTCGTGAAGAGGTCGAGCTACAGGGTGGCCGGATCAGCGACTCAGAGCTGGACTTCTTGGTCAACGTCCATGTCTACGACGAATACTACGAGCTGGCCGACTTCACCGATGACGAACTCTTGCTCGTGCTGGCATCGCTTGCGTCTGGCTCGTCGGCCGTCGGCGCCGGATCGGACACGTGGCAACGTGACATGCGACGTAGCCTTCAGGAGATTCGGCAGACCCCGGTGAACTTCCAAAAAGTCCTCGGTCCGTTGCGGATCACGAAGAAGGAGTTGGCGGAAGCGCTTTGGCCAGTCCTTCTTCGTAAGCTCGAACGCGAGCTGGAGCAGGATGCGATCGAGACGCCGGTTCTTAAGGTGATGCTTAAGGCCCGGGAGCTCGTGGCACGTCTGTCCAGCGGTAGCTTCATGATTGGACCAGCGGGTAGCGAAAGTGCTCCCGATCACCAAGCCCCTCAGGGGTGACGCGTATACCAGCGCCGGCGGGCCACCTCGGCGTCACAGTAACTCTTATGCCCTGATCATGAGGACAACATGACCAACCAGAAGCCGATCAATCACCACTATGTCCCGCGCTTCTACCTGAAGGGCTTTGTCGATGGCGACGGCAAGCTGCACGTCTTTGATCGCTACAGCAAGCGGTATCGGTATTCCGCGCCCAAGGGAGTCGCGTACAGCCCCGACTACTACACCGTGGATACCATCGACGAGAAGGACAGCCCGGTCGTTGAAGAGGGCTATGCGCTCGTTGAGAATGCCGCCCGGCCCATTATTGCGAAACTCCAGCAGCCGAGTGCCCTGACCGAGGAGGAGCGCGAGAATCTGGCGTTGTTCGCCGCGATGCAGTACCAGCGCGTACCCGACGCCGAGAAGCGCATTCAGGAAGCCACTGAAAAGGGCTTCAAGGCGATCTCCCAACGCATGGCCGAGATTATCGCTTCCAACCAGCAGGCGTACGAGTCAACACAGCAGAAGCCCAAGCAACTGACGGGCGAGGACAGTGAGCTGACGCCTGAGGACTGGGCGGGTCTGGCCAACGGCGAGAAGTTCAAGATCGACGTGACTGTCCCGCACGACTGTGTAGTGCGCCAAATGCTGGAAACCGCGCTGTACGTCGCGCCGTACCTCTACCAGCTGGACTGGACAGTCTTGTATGCGCCAAACAGTAGGGCCTTCATCACCTCTGACAGCCCGTTCGTCCTTACGGGTAAGCCGCCCTTGCCTTGGATGGGCATAGGCCTGATAACGCCCGGGTCGCGTAAATACTTTCCGCTCTCGAAGACCACGTGCTTGGTGATGGGCGACAAGCCCAAGCCAACGCTCGAGTTCGGCGAGGCGGCTAGTAAGCAGGTGCGGTACATCAACGCGCGCGTGGCGCTCAACAGCGACCGCTTCGTGATGGCATCCAGCGAACCGCTCCTGCGCCGCATCGTCAGGATCACCAAAGTCGACAGCTTCCTGACTGAGGAACGAGTGCAAGTGCGGTAAGCGGTGTCGAAGGTCGGGCAGCAGCAGTGGAGGGCTATGCGGTTGATGTGCTCGGCGGCGGACAGGGAGGTCTGGTACCACCGAGCTCGACTGACCGTATTGACCGCGTCTGGCCGGAGCCCTAGCAAGGGTTTGTCGGGGACCGTCGCTACCATCGAGCTGCCTCTTCACCGGTACGCCTCGAAGGAGCGCCCGTTGATTGACACGCCCGCTGCTATGCCGCCGGAATCAAGCTGGGTGGGTGTCGAGTGGGGGATCGTGACCTCTACGGGCATGCTGCAGGCCCGTTGCCGCCATCCGTACGGTACGCCGCCGAGGCCCTGTCACGCGTGGCGGCTGAGCAGCCCGGAGGGGACCGCCTGGCGTCGCTGCTACATCTGCGGCGCCGACCACATGCCCCTGCCGATCCAAGCTGCCGGCGCCGACATGATCGCGACGGCAGTGGCCAACGCCCAGCAGCACGCGGCGCCGCCCACGAGCTGACAATCGCTGATTCTGTCGGAATCGACCACGTTAGCAGTAGTGCGGCGATTGCCAGTCGCCGGGTGAAGTAGGGGAGAGGGGGCGTCTCCAACCATCGTCCATCTCCTCGAGCGTCCAACCGAGACTCTCGGAGTCGTGCTTGAGCGTGAGCTGTAGGCGCCCGGCATAGCCATCAAAGAAGTGGTAGAGCCGGCGGCCGCTGCGCTGCGTATAGCGCGAAGTGACACGGGTAATGGCATACACCCGGCCGTTCCAGCGCATCCGCCGCGGGTTGGTAAGGCCGGTGACGGCGTCGTATGACGCAATAATGCTGACTTGCTTATGGACGCGCTTAATCATAGGCACTCCAATCGGAGCATAGGGTGAACAAAATCCGATCACAAGCAAAAGCGGTGTAAAGCCAAAGCCTCCTAATGAAATAAATATGAACTCTTGGCTTTCTCAAGTCAGTACCCTTGTAATCGCAGAACTAACGCAATATGCTTGTGCTAAGTAATACGAGGTGTGCCGTGTCCCATCGACCAGCATTAAGGCAGGTTGCCAGGAGGGCGCGGCTGTTGTTGATCACAGCCCTCGTGCTTTCATCCGTCGCGCCATTTTTGGGCTTTGCGCCGCAAGTAGCTCACGCGACTGCATCCGCCGGCGACGTGGTGTTTAACGCAGTGGGAGGTATCAAGAAGCTATCCCCTGGAACTGCCGACGGGACACTGACCACGATTTATGCTGCGCCCACCGGCCACTCTCCTTATAATCCGACGGTGTCGCCGAACGGGTCACTGATCGCGTTTAGCGAAGATGTCAACGAGGGGACGGAAGAAGGTAACCATAGTGCCCTCATGGTCATGAACTCAGATGGTTCAGGTGTAAGGACGCTATCAAAATCAGGTTTCGGTGAGGCCAGTAACATGAACCCGTCGTGGTCGCCAGATGGGCAGGAGATCGCATACTCTGGCTATAAGATCAACGTCAACAGTGATGATCCTGACAACCCGGACCAGATTTTGATTTGCAACAGCTGCGGGTCTCCGTACTGGTCGTGGTCACCAGACGGCACCAGACTTACGAATGGCACCAGTATCATGTACGCGGACGGGACGGGCAGTCACTGGATTACCGGCTCAGCCCCTTCAGGTAGTTATGGCGAGGCGGCTACGTGGTCACCAGACGGCAGCCGTATCTACAATTCGTGCGGCGAGGCGGGAGGCATCTGTTACTACGGCTCATCTGATGGCTTTGCCACTACCGCCAGCGTAACCCTGCATCAACTACCGCTCGACTATGATGAGGGGATCAATGGGCCAATCGGCACTTATGGGGGATTAGCTGTGGAAGACGGGCCGATTCAGCTATCGCGAGACGGTAGCACCCTCGTCTACAGCGACAATTGCCATCTCTATGTAGTCAGCTCGATCGGCGGGAGCCCCACTACGCTTACTAACACATCCCACCTCGACCCCTCTAACACTAGTTACTGCACCACTAATGGTCCGAACAATTGGCCCTCGTTCACGCCGCCCTCTCTCACTGAGGATGCCAAGAACCTTCTCGCTCTCGGCGACTCAGTCGCAGCGGGAGAAGGCATCAACGACGGCTACATCTGGACTGGCTCTGGCTGGGTGAAGAGCGGCCCCAGCAGCCCAACGTGGACGGACACGACCGAGGCCCTGGGCGACAACCACCAGTCTTGTCATCAGAGCGATCTTGCCTACAACCGGCTGTTCTCGGCCGATGACTACCATGTGAGAAACATGGCCTGCACCGGTGCAACGGCCCTAGATCTTGACGGGGGCATCCTGAAAGGACAGGCTGTAAAGACGGCCGGAGTAACTGTCGACACGGTGTCCGCACAGCTCGGGGGGACCTGTACTGGTGGCTGTGAATCGCCCAATAGCAGCCTCGACTTCAGCAATACAGACGTCGTTACGCTGACCGTCGGCGCGAATGACATCGACTTTGCGACTTGGCTTGCGAAGTGCTATGTAACCGATAGCTGGCCTGACCTATCAGAGGTGAGTGCGTGCGGTACTACTGGAGACAATACCGAGATGGCGACAGATCTTTCCACTGCCGCGGGTGACCTCCACAAGGTCCTTAGCGAGCTAAATCGGCGCGCCGGCTTGGAAGACAAGCATCCGACCGTGCTGGTAACCAACTACTACATGCCCCTGCCGTCAACTTATGACGACTCATGCGTTGACGTTAAGTCCGGACTCCTTGGTCTGACGGAAGGGGAGTTCAATTGGATCAAGAGCAACTTCGCGACTCTAAACTCAAACATCGCAAGTGAAGTGACCGACGCTCAAACCAACGACAGCTCTCTCGACGTTCGTCTAGTAGACATAAGCAACATTATGCAAGGTGGCTCTGACGGATACGACCATTCGTTCTGCTCGAGTCATGGACCTTGGGTGCATGGCCCCTCTATCGCATACGATGACTTTGATCTACTTACCAAGGCGCCTTACCATCCGACTATTGGCGGGCAGCAGGCAATATATAAGGCAGCCAAGAAGGTCCTCGATAACTCGGTTACTGGAGGCCCCTTGGACTATGCCATAAATGGTACGTTCGAGGGTGGCGCGGCCAACGGTTGGAATAACGTCTACAACAACGGCAGCGTCACCCCTAGCGTTAGTACAACCGTAGCGCACTCGGGAAGCAACTCGATGACGTTCACGGGATCGTTCGATGTGACGGACTCGCCGAACGGCATCACCGCCACTTCGGCAGTGGACGTCGACCCGGTGGACTTCTGGGCCAAAGGTCCGAGTGGCAAGACGATCCGGGTGAAGTTCCGGCAGTACCTCACTGGCGGGAACAACGAGCTGTATCAATCGTTCACGCTCGACGGCAACTGGGACCACTTCACCACCAAGGCGCTGCACCTCTATCCGGGATACGCGCTCGATCTCAACTTCGACAACCCCGGCGCGAGCTCGGGCGACGTGTACTACCTCGATGACGTACACGAGTACGGGTACACAGCAACCGAGACCTGCGGCTACGACAACCTCCTGAACGGCCTGAATGCTGACGCCATTGAGAACTGCGGCGGCGAAGCACCGTATGGCACTCAATTCTGGGCGGCCGCGGACAGCGCCAACCCGACCCTGACCGCGGACACAGACGCCGCGCACGATGGCTCCTACAGCTTCAAGCTGGTGGCGGCCAACTCCGGCACCATGTCCATGAACGACTCCCCGGACGCCCGGGACACCGGCGAGGTGGCGACCAGCGCCACGAGCTGCACGGCCACGGCCTGGATGAAGGGGCCGAGCACTGCCGGCAGCCGCGTCCTCAAGCTGCGCATCCGCGAGTACAACGCCAACCAGGGCGGGCTAAAGGGCACAGACACGGCCACGGCAACGCCAAATGGCTCATGGCAGCAGCTCAGCATCACCCGCACGTTGGCAAGTGGCCACGATGCCAACACCCACCTCGATCTCTACGCCTACATGACGAACGCCTCAGCTAACGATGTGGTGCGCGTGGATCACATTACCGAGACCTGTCAGTAAGCGACTGCGGCACTGTTAACAGCACAAGGAGACTCCCCGGCTGGGGAGTCTCCTTGTAGCTACCCCTTAACAACCACGTGCCATAGGCACTTTGAGTCAACGAGCAGAAAATGCGATCCGCTCTTGTGGTAATGCTGTACGCCGCTACCCTTGTCGCCGAACTCTTTGACGCCTGGGACGTCGGGGTAGCCCCAACGTGTCTTGCTATCGACCACGCCAAAGCCGAACTTCCCCTTGGTTCGTATAACTGAGCAGTCATACGCCCAGTCAACTTCCCAATTGTCATCGGTAGTAAACTTATCGCTCTCGTCGATGCCTATTCCTTTGTCGTCCAACAGCGCTCCAGCCGTGTTCAGTCGGGGGGCGTCGGTCGGGGAGGGCGAAGGGACTGGGCGCCGGCTCTTCGAGGCAGACGCAGCAGATCGCGTGGAGGTTGAGTGTTGGTTTGGTACCTTACCGCGGATCAGTAGAGCTCCGAGCCCTGCCACGACGACTAGGACCAACGCAGCGACTGTCAGCTTCCGCCGTGCAAACCAATGCCCGCTGGTTGTCGATCCCGCTCGATCTTCATGCTCCATCTCATAGTTCCTTGCTTAAGGGCTTAAACTACCATAACAATATTTGCTATATAGGGCGATCACAAGCGTTTATGACTGCCGTCAGTCGTGGTAGTGGGATGGCCGTAAAACGTTGATGCGGGGCCGTCTCCATGCTAAAGTCGGCTTAGAATGAAGCGCTTAAGGCTCATAAATATTCTGCCGAGCCTCTTTGGGTTAGTCGCTGCTCTGAGCTATCCCATTGCTGCACTGGGCATGTTGAGTGCATCTAATGGCCTGGTAGTGATGTATGTAGCCGAGGTGGGTGCATTGGCTACGGGGCTGGCGAGCATGAGTACCAACAAGCAGCTGCACACCTACCGCCCTCTATACCTTCTGAATATCTGTTGGGTCCTGGCGAGCGCGGGCCTCCTTGCCCTGGTCATATTACAAGCTCTCCATGGCTAGACAGACTCAAGCCGGTTTTACTCTGATAGAGATCATGCTTGTGATGGCGATATCAGGTATGCTCTTAGTGATCGCCTTTGCGGGACAGCGCGGCATACGCAGTCGCACACAGTTCGACGCAGCGGTGAATAAAGTAGTATCCATCATAGCTAATGCACGTGGCGAAGCAACGGCAGGTGTGAATGTCGCCGGTAGCGGAGATGGTACAGACAAGTGTTCAGGCGGGACGAACGCGGGAGACCGTGCGGGTGAGCGATATGTCTTTGCCGGTACGTCCCTGACAGCCAATGCTCTGTCACCTCAGCCTCTGAAGATGGACTATTACAAAGCGAAGTCCGGAGATACCGCCTGTAGGTTTATCATGGACCAGGCCATAGATCTGCATGGTGACTTGTCGATTAGCGCCAATTTCGTGGATTATACGACCAGCCCGCCAACTGTTGGCGCCAGCATTCCGGGGGGCGTCCGCGTGCTGTATGTTCGGACAGATGCGGGCGATCTTGCAGTTTGCTCGCTGACTTTGACAGGGGATGAAGTCCCGGCGTTCAGGGATGGACGGTGCGCGCTTCCAGCTG